>ERZ773192.3423-NODE-3423-length-11866-cov-2.735670_pt1 | contig 11866 bp, 16 predicted proteins | sample MGYA00581010_ERZ773192 | MGnify/ENA primary metagenome ERZ773192 (study PRJEB29015, sample SAMEA2737741) | human gut metagenome | biome: human gut; feature: human-associated habitat; material: faeces | place: China | collected 2012 ...
TTTTCCGCTTCCAGACAGCGGCGCACCTCCGCGGCGTTTTCCCCCGCGCCGTCGATCTCCACCCGCCAGATCATTTCGGAGGACAGATAGACCCAAAAGATGCTGAGCAGCACGGAGAGCCCGAGCGTCCATCGCCTTTTTGCGCCCCTTGCGAGCCTCAGCAGCCCGCCCGCCCGAATTTCCGCCATCTGCCAGCCGTATTTTTCGCAGAGCGCGGCCACCTTCTTTTTCTGCGCGGCCGGCACGACGACGCGCATGGTTCGCTCGTCCACCCGGCGGACGTTTTTCATCCGAACGCCGCATTCCCCCGCCGCGCGGAGCAGGCGCTCCAGATTCAGCCCGGAAAGCTCCAAGGTCAGGTTCATGGCGTTCGCCCTCCCCCGGCGTAGGTCGCCGTCAGCACGTGCCCCTCGATGAGCGCCGCATCGACGGAGAGCGCCCGCAGCTGAAGCCCTTCGCCCTGCACGGTCAGCACCCCGCGCCCCGTCCGCAGGCGCACGCGGCTCTCCGTCAGCTCGATCACGCCGTGCTGCCCCTCCACGAGCGCCGCGCTCTGCCCGCTGAGCGTCACGCGCGCGCAATCGCTCGTCGCGTCCTCCGGCAGCCCGAGCGAAAGCGCAAAGCCCCTTTTCCGCATGCCATCCCCTCCCGCTGGGGAAAGGTATGTCTTTTTCACAAAAAAAAGACGGGCTGCCACGCTTGACAGCCTCGTTCAAAAAGCAGGATTCAGTGCGCCGTCCTCGCCGCGTTCTCCCGGCTGAGGGCGTACAGGTTGTCATACGGCACGACGCGCTTGATGGTCAGCGTCAGCTCGAAATACTGTTCGAGATTGGCCTGACAGCTCGCCAGATGCGCCATCATCCTGTCGTATGCTTCCTCTTTGCTCATCTCCTCGCGCGGCGCGGCGAGCAGGCGCATGTGATGCGGGTTGATAATCAGCAGCACGAACGCCATCTTCGGGTCGCCGTTTTCGAAGATGTTTTTGAGCGCGTTTTCCAGCCGGTCGCGGCCGTAACGCCAGACCTCGGAGAGGAAATAATCGCCCTGCGGCAGCCGGAAGGAAGAGGTGACCACCGGGCGCGCCGCATCCAGCGCGTCGAGCTTGAGCGACTGCATGCGCTCGTCGATCTTCGTGCAGTCAAAGGCCGCGCCGCGCAGCAGGTCGCAGAAGAACTCCCCCTGCAGCACCTTCGTGTAATCGTCCACCTGCTTGCTCTGCCGGCTCGCGTCCCGCGTGGAGAGCGCGCGGCGGGCGGTGCTGATCTCCCGGCGCAGATGCTCCTCGTCCCGCGCGGTTTCCATGCCGAGCATCTCCGGGCGGCGGGCGAGATACGCAAAGAATTTCTTGCCCTCGCTCACGCTGAGCAGCGAGGAAATCGCATCATAGCGGCGATGGCTGAGCAAATCAATGCCCTGCTGCGCGTTTTCCGCGACGTCGGGCTGCTCAAAGCCGAGGGTATTCCACTCGGCATAACGGCGATACAGCGAACGGATTTCCTCTTTATCGGAAACCAGCAGCAATTTGTACATGACGCCTCCAACGGCAAAGCCAAAAATCATTCTCAATTTGGGCACAACGTTCATATTATTATAGATTAAAAAATGAAATGTGACAAGGCCGCCGTTTCTTTTTCCCCAAAAAACAGGAGAATCACCCAAGAAAAGCGTTGTTTCTTGGGTGATTCTGTTTATGATTTCTGCGATATTCCGTTATTTTTCGAGGCCGAGGCGCTTAAAAACCTCGTCCACATGCTTGTAGTGGTAGGAAAGCTCGAAGCACGCGTCCAGCTCCGCGGGGCTGAGGTGGCTCGTGACCGTCTCATCCTGTTCGAGCATCTGGCGGAAGGGCTTCTGCTCCTGCCACGCGCGCATGGCGCAGCGCTGCACGCAGTCATAGGCCGTCTCGCGCAGCATGCCCTTGTCGATCAGCGTCAGCAGCACGTGCTGAGAATTGGGCAGGCCGTAGGACATGCTCATCGAGCGGAGCATATTCTCCGGATAAACGAACAGGTCGCCCAGAATACGGGTCATCAGCGTGAGCATGTAATCCAGCAGCTCGGTCGCGTCCGGCAGGATGATGCGCTCGACGGAAGAATGGCTGATGTCGCGCTCATGCCAGAGCGCCACATCCTCCATCGCCGCCAGCGCGTAACCGCGCAGCACGCGGGAGAGGCCGCAAACCTTTTCGCAGTTGATCGGGTTGCGCTTGTGCGGCATGGCGGAAGAACCCTTCTGCCCCGCGCGGAACGGCTCCTCCACCTCGCGCAGCTCGGTCTTTTGCAGACCGCGCACCTCGGTGGCGAACTTTTCCAGGCTGCTGCCGGTGATGGCGATGACGCTCAGCAGCTCGGCGTAGCGGTCGCGCTGGAGCACCTGCGTGCTGATCGGCGACGGCTCCAGCCCCATCTGCTCGCAGACGTATTTTTCCACAAACGGATCAACGTTGGCATAGGTGCCGACCGCGCCGGAGATCTTGCCCACGCGGGTGATCTTGTGCGCGTGCTCCATGCGCTCAAGGTTGCGCTGCATTTCGGCATACCAGAGCGCGAATTTCAGCCCCAGCGTCGTCGGCTCGGCGTGAACGCCGTGGGTGCGGCCCATGCACGGGGTCATCTTGTATTTGACCGCCTGAGCGGCCAGCACGTCGATGAACTTGCGCATATCGGCCTCGATGATATCCAGCGCCTGAGAGACGATGCTGGAAAGCGCGGTATCCACCACGTCCGTGCTGGTCAGGCCGAAGTGCAGGTACTTCGATTCCTCGCCCAGGCTCTCGGCCACGCAGCGGGTGAACGCCACAACGTCGTGGCGGGTGGACTGCTCGATTTCCTCCACGCGCTCAACGGTGAATTTCGCGTTTTTGCGCATCTCGGCGGCGGCCTCGGCGGGCACCTTGCCCAGCTTCACCCATGCGTCGGTCGCGTTCAGCTCCACCTCGAGCCACGTTTCAAATTTCTTCTGCTTGGTCCAAAGCGCCGCCATCTCCGGGCGGGTATAGCGGTCGATCATTCCTCGTGTCCTCCCATCAGGCGGCGCAGGATCTCCTGATACGCATCCTCCACATGCCCCAGATCGCGGCGGAAGCGATCCTTATCCAGCTTTTCGCCGGTCTTGCTGTCCCAGAAGCGGCAGGTATCCGGGGAGATTTCGTCCGCCAGCAGGATTTCGCCGTTGAAGCGGCCGAACTCGAGCTTGAAATCAATCAGCTCGATGCCCAGATCCTTCAGGTAGGCGGTCAGCAGCTCGTTGACCTTGAGCGCCATGGCCGCAATCTGCGCCATTTCGTCCTTCGTCGCCAGCTCCATCGCGGCGATGTGGTAATCGTTGATCATCGGATCGCCGAGATCGTCGTTCTTGTAGCAATACTCCAGCACGGTGGTCTTGAGCTTCGTGCCCTCCGGCAGGCCGAGGCGCTTGGAAAGGCTGCCCGCGGCGATGTTGCGCACGATGACCTCAATCGGCACGATGGACACGCGGCGCACCACGCTGTCGCGCTCGTTGAGCTGCTCGACCAGATGGGTCTTGACGCCGTTCGCCTCCAGCATCTTGAACAGATGGTTGCTGACGAGGTTGTTCACCACGCCCTTGCCCACGATCGTGCCCTTCTTGAGGCCGTTGAACGCGGTCGCGTCGTCTTTATAATGGATCACCGCGAGGGTGGGATCGTCGGTCGCAAAGACCTGCTTTGCCTTGCCTTCATACATCATTTCGAGCTGCTTAGCCATGGTTGAAGTTCCCCTTTCTTTCGTCACAAGGACAACGCCTGAACATGTTGCGCCCCGTATTGTAACAAAAAAGCCCGAGGAAAGCAACTGATTTCCGATAGAAATTCATTTTCTTTTGAAAATCGTTCGGTTTTTAATTGCCGTTTCATATTTATAGAAAGCCGCATGCGCCGCTTTACCAATTCACATTCGCCGCGTCCGAATCAATGAACGCATAGACCTCGCCGTCCGTGTTTTTATCCGAGTATGATATCACATACCAGCCGTCGATTTCGTTGATGCAGGAGAACTTCTCTCCGCCTTTCATCGTTTTGATTTCGGGATAGCTGTCATCCGGGCCGGTGCGCAGCGGGGTATCGTATTGGATGGTTCCGGCTGCGTTCGGCGCCTGCCTATGCAGCAGTTCAAACGTGGAATCATAATGGCGGCAGCTCATCGGGATATACGCGCAGGCCGCGCCAGGAGACGATGTAGTAATCGTCGTAGAACCCGATCACGCGGTAGCGGGTCATTTTGCTCAGCGAGCCAACCTTCTTGGCGTTCCTGTCCGGCGCGACATAGGCCGGAACGTTGCTCTCCATCAACACGATTTCCAGCTTGTTGCGCACGACATAGGCGGCATTGACCCAGCCGGTTTTACCCTTGTAGTCCACCTGATAGAAGTTGTTCTGCATCACCGGCTCGTAGCCTCCGTCGTACAGGCACAGCGCCACATCCTGATGGTTCATCGAGGCGACTTTCTTGCTGCCCGTGCTCGGTTTGCTCCACAGGGTCGCGCTCTTGCTGATGACGGTCACATGTCCTTCGTCCGCGCCGGCCACGCCGCCAAGGCCGTCTGCCGAAACGTAACCATTGTAATTTCCGGTATAGCCGGTCAATCGCACAGAGCCGCCGATCCGGCTTTCATGCCATTCCCCGCCATCCGCCAGCGCCGCCGCGCCGAGCAGCATCATTCCCGCAAGCAGACACGCAACAAACTTTTTCTTCATTTACTTTCCCCTCTTTCCGCGGTTTTTGTCCGCTTTTCCATATTCTGTCTATTCGACGGACGAGGGCGCATTTTTCTTCCCGAATTTCTTTGAAAAAAAAAGAAAAACACCCGCCTTTTCAGACGAGTGTTGACATGGAGCGGTAGACGAGATTCGGACTCGCGACATCCACCTTGGCAAGGTGGCACTCTACCACTGAGCTACTACCGCATCGCTCACTTGCGAAGATCATTTTAACACAATCCACCGCCGCTGTCAACCCTTTTTGCAAAAAAGTGGTCATTTTTGTCCTTTCCATGGCAGGACAGGCGGTTATTGTCAGAATATCGCGATTTATTGCGCGCCACAATAGGGCTGAACCGATTGGAGGTGAAACAACGAATGGCGAACAACACGAGCGGCGGCAACCGCATCAACGTGCCGCAGGCCAAGGGCGCGCTGGACAACATGAAATATGAAATCGCGCGCGGGCTTGGCGTCAACCTCAAGCAGGGCTATAACGGCGACCTGACCTCCCGCGAGGCCGGTTACGTCGGCGGCTACATGGTGAAGCGCCTCATCGAGCAGGCCGAACACCAGATGGCCGGCCAGAGCTGGTAACTCCTCCGGCTGCGCGCCCGCATCCGGCGCGCAGCTCCCTTTTTGACGATTGAAAGGAGACTTGATTTCCATGTATCAGAATCAGAATAATCCGCAGAATCAGCAGAACGCGCAGCAGTCTTCCTCCTCCAGCTCCCGCAGCGGCCGCACCGTCGTGCCGGAGGCCAAAGGCGCGCTGAATCAGATGAAATACGAAATCGCCAGCGAGCTGGGCATCAACCTCAAGCAGGGCTATAACGGCGATCTGCCGTCCCGTCAGGCGGGCTACATCGGCGGCTATATGACGAAGCGCCTCATCGAGCAGGCCGAACGCTCCATGAGCGGAAAGGCGTAAGCGCTTCGTTCAGACCCTGCATGCCAAGAGCCATCCTTATTTTGCGGGGATGGCTCCTGTTCTATGTCAAATCGCAGGAACAATGCGCTCATCCTTAAACATCATCCACTCCGATTCAGGTTTGAAGACCATTTTCTTGGTAAACATGTCCTCCGTTCCAACTTTATTGCCACAGAAATATCCTTTGTATTTCGGATTTCTGATGATATGTGTCATCGTCGCGTGGGACAGTTTATTGCCATTATGGTTGCGAAACCCATCGTCATAGAGGATTTTCTCAATCTGCTTCATGCTGTATTGATCCGTGGCATACAGCTCAAACAGCTTTCGAATTGCAGGCGCTTCCTTTTCATCAATTTCCAGCTTTTCGTCTTTTTTCCGAAAACCGAACATGTTGTCAAACCCAAATACCGTACCGCGTTTGATGGCTTCCTGTTGTCCAAAGCAAACGGCTTCCGATTTTTTCGCGGATTCATCCTGCGCCAGTGCCGAGAAAATCGACAGACGAAGCTCGCCGTCCTTGTCCAGATTGAGGATGCCATCCGTATCAAACCAGATGCCAACCCCAACCTCAAGAAGTTTTCTCGAATACATCAGGCTATCCAGCGTATTTCTCGCAAAACGCGAAACGGCTTTCGTCACAATCAGGTCAAACTTGCCGTTTTCGGCATCCTCAATCATTTTATTAAATTGCACTCTGGCTTTGACCGACGTACCCGAAATGCCATTATCCACGTATTCGCCAACAAACGTCCACGCCGGAATACCCTGGATTTTCTTGCGGTAATGCTCAACCTGATTCTCAATCGACGTCGCCTGCTCCAAAGACTTTGTGGAAACACGGCAATAGGATACAACTCGAAGCGGAATATCAGTAATCGGTTTATGCTGAAGCACTTTTTTCACTTCATACACATTCATGTTTTTATAGCCTCCCGAATTGATATTCCAATTCTATCACGGTCGAGATTCCTGACGCAAACGATCCGGCGAATTGGTAATCTTTACCGCCATTTTCTGGTATTCCTGTTCCGTAATCAGTCCCATATCCAGCAGACTTTTATTGGCATAATTCATCCACGCTCTTCTGAACGCTTCATCCATCCACTCATCCATTTCGTTCACCTCTACCTGAAGTTTTTTCTAATTCAACATCTTTTATCCAACAAACACGCTGACTGTTGCGCCTTCATCTGCGCCGAACACGCTGCGAATTGTCGCATTTCCCTTCGTAAGAATATCCCAAGCCGCTCTCAGCAAATCGGCATCGTTCCACCGCGCCATTGATTGAGCGGCAAAAGCTCTCCTCATCGAGAATCCGTGAGGGAGTATCACACCCCATGTTGTCGTCGCGCTGACCACTTTCTCACGCCTGCATGGTTTTTGTACTTGGGATGACGGTTATGCACTTGTCAAAGATCAGTGGGAATGCCTTTTGATGTTTTTCCCGCATCAGCTCCTTTGCCTTTTCGATAATGCGAAAATGCCTTGTTTCACGTTCATCATAACACGTTCACATTATTTCCGCAAAAAATCGCTTAATTATATTTTAATAACTATAAAGCTAAAGGGACAGTCTCCACACTTCGAAGAACTGTCCCCATCATGCTTTATTTTGAACGCGCCCCAAGCCGCTTTCGGCAAAGCGTCATAGCTCCGCTGCGTCATTTTGCGCGCGCAGCAGAAACTCCCCTCCAGTCATCGAGGGGCTGTGAAGAAGTATCATTATCCCCCATGCCATCGTCGCGTCCGATTTGCCAAATCGGGTTCAAGCCGCATGAATCGCTCCGGCTATGCCATCGTCGCGCTGCCCGCTTTATCGCTCCTGCATGGGTTTCGTACTTGGGTTGCGGTATGCTGTTGTCAAGGTACAAAAGCGCTTCCTAATTAAGCCCTTCACCTATCACGCTTAAAACGGCACTTTTTCACCCTGTTTGGAAAGAAATTTCAAAATTTTCTTTTTAGCTGCATGAATCGACCTTGATACACTCTGAATGGATACATGTTCCATATCTGCAATCTGTTCTAATGTCATATTCATGACAGCATATAAATGCAGTCTTTTATACTGCCGTTCTGTCAAAACAGATTTCAGTTTATCTTCATTGATGATTTCTTCTTGTTTCTCCATCCTTTCCGACGCAGGAATTTTCCAACCTTCCAATCCATAAATCACATGGTCATAATCCCTGCGCATTGCTTTTTCCGTCTGCTTGTAATCTGCATCCGACCATGCTTTCCAGCGTCGAAACTCTTCTTCGCTTTCAAAATCACTTTGCGTCAGAACAACCTCGTCTGCCGCACCCGCATAAACAATCGCATCTGCCCGTTTTTTGTTACGAGCAACATCATTTTTTCTATCAAACATTGTTTTTCCTTTCTGTCGTGCGTAAAAATGGCAAGACAGAAAGGCGGCGGAGCGCGACAATGCTGATTTCTTTTGCACATTAAAAAAGCACTGAACGAGATTCATCCTCGCTCAGTGCAAATTCTGTTGTTGAGAAAAGCTCGTGCAGCCTGTTTTCTGCACGAGCCTTATACTTATTTAATCAAAAGTATAAGTATTGGATAGCGCTGGGATTGATGAACTTCCAGCTTTAATTATTGCTCTTACATAATACGTTCCCGCTGATGTAATATATTCTGAAATATCGCATGACGTTAACATATTTCCAACTGTATCTTCTGGAATTCCATTAGGCATATTACAAACAAACTCCCCTTTATTTCCATTCTTTCGATACAATCTACATGATGTAACAGACACTTTATAATCCGGGCTCGTGAGCAACACATTATATGTTATCTTTTTTCTTTTGCTCAATATCAAAGAAATTGAATTTACTTCTTCACTTGCATACGGTGTTATTCTTTCAGCGTATGCACTCAGTACAATTCCACAAATTAGAAAGGTCGCGATAATCGTTGATACAATTCTCTTAATTTTCATTTTTTACTCCAACCACTGACTCAATTATTCTGTCGGTTTCCTCTGAATCCGGGAAAAATAAAGTATAGCTTCTCAAGTCAACAATCCACGATGCAACAACTACATCAATATTCTTTGAAACATATACCTCAATATTTCCCACTTTAACTACTTTACCATTCGAACTCTGTTGAATTTCATCCGATACGGATTCAATATTTTCGTACTGAACGCATTGATACAAGAAAGTCTTTTTTCTTCCTTCAGAAAAATATTGTTCAGTATAAAACTGTGTCCCATTTATTTTCGAATATTTATATTCTCCATTTTTCCATCCTTTTGGAATGTAATTCAGCATGATTTCTCGAACACCTGGAATTTGAGCAATCATTTCTCGATCTGACGTTATAATTGAAATATCGTCATCACTATTTTCAGCAATGGCTTCTTTCATCATTCCCGGATCGACTTCATTTCCATTTAGACGGTAGACCTCGCCTCCATCCACCGTTTGTCCTTCAATCCATTTGCAGCTCAGCAGCGTCTGTCCAGCTATCGGCAACACAATCACCACGGCGACAAGGCAGAATACCGCCGCCAGCACCTTAGCCGAATGCCCGTGTCCATTCGCTGTCTGTTTTTCGCGCTTATGCAGCGCCGAATCCAGTTTTAGCCTTGCCACCTCCTTCTCGCTGGTATAATGCTCCCCTGTCGTGAGGAACCATTGCAGGTCAATACAGGCTTGAATTAGTTCTCTATCTCGCTTTTCTTCTGGCCGGGCGCTTTCTGCATCAATAATCGCGTCCAACCGATTCAGCATCTCCTGCTGTGAAAGTCCCTGCGTTTTCAGGCTTTCCAAAAGCTCTGCACCTTTGTTAGTTGCCATGTACTGTTCCTCCCTACTTTATAATTTGACGAATGATCAAAAGCGTACCCAAAATACACAAAATAAAATAATTTTTTCCCTGTTCCACCAACCGCGCTTTCTTTCGGATTCTGCGAATCGCCGCTCGAATCCCTTCCAGCGTTCCGCCGTTGGCTTGCTGAATCTCTCGTGCACTTTTCTCGCACATAAAATAATCCTCAAAGATTTCCTTCTCATTCAAAGAAAGCATCTTGAGGATCATTTCAATTTTCTCACGCTGTTCCTGCTGCTCATACCATTCTTCGAGACGTTTCTGTGCCCTTTTATCTTCAATCTGCATCACCGCCGGATCATCAATATCCGCCGCCTGTCGAGACATCTTCGTCGATGCGCGCATCCGAAGATTATCAATCTTGTTATAAACCGTTTGCGTGAGCCACCCCAAAATACACGGATGATGCTTGAGCTGCCCATATTTGCTCCACGCCATTTCAAATGCTTCGATCACACAATCTTCAATTTCATTTCGCAGAATCGGATCATTTCCCGCGCGCCGTTTCGCTCTTACGACCAGAATATCGTAGTTCTCGGCGAAACAATCGTGAATCCATTGATTCCTATCTTGTATGCTCATGGATTTTTCTCCCCGCGCATCGCTTCAATCAATGTCTGCATTGTTCGACAGACGACGTCTTTCTGGTTTTCATCACAGGCCATCAGCATATTTATAACCTGTTCACACTTTACATCTGCCTGATGCTTATCCATCTTGAAAAGGTAGTCTGCTGACATATCCAAAGCATTGATAAGGGTATACAGCGTTTCAGCCGTCGTGTTCACTTTTCCTTTTTCGATTTTTTCAATCGTTCGCTCGGATAAGCCTGTTTTCTCACTCAATACGCGTCGAGAATACCCTTTATGCCGTCTGGCTTCCCAAATACAGGAACCGATGTGCTCAATCACGTCATTACGCACTGTATTCACCTCGGTTTAATCCTATAATACCAGATTTTCAGCTTCAACCACCTTGTAGTTCCAACAATATGTAATTATAATTCCAAATTTATACCATTACGGTTCCAAACATCCTCTATCTAAGGATGTAACCATAAAAATCACCTTTCTTGCCTTTTCAACCACGCGCAGTTTTCTTCTCCGCATGGTGCTTTTAGAAACAAACTGGCCTTTTTCTCTCTGCATTTCGAGCAGTGTATCTATGGATTTTCCTCTCCCGTAATATTCCTCAATAAGCCATTGTTCCTCTGAATCCATACTCTCAAACACAACATCGTAAAGTTTTAAGTTTTCCTGCACTTTTCTGAGCTTTTCCTTCAAAATCTGCGTTTGTTCTTGTGCCTGATCCCTTTCTTCTGCTGCTTTTTCTCGAAAGTCGCTTGCCGCCCGCTCGGTTTTACTGCCGAACCTAGATTGTGCGCGTGGCATTCCTGCTTCCTGCGTCGTTCCCAATTCCATGCTTTCAATCACATCATTTTCTTTATCATCCATTTGCAGTTGCTTTATCCTGCGCTGCAAGGCTTTTTCCACGCTCAGAAGTTCGCGATGGCTTTTAAGCAGCCATTCTGCGTCAACCATTGTATTCCCTCCTGTATGTGTGTTATGGCGCATTAAACGTCCAAATGATTTTTGATATGATTCTTCATCCGATAATGTGCGTTTCTGACTGTCCCCTGCGGAATATGAAGTTCCTCCGATATCTCAACAAATGTCATTTCTTCCTCATAAAACAGCCTTAAAATCTGCCAGTAGTATTTCGGCCAGACCTTTTCCTGTTCCTTCAAAAATCTTTCTAAATCCATATGCATCGAGACTTCGTTTTCAAACGTTTCTTCATATTCTACCTCTCCAATTTCTGCGCACATCAGCCTTTTTCTTCGCTTCATCTCCTTCCATGCGCTCCGTTTCGCCACCGTGATAAGCCATGATAATAGCCTGTCCGACCTTCTGATCTTCTTCGCCTGAACCAACGCCTGCAAATACGCATACTGGACGCATTCTTCCGCAATATCCTCCGGACAGCACCTTGTTTGAATATAATGTACCAGCTTTCTATGTGTCTGTTCATCAATTTGGTTCAGCTCTTTCCGGATATCATCGGTAGTCATCAGTGCTTCCTCCGTGCAGCCTAACCCTTCATCTCCTCACGTCGGATTGTGGGTAGGTACTACACAGTGCAGAAGCGCATCTGATTCGTTGCAAAAAGGAGCTGAACTCTTTTTTCCAGCTCCAAACCGCCTTTTCTTCTTCCATCTTTTGTTTATTTCTCCAATGAATATGCTTTTTAGGGGCGTTGTCCCCCCATTACATAATTTGGAGAATTGGGGAAAATGGACTCATTTCATCAAAAAAGGCATAAAAAAATCAGCGCTGGCCAAGAAAGCAAGCGCTGATTGTTATTCCTTATAG
>ERZ773192.3426-NODE-3426-length-11855-cov-12.593814_pt1 | contig 11855 bp, 9 predicted proteins | sample MGYA00581010_ERZ773192 | MGnify/ENA primary metagenome ERZ773192 (study PRJEB29015, sample SAMEA2737741) | human gut metagenome | biome: human gut; feature: human-associated habitat; material: faeces | place: China | collected 2012 ...
CGCCGCCGTTGCGGACGCTCTCCACCAGAGATTTCATTTCCGCATCGTCACGGACGCCGAAAGGATGATCCTTGAACGGGTGCAGGTCGGAAAGGTCAAGATAGACGATTTCCTCTTTTTCGGCGCGGGTAGCGTCACGGGGCGTAGGCGGCACTTCCGGGGCCGGGGGCGCTGCCTTTTCCTCGGGGGCCGCATGGGTCTTGCCAGCTTTGGGCGGCTTGGTCTGCTCCGGGGCTGTCTTTTCCGTTTTGGGCGGACGGCCTTTGCCGGGCTTGGCGGGCTTGCCCTTTTCCTTGGGCGGCTTCTGCTTGATTGCCTTTTTCTCCTCCTTGGCTGCCTCGTCACGGGCAGCGGCAAAATCCACCACCTTGCCGGAATGTGCCGGGGCGGGATCGTCCCTGCCGGGATCAGGCGGCTGTGCCTGCTCCTTTTCAGCCTTGGGGACTTCGGGGGCAGTAGGCTCCTCCACCTCGGCGTGGGTAACAGCGTCGGCGGGATCGGGTACGGCCTCGCCCATTTCAAAGAGTGCCGCCTGTCCCTCATGTTCCAGCATGACCGCCTCTGCGTCGGTCAGCACAGGCTCGGGAGCAGGCTGCTCCGGCACGGCGGCATTTTCTGCCGTGGGAGCGGGAGCCTCGGCGGGCGGGGCTGCTTCGAGAATGTTTTTCTTATTATCTGCCATTTGCAAACCTCCTTTTCGTGGCATGAAAAAAGCCAGTCCGCAGACTGGCTAAAGATAAAGAAATTAAATCTCCTTTCTAATTTTTTTGATAAATAGGGAGTATGACCGCTTAGATGTCTCATTTGGCAGTCATACTAATAAACATAATATGTAAAGAGTTGTTGCACTTTTATATACAACAGAGCGCCTGTATTTTGATGTAGGTGAACTAATAGTTATTTTCTGAATCTTTAGTAAAGGAGAAATTGAAAATGTATTTCAAAAACCTACAAGAACTCCCGGAAGAATACCATGATTTGATAGAGATGTTATTGGAAAGAGGAATTATTGCGGAAAATAACGGTAATTTTGAATACCCACTAAGTCTTGATACTTTATACCTAATCAAAATTATGCAACGCATGGCTCAATAGCTTGCTTTATAACGAATTTAGTCGTATAATACAAAACGAGGTGAAAAATATGGGAAAAGCTACAGTAAAGCGAATAGTCTGCGGAATAATGTTCAATCACTCATTTTCTATTCTCGATGAATGGGGAAAAATTGCAGATACACTGCTCTATAACACTTCCAAAAAATCACCTGGCTTTTCGCCTCAGTATTTTCCGACGATAAGTCAGCAGTATACAACATCACGTTTTTTAAGTAATCAAGATTTAGGCCATAGTTTAGAATTGACTTCGAATAATTTAATTTATACCCATACAATCCAAAATGATTTTGAATCTGAGTATAAGGAATTTATTTCTCGTGTAGAAAAATGCCTGATCCCTAAAATTATAGATAAATACGCACTAATCACCCGGCGAATTGGCATGGTCTACATATGTGAAATGGATAATACTTCCATTTCATCATTTAAGCAGCAATACTTTTCTAAATCATCAGAAATAACAGATTGTCGTTTTGCAATTCGAACTACAACACCAGAGGGCTTGGCGTTTTCTGGAAACGATAATTATGTAAACAAGATTTATACAGTTGGTAGTATTGACGATGCTATTCAAGGCATTTCTTTTGACTATCAGCTATATTTTCAGCCACCACAACCTGAAATTACTTCAAAAATAACTTCTTTTTTTGAAACAAGCAAAAAATGCTTCTTTGAGGAAATATTCAATGAGGAATATTGTGGGAAACGGTAACGGAAGAAGAAAGAGCAAAAGTGAGGCACGGGCATATAGACAAAGTATAAAGTCAAATACTACTCCTCTTGAAAGCACAGTTGATCTTCGAAATAATAACCTTTCAGGTAGTGCAGAAGCTAACAACATAGCATTTCTGGATTCATCAACGCAGAGTGCAAAGATTTCTTTTCGCCTGCGCGCAAAACGCTTTTTCAAAACTCATATTTTTGAATCAGTTTTAGGGGCACTTATGGCTATCATCGTGGCATTAGCAGGGTGGTATGCTAAAACTCTTATTGATTTGAAAATTGACTGTGCCGTTTTTGAAAGTAGGCTATCATCTATTGAAGAACGAATTGATGAACTTGATGCCGATAATATTACTCGTGAGATTTTGGAATTGCAATTAAATGCACTTAAGCAAGAACTTCTTAGCGGATCAACTCTACAAGCGGCAAACCTGAGTAATCGTATTGATTTGCTTGAACGTCAGATTGAGCTACTTCAATAATGTCATACTGCGGAGAGACGCAGAGCAGAAAATTTATTTTTCTTGATATACGGGCTTTCTTTGACTATAATGAAAGACATTCAGGGTGTGTTTGGGGGGTACCCGCGTATTGAAGCGCTCTTTTGACCCGGTTTAGGGGGTATGTAACCGCACTAACCGGGAGCGCGGTCAAAGCGGTACCCCCCTCTAATTTTGCTTAGCGCGTCAAAGCCGCAAAAAAGCAGGGCCCTTCCGCGCTCAAAAAAGGCCCTGCTTTTCTTTTTACCCTCTCGCAAACACTGTGTAGCGTCCGCTCGGCGCGTCGAAGAAGTTTTCGCCTGCGACGGATTTGACGTGCAGGCCGTCGCTGCCGCGCAGCAGCGTGAACGCGCCGTAGCGCACCGTGCCTGCATTCTCGTTTAAGTGGTAGCCGAAGACCATGCCCTCGCCGTTCGTGCCAAGGTAGTTGAGCTGGCCGGTGTACTCAAAGTAAATCCCAACCTCGCTGTTGATGTCCTGCACCGTGAGGCCGCCGCCATCGGTCAGCGTCAGGATATAGTCGCTATCGTAACTGCCCTGCTCGGCGGTGTCATGCGTCACGGTCGCCGTCCACTCGCCGAGAAATTCCGACGGGATCGTGTAGTCCGCGTCGCTGACCGCGCCGGAGAGGTCGTGCTTCTCTCCTGCCGCGTCGACGGCGAACACCGTCTGATACGTGCCGTAGTCCTCCTCGACCTCGCCGGACTCGAACGAAACAATGCCCTTCACGCCGCCGAGCGGTCCGCCGTCGCAGAGGAAGCCCGCCGTCAGCCCTTCGAGCAGGTTCACATACTCCACCGCCCCCTCGCTCGTCAGCAGGAAGATGTACGGGAAGTACCCCTGCCCCACCGAGCCAACGAACACATCCGTGTAGTCCGAATACAAACCCTCCACCGGGTAGACGGTCTCGTAGTCAAAGCGGAAATTTTCCGCGTACCACGCGGAGTCCGCCGTCTTTTCAAAGCTGACCGTCAAATCGCCGCCCGAGAGCGCGGCCTTGACAAAGCTGTCCTGCGCCGTCTTTTCGACCGTCTCGCGCGCGGAGAGGTCGAGCGCAAGGTCAGCGTCGTAGCTCTCCGCCCCGGCGAACGAGCCGACGGGCACGATCATATGCAGCGCGCCGCTGTCGAGATAGAGCCGCATTTCCGCGTTGATGTTCTCGTCCGAGAGCGTCCACGCGCGGCGCTCGGCGTAGGACGCGATGAAGTCCGCGCCGCCCATGCTGCCGCTGAGCGCATCTCGGTACGTCTCATCAAAGTAGTTTGCCGCGGTGCGGCGCGCCGCCGTGATGAAGTCCTGCGTTGAAAGCTCGCAGCGCGCCAGCAGGTCCTCGCTCATGAGGCGTTTGCCGCCGAAAAAGTCGTAGCTGTACGTCTCCGTCATGCTTGTGTCGCCGTCCATCTCCGCGCGCACCACGAGGCAGAGCAGGCTGTCGTTCCAGTAGCTTGTCCACGTGACGGAAATGCACGTGAGCGAGACACGGGATGCCATCATGTTCTTCTGCTCCTGCACGAGCGCGCCGAATTGATCGGCGATCTCGGCGTTCAGCGCGGCGGCAACCGCCGTTTCCGACACGATTCTTGGCACATGGTAATTATACGTGAGCGTGTTGTTCTCGCTATCCGTGTACTCGCCCTCTTCACTGTAAAGCTCGAAAATGAGTGAATCGTCGTAGCCGGACGGGGTGTCGTCCGGCTCCTTTTCGCCGCAGGCGGCAAGGTTCAGCAGCAAAAGCGCCGTGAGCAGCGCGGTGGTCAGTTTTTTCATAGGCTTCTCTTCTCCGATCTCAAAGGTCTTGTCTTTTCTGCCATTATAGCGGATTTTTGCAAAAGCGCAACGGCTTTTCGCGCGCGGCGGCGCGCGCCGATTGACAGAATTCCGACAAGGTTATAGAATATGTGTACTTTCGAACTTCAGGAGTCTTTATGTACGATTATACGCAAGCCAAAATGAACGACGACGCCATCCGCACCATCAGCTCCATCGGCCTCGCCCACCTGGGCGACGCGGTGTACGAGCTGCTTGTGCGCACGTATCTGTGCGTGCACGGCAAGGCGACGGGCAAGGGGCTGCACCGCGCGACGGTCGAGCTCGTCTGCGCGCCGCAGCAGGCGCGCTTTGCCGAAAAGCTCTTACCCCTTTTGACGGAGGAAGAGGCCTCTGTGTTCCGCCGCGGGCGCAACGCGAATGTCCATTCCATCCCCCACCACGCCGACCGCGCGGACTATCAGAAGGCCACGGGCCTCGAGGCGCTGTTCGGCTGGCTGTATCTGCGCGACGATCACGCGCGCATCAACGAGCTTTTCAACCGGATGATGGAGGACGACAATGCCACTTGACGCGATCTGCCTGCGGGCAGTTTTACACGAGCTGAGACCTCAGCTCATCGGCGCGCGCATCGACAAGGTGCAGCAGCCCGCGCGCGACCAAATCGTTCTTCTGCTGCGCGGCAATCTGCGTCTGCTGCTCAACGCGGGCGCGAACCAACCGCGCATTCAACTCAGCAATATTCTGCGCGACAACCCCGCCCAGCCGCCGATGTTCTGCATGCTGCTGCGCAAGCACTTAGTCGGCGCGCGCGTGCTGTCCATCGAGCAGCCGGATCTTGAGCGCATGGTGATCCTGACGCTCCAGTGCACGGACGAATTCGGCGAGATCAGCCGCAAGCAGCTCGTGCTCGAGTGCATGGGCCGGCGGTCGAACCTTGTCCTGCTCGACGCGCAGGGGCGCATCGTCGAATGTCTGCGCCGCGTAGACGCGGACCTTTCCGCCACGCGCCAACTGCTGCCCGGCCTTTTTTACCATCTGCCGACACCGCTCGACAAGCTGTCGCTTTTATCGCAGGAGGAGGACTCCCTCGCCCTCGCGCAGCGCGGCGGCGACGCGGAGCAGGCTGTCGACAAGTGGGTGCTCGACCATTACACCGGCATTTCGCCGCTGATCGCGCGTGAATTTGCTTTCCGCGCGGGACATGAGACCGACGTGCGCTTCGGCGCGCTGAACGATGCGCAGCGCGGGGCGCTGGTGCAGGAATTTTCCGATACAGCCAACGCTGTAAAGGAAGATAACTATATGCCCGTCATCCTCTACCGCGACGGCAAGCCCGTGGATTTCACCTACCGTCCCATCGCGCAGTACGGCGCGGAAACGCAGGTCGAGACGCGTGAGAGCTTCTCGCAAATGCTCGACGAGTTCTACGACGCGCGTGAGCGGCAGGAGCTCTCCGCCCGCCGCGGCCGCGAGCTGACGCACGCGGTCACGGTCGCGCGCGACCGCATGGCACGCAAGGCCGAGAACTTAAAGCGCGACTACGCCGCGACGCAGAAGCGCGACGAATTCCGCCTGCGCGGCGACCTCATCACCGCAAACCTGTACCGCATGAAGAGCGGAGAAAAAGTCTTGCATGCGGAAAACTACTATGAGGACGGCTGCCCGACCATCGACATCCCGCTCGACCCGCTGCTCTCCCCCCAGCAGAACGCCGCGAAAAACTACAAGCAGTACAACAAGCTCAAGACCGCCGAATTCCACCTGCGCGAGCAGATCGAAAAGGCGGAAAACGAACGCGCGTACTTGGAAAGCGTTTTGCAGGAGCTTTCGCAGGCGGAGACCGAGCAGGAATTCAATGAGATCCGCCGCGAATTGCAGGAGACGAACTACCTCAAAAAATCCAGCGGCGGCAAAAAGGAGCTCAAGCGCGCCTTCGCCCCGCGCACATTCAAAACGTCGAGCGGGCTCGAGGTCCTCGTCGGCCGCAGCAACGTGCAGAACGATCAGCTGACGAAAAAGGCCGACAAGCGCGACTACTGGTTCCACACCCAGCACATCCACGGCTCGCACGTCATCCTGCGCTGCGCGGGACTCACGCCGAGCGACGATGATCTGCGCGAGGCCGCAATGCTCGCATCCTACTTCTCGCAGGCGAAGGAGAGCAGCAGCGTCCCCGTCGACTACTGCCCCGTGAAGTTCGTCAAAAAGCCCGCGGGCGCACGCCCCGGCATGGTGACCTACGACAATTACCGCACACTCTATGTCACGCCCGAAGAAGGGCTTGCCAAAAAGCTCTTTATCAGGTAAACTATTAGAAAGCGATTCCCCTCTCCCCTGTTGAACGGCAAAAAGCAAGCTTGATGTTGGAAAGGAGAACCCCATGGACAAAAAGAGAAAAACCGTGCTCATCGCCGTCGCCGCGATACTGCTCGTCGTGGCTATCTTTTTGCTGCCGCGCCGTTCGCAGCCGCTCGGCGAGCTGATCCCCGCGCCTGAGACCGCCCGCGTCGACGGACTCTTCTACATTTCGACCATTGTTCCCACGCCGGACGGCTACGGCACGTTCGACACCGGCGACTGCCGAGTAGAGGATGACAGTGAGGCCGCCGCAGCTCTGCGCAGCGCCATGTCCGAAATTTCGGTGCAGCGCTATTACCGCCTGCCCACATCGCTGCTCTCCCGCTTCACCCAGAACGAGAACTATGTCACCATCTGGTGGATCCCCGAAGACGGACAGAAGCACGACCTGTACCTCAACTGGGACGAGGGCTTCATCTACGATGACGCCCACCCCGCCGTCGCCTACAAGATCGACGGCGACGCGCAGCAGGCGTTCAGTCAGCTCTGCGCCGTCATCAGCGAGTACGGCGCGTACACCCGATAAAATTCAGCAATAAAAAACTCCGTATGAGAAATCTCATACGGAGTTTTTTTGCGTCCTTACAGCATTTTCTGCGGCATCTGCCACGCGTTGTGGTCGGTGTGCAGCAGGTGGTGCGACTTTTCGCCAAGCGGTGCGCCGAGGTAGTCCTTGTAGAGCGCCTTGACATCCGGATTCTCGTGCGAGAAGCGCAGCAGCTCACCCTGATCGAGCCGCCAGAGCACGTTGCCGCGATCCTCGGCAAGCTCGGTACCGTCGTGGATGGGCTGGCCGCCGCCGCCCGCGCAGCCGCCGGGACAGGCCATGACCTCGACAAAGTCGTACGCTGCCTCGCCGCGCTTGACAGCCTCAATGAGCTTGCGGGCTTTCCCGAGCGAGCTCACGACCGCGACGCGCACGTCGCCCGCGCCGGGGATGTTGAACGTCGCCTCCTTCCACCCGTCCATGCCGCGCACGGCGGTGAAAGCGTCAGGGTCAGGATTCTTGCCCGTGATGAGGAAGTACGCAGAGCGCAGCGCCGCGTCCATCACGCCGCCGGTCGCGCCGAAAACGACCGCCGCGCCGGTCGCGGAGCCGAGCGGGCTGTCGAACTCCTCCTCGGGCAGGTACTTGGGTTCAATGTGATTCGCGCGCATCATAATGTTCAGCTCGCGCGTCGTGATGCTCACGTCGACATCGGGGTCGCCCGCGTCGTTTTTCATCGTCGGCAGCGCGCATTCGCTCTTTTTCGACACGCACGGCATGATCGAGACGACGAAAAGGCGCTTGGGGTCGATACCGACCTTTTCGGCAAAGTAGCTCTTCGCCACCGCACCGAACATCTGCTGGGGCGACTTGGCCGTGGAGAGATTGTCCGTCAGTTCGGGGTACTGAGACTTCACAAAGCGCACCCAGCCCGGGCAGCAGGACGTGAACATCGGCCACTGATACTGATCCTTGTGGGTGAAGCGCTCGATAAACTCGCTGCCTTCCTCCATGATCGTGAGGTCGGCGGCAAAGTCGGTGTCGAACACATAGTTGAAGCCCAGCTCGCGCAGCGCCGCGACCATGCGCTTGGGCGTTGCGAACTCGCTGTCGAGCCCGAACTGCTCGACCCATGCCGCGCGCACCGCGGGCGCGACCTGCGCCACGGTGACGGTATTCGGATCGTCGATCGCGTCGAAGACAAGGCCCGTGTCGTCGCGCTCGCGCAGCGCCGCCGTCGGGCAGTGGGTGATGCACTGGCCGCAGTAGGTGCACTCGGTGTCCTGAATGCGGCGGTTGTACGACGCGTCCACGACCGTGCGCGAGCCCGTGCCGAGAAGGTCCCAGATCTTCACGCTCTGCACGTTTTCGCACACCTGGATGCAGCGCAGGCACTGCACGCACTTGTCGTTTTCGCGAATGAGCGGCGTGGAATAATCCACCGCCTCGTGACGCAGCTTTTTGGGGAAGTGCGTGCCGCGCATGTTGAAGTCGTTCGCGAGCTGCTGCAAGGTGCAGTTGCCGCTTCGCGTGCAGTTCGTGCACGATGTATCGTGGTGCGAAAGAATGAGACGCAGGTTCATGCGGCGCGCCTCGCGCGCCTTGGCGCTGTTCGTGAAGACGACCATGCCGTCCGCCACCACATTGTCGCACGCGGGGACAAGGCGCTCCATGCCCTCGACCTCCACGCAGCAGATGCGGCATGCGCCGATCTCGTTGATGTCCTTTAAGTAGCACAGCGTCGGGATATTGATATTGACCGAGCGCGCGGCCTCCAAGATCGTGGTATTCTCGGGCACGGTGACGCTCTTGTGGTCGATGGTCAGTGTAACGTTTCTTACCATTTGCCTTTCCTCCCTCCGCGGAAGATGCCGTAGCCGAAGTGGTCGCAGCGCAGGCAGCGCGACGCCTCGGAGTATGCTTCTTCATCGGTGAGGCCGCACTCGATGCACTTGAAGTCGTGCTTGCGTTCGCCTGCCTCGCGCTCAGTGGTGTCGATACGGCCGTGGGGCGGCTTGTTGTTCAGCCGCGCCGTGGGGATCTCGACGCCGGGGTCGATCTCGTGGTGGAAGCCGAGGTATTCGTCGATATTCGCCGCGGCGACCTTGCCGGCCGCGATGGCGCGGATGACGGTCGCAGGGCCGGTGACGCAGTCGCCGCCGGCGAAGACGCCGTCCATATTGTCGATCTGGCCGCTGGCCTCGGCGACGAACGCGCCGCGCTTGATGGCGATCTTCGTCTGCTCAAAGCCGTGGGTCTCCACGCCCTGACCGATGGCGACAACGACAACGTCCGCCGCGATGCGCTTTTCGCTGCGCTTGGCCTTTTCGGGCGCGGGGCGGCCCTTTTTATCCATCTCGCCGATGATCTGCGGCTGTGACCACAGCGCGACGGCGTGACCGTTCGCATCGGTCTCGATGCGGACAGGTGCCTGAAGCGTCACGAGCTCCACGCCCTCGGCAACGGCGCCCTCCACTTCCTCGGGAAGGGCCGTCATGTCCTCCTGGCGGCGGCGGTAGACGCAGCTCACTTTGCGCGCGCCGAGACGAACCGCGCTGCGGCAGACATCCATCGCGACGTTGCCGCCGCCGATGACGACGATGTCCTTGTTGCGGAAGTCCGGCATGTGATCGTCGCCGATCTCGCGCAGCATCTCGACCGCGGAGATGACGCCCCCAGCGTCCTCGCCCTCGATGCCGGTCTTTTTATCCGTGTGCGCGCCGAGCGCGATGTAAAGCGCGTCGTTCTGCTGGCGCAGCTCGTCGAACGTCACATCGTCGCCGACATTGACGTTGACATGCACATCGATGCCAAGCGCCAGCATAGACGTGATCTCCGCGTCGAGCACTTCGCGCGGCAGGCGGTAGTTGGGGATGCCGTAGCGCAGCATGCCGCCGAGCCTCGCGCGCTTTTCATACACGGTGACCTTGTGGCCCATCAAAGCTAAGTAATACGCTGCGGAAAGGCCGCTTGGGCCGCCGCCGATGACGGCGACCTTCTTGCCCGTGGGCTCGGCACAGCCGGGCTGCGGCACGTAGCCCGCGTTATCCACCGCGTAGCGCTTGAGGCCGCGGATGTTGACCGCGTCGTCGATCATGTTTCTGCGGCAGCGCGCCTCGCACGGATGCTCGCAGATATACGCGCAGGCCGAGGGGAAGGGATTGTCCTTGCGGATCAGGCGCACGGCATCCGCGTAGCGGCCATACTTGATGAGCACAAGATAGCCCGGGATATCCACGCCCGCGGGACACAGCGCCACACAGGGCACGGGCTCGCGCATCCCGCCGAGGCAGCGGTGGCGCAGGATATGCTCCTCATAGTCGTCGCGGAAGCCCTGCACGCCGTCGAGCACCAAACGCGCCGCATCGCGTCCGATGGCACAGTCGGCACTGTTGACGATCACGCGCGCCATGCGCTCAATGATCGAAATGGTCTCCATCGTGGCCTCGCCCTCGAGCACCTGCTCCATCAGCTCGGAGAGCTGACCGAGACCGATGCGGCAGGGCACACACTTGCCGCAGGTCTGCGCGTGGCAGAGGTCCAGAAAGCTCTTGGCAAGGTCCACCGGGCATAGTCCCGGAGGGCTTGCGGCGATACGCCGCTCCACATCGCGGTACAGCCCGTCGATGACAGTCTGCGAATGGGAGGGCGTCATGATATCAAGTCTTGACACTGCTGTTTTCTCCTTTCACTGCTTGCCAAAGGATGCCATCGGTCGCCCGATGAAGTATCTATAAATAGATATTATCTATAATAAGTGATACGTTTCTATTTTTCAATAGTCAATGTGTCATTTTTGTCCGATTTTGCATTCCAAATCGTTGTGCCTTGTATAAAGACGCGCGGAGGCCGCAGCCTCCGCGCACAACGATCCTTCTCTTATTTGCCGCGCACCTCATCAAAGAGATCGGTGACGGCCTTTTCAGGCGCTTTTGTCGCAAGCGAAACGATAACGATCGCTGCGCAGGCCGCGAGGAATGCCGGCAGCAGCTCGTAGATGGCCCACGCGCCGCCCATCGGCGCGATGAGGTACTTCCAGATGAAGACCACCACGCCGCCGGTGATCATGCCGGCGAGCGCGCCCTGCCTGTTCGCGCGCTTCCAGAAGAGCGAGAACAGCATCACAGGGCCAAATGCCGCGCCAAAGCCCGCCCACGCGAACGACACCACGCGGAACACCGAGCTGTTGGGGTCCCACGCCAGCACGATGCCGACCAGTGCGATGCAGATGACCGTGGCACGCGCGGCCAGCATCGTCGTGCGCTGGCTCATCTTCACACCGAAGGAGTGCTGCATCAGGTCCTGCGACACACTGGACGCCGCCGCTAAGAGCTGCGAGTCCGCCGTCGACATCGTCGCCGCCAGAATGCCCGAGAGGATGACGCCCGCCATAACAGCCAGCACCACACCGTAGCGGCTCATGAGGTCCGCGAGCTTGATGATGATGGTCTCGGACTCCGCGCTCGTAGCCAGGGCAGGCACCTTGCCCGCTGCGGTCACACTGTTGCCGATCACGCCGATGAAAACGGCAATGAACATCGAAATAACGACCCAGATCGTCGCGATGCGGCGGGACTGATTGAGCTTCTTCTCCTCGCGGATGGCCATAAAGCGCAGCAGAATGTGCGGCATACCGAAGTAGCCGAGGCCCCAGGCAAGCGTAGAGACGATGCTCAGCGCGCTGTAGGTCGAAGCGGTGCCGGTCGAGGCGTCGTAGCCCTGCGTCATATTGAGATAGCCCGGAAGAGAACGGGCATTGTCGATGACCGCGTCAAGCCCGCCCGCCTGCTGAATGCCGAAGCACACGATGACAAGCAGCGCGATGGTCATGAAGATCGACTGGATGAGGTCGGTGAACGAAACGGCCATGAAGCCGCCCATCACCGTGTACAGCACGACCA
>ERZ773192.3428-NODE-3428-length-11853-cov-15.259620_pt1 | contig 11853 bp, 11 predicted proteins | sample MGYA00581010_ERZ773192 | MGnify/ENA primary metagenome ERZ773192 (study PRJEB29015, sample SAMEA2737741) | human gut metagenome | biome: human gut; feature: human-associated habitat; material: faeces | place: China | collected 2012 ...
CATGGCGAAGCCATGTACACCGCACCTGATTGCGCAGCGCGTGCAGCTCTTCAAGCCACAGGCCGGCAATGTTGGGGTCGAGGGGTCCTCCCCTCGCGTTCTCTTGGGGGTTCAAGGGGGCCATTCTCTCGCGTGAGAGAATGGCCCCCTTTCCCGCGTCCCCTGCACGGTGCAGGGGAACATATTGCCCGCGTCAACGCAGAAGAACTTACTTCTCCTCCGCCGCCTTGATCTTGGCGAGTTCTTCTTCCTCCAGCTGGCGATACGCCACCTTACCAACCAGAGTCTTGGGCATATCCTCCTTGAACTCGATGTCATACGGCATGGCGTACTTCGCCACATTCTTGCGGCAGTAGGCCAGAAGCACCTGCTTGGTCTCCTCGGTCGCGGGCACGCCCTGCGCAAGCTTGACGAACGCCTTGACCTTCTGCATCTTGTAGGGATCGGGCACGCCGATCACGCAGCTCATCTGCACGTACTCGTGCGCGTCGAGGATATTTTCGATCTGGCCGGGATAGACATTGTAGCCGGAAGAAATGATCATGCGCTTGGCACGGCCGCGGAAGTAGACAAAGCCCTGCTCGTCCATCATGCCCAGGTCGCCCGTGTAGACCCACGTCAGGCCGTCGGCGTGCGTGCGAAGCGTCTGCGCCGTCTCTTCGGGGTTGTTCATGTACTCCTTCATCACGGTCGGGCCCGCGAGCAGGATCTCGCCCTCCTGCCCGTAGGGAACCTCCCGGTCAGTGTCCGGCTCGACGATCTTGATGTAGGTATCCGGGAACGGCAGGCCGATGGAGCCCTCCTTGAACATGTGCGGCGGTGTCAGGCAGCAGGCCGTGACCGTCTCGGTCGTGCCGTAGCCCTCGCGCACCTGGATCGACGCCTTGTGGTCGTAGAGGAACTTGTCGAACTTCTTCTTCAGCTCGATCGACAGGCTGTCGCCGCCGGAGAATACGCCCTTGAGCGAGCTGAGGTTCGCCCCGTCCATGCTCGGCAGGCGCAGCAGCGCCTCGTAGAGCGTCGGTACACCCGCGATGAAGTTGCACTTGTACTTCACGATCTGCTTGGCGTAGCTCTTGGCCGTAAAGCGCGGGATCAGGATGCAGCGTCCGCCCTGCGAGAGCATCGTGTGCACGCACACGCCCAGGCCGAAGCCGTGAAACAGCGGCATCGCCGCGAGCATGCGGTCGCCGGGGCGGAACATCGGGTTCGCCGCGATGACCTGCTGGCCGAGGGCGTTGAAATTCTTGTTCGTCAGCACGATGCCCTTTGTTGTGCCGGTCGTACCGCCGGAATAGAGGATCACAGCGGGGTCCGCGCCCTCGCGCTTGACCTTATAGGTCTTATAATAGCAGGAGCGGGAGAGCTTCATGAAGTCCTTCCACATGATGACCGGCGCGTCCTCGGGAATCTTCTCGATCTTGCGTCCCTCGGTCAGCATATAGCCCGCCTTGATCGTCGGGGACAGCGCGTCGCGCACGCTTGCGATGATCATGTTCACGACCTTTGTGCGCTCGCGCACCTTTTCAAACTTGTTGTAGAACTGGTCGAGCGTCACCGCCGCCACGCTTTCCGAGGCGTTCAGGTAAAATTCGATCTCCTTCTCTGCCGACAGCGGATGGATCATGTTCGCAATGCCGCCGACGAGGTTGACGGCGTAGAACATATAGATGGCTTGCGGGCAGTTCGGCATGGCAATGGTCACCTTGTCACCCTCGCGCACGCCGATGGTCTTGAGCGCCTTGGCGCACTGCTCGATCTCGCGGATCATCTGGCGGTAGGTCGTCGACTTTCCCATGAACGTAAAAGCGATGTTGCCCGGATATTTCTTAGCGATCTGCTCCACGGCCTCGAACATCGAGCCGTTGAAGTATTCAAGGTGCATCGGCACCTCGCCCATGTAATCCTTCCAGGGCGTTCTGACAATGGAATCACTCATATTCTACTTCCTCCGATAGCGGTCGTTCCAAAAGGGTGGGGTGTTCTAACAGATATTTGAAAAGGCGCACGCTCTTTGCGTAATAGTAGCCGTCGGCAATGCGCTCATCCACGGTGAGGCCGAGGTCGACCGTCTCCTGCATTTCGACAAGGCCGTGCTCGTCGTACAGCGGCGTCCACTTCTTTTCGCCGATGATGCAGAACAGCGAGCTCGTGCCCCAGTTCGTCAGGTGGTGGTAGCCGCTTTTGAGATGAATGGAACCGAGGTTGGAGATGAACACCGAACTGTAGTTCGGGTCCTTGCCGATCAGGAAATCGGGGCACCAGCCGTGCTTGTCGAGCCAGCGGATAAATCGCACCGCCGCCTTGGACAAAAAGCGCGGCAGGCTGTTGAGCACATTCATGCTGTTGTCGGTCGTGTTGACCTTCTTCTGCTCGCGGCAGGCCGCAACCTCCTGGTGGATCTCCTCGTGGATCGTTTCGATGGTGCTCTCAGGCTTTATCTCCAGCAGAGCCATGGCCTCTTCGCTGCCGTCGGCAAACTCCTTTTTGATGACAAAGCCCGCTGTCACCTTATTGCGCTGATAGTAGTTTTCATTCGCGTAAAAGCGGTTGAGCTTCGGCCGTAAAATGACCGTCTTAACGAGCGCCGTCAGGATCACGTGGAAAAACGTGTACTTGAACGGAATGCCCTCATAGTTTTTCGTCGCAATGTAGTCCTTGATGGGCTCTAAATTCACGCGCTCTGCGATATACGCCTCGTTGTCCGCGCGGTTGGGATAGATGATGCCCATGATAAAGTGCAGCGAATCCACATCCCGCAGCAGTGTTGCGTCGCGCCGGTCGCCCCAGCGTCTTTTCTGTTCTGCCATAAAACCTTCTTCCTTTTCTTTCGGTTTTGCTTCTTTTCCCCCACCCTTCCACAAGTGGGACCCCTCTTTAGGGAATAAACCGCTCAAAAATGGCGATCGCGCCCTCGCGCTCCGCCGTCTCCAAGTCTTCTTTCGACCGGATGGTCCAGTAAACGCCCTGCGCGCCGTAGAGCTTACGGCATAAACGCGGCGCCCAGTTTTTCTTATCTTCAAATTTGTAGGCGACAAAATCCGGCTGTGCCATGATGTTGCCCAGCAGGTTCGTCGTCGCAAACGCCATCGGCAGGCTCAAATTGCCGCGGTCTTTCAAAAAGTCGCAGCTCAACTGCCCGCGGATGACCTCTGGCCGGTGCTTTTTCAGCCACGCCACGCACCGCGGGTCGAACGACTCCACGCAGTACTTGACGTCAAACTTGTCGAGTTCCGCCATCGTGCGCTCGGTCAGCTCGGCAAAGTTGTCGCGAAAGCTCTTGACCTCCACAATGAGCGGCAGGCCCGTCCCCGCAAACAGCGCGAGCACATCCTTGAACTGCGGGATGGTCTCCTTCGTCCCGTCCAGCGCGTAGTCCTTGAGCTCGTCCGCGCTCAGGTCTTCGAGGTATCCCTCGCGGCCCGTCATACGCTTCACATCGCTGTCGTGGAACACGGCAAGCATCCCGTCGCGCAGCAGGTGCACGTCGAGCTCCGCGCCGAAGCCCCGCGCGATCGCGCGCGAGAATGCCGGCAGCGAATTTTCGGGAATGCCCGCCTCCTTATCGTAGAGCCCGCGGTGCGCATAGCGGAATTTCCGCAGTACCGCCATCGACTCCGTTCCGCGCCGCGCGCGCAGCAAAACCGCCCACGCGACCGCCAGAATCAGGCAAATTCCGACAACGATCCGTAAAATTTTCATTTTAGATCACTTCTTGTATTCGATTTAGTCCGCATCCATGTCCTCAAACGCCGCAAGGCCAGCCTTGGCCTCCACCTTGCAGTCGCCATGGCGCACAAAGCACATCGTCACAAAGCTGCAAGCCACGAAGAACGCCGCATACGGGAACAGCATGCTGTAGCTGATGTGCTTCAAAAGCGTGCCCGCCAAAATCGGCGTCACGACCTGCGCCGCCATCGAAAACGTGTAGTAGTAGCCCGTAAACTTGCCGATATCGCTGCCCTTGCACATTTCAACGACCATCGGCAGCGAGTTGACGTTGATCGCCGCCCACGCAAGGCCGACGAGCGCAAACACGACAAACATCACGGCGTTGATGCTCTGATAATGCGTCGTCAAAAAGTACGCCGACGCAAAGCACGCCGCAAGCAGGATGACGCCGCCCTGAATGGTCTTCTTGCGTCCGATCTTCGACGCCAGCTGCCCCACGGGGATGTACGACACGATGGCCCCGCCCGTCGCGACGAGCAAACACGTCGACGCGCCGCCGAGGCCCTGCCCCATCACGCGCCCGACATACGTCGTCCACCACGTCGTCACGCCGTTGTAGCCGATGTACCACAGCGCGATCGAGTTCAGCAGCATCACAAGGCTGCGCTTGACTTCTTTGGGCAGCTCCTCACTGCCGTCCGGCTCCTCCTCCACGAGCTGCTGCTCGGGATGCTCGGCCTCGTATTCCTTCTCCGCCGCCGCGAGCTTCGGCTCGTTTGTCGTGAAGTACAGCACGATGACCGAAACCGCCATCAGCGCCGACACGACGACAAAAAGCGGTTGGTAGTTCACATGCTCGGCCCCCGCCGTCCTGCTGTTCGGATACAGCACCGCCGCCACGATCAGATACGAAATGCCGCCGACCGCGCCCATCAGGTTGATGATCGCGTTCGCGCGCGATCTTATGGGCTTGGGCGTCACGTCCGGCATCAGTGCCACCGCGGGTGAGCGGTACGTCCCCATCGCCACGAGCAGCAGCCCCAGCGTGACGACGAACATCGCGAGCTTACCCGTGCTCGCGCCATTTGCGTAGCCGTTGTCAAAAAGCGGCAGCAGATTCATCAGGATCACCGCAGCCGCCGTGCCGCCGAGGATAAACGGCATCCGCCGCCCGATCTTCGTGCTCGTCCGATCACTCAGCGCGCCGAAGAACGGCAGCAAAAACAGCGCCAGCACATTGTCCGCCGCCATGATCGCGCCGGAAATGGTCTCGTCTAAGTGGAACGTGTTCGTCAAGATCAGCGGGATGATGTTGTCGTACATCTGCCAGAACGCGCAGATGGACAAAAACGCCAGCCCCACCAGCACCGTGCGCTTGTGGTCAAGCTTCATAGCCGTTCTCCTTGCAAAGAAAAGTCGATTTCCTTAGAATCACAGTAGAATATCATGTTTTCGCCAAAATAGCAAGCGCCCGTCGCGCCCCACTCTGTCAAATCCCTGTAAAATGCCAATATTCCTTGCCTTTTCGTCCCGTTTTCGCTATAATGGAACAAAAATTGCGAAAAGGAGTTCCCATGCTGTTTTGGAAGAAGAAAACGCCCCCGCTCGTCCAGTCCTCCGCCTCCGCGTGGCGCGAGCAGTGGCGCGCGATCGTCCCGCCCGAGTGCCGCAACGTCCCCGTCACCGTCGGCGATAAGACCGTCACCGCCTACGTGCAGATCAACCATTTCGTGATGATGCTCCAGGACGGCTTACTCATGGAAGAGCACTTTTTCGACGTCTGCTCCCACTTCCAGCGCGCGGGCTACCATGTCATCTGGCTCATGCGCTGCACGCAGGACATCGAAAACGGCTACTTGAAGCTCAAAAAGCAGCGCGGCGACAAATGCCTCTGGAAGTGGCGCAAGCCCACGACGAACTTCGGCCGCTGGACGTCCGACAACCGCTGCGTGACCATCCTCCTCCAATATAAGCCCGCGCCTGACGGCCCGCTCGAGCACTGCACGGAGCACATTTTGCAGCGCGTCCAGTGGGCGGAGAGCTCGGACAACGCGCAGATGGTCCCCTCGCGCACGGAATTCGCCACCGTCGGCGTCCCCGGCACCCCTGCCGAGCTCGCCAACTGGCTCCGCGGCGGCTTCATGTCGGCCGATTTGTAAAATTTATCTGCATATTTAGTCATAATTTGACTTGAGAAATCAGTCATAATCTCACATAATCTCAGTTATTTAGGGTTGTTTTGCTTCGCTGTACCATTTCGCCATGCATTTTTTTCATGTTTGCGAAACATGAAAGCACTGCTTCGGCAGTGCTTTTTTATTTCTATCATAACGGAGGATTTTGCATTGAAACGTACAACCAACTACGCTCTTCCCGACTGGGAAAAATCGGACTTCATCCAAATGTCCGACTTCAACGACCTGACGCACAAGCTTGACACCGCGCTCAAAAGCCACGACGACACACTGAACACCAAGGCAGACACCTCGGCCGTCACCGCCGTGCAGCAGGAGGTCGCAGCGGCGCGCGAGGCCAGCTGCCTCTTAAAGCTCGCGGGCCCACTCGTGACGACGGCGGCCAACGCCGCGATGGAATTCGACCTCTCGCAGGTCGACATGACCAAGGTTGCGGCGCTGTTCGTCGTGTTCAGTACGGGCGGCAGCGGAGAAATTAAATTATCCGCTAACGATACAGTCGTATCGTCAATTTGCAGCAACAATTTTTATAATAGCGCGGGTATTGCATGGTTCGTACCGATCAACGGCGGAATCTCCTGCGCTGTAACTGGCTGTACAGACAACAAAACGTCGCTAAGCGGTTTCTGTGGTACGTGCAAAACGGTTGCTTGGACAACAATTAACAAAATTATGATTAAAGGAGACTCCAACGCTGGTGCAGCGGCAATATTATTCGGTGTAAAGAAATGAAAAACAGCCCCGAGGCATTTTGCCTCGGGGCTGAAACTTTAATTAGTTTTTTGTCGCACAGCTAATTACGCGAGAATAGTGACGATACCGGAAGTAGCAACGACCGTATCGAGGGTAGCAGCAGCGGTAGAGGCCGCAGCGGCATAAACCTCATAGTTTGCGGGAGTTGCATTGCCGGGCACAGTTCTGGCATCGAAGGTCTGTGCAGCAGAACCGGCCGCATAGGAGTGGTTGGAACCAGTATCCATCACGGACCAGTTGGAAGTACCAGCCAGACGATAGTAGTAGACAACCTTAATATCGAAAGCCTTGCTACCAGTCTTGTAGGTAGCCTGAACCTGCTTTGCAGCGTTGTTGACCAGAATGAGAGAAGCAGCCTCAGTCGGGGCCTCCTGACCGTCGGTCACGGTCTTGAGAGCGTAGACGTAAGCAGCAACGCCATCCTTGTAACCGACAATAACGCGATCACCGGCGGTAACGGCCTGAGACTCGTTCGCAGTAATGCTGGTTCTGGTGGTGGTGTTAGCACCATCAGCCCAGATGGTCATGGTCACATCGAAGAACTTCGCACCAGAAGCAATGTAATCAGCAAACGTGCTGGTCTTGTCTTCCTGAGTGAGAACGAGGGAACCGCCCTTGTAGTCCTTGATGTAGCCGCGAGACCAATTCAGTTCATCGACGACCTGAGAAGCAACACCGGCAGCGGTGTGGCCATCGCCATAGGCGCCCATGAAGAGATCAACACTGCTGACCTTGTTGTCGGCACCCAGCGTGATCTTGTAGAAGCCGTCAGACTGAGCAGACTCCTTGAAGAGGTTGGGCTGAGTGGAGAAGATGGTGGTAGCCTGAGTCTCGCCAATCTTGTAGACCTCATAGGAATCTTCTTGGAAGAGGTGATGTCCAGATCCTTGGCGATGTCGCACTCGTCGACCTTGGTGGTGTAGGAGGCGTCAGCCTTAGCAACAACGAGGGTGCTCTTGTCGCCAACGTTGTAGGTCCACTTGGTGGCGGGACGGCCCCACTTGTCGGAAGCAACAGCGGAAGCGAGCTTGAAGTTCTTCTCGCCGAGGCTGTTGGTCTTGGTGCCGATGACCTTATCGGTCACATAGCCGAAGGCCGGGGTGTAGGTGACCTGAGCCTTCTGGATGCCCTGGAACAGGAGCTCAGCGACCAGCTCACGGGAAGCGGGAGCGTTCAGGTCGGTGGTCTTCGCCACGTTGTCCAGAACGCCGAGCTGCTGCGCGGTCTGCGCAACATGGAGCGCCCAGTCAGCGCCGGAGAACTCGTTGTTCTTGTCGTAGCCAACCGCGCGGAGGATCATGGCGAGGACTTCATAGCCGGTGACCTTGCCGGACGGCTTGAAGGTGCCATCGGGATAACCCTTGACGAGGGAGGCGTTGGCGCAGTAGCCGATGTAGCCCTGAGCCCAACCGGCACCAGCCATGTCGCTGAACTTGTTATAAGTGGCATAGAGGCCGGACTTATCGTTCTTGGCGACGTCGGCAGTGTAGATACGATAGATGATCGTAGCTACCTCAGCGCGGGTGATGTTGCCCTCGGGCTTGAAGGAACCATCCTCATAACCCTTGAACACACCCATGCCATTCAGAACGGCAACAGACTCAGCGTAATCATCGCTGATGCTCTTGTCATCCTTGAAGGCGTTGGCGCTGACGGCCAGAGACAGAGTCATGACCAGAGCCAGCACCATTGCGAGTAACTTTTTCATAGATGTTACTCTCCTTTCATAAATTTCCATCCCCTTGAGGCCGAACACCCGCCGTCTCTCCCTCTTTCCCGTGGTTGCCGCCAAAATCCGTAAATTCTCAAATTGTTGCAAGAACAATCGAAAATCGCAGAAAATTAGCAGAATCAGCGCAAAATCGTTCGATTCGGTGGATATCGCATCCCCTTAGGATTTTCGCCTTTCCTTATATTCCAGCGCTTTGCGGGCCAGTCGTGGTAGCGGTTTGGTAGCGGTCCGAAAATTTAAAGTACGGTTTTCCCTGTGATACCAATGGTTTGCAGAATCGCTACCATGGTAGCGTATCCGTTTCACTTAAAAAAAGACGGTGCAGCTGAACTGCACCGTCTTCGGAAATTTATGATGGAATTTTTGGAATTTTACACGTTGAAGCGGAAGTAGATCATGTCGCCGTCCTTGACGACGTACTCCTTGCCCTCGCTGCGCAGCAATCCCTTTTCCTTTGCCGCCGCGACGCTGCCGCAGCGGATCATGTCGTCGAAATTGATCGTTTCGGCGCGGATGAAGCCGCGCTCGATGTCGGAGTGGATCTTGCCCGCGGCCTGCGGGGCCTTGGTGCCGTTTTTGATGGTCCAGGCGCGGCACTCGTCCTCGCCGTAGGTCAGGAACGAGATGAGGCCGAGCAGCGCGTAGGAGCACTTGATCAGGCGGTCGAGGCCGGACTCCTGAATGCCGAGCTCCTCGAGGAACATCGCGCGGTCCTCGCCGTCGAGCTCGGCAATGTCCTGCTCGAGCTTGGCGCAAATCGGCAAAACCTGCGCGCCCTCCTTGTCGGCGAGCTCCTTGACCTGCTGGAGATACCGGTTGCCATCCTGATTCGCAAAGCCGTCCTCGTCCATGTTCGCGGCGTAGATGATGGGCTTGAGGCTCAAAAGATCGGCGGTCGCGATGAGCTCAGCGTCGTCGGACGAAACCTCGAACGTGCGCGCGCTCTTGCCCGCGTCGAGGTGCTTGGCAAGAGCAGAGAAGAGCTCGACCTCGTGCAGGAACTTCTTGTCGCCCTTGGCCATCTTCGTCGCCTTTTCCACACGGCGGTTGACCATCTCAAGGTCAGCCATGATGAGCTCCAGGTCGATGGTCTCAATGTCGCCCAGGGGGTCGACGGGGACGTTCGTGCTCGCGTCAGCCACGACGTGCATGATGTTCTCATCGTCGAAGCAGCGCACGACGTGCACGATGGCGTCCGTGCGGCGGATGTTCTCAAGGAACTTGTTGCCGAGGCCCGCGCCCTGGCTTGCGCCCTTGACGAGGCCCGCGATGTCGACAAATTCGATGACGGCGGGGGTCTTCTTCTTGGGGTGGTACATCTCGGCGAGCTTATCGAGGCGCTCATCGGGAACGGCCACCATGCCGACGTTCGGCTCGATGGTGCAGAAGGGGTAGTTGGCGCTTTCCGCGCCCGCGTTGGTGATCGCGTTGAAGAGAGTGGACTTGCCGACATTCGGCAGTCCGACGATACCTAATTTCATTTGTACTCATTCTCCTTCGATTTTCCTTGATTTTCAAGGGGCTTCAGCGTTTGGTGTCTTGGCTGTTACACCATTTTTACACCATTTCCGCATTTGGCTTTATTGGATTTTATCAGACTACACCATTTTGCTGAAATTGCTTGATGGCATAATCCAGCGATTCGGCAGTCACATGAACATACCGATCCATTGTTGTTTTGATGCTGGCATGACCCAGCAGCTTTTGCAGCACCTTCGGCTGCATACCGCTTTCGATTGCACGCGTTGCATAGGTGTGGCGCAATGCGTGCATACAGAATTTTTCAATTCCTGCTTCGTCGCATAGCTTGTAAAGGTGGGTATCATAGGAACTATTCTTCGCCGGCTCCCCAGTACGGTAGTTGATAAAGACTAGATCTTTCATAACTAACGTCCCTGTTCTTCCAGTCCTGCGATCTATGTACTCCAGCACTTGCGAGAGAGTGTCCGATTCTTTTCTGGAATCGCGTTCATCATAACAGGATTTCAGAACAGCATACGCTCGATCCGTCAACGGAATCGTTCGATAGCTTTTCTCGGTTTTAGGCGGACCTGCACGCCAACATTTGTTTTTATGACGATATTCGAGCGTCTTATTGATTGTCAACGCGTGCTTTTTCCAGTCGATAGAATCCCACGTTAAGCCAATCAACTCGGCGGTGCGAAGTCCGGTTTCCAGCAGCAGAGCATATTGTCGATAGATGTGCGATGTCTGCGCTGCTTCCAAAAAGAGCCGCTGTTCCTCAACGTTGAGAAATTTGATGTCATCGACTTCGCGGAGCGGCGAGGTAAAACGCACACCATCCATCGGGTGCTTGAGGATAACATCATTCATCACAGCAGCCTTGAACATGGTTCCCATTGCAATGTACGTTTGCAGAATCGTCGAACCGGCGTAGCTGCTTTCCATCTGATTCAAGATGATTTTGCAGTGCATTGGTTTGACATCACCCATACACATGGAACCGATGACAGGCTGCACATTTCGCATATAACGCTCACGATAGTTGCGAAGTGTATTAGGAGCAAGGTTGCAAATCAGATTGGTGATCCAATAGTCAAACCAGTTGTCTACGGACATATCCGAGTTGGTAGTAACAATGTGATGCCGCAGTTCATACTGCGTATCTGCCAGCCAATTCTTTGCCTCGGGCAGCGTCTTGAAGTATTTTTCTTTTCGGCCGCCTGCTTTGGTATAGCATCTTGCGGAGTACAATCCATCCTTTCTTTGGCAAATGCCCGTTCCGCATTCTTTGCCTTTGAGATTTTTTCCCATAACGGACTCCTTTCCGAAAAAAGGACGTCCACGCGTCTTCCAACGCGGTAGTAAAATTATAGCACATAAACGCCCTGTTTTCAACGGTAAACCCCTTTACAATAGGGTAGAATCAGATGATGACTTTGCTGCTTATATAAAGTTCAAACTCCTTACGTTTTACCAGCTTCTTAGAGCCGACATATAAGACGAAAGGACAGTTGGGTTGTTTGAGCATGGCATCGATTTTGTTGATGCCGATATTGCTGTATTCAGATGCTTCCTTAATGGAAAGCGTCAGCTTCAGATGAATGGGTACACTTTCGGAATCTCGCATAATAAATGTCTCCTATTGCCTTTGTGGTGTCAGCTTTTCTTCGCGCGCGTGACAGCATCGATTTAAGAAATAAATCTTGCTGTATTCTAATTTTAATAGGAAAAACAACGATGGTATATACAAAAGCTGCGCGGATGTAATGCAGCCACTATGCTTTTATCATGCAAAATCTCACCATCTTGACAGGGCGGATATTCTTGTGTTATACTCCACCTGTAAATGATTTTTGTGCTATGCGCACACGTTGTTTAAGTTTGTAATTTGTGCCAGCAGCCTTGTCCTGCCTGTTTTGGGTGGGCGCTGCCGGCACTTTTCTTTTTATATGGGGTGGAAAACACCCAACCATAGCGAGAAGGATCGTGGTTCACGGTTTGCCGTGAACATCAGGCATTGCCTGCGGTCATTCTCGC
>ERZ773192.3429-NODE-3429-length-11850-cov-4.131666_pt1 | contig 11850 bp, 9 predicted proteins | sample MGYA00581010_ERZ773192 | MGnify/ENA primary metagenome ERZ773192 (study PRJEB29015, sample SAMEA2737741) | human gut metagenome | biome: human gut; feature: human-associated habitat; material: faeces | place: China | collected 2012 ...
GTCACACCGTTCTCTGCGACAAAATAGTTACTTGTCACTATTAAGCCTTGAGTTTACTGGACTTTTTTGGCGGAGAGGATGGGATTCGAACCCACGGAACCTTGCGGTTCAACTGATTTCGAGTCTTTTATGCAATTGTGACGGGGGTGCCCGGTTTGGGGTCGTTTCTGTAAGCCCCGTACCCGCCGAAAGCCGCTTGAAATCAGGCTTTTTCGCTCGGAAAGCCTTGCGGGACAGGCTTTTTTGAAAGTGGGTTCAAATCGGCATTTTTCCCGATTTTGGAGAGAAATGCGGGAAGATAGGAGAGAAAAATCGGGAGACGGCCATACACCGCAGAATAGAACTTCCAACCGACGAAAATCTATTTTTGAGGTGTTACAAATGGATGTATTTCCCGTCAACTGGGACAGCGTTCCCGAGGTGATGAACAAGGAGCAATTCTTCCGAATCTGCCACATCAGCAAGTCCACGGCGCTGCACCTGCTCAAAAGCGGCAAGGTGCCCTGTGAGTGGTCGGGTAAGAAAACCCGGTGCTATAAAATCCGAAAAGAGGATGTGAAAGCATTCTTGGAGGAGCGGGCAATTTTTCCAGAACTCTATTCTGCGCCGAAGGGATGGTACGGCACCCACTATGTGGCGAGGCTCTCTAAGGAACTGCCGGAGGACACGCTGCGGCAGATGCACGGCTACTATGAAAAGCTGCTGCGCAAATACCCGGATGTGGTCACGGTAAAGGATGTGGTAACTCTGACCGGCTACACCCTGACCACCGTCCACAACTGGTGCAGTCGGGGTTCGTTGAAAGCCTTTCAAAAGGGACTGAAGTTCTGCATTCCGAAAATTTTTCTCGTGGACTTCTTTTGTTCCCTGACCTTTCGCTCCATTACCCGCAAAAGCCTCTGGCATATCCAGACGCTGAACGAATTCAGCAGGAAGATAAAGCGGAAGAAGTAAAAGTAACCGCCTCTGCATTTTCGTAGAGGCGGCTGCTTATGAATTAGTCATCATCTTCGTCATCCGGCCAACCGGATATGATATGTAATTCACCTGAATCCATATCTATTGCCATATTATCTCCCATACGCATCAGCAAATCGCCGTCAGAGTCAATTGCCATATTGTCTGAGATTGTATGAGCAAAATTTCCGTCATCGTAGTCAAAAAAGTGTTTTCCCATAAATAAAACTCCTTACCCAATTCTAATGATTTCGTAATCTCTTGTTCCGTATATCCGTTTGACTTGATACAGGGATTCGCCAATCCAAAATGTGATTCTGTCTCCAGCTTCTTCATTCGTTGCAATATTAGTACAGAGCAAATTGCTTTTTGCGTTTGTTCCTCCGCAAGCTAACGGCAATATATGATGAATGTTCCACCCACAATATATTTCTTGCCCATAATAGTTTACAGAGAAGTTATTGTTACCATAGCCGTCTTTACACATTAAATTCCCGTGAAAATCCTCTGCATACTGTTTGCTGCCGTAGCACTCTTCCCAAAATCGCAGAGCGTTGTATTTATTGATTTTCATTACTTTCACCTCCAATCCGGACAAAAAGTAAAACCATACACATTATGCGTGTATGGTCTCAATCTATCCGAATTGGAACTTTACACGCACAACAACCAAGACGGTCACCTAAATGACTGTCTAAGAAGTATGGTGTAAAGCTTTGATACAGCAACTGGGCCCACCTCAAAGGAGAGGAGAATCTCCCGGAGCCTATCTTGTGGGTTCTCAATGGCGTAACGAGAATTTTAATCGACATTGATAGTATCTAGGAATTACATATTTTAAGCTTGTAGAAGTTTTGAGTCCGTTGTTCTTTTCGGATTTCTCGTCGCTCCGTCATACAAGTTACTCAAATTTAACATAACCTACACTATAAATTATATCTTGGAAAGTAAATAATGTCAATTAGAAAATCTGCGATTTAAAAATTCGCACACTCGCACCTGCCTTTCGGTCTTGGTAGACTGTAACCGGAAGGCGGGTGCATTTTGCATTGCAGACCTGCCGGGGAAATTTTGAGTGGGAGGATCACATATGAAATCGCTATTTGAGCAGCTGGGCGGCACTTACACAAGGCAGGGCGACTATTGCCTACCCAATATTTGCTTACCGCCCGAAGAGGAGCGCCCCGTCGTCGTTGTGGTGAACAAGGTCGACCTGTTCCATGACAAGTCGCGTATGCTGCCCCTGCTGGAGTCCGTGGCCCAGATGTTCCCCAAGGCGGAAATCTTCCCGGCGTCGGCCCTGCGCCGCAACGGCGTGGAGCAGCTCCTTGAGCTTATCCGCTCCCACCTGCCCGAAGGCGAGGCGCAGTTCCCCGAAGATCAGCTTTCCACGGCCCCCATGAAGTTCATGGCCGCCGAGATCATCCGCGAGAAGCTTTTCGAAAAGCTGTATCAGGAAGTCCCCTATTCCGTCGCCGTGGACGTTGAAGTGTGGGACGAGGAAGACGATCGCGTGCTCATCCATGCCGCCATCTATGTGGCGAAGCCCTCGCACAAGGCCATGGTCATCGGCCGGGCGGGGGAAGGCATCAAGGCCATCGGCACGGCCGCCCGCAAGGAAATCCGGGATCTGGTCGATAAAAAGGTTCACCTCGAACTCTGGGTCAAGGTTCGTGAGGACTGGGTCGATGACCCGCAGTTCCTGCACAGCCTCGGCTTTGGAGCTGAAGCGGAGTACTAGCCCATGAATCCGTCAGAAACAGCAGCGCTTGGGGAACGCCTCGAAGCCGTGCGCGGGCGCCTCGCCGGGGCCGCCCGCATCGCGGGGCGCAAGCCGGAAGATGTACGTCTCATTGCCGTATCCAAGCTCCATCCAGTGGAGGCCATTCTCGCGGCATACGGGTTCGGACAACGGGTTTTTGGCGAAAATTACGTGCAGGAAGCGCTTGCCAAGCAGGAAGCCCTTCCCGATCTCGATGTGGAGTGGCATTGCATCGGCCACGTCCAGACCAACAAAGCCAAGGACGTCACCGGGCGTTTCGCCCTCATCCACACTGTGGACAACTTGAAGTTCGCCGAAACGCTGGCCCGCCGCCTGCCCGAAGACATTCCGGTGCAGCGCGTGCTCCTTCAAGTCAACATCGGCAACGAGCCGCAGAAAGCCGGCGTCGACGAGCACGATCTGCCCGCCCTTGCCGAAGCCGTCCTTGCACTCCCGCGCCTTGAAGTCCGCGGCCTGATGTGCCTGCCCCCGTTCTTTGACGACGGCGAAGCCGCCAGGCCCTATTTCGCCCGGCTCCGCGAGCTGCGCGACGATCTCGAAGCCCGCCTCGGCATCAAGCTGCCCGAGCTTTCGATGGGCATGTCCGGCGACTGCGTGCAGGCCGTCGAGGAAGGCGCCACCCTCGTCCGCGTCGGGACCGACATTTTCGGCCCCCGGCCTGTGAAGGCGTAGGAGAGGGAAAAAGATTTGGAGGGGGAAGGGGAAACGTGGGGCCCCCCCTTTCCTCTTCCCCCTCCAATTTTTTCACGCCCCTATCTCTATTGCCCAATCGTCGGCAGAGGAGGGATGGACGCGGCGGTGTCTTCGGGATGAACACGGACAAGCACGGAGGCCGTCGTGCCCGCACGGAGCTCGATTCCCTTCGGAAGCGCGTCGAAATGAAGCCTGACGGGGATGCGCTGCGCCAGCCGTATCCACTCGAACGTGGGGCTGACCGAAGGCAAAAGCTGCTCGCCGGTGCTCCCGTTCTCGCGGGCAATGCCCCAGCCGATGCTCTCCACAGTAGCCTCAAGCGGCGTATCGGAATAGGTCATGAGCGTGATCAGCGCCCTGTCGCCGGGGCGGAAATCCCGGATCTGCGTCTCTCGGAAAAAGGCGTCCACACGGAAACTGTCCGCATTGATCAGAGCAACCAAAGGGCGATAGGCCGTCGACATGGTCCCCGGCTGCACCGTCAGATTGGTGATGTACCCGTTCACTGGAGCCGTAACGTGCGTGAAGTCCAGATTCAAGCGAGCCTGATCCAATTGGGCTTGCGCAACCGCCACGTCAGCCTCGGCAGACAGGAGCTGATCCTCGGCCTGCTGAAAGGCTTCGGGAGAAATCGCACCCGGCGCGTTCTGCTGAAGCCGTGCATCGCGCCCCGCCCTGTCACGGGCGGCCTTCGCAACAGCCTGCTTCTGGCGCACGTTGGCTTCGGCCTGCGAAAGCGCCACGCGGGATGGCCTGTCGTCCAAATCAAAAAGCGGATCGCCCACTTTCACAAATTGATTGTCGCGGACATGCACGGTCTTGACCTCCCCGGACACGCGGGCGGCGACCTGAACGACTTCCGCCTGCACCATCCCGTCACGCGTCCACGGATTCCTGAAATAGGCGTTGTAACGGATGTAGCAGAAAACGCAGGCAATCACAATGATCAGCAGCGTCAGGAACCAGCGAAGCAAACTGTTGATGCTCATAGAACCATCCCGAACGGTAGGAGGAGACACACATAGATGACGATCAACGCCATAAACACCCACGGCGGATTGGCGAACCAGCCGGAAAGCCCGGTACGGTTCAACACAAACGCCGTCGCCAGCGCGCCCAGAATGCCAAACAGCACTATGGGGAGAAGCGGCGAAAAATAGATGCCCACCAGGGCAAGTTCATGCGGCATACCCACCTTCCTTCAACATACGGAGAAATATTTGCAATAGAATAAATTCATTGTATTTTTATGAAATCCCAAAAAGACAAATCATACATATGGCGCATCCTCTCCCCGAGCACGTTAAAAGGTACGGGCTGTGGCGCCGCCTCCCCACCACTCGGAAGCCTTGGGAGGGATGGACAGGGGAGGGGTTCCCTTCCCCAATCCCACGTTCCCTCTCAAAACTTGTTCCGGGAATCGACCTCCACCGGAAGGGAACGCATCAAATCGAGCGTATTGGACAACGATTTCATGATGCCCGCACAGGAAACGAGCAAGTCCTGCACAACCTGGCCACCCGCGGGCGCATCCGGCCCTTTCTCGGCGCGGGCGCTTTCGCGCAAGCCGTCAATCATGGAACGGACCACCGCTTCCATGGATTCAAGCCGGTCTTTCAAAGGTGCTTCCACAAGCGGCACACGCGCCGTACCCGGCTGGGAAGGGCACAGCAGATCGCTATCCACGGAGCGGAGCCGGGCATAGAGCCCCTGCATTGAGGACACCATGTCCTGAACCTCCGTGGAAAAAACGCGGACCAGCTCGGGTTTCACAAAAGTCACGGGGAGTTTTTTTGCCAGGATGCCGATATCTTCAGCCAAAAAGCGTGTCCGGTGCAGACGGAAAAACATCCTCAGCCGGAACAGGGAGCCGCGCCGCTGCTCGCGGCAAGCCCGCAAATGGAGCAGCAACGCTTCCGACGAGCGGAAAAAGGCCTTTTGCCTCTGGAGAAACTGGGCTTCCGTATTGGGCATGAACAGCGCGTAATGGACCAGGGAAACGATGGAAATGCCGAACAGCAGCGTAAAGGAGCCAACCAGCAGCTGCCCGAAATCGTATGTCGGGAGGTTCGTAAAATTGCCTATGGACAGCCACGGCAGCATGAAGGCCTGTTTGGTGAAATTCTGTTCCTTGCGCGGAAACGCGAATGTGATGAAAAATCCCGATACCCCCATCATGACGATGAACTCGCCAAGATTGGAAACCAGAGGATAGATGAAGGTATAGGCCAGCCCCGTACAGCCGATGCCGAGCGCAAAGATCAGCACCTGGCGCAGCGGTTTGTCTTCGCCGGTCATGATGCCGATCAGGCCGAGCACGATGGTCAATTCCAGAAAAGCGATGGATTCCAGCCCCGGAGGGTTGAGGAGTATCCAGCACAGCGTCGCCACCCAGAAAATGACGAACATCTGGGACATGTAGGCGTATTGCTCGGGCTTGATGACGGAAAGGGCCTTTTTTGATGCCGACGGCTTCAGTTCGGGCATGGGCCCGCCATGCAGCAGAAAACCGGCCAGCATCAGCAGCTCGCGGCAGTGCGCCGTCTGTTCCTCGAACAGCTTCACCGCAGAAAACGCCAATCCCTTCCGTGTCGAGCCGAGTTTCTCGAATACGCTTTCATCGAACGCGAGCGGCTGTACGTCTTCGGGCTTCGAGGAACCACCGGGAGAGCCTTCCTTCCCCAGGGCATCCAGGCGATCGAAAAGTTTCCCCAGTTCGGCGACCCGCGACTCAAAATGAGGAAAAAGGGATGCCATATCCAAATCTTTCATGGCCACGAGGGTCCCCATCCAGCGCCGCTGGAGCTCCAGCAGTTCGGCGCTGCACCGGACGGCACGCTCCCAGTGTTCCCGGTAACGGTAAACCTGATACGTCTCCAGTTGCACGGCCGGGACAAGCTGCCCAACTTTATCGAGGATTTCCCTCATGCCGACATACTGCGTATACATGCGGCTCATCTGCCCTTCCGCTCCGGCCCCCTCGTTCATGACGAAAAGGGCCTTGTGCCCCGCCATGAGATCCTGCACGCCGCGATACAGGGACTTGATGGATGTCCTTGGAGAAAAAACAAGTGTTACAACGGTATACACGCCGATACCGAGCAGTGTTTCCTCAACCCGGTATACGGAGAGATGAAAGGCATCCTGGGGTTCGTGAACCGCCATGAGGCAGATGATCAGCGTGACGATGCAGGAAATGAAGAACGCGTAGCCATAGTAAACGCTTGTCAGCATAAGATAGAGCATCAGGCACAGATAGAGGGACAGCACGGACAGAAGGAGCATACGCTCTTGCGCGAAAAGCCCGAGCAGGACAAGGGCGGCGACAGCCCCGGCGATCGTGCCGAACATCCGCAGCACGCCCTTTTGCAGGGTCTGGCCGATGCTCGGCAGGCTGATCACGAACACGGTGAACCCCGCCCAAAATGGCCTGTCCAGATTCCAATAGAATGCCAGCACATACGTACAGACGAAGGCCAGCGCGGTTACGGCGGCGGTATGGATGCGGGAGGACAGTTCGGCGGTCATGGCAAAGGAGGGTGGAGGTTAAGGATGCCGCCATAGTACCGTGCCTCAGATGTCCGTCAATCCGCTGAGAGCTTTGAGAATACTCCGTGCCCCTTTACTTCGGGCCTGTTTTCCCCTATAAGAGCGCTGCATACGAACGGGCGGTTAGCTCAGTTGGTAGAGCGCCGCCCTTACAAGGCGGATGCCACAGGTTCAAGTCCTGTACCGCCCACCAGCAAATTCAACCCCTTACGGATTCATCTCCGTAAGGGGTTTCTTGTTTTCCGTTCCCGGCCGGAACGACTCCTTTCCTGAACCCCGGCCAGCCTCCAGCCCGCCTTTCTTCATTCGAAAAGCCGCCCGCCCCACCGCTCCATGTCCATACCTTCACCGTTTCCGCTGTTACAAGCGAACGAGAGGGGCATCCACTTGCGGGGGCCTGTTGATGCCCCTCCCATGCCTCATGCCTCCCCTGCCTGTTTTTTTCGTTTCTTATCAACGGGTTCAGCCGATGTGAAAAAAAGTGCTTCAAGAAGCAAATATGTTTCTCCTGACCCGATTTTTTTGTACCGGACAGGCATCATAGATCTCTTTATGCAGTCCATACGTTCGTATCGTGATATAAAAAAATAAATTATAATAGTATATTAAATAATAAAAGACGACTTACCTATCGAGGTTGAAATTTTTTTCACTTTTTTCGTGAAATGCTGCGCTCGTAACATTTCCGGTTTCGCGTTTCTCGTATTCTGCATACACAGCCAATCCGGAAAAGGCCTGTACCGAACATGTAAAAAAAGGATAATGGCCAGAAACGTTCCATTGTTTTTACTGTATAAGACATTCTTCCTTTTCTCTCAGCATCGTAACAGGCAGTTGTTCAACCTCGTATATTTTGAGGCTAAAACAGCGATGATTGCCGAATGCCGTATTCTTTCCTGCAATGTAATCGGGATAAAGAAAACGGAAAACGGCATCGAAGACTCTCGCACATAATCGACTTTTGGAGAAGCGACTATGAGCCAATCTACAGTCAAGAAGATCCCCAACAACTATTTTGATGGAATGCCCGTAACCGGCTTCCACAAAATCGTCTTCTTCATCATCATGATGGCCTACTTCTGCGAGCAGATGGACAACTGGAACTTCGGCTTCATCGCCCCCGCGCTCATGCACACATGGGGCCTGCAGATGTCCGACATCGGCGTGGTCACGCTCTGGTACTTCATCGGCATGACCGCGGGCGGCTTCTTCGGAGGCGTCATCTCCGACTTCATCGGGCGCCGGAAGACCTTCCTCATCTCCATCGCCACATTCTCGTTTTTCTCGGTGCTGAACGGCTTTACGGACAACTTCCACGTCTTCGTCATCGCCCGCTCCATGACCGGCTTCGGCGTTTTCTGCCTCATGGTCTGCTCACAGGCCTACATCGCCGAAATGGCCCCCGCCGAATCACGCGGCAAGTGGCAGAACCTCGTGGCCGCCGTGGGTTTCTCCGCCGTGCCGGTCATCGGCGTCATGTGCCGCGCAATCATCCCCCTCGCAGAGGAAGCGTGGCGCTTCATCTTCTACTTCGGCGGCGTCGGCCTCATCGCCTTCTTCGTCGGCCTGCGCTACCTCAAGGAATCTCCCCGCTGGCTCGTGGCCCGCGGCAGGCTGGAAGAAGCGGAACAGGTCGTCTTTGAAATCACCGGCAAGCATGTGGACCTTTCCGAGGCCGCCAAGAACGTGCAGACCAAGGTCCCCGTCATGGAAGTGCTGACCGGCATGTTCCGCCGCCAGTACATCAAGCGCACCCTCGTCCTGCTCGCCATCGTGGTCTTCACCAACCCCGCCACCTTCACCGTGACCAACTGGACCGCGACCCTGCTCAAGGCGCACGGGTTCTCGCTTGAAGACAGCCTCATGGCCACGACGATCATTTCCGTCGGCGTACCCGCCGGGCTGTTCTTCTCATCCTTCGTCACCGACCTTGGCGGGCGCAAGATCCCGATCATGTGTATGTTGATCATCCTCGCCGTACTTGGCCCCATCTTCGGCAATATGACCGGTTACTGGCCCGTCGTCCTCACCGGCGTCGTCCTCACCGCGGTCGTCATGGCTATGGGCTTCACGGTCTTCTCGTACACCGCCGAATCCTACCCCACCCGTATGCGCAACACCGCCACCGGCTTCCACAGCTCCACCGGCCGCCTCGCCGTGGCCGCGGCCCAGCCGCTCATCCCGATGGCCTACGCTGCGTACAGCTTCGACGGCGTGTTCTGGATCTTCAGCTTCCTCTGCTTTGTCCCCGCCGTGGTCATCGCCATCTGGGGCCAGCGCACCGGCGGCAAGTCGCTTGAAGAAATCGCCTAGCTGGATACAGGGGGGTGGGCGTTTCTCAGAAGGAGCATTCCCATTCCCCCGAAGCCCCTCCTCTCTCCTCCAATGGCGTACGATGGGGAGTCCCCCCACGGGAACGGATCGGCGTGAGAAACGATTCAGGGGCAACATCCGCCAAACCTTCTTTCATGTATGGAAAGAGAGAAACCAATCAGGAGGACATCATGGGTCACCCGACTATCTATCCTACCGGCGTCACCGTATATAATCCCGAAAAGTGCTGGAACGGCTTCACGATCTTTCAGGCTCTGGAAGTGGGCGCCGTGCTCATGAACATGAACGGCCGCGAAAACAAGGTTTGGAAAGGCGTGCACGGCTTCCCGAACAAGATTTTCCCCGGCGGCTACCTCATGACCTCGCGCGGCTCCCGTGACGGGCGCTACGGCGTGCAGGACGGCCTCGATCTCGTGCAGATTGACTGGGACGGAAACGTGGTCTGGAAGTTCGACCGCAACGAATACATCGAAGATCCCGGAATCCCCGGCCGCTGGATGGCCCGCAGCCACCACGACTACCAGCGCGAAGGCAGCACCACCGGCTACTACGCGCCCGGCATGGAGCCCAAGACCGACTCCGGCAACACCCTCGTCCTCGCGCACCGCAACGCCCGCAATCCCAAGATTTCCGACAAGCAGCTCCTCGACGACGTGATCCTCGAAGTGGACTGGGACGGCGACATCGTATGGGAATGGCACTGCAACGAGCATTTCGACGAAATGGGCTTCCGCGAAGGCCCCAAGAACACCCTCGCCCGCGACCCCAACTACCGCCAGACGCAGCCCGAAGGCATGGGCGACTGGATGCACATCAACTCCATGTCCGTGCTCGGCCCGAACAAATGGTATGACGCGGGCGACGAACGCTTCCATCCCGACAACATCATCGTGGACGGCCGCGAAGCCAACATCATTTTCATCATCTCCAAGGCTACCGGGAAAATCGTCTGGAAACTCGGCCCCGACTACGACAACAGCCCCGAAGCCAAGGCCATCGGCTGGATCATCGGCCAGCACCACTGCCACATGGTCCCGCGCGGACTGCCCGGAGAGGGCAATATCCTGATTTTCGACAACGGCGGCTGGGGCGGCTACGACGTGCCGAACCCCGGTGCTCCTACCGGCGTGAAGGCGGCCTTGCGCGACTATTCCCGCGTGTTGGAAATCGACCCCGTGGCCATGAAGATCGTGTGGCAGTACACGCCCATTGAAGCCGGGTTCCTCGCCCCGATGGACAGCAACCGCTTCTACAGCCCCTTCATCAGCGGTATGCAGCGTTTGCCCAACGGCAACACCCTGATCACCGAAGGTTCCGACGGCCGCGTGTTTGAAGTGACGCCCGACCACAAGATTGTGTGGGAATTCGTTTCCCCGTACAAGGGCAAGTTCGTGCCCATGAACATGACGTACCGCGCTTACCGTGTGCCCTACGAATGGGTGCCGCAGGTCGCCAAGCCCGTTGAAACGGCCATCGAGCCTCTGGACGTTTCCACCTTCCGCGTGCCCGGCGCGGCGGCGTTCGGCGATCGGGCCAAGGAAGTGAGCGTTGAAGGCTGCGTGCCCTATGAAGGCAGCAACGCCCTGTGCGTCGCTTCCGTCGAAGATCCAGAAGACAAGTAAGCGGAAGAAAGAGGGGGTTGGGGATTGCCGCCTTGCATGAAGGGCAGGGCGGCATCACTGGAATTCCTTTTCCTTCGAGAGAAAGTACCGTTCGCCTGTTGCGTTGGGGAAATGGGATTCGCCCTGCTGTACCGTGGGGCCGGGTTTTGTTTGCGCCGGGCGGAAACGGGAAAGGCCGGAATGTTCCGGCCTTTTTTCGTGTCCTGTGTGGAAAGCGCAAAGGGATGGGGTTGGTTGTACGTGGAGAAGGTGGCTTCTGGCAAACATCTATTTGTACTTAAAAGGCATTTTTATGAAAGGTACGCCCTTGCGAAAAAGGGCAGGTATGCTATTCCCGGAAGGAAGAACCTCAAGGAGGCAATCATGATTGATTTCAAGGTGGATGAGTCCCTGTGCGTTTCGTGCGGGGCTTGCGTCAAAGATTGTCTGCATCAGGCTCTCCGCATGGACACGTACCCCGTGATGGTCGATGAAGGGCACTGTATCCGCTGTTCAAGGGGCGCCGCTCCGTACGGCACTATAAGCGCGAAAACGTTTCGCCCGGGTTGCTTCAAGAGCTTCTCGACAGTGCTGCCTACGCGCCTACCGGCAGCAATGCGCAGAATCTGCTGGTTTCGGTTGTCGACGACATTGCGGCGATGGATGCCCTCCGGGAGGCTGTCTACCTGCGTCTGGACGAGCTGGCGGAAACGGGTGCCATGCCGGACTGCCAGCGCCGCGCGTTTTTTCTTTCCGCCGGAAAGCTCTGGAAGGCCGGGGGATGGGACGGCATTTTCCGCTCCGCTCCGCATTGCGTGATCGTGGCCAACGCGAAGAATGCGACCTGCGTCGAGCAGGACCCGCTCATCTATCTGTCGTACTTCGAGCTGATGGCACAGGCGCGCGGGATAGGCACGCTCTGGTGCGGCCTGC
>ERZ773192.3433-NODE-3433-length-11840-cov-4.930165_pt1 | contig 11840 bp, 8 predicted proteins | sample MGYA00581010_ERZ773192 | MGnify/ENA primary metagenome ERZ773192 (study PRJEB29015, sample SAMEA2737741) | human gut metagenome | biome: human gut; feature: human-associated habitat; material: faeces | place: China | collected 2012 ...
CACGTCGTCCCGGTCCACGACCACCACGCCGCGCGCCAGCAGGCGCAGGGAGTCGATCACGAAGCCGTACTTCATGCCGAAATCCAGCTCCCTGTAATCCGAGAAGACATGCACGCGGTCGATGCCCTCGGCGGCGCAGAAGCGTTTCTGCGCAAAGGGCAGGTCGACCGACAGCGACACGACGACCACGTCGTCGCCCAGTTTCGACGCCTCGCGGTTGAAGCGGATGTTCTGCAACGAGCAGACCGGGGTGTCGACCGACGGAAAGACGCTGTAAATGCGCACACCTTGCCGTGGAAAACGTCCGACGACACGGGTTGCAGACCCGCATCGGTGACCGTAAATACGGGGGCCGTCTCCCCCACTTTGCAGCGATTGCCGACAAGCGTCACGGGCTTGCCGCCGAAAGTTACCTTGTGATCCATAATTCGATAGTTTTTATAATCAGGTGGTTCAACGCAATTCCGATGCCACCCGGCTGCGAGCCGGATCTGCGGGACGGGACGCCCCGCACCGCGCCCCTCCGCATCTGGTCATCGGCCGGCTTTAATTCGCGCGACGGCCGCCGCAACCCCGGCATAGAGCGCCGGCAGGTCGACGCCCGCCACGCAGCGGTTCTCGACGACGATCCGTCCGTCGACGACCACCGTATCGACATCCGAGGCCTTGCCGCAGTAGACCAGATTCGACACCACGTCGTTGACGGGCTGCAAATGGGGTTTCTGAAGGTCCACGACGATCAGGTCGGCCAGCGCGCCCTCGCGGACGACGCCCAGTTCGCCTTCGGCATAGCCCATCGCCCGCGCGCCGTTCACCGTCGCCAGCCGCAGCGCCTCCCAGGCCGGAAGGGCCACGGGATCGCCCGTCGCGGATTTTTGCAGGAAGGCCGCCGTGCGCACCTCCTCGAACATGTCAAGATCGTTGTTCGAGCAGGTTCCGTCCGTGCCGACCGTCACCAGCGCACCCGCGGCGCGCATCCGCTCGACGGGCGCCACGCCGCTCGATATTTTCATGTTGCTCTGCGGGTTGTGCGACACGGCGACGCCCCGCGCGGCGAGTGTCTCGATGTCGCTGTCGGTCACGTGGATGCAGTGCGCGCCGATGGTCTTCGGCCCCAGCAGTCCCAACCCGTCGAGGTGTTCGACCGAGGTTTTCCCGTACTTTTCGCGCACGATGCGCACCTCGTCCTGCGTCTCCGAGATATGGATCATCAGATGCAGGCCGTATTTATCCGCCAGCCGCTTGCCGCGCAGGAGGTTCTCGGGCGACACGGTATAGGGCGAATGGGGCGCCAGGGCGATCTGCACCCGGTCGCATCCGGCGGCCAGCCGCACGGCCTCCTCCACTTGGGGCATCACCTCGTCGACATTCGAATCGAAGTAGTTGCAGCCCAGCATGGCGCGGATGCCCAGCCGTTCGACCGTCTCCACGCAGCGGTTTTCGAAATAGTACATGTCGACGAACGACGTCACGCCGCCCAGCAGCATCTCGACCACGCCGAGCGTCATGCCCAGCGCCACATCGTCGGCCGTCTGACGCGCCTCGAAGGGCCAGATATAGTCGTGGAGCCACTCCATCAGGGCGATGTCGTCGGCAAGGCTGCGTTGCAGGGTCATGGCCGCATGGCAGTGGGTGTTCACCAGCCCCGGCATCACGAGTTTGCCCCGGCAGTCGAACTCCCGAAGCCCGGGGTGCGCCGCGCGGAACTCCGCGGCGGCCGTTTCCGACTCCGTGACCAGCGCGATTCGGTTGCCGTCGACGCCCACCCAGCCCGCAAAGGTGCGGGGGGCGTTCCCGACGGCCGTCATCGGCAGCACCGTCGCGTTTGAAAAAAGAATTGCCATATTTCGGTTCATTATGTCATTCGGTCCCGGGCAGCGCCCTGCCATAAGCCCCCGCCGAGGCGGGGGTTTGGGGGTGGGTCAGACTTGCCAACGACGCCAAAGGCGGCGAAAGCGGCAGTCGACAGCACTGCGGGATGCCGATGACTCGTTCATATTCTTACTTATACTTCACTTTCACCTTTTCGGTCTTGACCTTTCCGCGGGGCTGCCCCTCGATCGAGTTGCCCTGCACGGTGATCACGTCGCGGCCGTCGACCGAATTGGAATAGACCTGGATCACCTTGTTGAAGGCTCCCGGCTCGCTCTTGTGGGGTTCGTAGATGATGCGGATCACCCCCGAATCGGCCGGCTCCACGGGACGCTTCGAGAACGACGCCTTGAGGCACGAACACGAAGTGATGACCCGCACCAGCACCAGCGGGGCCGTACCGTCGTTGACGAACCGGAATTCGCGGACCAGGTCGCCGCCCTTACGGGGCACGTCGCCGAAATTGTAGGTCGCGTTCTCCAGCCGGAGGTGCGCCCCCTTTACGGGTTTTTCGGCATAGCCCGCAGCGAACGCCAGGCAGGCCGAGAGGGTTAACAGGATATGTCGCATAGCCAAAATTTGTATTTATCCAATATCATACCAGCGGGCGGCGGGAAACCGGGTAAAAAACGGGCGCCGACCCGGCCGACCCGACGCGGGTTTCTCAAACACACCCGTTACTCCATGCGGAAAATATAGGTGATCGTGCCGCCCTGCACCGCGGCGCGGCTCTCTGTGAATCGCGCCTTGCGGGCCGCCGCTTTCGCCGCCTCGATCAGCTCGGCAGCGTCCGTCGTCGAGCCTTTGGGTTCGAACGAAGCCCCCGTGACCTTGCCCGAAGCGTCGACCGTCACGCGGATCACGACCTTGCCGCCCTTCTCGCCGGGATACGACGGCTTGGGCAGGTCGCCCACCAGTCCGCGCCCTTTCAGATCCTGGTCCAGCTGGTCCAGTCCGTCGGGGTTCAGTCCCGGACCCGTGCCGCTGGCCTTGTCCTCGCCCTCGGGAGCGCGGGGATTGCCCGCATTGTCGGGTTCGTCGGCCCCGCCCTTGTTCATCTTGAACAGCGCCTTGGGGTTGGGCGTCTGCGTCACAGGGTCCTTGCCCGCAACCTGCGCCGTCTGCTCCACGGGTGCCGCGACATCGTGCACGCGCGGCTCGTTGGCCACCTTCACGGGCGGTCTGGGCGGCTCGGGAACGGGCGGCTCGGTGAAGTCGACGAGAATCGTGTCGCCCGGCTTGTCCGTCACCGGCGAGAAATCGAACGACACCAGCGCGAACGAGCCGGCCAGCAGCACGCCGTAGACCGCCGTCGCGATCATCGCCCACCGTCGCGGGGATTTATTATCGGGATCGTAGTAATACATTGGTTTCCCAATTAAAAATTAAGAATGAAAAATTAAAAATTGCCCCTGCGCCAGGGTGGCACGGATTTCATTTTTAATTCTTAATTTTTCATTTTTCATTGAACTTATTTCGGCGAAGTCGCCAAAATAAGTTTATAATTATTGTCCTTGGCGATGTTCATAACCTTCACCACCTCGTCCACCGCAACGGTCTTGTCGCAGTGGAGCGAGACGGTAGCGTCCTTCTGCCCGTCGAGCCGCGCCTTGAGCGCCCGCTCCACGCCGCCGATCGAACCCACGTCCTGCAATTCGACATAGTAACGATACTTGCCGTGGCCCGCATCCTGAACCGACACCGTGGTCATCGCCTTGTCCTTCAACTGGTTCGAACTCTTCGGAAGCATCAGTTTCAGGGCGTTGGGGTTGATCAGCGTCGTGGCGATCAAGAGGAACAGCAGCAGCAGGAACATCAGGTCGGTCATCGACGAGGCCGAGAACGATTTATCGACTTTCGATCCGTGTTTGATTGCCATAACGCGCTATTTTTGAACGGGTTGATTCAGAATGTCCATAAACGCGATCGAGTTGGCCTCCATCTGGAACACCAGCTTCTCGATGCGCGCCACGAGGTAGTTGTAGCCGAAGTAGGCCGGAATGCCGACGATCAGACCCATCACGGTGGTCACCATCGCCACGTACATGCCGCTCGACAGCAGCCCCAGGTCGACCGTGCCGCCCGCGGCGGACATGTCCATGAAGGTCTGCACCATACCTAACACCGTGCCGAGGAAACCGATCATCGGCGCGCCGCCGGCGATCGTGGCCAGGAACGGAAGGCCGTTTTCGAGTTTCGAGACTTCGAGGTTGGCGACGTTCTCGATGGCGGTCTGCACGTCGCTCATCGGGCGTCCGATGCGCTCGATGCCCTTCTCGATCATGCGTGCGATGGGCGTGTCGGTCTTCTTGCAGAGGTTCACGGCCGTCGAGATCTTGCCGTCGGAGATGTAGTCGCGGATGCGGTTCATAAAGTTCATGTCCAGCACCGAAGCCTTGCGGATGGCCATGAAACGCTCCACGAAGATAAAGATCGTCACGCCCCCCAGCGCCAGCAGCGGCCACATCAGCCAGCCGCCTTTGGTAAACAGGGTCCACAAGCCCATACGGGTCTCCTCACTTACGGCCACCGCCTCGGCAGCCTGCAAAAATGTTGTCATAATGGTTTAGAAATATTTAAGTTTACAAATTTTATCCTTCCAATTTCGTTTCCGAGCGCCGGTTTTGCAGTCTGCGCCCGCGGGGGCGCACGCGCCCCGGCCCCTCCGCCCGCGCTTTTAGTCGGGTCGTTGTTTCACGGCTCCGGCATCAAGTCGGATTCAATCACCGCAGGGACATCTTTCACTTTTCAAGCAGTCTCTGCTCTCGCTTAACCGCAAAGTTCACCTTCTATTCATCCTCTTCCTCTTTAACGTATCCGAACGGCGAAAGCGTATCCGCCGGTTCGCGCAGACGGCTCCGGTCCGCATCTTCGGCCGCCTTTTCGGCCGCGCGGGCCGTACGGCGGGCGATGCGCCGCGCCTTGCGCTTCTTGTTCGTAAAACGCTCCTTGATCCGCTGCCGCAGGTCGCGCAGGTTGTCGAAATCCTCCTTGAAGTAGACGCCGATGCCGGTCTCCTGCAAACCCTGGTTCTCGTCGAAGCGGTCGATGGTCTGCGTGAAGGCTTTCAGCTTGAGCGTCCCGGCCCGGTCGATCAGGTAGGTGATGTAGGCCTCGCCCATGAAGTTGGACATCGAACTGTTCACGGCCTGCTTGTTGTCGATCAGGTAGTTGCCCTCGACCTCGACGAACAGCCGGTTGTTGATCAGGCTCTTCGACAGCCCGAAATCGACCTCGTCGCTCGTCAGTTCCGATTTGGGCCGGTAGCGGATCACCACGTTGTAGTCGGACGACGAAAGCCAGTTGCTGACCATGTTCGACACGAACTCCAGTCCCGTGGCCGCCGACACCGAGCTGCCGATGTTCGACGAGGCCTGCGACGAGTTCTCGGACATGAAGCTGTTGAACAGCAGCAGGTAGAGGAACTGCGTGTCGACCGTCTCGGGGGTCGAGAGAGCATTGGCGATCAGGCTCTGCGTCTCGGGATCGGAGCCGGGAACCCGCACGTCGAAGGTGATCGTGGGGTTCGAAAGCCGCTCGCCGAGGTGAATGACGCACTCCACGGGAACCGAACGGTCGCCCCCGAGGTCGGCCGTGCCCTGCAGGAGGGGTTGCAGCGACGCCTTGACCTTGTACACGGCGTCGATGTCGAGCATCGCGTTCATCGGCGACCCGGTCCACTGGATCGACGAACCGCTCTCGATGGTGAAGCGTTTGTTGATGATCTGCTGGAGCGACAGCATGAAACTGCCCTCCGCGATCGTATAGTCGCCGTAGATCTCGAAAATATTGGCCTTGGGGTTGATCTGGAGGTTCAGCGCGCCCGCGCCGCGCCCCTTGACCGTGTTGCCCGCCACTTCGAGTTCGACTTCGGCGTCGGGCCGCACGTCGAGCGCGAGGGTGATCTTCATCTGGCTCCCGGCGTCGGATTTCTGGCGGTGCTTGCGCTCGAAGGAGAGTTTCTTGCGCGCCACGTCGTCGAGCGTATCGACCTGCTCGGGCTGCTCGAAGACCACGAAATCGGCGTTCGAAATGTTCGACTTGCTCGACAGCGGCATCACGAACGAGGAGTTGCCGTCGGTCGAGGCCGTTATATCCATGTTCACCGCCCCCTTGTCGCCCGAGATGCGGGCCGCGCCCGTGGCGAAGACCCTGCCGTAGAACATGTCGTTGTCGTCGGAGTCGGTGTCGAGCACCAGCATCTGCTGCGGGGCCACGCGCACGTCGTAGGAGATATTCGAAAGGTGCTGGAGGCTCATGTCGAAATCGAACCGCCCCCGGTTGCCCCGGGGGTCGAAAATCGGGACGTTCGAAGCCCTGAACCGGTTGTTCTTCACGTTCAGCACGGCCTCGGGCATCGAATAGGTCACCTGCGTGAAATCGACCGTGGTTTTCAGCCCCGCGACCCGGATTTCGCCTTCGAGATCGGCCTTGCGGCCCTGGCCCTGCAACGTGAGGCCGGCCGAGGCCATGCCCTCGGTCGAGGAGACGACACCCGCGAGGATCGGGTCCAGCAGCGCCATATCGAGACTGTCGACGTCCAGCCGGGCGAAATAGCGGTTGCGGTCGGGAGCGTAGAAACCGCGGATCAGCGTGTCGCGCCTGATACGGTCGGAGACCGTCACTCCGGCGCGGCTGCGGGCGAAGTCCCAGCGCGAGGCGAAGCGCATCGGCGGCGCGGGAATGTCGTTGACCTCCACGCTGTCGAGCAGGATGTCGGCCGTGATCTCGCCGCCGCGCAGCACCGACTTCATCGCCGCCGAACCGTTCGTGCGCCCCTCGATGTAATAGCCCATGCGCTCGGCGACCTGCGCGAAGGGCGCCAGGTCGAAATTGTGCAGCGAGAGCGTCACCGAATCCTCGCGGCTGCGCGAGGCGACGCCGTCGAGCAGCAACTCCTGCTCGCGGTTCATCACGTAGAACTTGTCGATCACGACCTGCGCGGTGTCGAGCAGGATTTTGCGGGCGAAAATCTGCCACGTCTTGTCGCCGCGGGTGATGTGCGAGGGAAGAATCCGCAAATCGACGACGCGGCCGTTGGGTCCGTGCTCGTCGGCCACCGCGGCGCGGAACCCGACGAGTCCCGAGACGCGGCGCAGGGTGTCGTCGAAGCCTGCCGAGAGCTGCACGCGGTTCTGCCGCGCGCCGCCCGTCAGCGAGAGGCGCGGAAGGTGCAGCACCCCTGCATAGAGATCCTCGGCCGAGGCGTAGACCGCCAGCGAGTCGCCGCGGTTCGAGGCGTTGACCGAAAGGCGCGTGGCGAGCATGCGCCGGCGCTCGATGTACTCCGACGCTGCCTTGAGCGACAACTGGTCGCTGGCCGGATTGAACAACAGTTGCAGCGACGAGCCGTCGGCGATCTGAAGTCCCGTCGACACGGCGTCGGCCACGGGGTTGAAATTGCGGATGTTGACCGACAGCAGCGAGAAGTCGTTGGCCACGGCGGCCTTGCGTTCCGAAGGCGTCTCCTCCCACTTTTCGCCGCCCAGCATCGGCAGGTATTTCCACGCGCTCCGGCGCAGGTATTCGAAGACGGTGCGGTAGCTGGTTTTCGACCGGAACGTGACGTCGGCGAAGTCCGAGCGCAGTTCCACGAACTTGCTCCGCTCGGAGTTCTCGCCCGTGACGGTCATGCTGGCGGCCGCGATCTCCTTGTCGTTGTAGCGGTAGCGGGCGTCGGTCACCTGAATGCGGCCGTTCAGATCGTCGAGCGAACGCCCTCCGGCGGCAGCGACGATGCGGCCCGAGAGCTGCGACACCGAGTCGCGGCGGTTGACGTGCAGCCGGGCCAGATCGGCGTGCCGCAGGTCCATCGTGAAGTCGTAGCGCGGCACGGAGTCGTTCAGGTCGACCGTGCCGAAGAAGTCGAAGTCGAGGTTGGGATCGCGGGCCGTGATGCGTCCGTCGAACTCGCGGTTGCGCAGGCGGCCGTCGAGCCGCAGCGAGTCGTAGACATAGCCGTTGAATCCCAGCTGCGTGACGTTGCCAACGACGTTGGCGTCGGCCACGCCCCTGCCGATCACGCCGTCGACATAGGCCGTGAGGGTGGCGTTGCCCAGCAGATCGCGGCGGTCGAGCAGCTCGCCCAGACGCAGGTTGCGCGTCTCGACATCGCCCCGCACGCTGCTCAGCCCCCCTTTGACCGGGGCCATTTTCAGGTTGCAGGAGACGTTGCCCACGCCCGTCGCGGCGCCCAGCTGCATGTCGAACGACGAGAGCAGTCCCCGGAAACGGGCATTGAGGTCGATCTGCCCGGAATTGCCCAGCACGCCGACCAGCTTGTCCGAGAGTTTGCGGCCCGCGATGCCGAGGGCCAGCTCGTCCACGGCCCGGGCCGTGGAGCGCAGGCGGGGAACCGACAGGTCGAAACGGGTCTTCCGGATGTCGGGAAGCCCCTTCACCGAGGCGTCGGCCACGAGCGTCGTCCCCTCGCCGATCTGCATGCTCCTGATCCGGCCCGTGAAATCGGACACCACGCCGGCGACCTCGACGTTTACGTCGGTGAAATCCACATGCCAGTCGCGCAGCTTCGGGGCGAAAAAGGCGATGTCGTCGGTCGAAACGGTCGTATTGCGCATCGAGGCGTCGATGCGCACCTCGCCGATGAAATCCTTGTACTGCGCCCACGAGTCGCCCGCCAGCGAGACGAACGGAAAGTTGACGTTCGAGCGCGGCGTGATGATCGAGGCGTTCTCGAAGCCCAGACAGCCCTGCGTCATGTAGAACCGCCCGGCCAGGTGGTTCAGCACGAAGCCGCTGCGTTCGCGGGCCGAAAAGGCCGCAATGGAGGTGTAAATGGCCTGCCCGTCGATCGTGAAATCGTCCACGCGGGCCGTAATGCCGTAGAGGTGCATGTGCGAGAAGTCGATGCCGTGCTCCGGATCGCGATGGTCGAGCCGTTCGAGGCAGAGGTCCATGTTCTCGATCGAGGCCTTCTTCAGCGAGAGGCGGAAATTGCCCTTCTTGGGTTTGTCGGGGTCGGAAATGCGGTCGACGATCTGTTTGATGTTCATCTCCCCGCCGGGCGTCTGCCGCAGGTAAAGCCTCGCGTCGGCGATCTCGCCGCGGCTCAGCTCCAGCCCGCCGCCGAAGATGCCGAAACTCGTGATGAAGGCGTCGAGCTTCCCGACGTAAAGCAGCGTGTCGCGCTGGTAGTCCTCGACATAGAAGCCCTTGACCCTGACCTTCGAGAAGATGCCGATGTCCACGCGGTCGATCGACACGGTGGTCTCCAGCTTGCGCGAGACGAAGCGCGCGGCCCTGTGCACCGCGTAGTTCTGCACGGCGGGAATGTCGAGCAGCAGCGAGAGCGCCACGGGAACAATTATCAGCAACAAAACCGCCGCCGAGAACACCTTTCCCAATATTTTTATACCTTTGCGCATCAGGACTCCTATATAACCTGCAAATTTAGCGAAAATAGTTAAAAAACAATTATAATTCCGGATGGATATTACAATTCTCGGCATCGAATCCTCGTGTGACGACACCTCTGCCGCCGTGCTCCGCAACAACGTCCTGCTGTCGAACGTCATCGCCTCGCAGGCGGTTCACGTCAAATACGGCGGCGTGATCCCCGAACTGGCCTCGCGGGCCCACCAGCAGAACATCATCCCCGTCGTGGACACGGCGCTCAAGGAGGCGGGCGTCGCCGCCGACCGGATCGACGCCATCGCCTTCACGCGCGGCCCGGGGCTGGTCGGATCGCTGCTCGTGGGCGTGTCGTTCACCAAGGGGCTTTCGATCGCCCGCAACATCCCGATGGTCGAGGTCAACCACCTTCAGGGGCACATCCTCTCGCACTTCATCGACCTTCGGGACCGCACGCTGCCCCATCCGGACTTTCCGTTCCTGTGTCTCCTGGTGAGCGGCGGCCACACGCAGATCGTGCGCGTGGACTCCCCGCTCGAAATGGAGATCATCGGCACGACGATCGACGACGCCGCGGGCGAGGCCTTCGACAAGTGCGCCAAGGTGATGGGGCTGCCCTACCCGGGCGGTCCGGTGATCGACCGTCTGGCCAAGGAGGGCGATCCGAAGGCATTCCGCTTCGCGCATCCCCGCGTCGAGGGCTACGACTATTCGTTCTCGGGCCTGAAAACCTCGTTCCTCTACACGCTGCGCGACGCCGTGGCCGCAGACCCCGACTTCATCGAGACGCACAAGGCCGACCTCTGCGCCTCGCTGCAAGGGACCATCGTCGAGATTCTGCTCGACAAACTCATCCGCGCCTCGAAGGAGACGGGCATCCGCGACATCGCCATCGCAGGCGGCGTCTCGGCCAACTCGGGCCTGCGCGACGGCATCGCCGAAGCGGGCCGCCGGCGCGGCTGGCGAACGTTCCTTCCGGAGTTCAAGTTCACGACCGACAACGCGGCGATGATCGCCATGGCGGGCTACTACCGCTACCTGCGGGGCGACTTCTCGTCGCTCGACGTCTCGCCCGTGGCGCGGCTCGAGGAGTTGTAAGCTACTCACTCACAAAAAAAATAATTTATGCAAACATCCAGATTCATGCGGGTCCTTTCGGGGCTGCTGCTGTCAGTTTTCGCCGTCACCGGCCCAACCGCCTGCAACGACAGCAACGACAAGAACACCGCGACGCTGACCGTCAGCACAGACGACCTCGTACTGGGCGGCGAGGCCGGGGAGTCCGAAACCTTCACCATCACTACGACCGCCGCGTGGAAGGCCGTCCCCTCGGGCGAAGGCTTCACGCTCGACAAGACCGAGGGCACGGGTGACGCTACCGTCCGCGTAACCGCCGCCGCGGGCAACTGGGACGGCTATGTGAAGCAGCTGGGCAGCATCGAGATCGCGGCCACGAGCGTCGACGGAGTGAAAACCGTCAGCGTCAGCCAGGACGAAATCACCCCGGTGCTGCCGTCCGAGGTAACCCTGGTGGCCGATTTTACGCTGGGAGCTTCGGTCGCCACCCCCGAGCTGCCGCCCTATTCGACGGATAACTTCACGACCGGGCGCCATGAGTACACGATCGGCGGCTACGCATTTGCCATTTTCGTCGATCCGGACGAGGGCGGCAAATTCTACTGGCTCGACAACAAACAGTTCAGCCCCTCCATTCCGGATCCGGCCCAAGGACTGTTTTTCAGCAAATTAGGCGCATACGTCGAATTCCCGGCCATCGCCGGCAAAGTTCTTTCGGAGGTTCACTACCTGCCCACGAGCCAGCAGAACGACGTCAGCCTCGACCTGTTCGGCGCCGACAATTCGGAACCGCAGTATACGCTCGATTACGGCGACGACGGCACATGGTCCTACACACTGATCGACGCCCGAGAGAACCTGCGTTACCGCATCGAGATCACCAACAAGAAAAACGCGCAGCTCGCCAAACTCAAACTCGTCTACGCCGCGGCGAAATGACGCACGACATCCGGCAAAGACAAACCCCTCCCGGCCAAATGGCCGGGAGGGGTTTGTCTTTATTGGGAGGCGGCGGATCACTTCGCGCCGAAGAGTTTTTCCCGGAGCGAGAAGCCTTCGCATTTCGCGGCGAAGCTGTCGTACTCGGTGCGGAGCGATGTCATCAGCTCCCGGACCGACTGAATCTTCTCGGCACGCCAGGCGTTCGAGCCGCAGAAGGCGTAGCCGTTGCGGAGCTTGCCCTTGAAAGCGTTATAGAGGGCCAGCATGATGCAGTAGGGGCTGTGCGTCACGTCGCACGTCTTGATGCAGTCGAACGGACACGCCTTGGGGACCTTCAGGCCCTCCTTCACGCGGTCGAGGAACGAGTTGCGGATGGCCCGGCCCGGCATGCCGACAGGGCTTTGGATGATCTCGATGTCCTCCTCGTGCGCCTCGATGTAGCTCTGCTTGAAAGCCGGATCGGCGTCGCACTCGTCGGTGGTGACGAAGCGCGTCCCCATCTGCACGCCGTCGGCGCCCAGCGCCATGATGCGGTAGATGTCCTCGCCCGTGTAGATGCCGCCGCCGGCGATCACCGG
>ERZ773192.3436-NODE-3436-length-11810-cov-5.149213_pt1 | contig 11810 bp, 8 predicted proteins | sample MGYA00581010_ERZ773192 | MGnify/ENA primary metagenome ERZ773192 (study PRJEB29015, sample SAMEA2737741) | human gut metagenome | biome: human gut; feature: human-associated habitat; material: faeces | place: China | collected 2012 ...
CCGGATATTTTTTATTCACAAACCGCTCCAAAAAGAAAGCATATCATCCTTGTTGTTTTTGACAATTTGATAAAATATTAGTCATATATTTTATTTATGTCAATTATATGCGTACCTTTGCAGCGCTTTTAAGAAATATATGATAGAAAATAGTAAGTAATACTCTAAAAAACATAAATCATGAAAACTTTAAAAACTTTGATTTTATTCTCTTTTCTTTTTGTGTGTGGAATGAATGCGTCAGCAGACAACAAAAGTAACCTTATTTACAATTCGGAAGAAGTAAATGGAATGAAAGTTGCCGAAACTGTTTACAAGATGGATGGCAGTACGCTTGCCAACTATATGAAGTACAATTATAAATACGATGACCAAAAGCGTATAACAGAAAGCGAAGCGTTGAAATGGAATGCCGTAAAAAACGCATGGACTCATGACATGTGCATCCGCTATGCCTATCAAGGTAAATCCATAACTACTACTTATTATAAATGGAGCAATAAGAAGAATACCTATATTCTTATCCCTGAAATGACAATAACAATGGATAATCCCAATATGTAATCCATTCATTTTCTCTCATAAAGATACTCTACTAATAATAACCCAAAACCTTTTCATAAACTGAAGAGCCGGAATGTATTTGTTCCGGCTCTTTTTGTATTTTTGCTTTCCAGTAAAAACATAGAAGCATGATACCTCAAAACCTTATCCACTACATCGAAACGGAGATTATCCCCCGATACGAACACTTCGACAAGGCACACAACCGTTCGCATGTACAAACAGTCATTAACGAAAGCCTCGCTCTTGCCAAGCTCTACCCCCAGGCAGACGAACGTCTTGTCTACACCATAGCAGCCTATCACGACACAGGGCTTTGCCGCGACCGCGCCACGCATCACCTTGTTTCGGGAGAAATCATAGCCGCCGACAGCAACCTTCTGCAATGGTTCGGCAAAGAGGAGATAGCAATCATGCGGGAAGCCGTGGAAGACCACCGGGCATCCAGCAACCATGAGCCGCGCAGCATCTACGGCAAAATCGTGGCCGAAGCCGACCGTATCATCGACACAGACACCACCCTGCGCCGTACCGTACAGTACGGACTGAAACAAAATCCTGCGGCGGACGAAGCATGGCACTACCAACGTTTTCACAAACATCTGATGGAAAAGTACGCACCCGGCGGCTACCTTAAACTTTGGCTTCCCGACTCAAAGAACGCCGAAAGGCTGAAAGAACTGCAAAGCATCATAGCGGATGAGGTGCGTCTGAAAAGCATTTTTCACCGCATGTTCGAAGAAGAGAAAAGATAAAAGACTATCTTTGCAGTCAATTAACTGAATAATAATTAAAAAACAAGATATATTTATGGCATTAAAAGCAGGTATAGTGGGACTGCCCAACGTAGGGAAATCCACTCTTTTCAACTGTCTGTCCAGTGCAAAGGCACAGGCGGCAAACTTTCCTTTCTGCACCATCGAGCCCAATGTGGGCGTGATCACGGTCCCCGACCGGCGGCTGATCCGCCTCGCGGAGATCGACAACCCCAAGCGCGTGGTCCCGACGACGATCGAAATCGTCGACATCGCGGGCCTCGTGAAGGGCGCCTCGAAGGGCGAAGGTCTGGGCAACAAATTTCTGGGCAACATCCGCAACACGAATGCGATCATCCACGTCCTGCGGTGCTTCGACAACGGCAACATCACCCACGTCGACGGCTCGATAGACCCCGTGCGCGACAAGGGCATCATCGACACCGAATTGCAGCTGAAGGATCTCGAAACCGTCGAGAACCGGCTCTCCAAGACCCAGAAGCAGGCCACCTCGGGCGGCGACAAGCAGGCCAAGCGCGCCGTGGAGCTGCTCTTGCAGTACAAGGCGGTGCTGGAACAGGGGCTTTCGGCCCGCACCGTGGAACTCGACAAGGAGGACCGCAAACTGGTCGCCGACCTCAACCTGCTGACCGACAAGCCCGTGTTGTACGTCTGCAACGTCGACGAAAAGAGCGCCGCGACGGGCAACGCCTACACCGAGGCCGTCCGGGAGGCCATCGCCGGCGAGCGGGCCGAAATGCTCGTCATCGCCGCCGCCACGGAGGCCGACATCGCCGAACTGGAAGACTTCGACGAGCGGCAGATGTTCCTCGAAGACCTGGGGCTGGAGGAGTCGGGCGTGGCGCGCCTGATCAAATCGGCCTACAAATTGCTCAACCTCGAAACGTTCTTCACCACCGGGGCCGACGAGACCCGCGCCTGGACCTACCTGCGCGGCATGAAAGCCCCGCAGACGGCCGGCATCATCCACACCGATTTCGAAAAGGGGTTCATCCGCGCCGAGGTCATCAAGTACGACGACTACACCGCCCTGGGTTCGGAGAAGGCGTGCCGCGATGCGGGCAAACTGTCGATCGAAGGCAAGGAGTATGTCGTCGAGGACGGCGACATCATGCACTTCCTGTTCAACGTCTGACGCCGCAAACCGGGATCGTAAAAAAATTAAAGAATACAGCTATGGAAAGACCAGTTCGGGTGCGCTTCGCGCCCAGCCCCACCGGGCCGCTGCACATCGGCGGCGTCCGTACGGCACTGTACAACTACCTGTTCGCCAGCCGGCACAAGGGAACGATGATCCTGCGCATCGAGGACACCGATTCGCAGCGGTTCGTCCCCGGAGCGGAGGATTACATTCTGGAATCGCTCAAATGGTGCGGCATCGAGATCGACGAAGGCGTGGGCGTCGGAGGGCCTCACGCCCCCTACCGCCAGAGCGAGCGGCGCGAAATCTACCTCAAATACGCCCTGCAACTCGTCGAGGCGGGCTGGGCCTACTACGCCTTCGACACGGCCGAGGAATTGGACGCCCTGCGCAGGGAGGCCGAGGCGCGCGGCGAGGCGTTCGCCTATAATTATGCGGTGCGCGAAAAGCTGGCCACGTCGCTGGCGCTGCCCGCCGAGGAGGTGAAGGCGCGCCTCGACCGCGGCGACCAGTGGGTGATCCGCTTCCGGATGCCCGAAAACGAAACGGTCGCGATGGACGACCTGATCCGCGGACACGTGGAGGTCAACACCTCGACGCTGGACGACAAGGTGCTCTACAAATCGGCCGACGCGCTGCCCACCTACCACCTGGCGAACATCGTCGACGACCGGCTGATGGAGGTGTCGCACGTCATCCGCGGCGAAGAGTGGCTGCCGTCGCTGCCGCTGCACTACCTCCTGTACAAAGCCTTCGGGTGGACGGACGTGCAGCCCCGGTTCGCCCACCTGCCCCTGCTGCTCAAACCCACGGGCGGCGGCAAGCTCTCGAAGCGCGACGGCGACAAGATGGGATTCCCGGTATTTCCGCTCTTCTGGACCTCTCCGACGGGTGAGACCGCCCACGGCTACCGCGAGGACGGCTATTTCCCCGAGGCGTTCATCAACATGCTGGCGCTGCTGGGCTGGAACCCCGGCACGGAGCAGGAGATCTTCTCGATGCAGGAGCTGATCGACAGCTTCTCGCTCGACCGCGTCTCGAAATCGGGCGCCCGATTCCAGCCCGACAAGGCCCGGTGGTTCAACGCCCAGTACATGCACCACAAGACCGACGCCGAACTGGCGGCCCTCTACCAGCCCGTCCTGCGCAGCCACGGCATCGAGGTTTCGGACGCCGTGGCCGGCAAAGCCGCGGGCATTATGAAGGAGCGCGCGACGTTCACGACCGATCTGTGGGACCTCACGTCGTTCTTCTTCGAGGCTCCCCGGGAGTATGAGGAAAAGCAGGTGCGCAAGTACTGGAAGGGGCAGAATCCCGCCATTCTGCGGGAGTTGCGCGACGTGCTGGCGGGAATTGACGACTTCTCGCTGGAGAACACCGAACGCATCGTCCACGCCTGGATCGAGGAGAAAGGCTACGGCATGGGCCAGGTGATGAACACCCTGCGGCTGGCCCTCGTGGGCGCCGGAAAAGGCCCGGGCATGTACGACGTAACGTCGTTCATCGGCAAAGAGGAGTGTCTGAAGCGTATCGACAATCTGCTGACCAATCTAAAACCCGCAATAGAGTAAAGTCGCCCTTTGAAAAGGGCGATTCAGAGGGATTTTCAACATGAGCCCCGGCGTTAAAAACGCCGTAATATAAGTTCGATGGGGGTTCATAGACAAAATCGCTCCGATCTAAAAACAACCTAACCCCGTCGAACTTATATTAAACTATGGTACAAATCGAACAACACGTCTGGGGCATGACCCCGGAGGGCGAGGCAATCATTCGCTACACGCTGCGCAACGACTCGGGAGCCGAAGTGCAGCTCACGAACTACGGCGCGGCGATCGTCTCGGTGAAGATGCCCGACCGCGAGGGCCGCATGGCCGACGTGGTGCTGGGATACAAACACCCCGAAGGCTACTTCTTCGACGGAGCCGCCTCGGGAAAGAGCGTGGGACGCTGCGCCAACCGCATCGCTTTCGGGCAGATGACCGTCGAGGGCAAGGAGTACCGGCTGGAGGTCAACAACGGCGTGAACCACCTGCACGGCGGAACGAAGAACTTCGCCAACCGCATCTGGGAGAGCCGCGTGGAGACCAACCGCGTGGTGATGTCGCTCGTCTCGGAGGACGGCGACCAGGGCTATCCCGGCGAGCTGTGCGTCGAGGCCGTATTCGATTTCGACGACGACAACGCGCTGGAGATTACCTACCTCGCACGGACCGACAAGACGACCGTGGTGAACCTCACCAACCATGTCTATTTCAACCTCGCGGGCGAAGGCAGCGGGTCGGTGCTCGACCACGAACTGCGCCTGAACAGCTCGAAGATTCTGGAAATGAACGAACGCCAGATCCCCACGGGCAAGCTTCTGGACGCAGCCGGAACCCCGCAGGATTTTCGGGAATTCCGCTCTTTCCGCCCCGGCATCTCGTCGGAGTTCAACCACATCCGCGACTTCAAGGGCTATGACCATCCCTTCGTCGTCGACGGCTGGAAGCCCAATATTCTGGGCGAGGTCGGCACCCTGCGCGAACCCCGGTCGGGCCGTTCGGTGACGGTGCTCTCGTCGCAGCCCAGCGTGATGATCTACACGGGCAACTGGCTCGCGGGCGGATGCCCCGAAACCAAGTCGGGCGGCCGCTATGCCGACTACGACGGCGTGGCGATGGAGTGCCAGAACTACCCCGACGCCGTGAACCATCCCGAATTCCCCTCGCCGCTACTCCGCCCCGGCGAAACCTACTGCCAGAAGATCGTTTTCCGCTTCGGAACGTTCTAAGGAATTAAAAATGAAAAATTAAGAATTAAAAATTACCTGCGGAAAATCGCACTGTGCGTTTCGACAAATTGGAGGACCGAACTTATTTTCGGCACCAGATACATCGAAATTTACGGGTATCCTTTCCGACAATTTTTAATTCTTAATTTTTAATTTTTAATTTTTATTACTTACCTTTGCACCCGATATTTCAAAGGGGTGCCTTACTGTCAGGCTGAGATTATACCCATTGAACCGGAGACGGGTAATGCCGAGACCGGGACGAAGCGTAATCAACAACACATACCCCTTTTCAGTCCATTAACTCAAAAAGTTTAACGATGAAAAGGATTTTTCTTTCACTTGCGGCCGCCGCGCTCTGCTCGGCCGCACAGCTGCGGGCTGAAGAGAAGCAGCCCGCCAACCAAAACGCCGGCGATTCGGTCAGAATGTACCGCTTGCAGGAGGTCGAGGTGACCGCCACGCGCGCAACCCCGACCACCCCCGTGGCCTACTCCGACATCCGGCGCGAAGAGATCGCCCGCAACAGCTACGGAACCGACATCCCCACGCTGCTGGCCCTGACCCCCTCGATGATCGCCACCAACGAAACGGGCATCGGCATCGGCGGCACGGCCGTGCGCCTGCGCGGCACGGACCCGACGCGTCTCAACGTCACGATCAACGGCGTGGCGATGAACAACCCCGACTCGCACTCGATGTACTGGTACGACACCCCCGACCTCGTCTCGGCCGTGGGAAGCATTCAGGTGCAGCGCGGCGCCGGCATCTCGACCAACGGCACGGGAGCCTTCGGCGGAGCGGTCAACATGTCGACCGACGCCCTGCAAACCGAATTCGGCGGCGACGCGTCGCTCTCCTACGGCTCGTACAACACCAACAAGCAGGCCGTCGGCATTTCGTCGGGGCTGCTGGGCGGCCACTGGGCCGTCGACGCACGGCTGACGCACATCGGCTCGGAAGGCTACATCGACCGCGGAGCCACGGACCTCAAATCCTACATGTTCCAGGCCGGCTACTACAACGGCAGCACGATGCTCAAGCTGATTTCGTTCGGCGGCAAGGCCAAAACGGGACTCACCTACACGGGCGCGACGAAAGAGGAGATGCGTCTCAACGGCCGGAGGTTCCACACCGAGGGCATGTACTACACCTCGAACGGACCGCACTCCTATTATTATATGAAGGACGGCGAGCGGCAGCGCGCCACGGTAGACTATTACGACGATCAGACGGACAACTACCTGCAAATCAACAACCAGCTGGTGCTCTCCCACCGTTTCAACGAGAAGTGGACCCTCAACGCCACGGGATTCTACACCTATGGCTACGGCTTCTACAAGCAGTACAAGGACGCACGCACGCTCTCCGAATACCTCAATATCCCGACCGACGTCGCTGCCGGAAAGGAGGCCGACCTCGTCCGCGAGAAGATCATGCGCAACCACCTCGGAGGTCTGAACGCCTCGGCGGCCTACTCGGTGCGGAAGCTCGACCTCGCCTTCGGCGGTTCGTACAGCTACTACTCCTGCCCCCACTGGGGCGTGCTCGACTGGGTGGACGGACTGGAAGGCAGCCAGATCGGCGGCCGCTGGTACGACAACGACGTGGACAAGCACGACGCCAACCTCTTCGCTCGCGCCAACTGGTCCGTGGCCAAAGGGTTGAGGCTCTTTGCGGACCTCCAGTACCGCTATGTCAGCTATCAGGCCTGGGGCGTCAACGACAACTACGTTTCGGAGGAGGTCGGGATGCAGCCCATCGACGTGGACAAACAGTACCACTTCTTCAACCCCCGCGCCGGCGTGAGCTACACGCTCGCCGAGCGCAACAACTTCTACCTCTCGTTCGCCGTGGCCCAGAAGGAACCCACGCGCAGCGACTTCACCGACCGTTACAAATTCGCGGCCGACGACACCTACCCCTCGTCGGAAAAGCTCTACGACTGGGAGCTGGGCTACCAGTACACGGCGCCGCGCCTCTCGCTGGGGGTGAATCTCTACTACATGAAGTACAAGGACCAGCTCGTGCCGACGGGCATGGTGAACGACGACAGCAACGCCCTCAACACCAACGTCCCGGACAGCTACCGCCGGGGCGTGGAGCTGTCGGTCTCGTGGCGCGCAACCGGGTGGTTCACCGTGGGGGCCAACGCCACCTTCTCGCAGAACCGCATCGAGAACTACGTCGACGCACTGAAGGATAGCCCCACCTACGGCAAGGAGCTGGGCGACATGACCATCGCCTATTCGCCCGACGTCATCGCCAACGCCTTCCTGAATTTCCACTACCGCGGATTCGAAGCCGTGTTCCACACCCAGCACGTCGGCAAGCAGTATTTCACCAACAACGAGAACGACGCCCTGTCGCTGGACGCCTACTGCGTGACCAACCTCAACCTCGCCTATACGTTCCGCACCCGTTCGGCGCGCAGCGTTCGGCTGGGCCTGCTGATCAACAACCTGTTCAATGCGGAATACGAGAGCAACGGCTACGGGTATTCGTACATGGACACGTGGAGCGGACCCGCGCCCGTACGCATCGACGAGGCCTACTACTTCCCGCAGGCGCCGCTGAACGTGCTGGCGAACGTCACGGTGAAATTTTAAAACGCGCGATTTCAACGTCGCTGAAACCGAATTTCAGCTCTGAAAACTAAATAATTGCGCTTCGTGCATTGCGAGGCGTCGCAGATGCCGTGGCAATCCGGGCGAAAGTCGTGACCTTACAACGCTTCCAGCAGATTCCCACGTCGGACCTTCGGTCCTCTTCGGAATGACAATACGAATGTTGAAACAATGGACATAAAACTCCTCCTGCAAATCGCCGGGGTCCTGTTGGGATTGCTCTACCTCTGGCTCGAATACCGCGCCGACATCCGGCTGTGGATCGTGGGGCTTGTCATGCCTCTGATCCACGGGGCGCTCTACTACAAATCGGGGCTGTATGCCGACTGCTCGATGCAGGCTTACTACGTGCTGGCGGGGCTGTACGGGTGGCTCGTGTGGCGCAGGAGGGGCCGAAAAACGGACGCCGGGCTGACCGGCCCTGAAGATGCGGAGGGCGCAAAGCGGGCCGCCGCGCTGCGCATCGGCCACACGCCCCTGCGGACGGTCCCGGCGCTCGCAGGGGTCTACGCCGCGGCGCACATCGGGCTGTACCTGCTGCTGACCCGCTTCACGGACAGCACCGTACCCTTCTGGGACGCGGGGACCACGGCGCTGTCGGTCGTGGCGATGTGGATGCTGTCGCGCAAGCTGGTGGAGCAATGGCTCGTGTGGCTGGTCGTGGATCTGGTGACCGTCGGGCTTTACCTCTATAAGGACCTGCCCTACACCGCGGGGCTTTACGCCCTCTACTCGGCGCTGGCCGTGGCGGGTTACCTCCGATGGCGGCGGCAGGCCCGGACTTAAAAATCCGTTTTACCTGCGAACGCGCGAACATGCGAACAAGGGGTGTTCGCCCCTGTTCGCGCGTTCGCCCGGTTAAGAACCGGGATTTGCATTGCGACTGGCAGCTTCGGCCCGCTCTCCGCCCGGTTCTGCGCCCGGTTAAGAACCGGGGTTTCAGGTTGCGAAAGGGGCCATTTTGCACCTCCTCCCGCCGCGTTCCGCGGCGAACGATTCCGGCCCGATGCCGGAGCCGTGAAACGAAGGCCCGGCTAAAAGCGCGAGCGCCGGCGTAAGACGCCGGTTTTAAGAGTGAGAGCGTCGTATCGGATATGATCCTTTCTGCGGCCCATCGCCCCTTAAACCCGCCTTTTAGGCGGGCGCCCGGAGCCAACGTTAGACGGGACGAAGTAGGCGAAGGCATCTGCCGGGGAGTTTTTGGGTACCTTTTTGCGGAAAAAAGGTACAAAACACCCGCGACGATGTCGCGGATTTCTCTGTACTTTTGATGGCAACCGACGCACGCAGCACGAGCAGAGACCGCTTGCGGGCTATGCCGTGCCAGAAGGAGGAAAACGAGCGCAGCGAAGTTAAAAGCACCAAAACCGCTTCCAGAGGCGATGGCCGGATGCGCGTTTCCGATTCGGTTGCTGCGCCTCTTCTCACGCCGCCTCTGGCGGCGAATGAATCCGGCCCGATGCCGAGCCGTCAAACGAAGTCCCGGCTAAAAGCGCAGGCGTAAGACGCCTGTTTTATGAATGTTCGCGCAGCCCCCTAAAACCCGCCTTTTAGGCGGGCGCCCGGAGCCAGCGTTAGCCGGGACGGCATAGGCAGAGGCATCCGTCGGAGAGCTTTTGGTACTTTTTGCGGCCAAAAAGTACAAAGAATTTCACGATCAAAGACTGCGATTAAGACAATAAATGTAAATTTGTACATATGGAACTTTTCAACGTATATTCGTTATATCCGATCGAACCGGTGAGGGGCAAGGGCTGCTACGTCTACGACGCGGCGGGAACCGAGTACCTCGACCTTTACGGCGGCCATGCCGTGATCTCGATCGGGCATGCGCAGCCCGACTACGTGCGGGCCGTGCAGGAGCAGGTCGCACGTCTCGGATTCTACTCCAACTCGGTCGAGAATTCGCTTCAGGTGAAGTTGGCGGAGAGACTGGGCCGGATCTCGGGTTACGACGACTACCGCCTTTTCCTCTGCAACTCGGGGGCCGAGGCCAACGAGAACGCCCTGAAACTGGCGTCGTTCCACACGGGCCGGTCGAAGGCGCTCGCCATCTCGAAGGCCTTCCACGGCCGCACGTCGGGAGCCGTCGCCGTGACGGACAATCCGGCGATCTCGTCGCCCTTCAACCGCACGCCGAACGTGGAGTTCACCCCCCTGAACGACATCGGGGCGATGCGCGCGAAGCTCGCCACGCGGGAGTTTGCGGCGGTGATCGTCGAGGGCATTCAGGGCGTTGCGGGCATCCACTGCCCGACGGACGAGTTCCTGCGCGCCGTGCGCGCCGCGGCGACCGAGACCGGGACGCAGCTGGTGCTCGACGAAATCCAGTCGGGATACGGCCGCACGGGCCGCTTCTTCGCCCACCAGGCCGCCGGCATCCGCCCCGACCTGATCACCACGGCCAAAGGCATGGCCAACGGATTCCCGATCGGCGGCGTGCTCATAGCGCCCCACTTCGAGGCGCGTCCGGGGCTGTTGGGAACCACCTTCGGCGGCAGTCACCTGGCCTGTGCGGCGGCCATCGCCGTGCTGGAGGTGATCGAGCGCGACGCTCTGGTGGAAAACGCCGCCGAGATCGGCGACTACCTTCTGGCCGAACTGCACAAGATCGGCGGACTGAAAGAGGTGCGCGGACGCGGCCTGATGATCGGCATAGAGATCGACGGATCGGGTCCGGAGCTGCGCAAGAAACTGCTTTTCGACAAGCACATCTTCACGGGCGGGGCGGGAGCTTCGACCGTCAGGCTGCTGCCGGCGCTGTGCTTGACAAAAGAGATGGCGGACCGCTTCCTTACGGCGTTCGACAAGGTGAAAGGTGAAAGGTGAAAAAGGCCGACTTTTGCTCCGGACCCCATAAAACAGGCGTTTTACGCCGGCAGGCCGCAGCTCCGCCCTGCGAAGGCCTGCTATTGCGCGTTGCTTCATAGCATTCCCCCGCGAGCTGCCGCCTGCCTAAAAGGCGGGGTTTAGAGGACGATCCAGAGACAGCCTTCCGAGATGGAAGCCAGATAATTTAACAAAAAACAAAAAAACGAATCCATGGATAAATTCACCTGCGTAGAAGACATCGGCGACCTTCGTCAGGCTGTCGCCGAAGCATTGGAGATCAAGCGCGACCGCTTCCAGTTCACGGGGCTGGGGCGCAACAAGACCCTTTTGATGCTCTTCTTCAATTCAAGCCTCCGCACGCGGCTTTCGACCCAGAAGGCCGCCATGAACCTCGGCATGAACGTCATGGTCCTCGACGTCAACCAGGGGGCGTGGAAACTCGAAACCCAGCGGGGTGTGGTGATGGACGGCGACAAGGCCGAACACCTGCTCGAAGCCATTCCGGTCATGGGATCGTACTGCGACGTGATCGGCGTAAGATCGTTCGCACGGTTTCAGGACAAAGCCGAGGATTACGAGGAACGCGTGCTGGAGCAGTTCATCCGCCACTCGGGCCGTCCGGTCTTCTCGATGGAGGCCGCGACGCGCCACCCGTTGCAGAGTTTCGCCGACCTGATCACCATCGAGGAGCACAAGGCCGTGGAGCGTCCGAAGGTCGTGATGACCTGGGCGCCGCACCCCAACGCCCTGCCGCAGGCCGTGCCCAACTCGTTCGCCGAGTGGATGAACGCCGCGGACTACGATTTCGTCATCACCCACCCCGAGGGGTACGAACTGGACCCGAAGTTCGTGGGCGCGGCGCGCGTCGAATACGACCAGCGCAAGGCCCTCGAAGGCGCCGACTTCGTCTACGCCAAGAACTGGGCCGCCTATACGGACCCCAATTACGGCAAGGTGCTGTCGCGCGACCGCGCATGGACGGTCGATGCGGAGAAGATGGCGCTCACGAACAACGCCCGCTTCATGCACTGCCTGCCCGTAAGGCGCAACATGATCGTCACGGACGAGGTGATCGAATCGCCCCGTTCGCTGGTGAT
>ERZ773192.3437-NODE-3437-length-11810-cov-3.616419_pt1 | contig 11810 bp, 9 predicted proteins | sample MGYA00581010_ERZ773192 | MGnify/ENA primary metagenome ERZ773192 (study PRJEB29015, sample SAMEA2737741) | human gut metagenome | biome: human gut; feature: human-associated habitat; material: faeces | place: China | collected 2012 ...
AGGCGTGCGGGAGTACATGAAAAATATCGTTGCGCGGGCGAAGCAGGACGGCTTTGTGACAACGATGTTTGGAAGAAGACGCAATCTCCCCGAGCTCAAGAGCAGCAATTTTAACATCCGTTCGTTCGGCGAGCGCGTCGCGCTCAATACGCCCATTCAGGGCACGGCGGCGGATATTATCAAGCTCGCGATGATTCATGTGGACAAGGCGCTTCGCGAGCAGAAGCTGCAAGCGCGGCTTGTCTTGCAGGTACACGACGAGCTGATTGTCGAGTGCCCGATCGAAGAGCGCGAGCAGGTGACAGCGCTTCTGACCGAGCAGATGGAGCATGTGGCGAAGCTCTCCGTTCCGCTGCTGGCTGAGGCCAAGAGCGGCGCGAGCTGGTATGAGGCGAAGTGATGGACGTACAAATTTTACCGATGCAGGCGGCCGATGTGCCGCAGGTGGCGGAGCTGGAGAAAGCGTGCTTTTCCGACCCGTGGCCGGAGAGCATCTTATCGCATGAGCTCGAAAACGAGCTGAGTCTGTGGCTGGTCGCGAAAAGCGGAGATACGGTGCTCGGCTATATCGGAAGCCAGAGCGTTCTGGATGAGGCGGATATGATGAATCTTGCCGTCCGCGAGACGGTGCGGCGGCAGGGGATTGCGCGGCTGCTTGTTCTGTCGCTCTGCCGGCAGCTTCACGAAAAAGGTGTTATGTCGCTGACCCTTGAGGTGCGCGATTCAAACGAACCCGCCATCCGGCTTTATTCCTCGCTCGGCTTTTTGCAGGTGGGCAGACGCCCCAACTACTATTTTCATCCGAAGGAGGATGCGCGCATCCTCAGAAAGGACGCTCTGGCATGAATATTTTATCGATCGAATCCTCCTGCGACGAAACGGCGGTTGCCATCGTCCGCGACGGACGGGAAATCCTAACCGACTGCATCGCCTCGCAGGTGGAGCTGCACAAGCTCTACGGCGGCGTGGTGCCGGAGATTGCATCGCGCAAGCACATTGAAGCAATTTATGGTCTGGCAGATCAGGCGCTTGTGCAGAGCGGCTTGACGCGCCGGGATCTGGACGCCATCGCAGTCACCTATGCGCCGGGGCTCATCGGCGCGGTGCTGGTCGGCGTGAATTTTGCGAAGGCTGCCGCCTATGCGCTGGATTTGCCGCTTGTGCCGGTTCACCATATCCGCGGGCATATCGCGGCAAACTATCTGGCGTATCCGGAGTTGGAGCCGCCATTCATCTGTCTGGTCGTTTCGGGCGGGCATACGCTGATTGTCGATGTGCGTGGCTACACGGACTTCAGAATTCTCGGCACCACGCGCGACGACGCGGCGGGCGAGTGCTTCGACAAGGTGGCGCGCGTGCTCGGCATGCCGTATCCGGGCGGCGCTGCATTGGACCGGTGCGCAAAGACAGGCGATGAAGAAAAATACCCGCTGCCGCACACGAAGCTTTCGGGAAATCCGCTGGACATGTCGTTCTCGGGTCTCAAAACGGCAGCGCTCAACCTCATTCACATGCACGAGCAGAAGGGGGAAAGCATCGATGTGCCATCTCTTTGCGCGTCGTTTTCCAAGGCGGTCAGCGAGATGCTGGTGCCGCGCACGATGCAGGCGCTCAAAGAAAGCGGCTACAAAAAACTTGCCATTGCCGGCGGCGTCGCTGCAAATTCCCGCATCCGCGCGGATTTTAAGGCGGCATGCGAATCGCTCGGCGCAGCGCTCTATACGCCGCCGCTTTCTCTGTGCGGCGACAACGGCGCGATGATCGGCAGCCAGGGCTACTACGAGTTTCTTGCCGGAACAAGGGCAGGGCAGGATCTCAACGCCTTTGCCACGCGCTCAATCGAGCAGCCCTACGAATAAAACAGAACAGCCTGAAAGGCGCACCGATTTGCGGTGCGTCTTTTTTGACGGCGCGGCTTCAAAAGGTTACATTATGTAAATAAAAATAAGATTATGTCAATTCCTTTTGCACCTTTATGAAATAGAGTGCTTCATTTTTCAAACGGACTATAATCTGGAAATAATCGAAAAAATTATTGCAATCAGACGGAGAAACAGCTGTGGAAAACGTTGTGTACAGTGTGAATAAGTTGCGCCGCATGACTTGCGGATTATGATTATGGTAAACGAAACCGCATGCAGTACAAGCAGCGCATAAAAGCCGTGGAATGGACATACGCTGTAGCAAAAGGAGGGGAGCGTATGGCAAGGAAAAAAGGGGTGCGAAGCGTTCCGGCGCAGCTTGCGATTGGAAGTGCGGCAGATCTGGGCTTCCTGCTTGTGTTGACGGCAATCGCGTCTGCGCTGGTGCTGAGCGGTGTGATCGGGCAGGGGAGCATTCCGACTGCGAGCTTGTGCGCCAACGCGCTGGCTGCATTTGCAGGGAGCCTGATCGCGGCAAGGGGCTTTTCGCAGCGAAGGCTTCTTTCTACGCTGGCGTGTACGGCAGGGTATCTGCTGGTGCTGCTGCTTGGCAATCTGCTGTTTGTGAGCGCACCGCCGGATGGCGTGCTTTGGGTTGCGGCGCCTGCGCTGGCGGCATCGACGCTGGCGTGTCTGCTGGTCAGCGGGAAGCCGAAACGCGGAAGGCACCGCCGATGAAAGAAATCCTGCATCCTGCAGAATGGTAAATTGTATTTACGCAATGAATCACGCGCGCAGGAAATCCTTCATAAACCATATTTGGAACCGCCGCGCCGCAAACGCCACCAGATGTGGTAGAGACTCCGGAAAAGTTCGATTTCTGGACAGCTCTGAGTTGCTAATTTTACATAATACCATTGACATAACACTTTGTCATAATTTACAAAGATTTCGAAAAGTTCGGATTTTTCTTGAAATCTCAAGCGATTTGCGGTATAGTAAGGACACTTCCCGGATTTGCCATTGGTAGAAATAACGCGGATTTCATAATTTACTTCTTTTCTCCGGGAATACGCTGCGGCGTGCGTTTGCCCGACTTGTCCGGCAGAAAAAACCTGCATGCGCCCGTTTGCTTTGATGCACACCACATCTTGTGGTCGGCGGGCGCTGCGGCGGCTATTGCAGCTGGTTTGCACGGTTCCATGCACGAGCGCCGCAAGTTTGGAAGGTCAGAACATGGACAACATCATTGCCAGATACGAAGAGTATTTGATCCACACCAAACACGCCTCTGCCAACACGGTCTCGTCTTACATGCGAGACATCCGGCAGTATGCGTCATATCTGTCCGGCATTGATGTCGATGTTCTCGAAGCCGACCAGAGCGTGGTCAGCGCCTACATGCAGTGGCTGCAGTCGATCGGAAAATCTCCGGCGACCGTCTCGCGGTGCCTGGCGTCGCTCAAGAGTCTGTATCTGTTTGCACTCAGCGAGGACGAGATCGAGCAGAATCCGGTACATAACATCAAGGTCGAGAAGGCGGAAAAGAAGCTGCCGCAGATCCTGACCGGAAAAGAGGTCGAGCTTCTTTTACAACAGCCCAAGGTTTCGGAAATGAAGGGCTGCCGGGATAAGGCCATGCTTGAGGTTCTGTATGCGACCGGTATCCGGGTCAGCGAACTGATCGGCCTGAACATCGACGACGTCAGCCTCCCCGGAAGCTTCATCCGCTGCGAAAGCGGAGAAAAAATGCGCATTATCCCGATTTATCCCGAAGCGCTTCAGGCGCTGCGCGAATACATCGAAACTGTCCGCCCTAAAATGATCGCCGTCCCGACCGAGCATTCGCTCTTCGTCAACGTATCCGGCGAACGCATGAGCCGCCAGGGCTTCTGGAAGATCATCAAGCATTATCAGGAAAAGGCGCACATCGAAAAGGATATCACGCCGCACACGCTCCGCCACAGCTTTGCGGCCCATCTGCTTGAAAACGGCGCTGATCTGCGCTCCATCCAGCAAATGCTCGGCCACAGCGACATTTCCTCCACGCAGGTCTACACGCAGCTGGTTAAGCAGAACCTGAAGGCAGTCTACAACAAATATCATCCAAAGGCATAGGATTTTCGCGTTCCATGAGATCGGCATCTGACTTTTTGCATGAGAGAGGGGAATGAGGGATGCCCTTTGGCTGCTCTGGGATAAAAAACGGGTGCGCCGCTTTTGCGGCGCACCCAAAATTTTTGATTGCTCAGTTGTCAATGCCTGTCATGGCCTGCAGCACCTCATACTGCTGCTCGTTCAGGCCCTTCTTCATGGAAAGCCCTTCCGTAATGTCGATATCGACCATTTGTCCGGCCCGCGCGCAGATCACGCGGTTGGTCTTGCCCTCGGCCAGCGCCTTGACCGCCTGATAGCCCATGCGGCTTGCCATGACGCGGTCGCGCGCAGACGGCGTGCCGCCGCGCTGGATATGTCCGAGGATCGTCACACGCGGGTCAAGCCCCAGCTCCTCATGGATCCCCTTGCCGATCTCGATCGCGCTGCCCGCGCCTTCGGCAACAATGATCATGAAGTGCGTGTTGCCGGCCAGACGCGCCTGCCGGATGCGGTCAATCACGTCACCGTCAAAATCAAGCGGCTTTTCCGGCACCAGAACCGCCGTTGCACCGGTGGCAAGCCCGACATAAAGTGCCAGATGGCCCGCATTGCGACCCATGACCTCAACGACGGAGCATCGCTCATGCGACTGCATCGTGTCGCGCAGGCGGTCGATGGCCTCGACAGCGGTATTGGCGGCCGTGTCATAGCCGATGGTATAATCGGTGCAGACAATGTCGTTGTCAATCGTAGCCGGAACGCCGACGACCGAAATGCCCTGTTTTGCAAGCTCTACCAGCCCGCGGAACGAGCCGTCGCCGCCGATGGAGACAATGCCGTCCAGCCCAAGCAGCTTGCAGGTCGCGGCGGCTTTTTTCTGCCCCTCCAGCGTGCGGAATTCATCGCTGCGCGCCGTATAGAGCATCGTGCCGCCGCGGTTGATGATATGCGCGACATTGCCGTTTTTCAGAACCATAAAATCGCCGTTGATCAGGCCATTATAACCGCGGCGGATGCCGACACACTCGATTCCCATATATGTGCACGCGCGCACAACAGAGCGGATGGCCGCATTCATGCCGGGAGCATCGCCGCCGGAGGTCAGAACACCGATTCGTTTCACTGCATTTGCCATACAGGTACTTCCTCTCCATTAAAATTGCTTTCATCATACCCCAAAAAAGCAAAAATGTAAACAGGCAATCGCGCAGAATCAGCGGAGTTCTGTGAAAAATCAATCTTCAGGAAAAATTTATGTTTTCTTCGCCGCAGGTGTGCTATACTTACAATATATACATAAGGGAGGCGGGAGCTTGAACCAGACAGGAAGAATTCTGGAGGAAGTCAAAAAAGCGGTATGTGGAAAGGACCACGTGCTGGTATGGGTGCTGACCGTGCTGCTTGCAAGAGGGCACGTCCTGTTGGAGGATATCCCCGGCGTTGGTAAAACGACCATGGCATTGGCCTTTTCCCGTGCACTGGGGCTGGAATATGGCCGCGTCCAGTTTACGCCGGACGTACTGCCGTCAGATATTACGGGCTATTCTGTCTACCAGAAGGAGACTGGCAAGCTGGTCTATCAGCCGGGCGCGGTGCTCTGCAATCTGTTTCTGGCAGACGAGCTGAACCGCGCGACCTCGCGCACGCAGTCTGCGCTTCTGGAAGCTATGGAAGAGGGGCAGGTCACGGTCGACGGCGTCAGCCATCCGATCCCGCAGCCGTTCATCGTCTTTGCCACGCAGAACCCGACCGGCGCTGCCGGTACGCAGCTGCTGCCGGATTCGCAGATGGACCGGTTCACCGTACGGCTGTCCATCGGATATCCCGCACCGGAGGATGAGCGCAATATGGTGCTCGCCCGGCAGGGCGTCAATCCACTGCAAACCGTCTGTCAGGTGCTTTCGCGCGACGAGCTGATCGCCATGCAGGACGAGGCCGCCACTGTTTACATCAAGACCGAATTGATCGACTACATCGTCGCGCTGATCGACGCCACGCGGAAGCATCCGATGATCCTGCGCGGCGCAAGTCCTCGTGCGACGCTCTCTCTGACCGCGATGGCCAAGGCAGTCGCCTATGTCCAGCGGCGGGATTATGTGGTGCCGAAGGATATTCAGGTCACGTTCCCGCAGGTCATCGCGCACCGCCTGCTGCTGGCTCCGGAGGCCGGAGCGCGTCAGATCACGCCGGAGCAGCTGCTCGACGAGATCCTGCATCAGGTCCCGTCGCCAAGACTGTAAGGCTATGGCGAAAAACCGCATTCTCTACGGGCTGTTTCTACTCGCAGCCGTGATCTTTCACAGCTTTTATACCGGCTGGTTTTCGTTTTTCCTGCTGGTGTTCGCCGTGCTGCTGCCGGTTTTTTCGCTGCTCGTCAGCCTGCCGGCCATGCTCCGCGCTGCTTATGAAGCGGAGCTTCCGGCGCGCTGCTTCTGCGGGCAGACTGTGCAGTACCGGCTGACCGCCCGGCACATGGCAAAGCTTCCGGTATCCCGCTGCCGCCTGCGCCTGACGGTATCCGACGCCGTGGGCGGCGAGGTGCGCCAGCAAAGGCTGGAGCTTGCAGGGACGCTCGGCTTTGCGCTGCGCATTGATACGCGCCACGCAGGCGTGCAGACCTTTCAGCCCGACAAGGGCCGTGTGTGCGACGCGCTGGGGCTTTTCAGCCTGCCGCTGCGCCTGCCGGACGCCTGCTCCATCGCCGTCGAGCCGGAGCCGCAGGAGCCGCCCGTGCTGCCGAACCTCAGCCATTTTCAGTACCGCTCCTATCATCCAAAGCCCGGCGGCGGCTTTTCCGAGATCCACGATCTGCGCGAATACCGCCCCGGCGACAGCCTGCATGAGATCCACTGGAAGTTGTCTGCCAAGACCGACAAGCTGATCGTCCGCGAGGCGGAGGAGCCGGATCTGGGCCTGGTTGTGCTGAGCTTCGACTTTTCCGGAACCCGCACGCAGCTGGACAGCACGCTGCGGCAGCTGCTGTGGCTTTCCGGCTGGCTGACCGAAAGGGAAGTGGTCCACCAGATCGACTGGATCGAGCCGGATTCGCTGGAGCCGCAGACAAAGTCCGTCAAAACGCCGGACGATCTGCGGGAGCTTTTGAACACGCTTTTGCAGACCCATCTGACCGGCAATACGCCCTCGCTTGCGTCCAGAGCCTACCCGCACGCGGATTGGCGCTATCATGTGCAGCCGGAGGAACAGGAGGTGCAGCAGGCATGAAACCGTCAAAATATACGTTCTTTACGTCCCTGCTCTGTGCCTCTGGTCTGTCTGCCGGGCTGTGCTTCTGCGTGATGACCTCGTTTGCCGTCCCGGCGGACGGCCTTTCGCTGGTATGCGCGTGCGTCCTTGCGGCGCTGCTCTTTTCCGCGCTGCTCCTGCTGCCGAAAAGCTGGGTCTGGCTGCTGACCGTGGCTGCACTTGCGGGCGGCGGGTTTTATATGCTGCGCGCACAGCTTGTCGATAGCACGTCTGCACTTGTTTTTGCCGTTACGCAGCAATACGCAGAGGCGATCCCGGGTATGCAGGCCGTCCATCTGACGGATGCCGCCGGCGCGGATGCAACGTTGGCTTTCATTCTGATTGCAGCGCTTTATGCGCTTCTTTGCAGCTGGACGGTCATGCGCAGTGAAAGCCTTGTCTATCTGCTTGTTTTGACACTGCCGGTTCTGGCGCTGTGCCTGATCATTCTGCAGACGCCTCCGGCGGCCTGGGCCATTTTGCTCGTTGTAGGCGTTCTTGCGCTGCTTCTTCTGACGCAGCTGCTCCGCGCACGGCAGGCAGGCGAGGGGAACCGGCTGGCGCTGCTTCTGGCCGCGCCGCTGGCGCTCTTGATCGGCTTGCTCGCCGTTCTGTTTCCGGCTGGTACGTATGACCGCGCGGAATGGTCCGACCATCTGCAGGAAACCATCTCCACAGCCGCAGACAAGCTGACGCTCTTCCGCCGCGACGCGCAGACCGGACAGGTGAAATTCACCTCGCCTATCAGCCCCAGTACGCTCGGCAGCTATCTCTGGGATTCCAGCGTAACTGGCGTCAATCTCAACCGGGTCGGGCCGCAGCGCCAATTTGGCCGCTCTGTGATGCGCGTAAAAGCAACGCTTGGATCCTCTTGGGCTGGCGCTTCATTCTACCTGCGCGGGGATTCCATGGCCGTTTATGAGGATAACCGTTGGAAACCACTCCCGGAAAATGCATATCCTGATATGAAGAATATGCATAATCCGCTTTTGGCAGGAGAGGCTGTCGTCAGCTTTCAGCCAGAGGTAACGATCGAAACGGATATGAAGTCCGGGATCTATTATATCCCATACAACGCAACCGCGTTTCCGGAGGACGCGGAGCCGTTTTACGACGCCTACGTCAAAAACCCCTCGCAGCAGACGAATTATACGGTTCCCTATGTTCTCTCGCGCAGCCCGTTGCAGAACAGCGCGTATGATGCGTTCGTCCATGAGACCTACACACAAGTCCCGGATGAGACGCGGCAGGCACTTTCCGACATCCTCTCGGAGCTGGTCGGGGAGGAGGACGCCGATCCGTATCAGTATATCCCGCGTGTTCTGGAGTATGTGTCGACCAGCGCCCGCTATGACCTCAATACGCCGGCTGTGCCGGACGGAGAAGATTTTGTGTCGTGGTTCCTGCACGACAGCGAAACCGGTTACTGTGTGCATTATGCGACTGCGGCGACGATTTTGCTGCGATGTCTTGGCGTTCCGGCGCGTTATGTGACCGGCTATTACACAGATGTGTATGAAAACGAATGGACGACCGTGACCTCGGACGATGCGCATGCGTGGGTGGAGATCTATCTGAACGGGATCGGCTGGCTTCGGGATGATCCAACGCCTGCGGCAGACACCCCTGCGCAGACAGCACCGGAGGAACCCATTGCCGCTCCTATTGAGCCGGCAGACAACCAGCCGGAGGATACGCCGCCCGCAGGCGACGAACCGCCCGCTGTTCCGGATATCCCGGCAGAAAGTCAGGAAACACCGCAGAAAACCGACAAAAAGTCCGTTAACATCCTGCATTTTGTTTGGCCGGTTCTGGTGTTGGCTGCCGCCCTGTTCCTTTGGCGCGCGCTGCGGTTCAGCGTTCGAAGAACTGCGATTGGGAGGGGCTCACCCAACCGCCGGGCAGTTGCGCTGTATCATCATATCTGCTGGCTTTCCCGGCAGACCAAAACAGAGGTTCCGAGCGATTTTCTGGAAATCGCTGAAAAGGCAAGATTCAGCCATCATAAGCTGAACAGGGAAGACCTGCTTCCGATGCAAGCGCACGCGGAACAGCTGACAAAGCAGCTGCTCGCAGACAAGCGCTTCTGGAAACAGGTCCTGTATCGCGTGATTTATGCACTTGGATAAGCATTGAGAGGTTTCCTATGGAGTATAGCTGGTTCATGCGATTTTCTTCCGGCGAAGCTGGAACTCTGGCGATGCAAGCCTCACGCCGGAATGTCGGATCTCATGCCATACCGTCTGCGTTTTGAAAAGCGCCAGCGTTTGCAGCGGCAGAAAGCACGCCATGAAAACAGGATAGAGCAGGATGCCGCCTGTCAGTCTGAAATCCAGCCGTTTTTCCAGCACCAGTGCCGCAGCAGCCACCGCGAGACTGCCAGCATAAGCGGAGAGCAGACTGACCGGCAGGCTTTGCAGGGATATGCTGCCCGCGAGGAACGCTGCCAGTGTAAAAAACGGGGTCAGCGCCTGCAGGAACGGAAACGCAAGCTGAAGCATACCGTCCAGCCGGTTCAGACTGGGTCGGCGCAGAAAATTCCGAAAAAGCTTTGGCAGCGTCAGGCGTGAAACCTGCATGATGCCGCTCATCCAGCGTCTGCGCTGCACGAGCGAGGCGCGCCATGTGACCGGCTCCTCGTCATAGGTCACGGCGCTTTCGCAGTAGCCGATCCGGACGCCGTGCGTCAGACAGGCTGCATACAACTCAGCATCCTCCGCAAGCGTGCAGCAGGGGAATCCGCCCAACGCTTCCAGCAAATCGCGCCGAATGGAAAAGCCGGTTCCAATTACTCTGGCGGATAGCCCCAGAGCCTCTCTGGCGCGGTTCAGGAAGCGATTTGCCGTACAGAAATAGATCTCATAACAGGCGCTGATCCCGGCCTGCATACGGTTCTTTGCAAGAATCCGGCTTTTAACGATTGCAGAGCGCGACAGCGCCTGATTCATTTCGGCTAAAAATGCGGGATCCGCCTCGTTATCGGCGTCAAAAACACAGAATGCATCGTAGTGCTGCTGGCCACGCAAAAGTGTGTCCGCCGCATACTGAAGCGCAGCACCCTTGGAGCGGGCAGAGGACGGCATTTCCATGATCCTGGCTCCAGCGCGCTGTGCTGCTTCCACGGTGTGGTCGGTGCAGTTGTTCGGGAGCACCCAGATATCAAATAATTCCCGTGGATACCGCTGCGCCTGAAGACTTTCGATCAGTCCTGCAATACAGCTTTCTTCATTTCTGGCCGCGATCAATATGGCGAACCGCCGCTGTCCGGCGGAAGCTGCCGGCTTTTTCCGCCTGCACAGGCAGAAGAGTGAAACAGCCAAAAAGTATAGGGAAAGCAGCTTAAAAATCAGAAAAAACGCATTGACTGCCGCGTTCATAGAATTTTCTCCTTTGTAGTTTCTGTGCCTCAAGTATATCATATCTGCACGCACATGGGCGAAAGCATCCGATTAAGCATTGCTTAAGATTCGATGAAGGACGCGAACCCACTGCCAGATAGGGAAGCGCATTAACAGACCAGACCACGGTAGAAGAGGACAATATTTGTTTGGGTCTTGTGAACGCAACAAAATAAAGATTTTGTTGCGTTCAGAGGGCAGGTGTGTTATAATACATTTATCAAAGCTGTTCTAAAGGAGTTTTTATGTATGCAGCCGTATTCTGAATGTCCGCAGGTGCTGCGGGACTTTTTATCGTATCATGAATCGATCAAGGGCCAATCACGGCGCACGGTTTCGGAATATCATCTGGATCTGCGGATGTTTCTTCGGTTTCTGACGCTGATGCGCAAGGAGCTTCCGTATCAGACGCCGCTTGACGAGATCGACATTAAATGGATCGACGCGTCCGTTCTCGATACGGTGTCGTCTTCTGAGGTGTTTGATTTTCTATCTTATCTTACAAACGACCGGCAAAACCGTGAAGGCTCGGCTGATGTCGGGATCGCGGCCGCTGCCCGCGCGCGGAAGCTGTCGGCCATTAAGGCATTCTATAAGTATCTGACCATCAGCACCAAGCAGATCCAGAACAATCCGGTCAAAGATATCGAATTTCCCAAAATTCGCCGCAGCCTGCCGAAATACCTGACACTGGAAGAATCTACCGCGCTCTTGAAGGCTGTCGATGGGCCGAATAAAAACCGGGATTTTGCAATTTTGATGCTGTTTCTGAATTGTGGGATCCGCCGTTCGGAACTGGTCGGGCTGAATCTTACGGACGTCTATGAGGATCGCATTCGCGTCGTCGGCAAGGGCAACAAGGAACGGATCGTCTACATGGGCTCTTCCTGCCGGAAAGCCATCGACCGGTATCTGGAGGAACGGAACCAGATCGTGCTGACGGACAATAAGGCGCTCTTTGGGTCACGGGATAAAAACCGTATCAGTGTTTCTGCTGTCCATCGGCTGGTCAAAAAGCACCTGCTGGAATGCGGCCTTGACGCGTCACAGTTTTCTGCGCACAAACTGCGGCACACTGCCGCAACGCTGATGCTGGCGAACGGCGTGGATCTGAAAACGCTGCAGGAGGTTCTGGGCCACGAGCACCTTAATACGACGGAGATCTACACGCATATCGACAACGAGGCGCTGCGTGTTGCCGCAAAGGCAA
>ERZ773192.3438-NODE-3438-length-11807-cov-21.129935_pt1 | contig 11807 bp, 9 predicted proteins | sample MGYA00581010_ERZ773192 | MGnify/ENA primary metagenome ERZ773192 (study PRJEB29015, sample SAMEA2737741) | human gut metagenome | biome: human gut; feature: human-associated habitat; material: faeces | place: China | collected 2012 ...
TCCGTGATTTCCATCGTGCCGTCCGTCTGTGTGTGACCGGATGGATTCGGCTCGGCCAGTGCTGCCAGATTGTCCCAATGCTCAGCGATCTTGCCGTTTTCGTCAAAGCGGAAGATGTCAAAGGCAACCTGCTCACCGGCCCCGGCGAAATTGTAAATTGTCTGCAAGAATACCTTGTCACCGTCCTCGAAGGCGCGGATGTTGTTCACCGTGGTTTTCACATCGGCAGATGCGAGATATTCCACGGAACCGATGAAGGCATCCGCACCGGTGCCGTATGCCAGATTGTGCTGGATGTAGCCATCCGCCAACAGGCTGCGGGCAGTGTCCGTATCGCCGGTGGCAAAGGTGTTGATGAGCGCCAGCGCCTTTTCGGTTTGGCTCTGTTCCTGCTGGACAGGGGCAGTCTGCTGGGTGCTTTCAGCGGGCGTTTTGGCAGCAGCGTCCTTGGAGCCGCAACCGGTGAGAGCCGTGCCGAGCATGGCAAGAACCATCGTGAGAGAAAGAATTTTTTTCATTTTGAGTAACCTCCTTGGTGTTTGGCCTTGCTTTCGTTCGCCTCTGGCATTATAATAATACCGTAGCTCCCGTTCGTAAAGTAAGCACAATATTGTGCCGTAGTTACCAAATAGAAACTAATGGATAGTTACCGGAAAGAAACGATTGCGCCGTTGTCAGGTTTTTCGGCAATTTGGCGCTTGAAAAAATTTTGGGAGGGATTGAAATGATCGAAGCAAAAGCAAAGAACGAACTTCCTGCCTGCCCCGTGGAGACCACGCTGACCCTCATCGGGGACAAGTGGAAGGTGTTGATCCTGCGTGATCTGATGCCGGGAACGAAGCGCTTCGGGGAACTGAAAAAATCCGTTGGCAATGTGTCCCAAAAGGTCTTGACCGCCCAGCTCCGGGCAATGGAGGAAAGTGGACTGGTAAACCGCAAGGTCTACGCCGAAGTCCCGCCGAGAGTCGAATATTCGCTGACGGAACTCGGCAAGAGCCTGAAGCCCATTCTGGATTCCATGTGGGCATGGGGCGAAGCATATAAGGCCAAAATCGAGTAGGAGACTCTCTTAACTAAAGAGCCGACCTCTCACACCACCGTGCGTACCGACCGGTACACGGCGGTTCAACCGCATAAGTGCAAGGACTCGTAGTAGTTGAGGATACCAAAGTGTCCCGCTGCTGCGAGTCTTTCGTTTGTAATGGAACACTTTAATACAGGACTACCGGCGATACGCCAATAGCCCAGTCTGGAATTATCCCACTGGTAAGCCTTGTCAGCCGGGATGCCCAGCTTTCTCAAATTGTCCACCTTCGTTCTGGGCTTCTTCCACTGCTTCCAGATGTACATTCGGAATCTGCGTCGCATTTAGCAGTCATTGACCAGGAAATCGTGTGGTACGGCAGTACCAATCTTTTGTCACGGGATAAAGAAGATGACAGTCTGATGCGTATTTGCAGCAGGGATGTGGCGCTCGAGTTGTTGGAGGAAATAGGTCGATAGTTTGGCGTATAGGATTTCCGCTGTTGACTTTTTCACGGTATCGTGATATAGCGGTGATAAGGAGATGATAGCCTTGCCCGTATTATCAAGATTCTATGGAATTATCATTCGTATGTATTTTCTGTAAAGTGAACACAATCCACCACATATTCATGCGATTTACAATGATGATGTTGCAGCTATAGACTATATGACCGGTGAAGTTTTGGAAGGCTATCTTCCACCGAAAGCGCTAGCTATGGTCCGAGAATGGATTGCGTTGCATAAGGACACTTTGCAGGAAATCTGGGAAACGCAAGAGTTTAAGAAAATTCCGCCACTGGAGTAAGGAGGTTTCTTCTATGTTCCATAAGGTTAAAAGTGTATCACCTCTCCCTGATTATAAACTGAGTGTCGGTTTCAGCGAGGGGGTCGTAAAATTATATGATGTCAAGCCTCTGTTTGAAAAGATTCCTGCTTTCACCTATCTGAAAGAGCACCCCGAAGAATTTGCCTGTGTCAGCGTTGATGTCGGCGGCTATGGCGTTATCTGGGGCGACGAATTGGATCTGTCCTGTGATGAATTATGGGAGCATGGTGAGCAGGTCAATACACCTTTTGATGGATTGATGTCTTTCGGGGATGCAAGCGAATTGTGGGGGCTGAGTGAAAGTACCTTACGAAAAGCCGTCTCTTACGGAAAACTTGTGAACGGCGTAGATGTTTGTAAGTTCGGAAAGCAGTGGGTTGTATCAAAAGCAGCTATGAAAAGAGCTTATGGTGAAACTAAGAGGTAATGATCCTTTTCCATCTGTTTGAAAAATTGACCACCATTTGACCACTACTGTGCAGCCGCACCGCAAAATGCCAAAAAAGCCTGTTGTGACAACCAACAAGGGGCTTTTTCTTGTTTCGGGCTCAACTGTGCAGAACCAACAAAATTTACGTTTCAACGCCAGTCTATACCGTCCTGTCGTAGTTCTCCGACGCCAGATGCCGGGGGTTCGAATCCCTTCGGGCGCACCAAGAGCCTGTGACATAAAGAATGTCACAGGCTCTTTTCTTTGTTGTATCGCACAAAACCAGCGAAGTCGATGACCGATTTTCAAGGTGCGTTTTATAGAGATGTCCAACCATTTTAAGTCGGTTGGGCTTTTTTGTTGGGCGGCTTGGTGTGCGTTTTCCCGCCCCTGCCGACCCGTTTTGCAGTTTTTCAGCGGAATTTTCAACTTTTTCCTGCTGTTTTCAGAATGTTTTCAATTTCCTCGCAGCCAATTTCCCATTGGCTGCGGTTTTTTGCAGTTTCCGACAAAATGGGAACTGCACGCACTTTCATTCCTTTCCCCATTATGCGAATGTGTGGCGGGTTCTCAAATCGGACATCTTCTATGCAAAGATTGCAAATTTCTGATGCACGTGCGGCGGTGTCATACAATACGCATAACCCGTAAGGCCTCGCCGCCCTGTGTACCGGCGGGCAAAACGGTGCAGTGGACCATTTTTGTGAAAGGTACATACCGCGTTGTAACAAAATGTGATTATTCTCTCTCGCTTCGGTGCAAAGAAACAAAATGATACAATAAATTGAAAAAGGGCGACCTTTTGTCATTGTGGAATACAAAGGAATACTCTATCATTGAATTGTTGAAATTGCACGAATTCGTGCTTTGTTGGTTGAGAACAACTGATGAAATGACAAGGAGGATAATGATGCACAAGTCTGTCTGTGTGAAAAATCCAGACGCAATTACACTGCGGGACTGTTTCGGCGCAACGGTGCTGTCTACTGTAAATGGTCTGTGTACCGTGTTTATGTCCAGTATGTTTATGCAGTACATGACCGACTACGCCGGGCTGGGCGCTATGGGGGCGACCTTGGCCACATCGCTTCTTCTGTTTGCGCGAATCTTTGATGCCGTGGATGATCCCATTCAGGGATTTTTGATGGATCGCGGGAAACGAACCAAAATCGGAAAGTACAAACCCTTTTTTCTCCTCAGCATACTGCTGACCGGCATTGGCTGTGTATGCCTCTACTCGTTCCCGTCCGAGTTGGCGTCCAAGCCCGTACTGGTTGTTGTGTGGGTTATCGTTTTCTACTTTTTGTTTGATGTGGGAACATCCTTTTATAAGGATAATCTTTTGTTCCGAACGATGACCAATGATCCCAACGAACGTTCCAAGCTGGTTATCGGACCGCGGGTTTGGACCATGATCCTGGGCGTCGTTACGTCCGCCTTTACGGCTGTGCTGGTTGCGGTCAACGAACGCGTGGGCAACTATCACGACTCATTTGCCATCCTGATCACCGGTATTGTTGGTGCATCGATGGTGCTCTCCCTTATTGGCTGGTTCCTTGTCAAGGAAAAGCACAGTGTGCAGGAAGAAAAGGCAGAGCCGGTAAAGTTTAAGGACTTCTTTCTTCTGTTCAAAGAGAACAAGCCGATGGTGGTCTACTATTTGAAATGCATCTTTTCCGGTTTTATCTGGTCCCTTATTTTTGCCACGCCTGCGTATTACATAAAATGGGGCTTCTGCACGGATCTGACCACCGGCGTCACAAACATGGAGCAGTATGGTGTCCTCAACGGCATTTCTTCCATGATGATGCTCATACCGCTGCTGGTTGGTGCAGTTATTGGTCGTCCGCTCTTGAAACTCTTTAAGAACAACCCAATCAAAATGACTTGTTTCCTTCTGGCTGTGCAGTCTGTCGGCGGGGCGGTCCTGTTTATTACCCAGATGGCGGGTCTGCTTACGAATGTTCCTGCGCTGTTCTTCGTTACCCTGTTCATCATGGCAGTGGGGGTGGGAACTGACTTTGTCCCGCAATCCATGGTGGAAATGGAGATTATGGACTACAACATTTATAAAACCGGCAAGGATCGTTCCGCCTTGACAATGGTTGCCGGCGGTTTCATTGTCAAAGCCCAGGCAGCGCTTTCGGCTGCAATTATTGGCGCTGTGCTCATGTCAATCGGCTACAACGTGGATCCCGTCACCTCCGAATACATGGGGGAACTGTCGCAGATTCCGACCATGCTCAATTGGTTTATCGTTATCATGGGTCTTGTTCCTGCCATCCTCGGCGCATTGTCGGCTTTGATCCTGCGGACATACCCGATCAAGGACGATGAGCGCCGAAAAATCCGGGAATGCCTGGATCACCGCAATGCCGGGTAAGGATCATTCCTCCGCAATATGGCGGCGGTATTCCAATGGGGTGAGGCCGTACTCGCGCCGAAACACTTTGTAGAATTGCGTTCTGTTCTCATAGCCCATGGATGCCGCGATCTGGCAGACCGGCAGCTCTGTGGTTCTCAGAAGCCGCGCCGCCTCGGCCATCTGTACTTTTTGACAGTACGCTTTCAGAGTGTATCCGGTGTTTGTCTTGATAATGCGGGATATATGCTCGCAGGAGTAGTTAAGTGCCTCCGCCAGATTGGTCCGCTGGATAGCCCCGTGGTGAGTTTCAATCAGTTTCTTGACCTGTTCCGCCGTCAGCAGTTCTTGACTGTTCCTCAGCGAAATGTGTGTTGCTTTGTATATGTCAGGATTCTCCAAGGCGGCAAACAGCCGGAGCAGAGAAGAATAAACGTCAAACTGGTATCCGATCCGCTTGACCGTAAAGGCGCGAATCAATTCCTGGGTGAGCTGCGGGATCGTATCTGCTCCTAAAAGGGTAAAGTCCAGGTAGTCCTTTTTATAGTCGGCACGTTCCGACAGATTGTCGCTGAAAAACTGATTGAGAATGCTTTTGTACTGAAAGGGCGGCGGAAATGATTTGGGCCACTGTGTCAGCAGAGAGGCATCGATGCCGATGTAAACGATATCCGCATTCGACATATCTGTTTCGCGATGCATGGTGTTTCGATTGAGGAGACAAAGGTTCCCTTGCGTATAGGTGGTCTCGGCCCCCTCGATCATCACCCGGACTTGGCCCCGCTGCACATACATCAGCTCAAAAAAATTATGCTTGTGCATATAGGTCTCATGAAAGAATTCGTGTTTGTTTGGAGTGTGAACGCAAAAGGACCATGCATCCATATAGTTGGAAAACAGATACTCCTGAGGTTTCTGGATGCTGGTTACAATAGACAACGGAGAAAAATAGTCCCGTTCGGCCGTATGGTTGCGAAGATAGTTCGGACCATGGCTGCCGGTCTGGTTCCGCATTTCATCAATGCTGTCAAAAAACAGGTGTTCCATGCGGGCATCCCCCCTTTATGGCAGTATAGCATGGAATTAAGTATAGTATAACATAGAATTGAGTATTTTTGAAGGAGGAAGTTTCTGTGAAGCGGCAATGTTATAACCCCTATCTTCCCAGTTGGGAATACATCCCGGATGCTGAACCGAAGGTGTTTGGTCAGCGGCTGTACATTTATGGGAGCCATGATCTCTTTGGTGCCAAGGAATACTGTGAGGGCGATTACGTATGCTGGTCGACCCCGGTAGATGATCTTTCCGACTGGCGGTATGAAGGCGTAATCTTCAAAAAGCAAGATACGCCGTGGAATAAAGAGAACCTGTCCTACTATGCACCGGATGTGGTGCGCGGCACAGACGGACGGTACTACCTTTACTATTCGGTGGCCAATACGTCGATCACATCAGTCGCTGTGTGTGACAAGCCTGCGGGAAAATACCAATATTTGGGCGATGTTCACTTCCCGGACGGGCGAGTCTACGGCTCAAAGCCGGAGGATTGGTTTATGTTTGACCCAGCCGTTCTGGTGGATGATGACGGGCGGGTGTTTCTCTACGTGGGCAGCGGGCAGAAATCCAATGGAGAATTCGGCCACGAGATCAAGGGTCTGTTTGTGATGGAACTCAGCTCTGATATGCTGACCATCATCAGCGAACCCACCATCATCATGCCGGCGGATTTTAATCCCAAGAAGCCGAACTATTGGGAAGGACCCTCTATCCGTCACATCGGTGAGTGGTATTATCTGGTCTATCCGGCCACGGACATCACCGGTCTCAATTACGCGATGAGCCTGTTCCCCGACAAGGGATTTATCCACAAGGGACCGATCCATTCCTCAAGTGATATCGGTCTGGAGGGAAGAAAGCTCATGAATGCGGCATATCCGATGGGAAACAGCCACGGCGGTATGGTATGCGTCCACGGGCAATGGTATATATTTGACCACCGAACGACCAATGGCGCCAAACGAAACCGGCAGGCGGTAGCTGAGCCCATTGAGATCCGTGAGGACGGGACCATCCGCATGGTGGAGTCCACGAGCTGCGGATTGAATGGCGGCCCCTTGAAGGGAATCGGGACCTATCCGGCCTACATTGCCTGCGTCCTGCACCATGCCGGAATGTTTGGTCTACGCAACCCGATGGACGGACCCGAGATCACCCAGGATGGTCCGGACTACGAGCCGCCGGAGCCCGCGGAACGGGAAGTGACCATAGAGACAGAGAGCGCGGCACCAAAGGCGTATATTTCCAAAATGAAGAATGGCAGTATTGCCGGTTTCCGATATTTTGATCTGACTGAAAGCACCCACATTGCTGTAACGGTTCGCGGCGCAGGCGGCGTGCTGGAACTCTTATCTGGGGAAAAAGATCCTGTCATAGCATCCATTCCCCTTGCCGGGACAGCCGACTGGACAACCGCCGGAGTAAAATTCGATGCCGGACGTCTGGCGTTGGAGAGCGGGCGCCCCCTGGATTCCTGCCCGCTGTATTTCCGGTATAAGGGAAAGGGAACGCTTGACATCTTGAGTATTACGTTGGCATAAAGGAGGATAACGATGGACTGGACACCAATCTGGCACCAAGCCGCGGCCCCTGCCTTCGCGATGGGCTTTTTGGCGGGCAAGAAAAAAACAGTGGTGTATTCTGTGATATCCCAGGTTTCGGGCGAGAAACTTCGGGTCCGCTTCTCCAACCACTATGGAAGGAAACCCTACACCATTGGGGGACTGACCGTGTGGGCACAGGGAGAGATGCATACCGTCACGCGGGACGGCAGCTGTGTTTTCACGGTCCCCGCGGGGGAAAGCTGCTATTCGGATGCGTTGACGCTCCCGGTGACGATGGGGGAAGAGCTGGAAATCAGACTCTACTATGCATCCAAGGTCATGGACAGCAATATGATCGAGGAAAATGCGGTAAGCTACAAGGGAAATCATACGGCGGACAGGGAGCTGCCCCCACCCCGGCGGGAAAAGTATATGGAACAGTACAGCCTTTATGAGGCGATTCCCGGGATGGATCAGATCGAGGTGTTTACCGGGCAGCCTTCCAAAATCATCGTGGCGTTCGGGGACAGTATAACGGCTATGAACCGCTGGGTAAAACCGTTGCAAAGGCGTCTGTTCGATGCGTATGGCGGTGACTACGCACTGATGAACGCCGGAATCAGCGGGAATTGTCTGCTTTATGATGTCCCGGGCCTGATGGGAGCTTCCTACGGGGAAAAAGGGGTGTCCCGCTTTGAGCGCGATGTACTCCATTTTTCAGAACTCTGCGGCGTGATTTTGGCGTTGGGGGTCAATGATGTAGCCTACTATTCCCAAAAGACAGGGGCGGTCATCTCGCTGGAACAATATGGTTCGGCCGTAACCGATATTGTGGATCGGCTTCATAAGGCCGGTGTCCGGGTGATTGCCCAGACGCTTCCGCCCCGCAGCGGTTTTGTGAAAAAAGGGTATACCCCGGAGATGGAGGCGCTGAGAGTCAGCATCAATGAATGGATCCGAGATAGCGCGCTGTTCGATTATATGGTTGATGCGGATGCACTGCTGCGCGATCCGAAGAATCCTTCGTTCACCGACGAGCGTTATCACCAGGGGGATCACCTGCACCCGAATCAGGCCGGAGGAATGCTGCTGGCGCAGGCGTATGATTTGCAAAAGCTGACGGGGGAGGCGTAAGCATGGGAAAAAAGTATTTCACGCTCAGCTTTGATGATGGACTGGAACAGGACAAACGGGTGATCCGCCTCATGAAGCAATACGGGCTTAAGGGAACCTTCAACCTCAATGCCGGCCTGTTTGGCACGCGCGGCGAGGTGAAGGGGCTTGGAACCTTCTCTTTTCAGGATTGCCCCGAAGGCGTAAAGCACAAGTTTCCATTTTCCTATGTGCAGCACAACCGAATTCCACAGGACGAGGTGCGCCAGGTCTATGAGGGAATGGAGATTGCCACCCATGGTTTCCGGCATGAACCGCTGGGGGCTGTCAGCGAGGATGAAATGCGCGCATCGGTGGATGCGGACAAGGCCGCGCTGGAAAAAATCTTCGGCACCACAGTCGTGGGGCACGCCTATGCGCAGGGTTCAACCTCGCCGGCTGCCCAGGCGTATCTGAAGGCGCAGGGGTATCAATATGCCAGAGCGGTCTTTCCCTCCGGCGGCTTTGCGTTCCCGGAGGATCCGATGAACTTTCGGCCTTCCTCCTCGCTGATTCTGAAAAATGCCGTGAAACTGGTGGAGCGTTTCAAATGTGAGGAACCCGGAGAAAAGGATCTGCTGTTGTTCCTGTGGGCGCACAGTTATGAAATGGACTACGAAAAGGGAAACGCCAGTTGGTATGCTTTGGAGCGGCTTTTTGAATCAATCGCAGGCCGAAGCGATATCGTATATTGCACAAACAGCGAAGCGTTCGCGCATATTTAAGGAGAGCAGGAAAGTGAAAAAGAAAGATTTTAACCGAGGTTGGCTATTTGGCGCCGTGGGAAAGGAACCGTCTATGCAGCCGGTCACGCTTCCCCACGATGCCATGCTGTACGAGAAACGCTCGAAGGATGCGGCAACAGCGGGAGCGTGCGGATACTTTCCCGGCGGGGCCTATGTCTACGTCAAACGGTTTCTTGTGCCTGAAACGTGGCGGACACAGTCCGCTGTGCTGGAATTTGAGGCAGTTTATCAAAACGCGCAGGTGTTCGTGAACGATGCGCTTGTGGCTGAACAGCGGTACGGGTATACCAACTTCTTTGTGGTGCTGGACCCACAACTGAAGTATGGCGAAGAAAATGAAATCAAAGTGATTGCGGACAACTCGTCGGTACCCAATTCCCGTTGGTATTCCGGCAGCGGAATTTATCGCAGCGTAAACCTCTTCCTGGGGGATAAGAGTCATATCCGCCCGGATGGACTGCTCGTCTCCACCTCCGGAAACGATGCGGCCCATGTGAAGGTTTCGGTCACCGGCGGTGATACGGTCAGAGTCTCTGTTCTGGATGGTGAAAAGGTGGTGGCGCAGGCCGAAGCTGCGGTCAAGGAAGGTACTGCGTCGGCAGACATTCCCGTTTCCCAGCCGCGGCTTTGGGACGCGGAACATCCCGAACTGTACCGATGCAGAGCGGAACTGCTGAAAAATGGTGAGATGGTGGATGAGGCGGACGCCTGGTTTGGATTCCGTACCCTTAGCTGGAGCACCAGAGGATTTTTTGTAAACGGCAAGAAAACGCTGCTCCGTGGCGCCTGCGTCCACCACGACAATGGTATTCTGGGCGCATGCTCTTTTGAGGATGCCGAGTTGCGCCGTGTCCGTCTGCTCAAGGAGGCTGGTTTCAACGCGATACGTTCCGCCCACAACCCTGCCTCCAAGGCGCTGTTGGATGCCTGTGACCGGCTGGGTCTGTATGTCATGGATGAATTCTGCGACAACTGGCTGGTACATAAAAACCCCTACGACTATGCGGACCAGGACTTCCGCGCATGGTGGCAGCAGGATCTCACAGCTATGGTCATCAAAAACTACAATCATCCCAGTGTAGTCATGAACTCTATCGGAAATGAAATCTCCGAACTGGCAATACCCGAAGGGCAGGAGTACTGTAAAAAATTGGCAGTCCTGGCACGAAAGCTGGACCCGGACAAAGCAGTGACGATGGGGGTCAACCTGATGCTGTGCAGTATGTCGGCCAAGGGCGGCGGCATATACGGCAACAAAAAGAACGGGAAAGAGAATCAAAACGGCAGTCAGACGATGGACAACGTTCCCACCAGCGCCTTCTTCAATATGCTGATGAACCTGGCCGGGGGTATGATTGAAAAAATGGCCGCCAAACCTGCCGCGGATGATGCCACAAAGGTGAGTTTCTCTTATCTGGATATTGGCGGTTACAACTACGCCGCGTCCCGATACGAGAAGGACGGTACGCTCCATCCCGACCGCGTCATTGTCGGGTCCGAGACCCTGCCCAAGAACCTGTATCATAACTGGCAACTGGTGAAAAAATTTCCCTATGTCATCGGCGACTTTATGTGGACGGGCTGGGATTATCTGGGAGAGGCGGGTATCGGTACCGTCCGTTACAAAAGCTTCAAAAATCCCGGTCAGGACGCGCCCATCATCTCTGCCGGCTGCGGCGTGATTGACATTTGCGGAAAGCTTCGCCCCGAGGTACAGTGGAATCGGCTGATCTGGGGGCTGGACCATACCCCCGGCATCGGCGTAGAACCGTACACCCACGCAGGGGAAACCGGCTCCGAATCCATGTGGCGTGACACAGACGCAGTGGCAAGCTGGTCCTGGGCCGGCTGTGAAGGCAAAAAAACCAAGGTCACGGTCTACTCTGACGGCGAAACGGCGGAACTCATTGTCAACGGGCATTCCTATGGCAGAAAAAAGACGAAGGAATACAAGGCTGTCTTTAAGCGCGTTGTCTATGAGCCCGGTACCATCACCGCAATCAGCTACGATGGCGAGGGAAAAGAACAGAGCCGCACTTCCATGAAGACAGCGGTAGGACCTGCCGAACTGCGTGTGGTGGCCGACCGGAGCACCTTGCAGGCAAAAACGCAGGATTTGGCCTACATCAGCATTGACCTGACGGGGGCGGATGGCATCACAAAATCTTCTGAGGATACCGCGGTCACGGTGGAGGTTGACGGTGCCGGGACGCTGCTGGCCCTTGGTTCTGCACGTCCTAACATGGGGGAAAACTTTTTCTCCGATACCCACACGACCTACTACGGCAAGGCATTGGCCGTGGTCCGCGGCGGCGATGCCCCCGGAAAGATTACGGTCACGGTGAAAGCAAAAGGCCTGCCGGCCAAAACGCTTGAATTGGAGGTAATCTGAGGAAAAGGCATGGGCCAAACGGCAGATCCCGATGTCTAAACCAAAAAGACTGCAACAATTGTTGCAGTCTTTTTCTGCGTAATCTACCTCATGGATTTTGCGTAAATTCACATTCTTCTGAAAGTGGAAGATCGGGGCGGAGAAATCAGCGAGCAGAATGTGCCGGTGCTGATTCTCATGGAAGGGCTGACCATGTATCTGAACGCACCTCTGCGAGGGCGGTGCCCCGAAGGGGCGGAGGGAGAGAACCTTGCCATAGCCCGAAATATTTCG
>ERZ773192.3450-NODE-3450-length-11774-cov-4.811929_pt1 | contig 11774 bp, 5 predicted proteins | sample MGYA00581010_ERZ773192 | MGnify/ENA primary metagenome ERZ773192 (study PRJEB29015, sample SAMEA2737741) | human gut metagenome | biome: human gut; feature: human-associated habitat; material: faeces | place: China | collected 2012 ...
AACGACGGCATCATCGACGGACATCTCCAGGGTATCAACATGTTCTTTTACGGCAGCGCGGTCGCTACGGACGACGCGGGCAACGCCTACACCGACGACGAAGCGCTGTTCGAATTCGCCGGAGGCCCCTCGGGCGATTCGGAATACTTCTCCCTCTACATGCACAAGACCCGCTTCGCAGCCGGCATGCCGCCCTTCGAAATGAAAATACCGCACACGCGCTACACCGGCATGGACAATTCGATCGCTTTCTCCGAGGAAAGCATCGTTCCCGAAGCGATCCTGCCCGGTCAGGACGGCTACCAGCCCCTGCCCTCCTACACGCTCACCGATGTCGAAGGGTCGATCGACGGCGTCAACTGCCGCGTCAGCTTCACCTGCAACGTCCCCAGACTGGGAACCTACCGGATGGAATACGAAGGCCGGCTGATCATCAAAAAATAACAACCAAATATCCACAAGCCATGAAACCCGAATACAAACCTTTCGTAGACGAACTGATCGAACTCTGCATCAAAGAGGACATCGGCGACGGCGACCACACGTCGCTGGCGTGCATCCCCGCCGACGAACACGGACGCATGCGCCTGCTGTGCAAGCAGGAGGGCACGATCGCCGGGATCGAAATCGCGCAACTCGTACTGCAACGCCTCGATCCCGAAATGAAATTCGAACAGATCCTGCACGACGGCGACCGTGTCGCGCCCGGCGACGTGGCCTTTTACGTCTCGGGACGCCTGCGCTCGCTGCTTCAGGCCGAGCGCATCCTGCTGAACATCATGCAGCGCATGAGCGGCGTGGCGACCCAGACCACCGTTTACGTCAAGCGGCTGGAGGGACTTCGTACCAAGGTCCTCGACACGCGCAAGACCACGCCCGGCATGCGCGTGCTGGACAAGATGGCCGTGAAGATCGGCGGCGGCGAGAACCACCGCATGGGCCTCTTCGACATGATCCTGCTGAAGGACAACCACATCGACTTCGCCGGCGGCATCCGCCCCGCGATCGAAGGTGTGCGCCGATACCTCGCGGCCAAAGGCAAGACGATCCCCATCGAGTGCGAGGTCCGCACGCTGGAAGACATCGACGAGGTGTTCGCGGCGGGCGGCGTCGACCGCATCATGTTCGACAACTTCACCCCCGAAATGACCCGCCGGGCGGTCGAGAAGGTCGCCGGACGCTGCGAAACCGAATCGAGCGGCGGCATCACGCTCGACACGATGCGCGACTATGCCGAGTGCGGCGTCGACTTCATCTCGGTGGGCGCGCTGACGCACCAGATCAAGTCGCTCGACATGTCGCTGAAAGCCTGCGAATAGAGGATGAAACGCCTGCTCCATACGCCGCTGGCGCTGCTCGTGTGGCGCATCGCACTGCTCTACGCGGCGCTGATGCTCTGCCGCGCGGCGTTCTGGGTCTACAACGCCGCCCTGCTCGGTCCGCCGGTGTGGAGTGAACTGGGGCAGCTCGTGGCCGGGTCGCTGAAATTCGACACCGTATCGGTCGTCTATGCCGACGGCGTGTTCATCCTGCTGTCGCTCCTGCCCCTGCACCTGCGCGAACAGCGCTGGTACCGGGGCATGCTGTTCTGGTATTACGTGATCGTCAACGCCGTGCTGATCGCAGCCGCGAATCTCGCCGACACGGTCTATTTCCGCTACACGCAGAAGCGTTTCACGGCCGACGAAATTTTCTTCGCCGACAACGACAACTCGTTGCAGCTGGCCGGAAAGTTCATGGCCGAAAACTGGTATCTCGTGCTGCTGTGGGCGGGACTCGTGGCGTTGCTGGCGTGGGGTTACCGCCGCCGGACGCGCGAGGAGAGCCTTTTGAGACGCGGCTGGGCCTACTATGCCGGCGGCACGGTCGTCTTCGCCCTCGCGGCGGGGCTGAGCGTCGCCGGGATGCGCGGCGGCATGACCCGCATGACCCGTCCGATCACGCTGTCGAACGCCATGCTCTACACGGCGGACAGCGGCAAAGCCAATCTGATTTTAAGCAACCCGTTCTGCATCCTGCGCACTATCGGCAACGCGGGAAGCGTCAAATACAGGAAATATTTCACTCCGGAGGAATTGCCCCAGCGCTTCACGCCCGTGCACCAGCCCGCCGACAGCGCGGCGGTCGATCTCACGGGCCGCAACGTGATGATTTTCATCATGGAGAGCATGTCGGCCGAGCACTCCGCGTTCCTCCATCCGGAACTCTACGCCGACCTCCCGGAAAAAGGCTTCACGCCGTTCCTCGATTCATTGATGCGCAACGGGCTGACATTCAAACGGATGTACGCCAACGGCTCGCGTTCGATCCAGGCCATGCCCTCGGTGCTGGGAAGCATCCCCTCGTTCCGCACGCCGTTCGTACTGATGCCCCAATCGTTGGGCGAGAGCCGCCAGCTGCCCGCCATGCTGGCGGACAAAGGCTATGCGACGGCCTTCTTCTGCGGCTCGGAACGCGGCTCGATGGGCTTCGGGGCCTATGCCCGTTCGGCAGGCGTCGAGCGGCTCGTAAGCCGCGAGGACTACGAGGCGAAGCACGGCACGGGGGATTTCGACGGCTACTGGGGCATCTGGGACGAAGAGTTCCTGCAATTCACGGGCGAGGAGCTGACGGCGATGCCCGAACCTTTCTTCGCCGCGCTGTTCACCCTCTCGTCGCACCACCCGTTCGTCGTACCCGAAAAGTACGCCGCGACGCTGCCCGAGGGCTACACCCGGATTCACAAGGGCGTCGCCTACGACGACCGGGCGTTCCGCCTCTTCTTCCAGCGCTTCGGCGGCGAGGAGTGGTTCCGCCGCACGATCTTCGTCTTCGTGGCCGACCACGTGTCATCGGAGAAATTCGCGGAGGAGACGCGCTCCTACCCGGGCAACATGCACGTCATCGGCTTCATCTACACCCCCGACGGCGCCCTGCGGGGCGAGGTCGGCGAGATCACGCAGCAACTGGACATCATGCCCACCCTGCTGGGGCTCACGGGCAACCGGAAGCCTTATTTCGCATTCGGGCGCGACGTGCTGAACGAACCGCAGCGGCCCCGCTGGTCGGTCAGCTACGACGGACGGTTCCGCGCGCTGACCGGCGAAGGCGCAATCGTGCTCGACGATTCGGACATGGATGTGCAGGAATGCCCGGCCACCCCGGCCGCCGACAGTCTGGCACAGAATTTCCGGGCGCTGGTCCAGCAGTATTACACCCATATCGAGAAAAAGAGCTATACGGCAAATGATTGAATTCAAACCCGTGCGCCTCGAAGACCGGGCGGTCATCGAGCGTTATACCATGCCCTCGGGCATCTGCAACTGCGACCTCGCCTTCGCCAACATGTACTGCTGGCAGGCGGTGTTCCACAGCGCGTGGGCCGAGATCGGCGGATTCCTGGTGATCCGCTTCCAGATCGACGGCGGCGAGCGCATCGGTTACATGCAGCCCGTCGGCGAGGGCGACTTCGGCCCGATCCTCCCCCTCCTGCGCGAAGACGCCCACGCCCACGGACAGCGGCTGCGGATCATCGGCCTGACGGACGAAGGCCGCGACACGATCCGCCGGATCGTTCCCTGCCATTTCGCGTTCGAGTCGGACCGCGCGCTGGAGGATTACGTCTACAACGCCGACGATCTTCGCAACCTTGCCGGACGCCGCTATCAGCCCAAGCGCAACCACATCAACCGCTTCACGGCCGAATATCCCGACTACTGCTACGAAGAGCTGACGCCCGACCGCTTCGGGGAGTGCCTGGCCCTCGAGCGCGAATGGCGCAAGGCCCACGAAGGTCACACCTCGGAGCTGTGCGCCGAGCAGCGGGCCATGCAGCGGGCCTTCGAGCATTTCGAAGAACTGGGGCTGATCGGCGGTTGCATCTACGTCGGCGACCGCCTCGCGGCCTTCACCTACGGCTCGGCGGTCAACGACCACACCTTCGACACCCATGTAGAGAAAGCCGACACGGAGTTCGACGGCGCTTTCACGATCATCAACAAACTCTTCGCACAGCACCTCCCCGAACGTTTCACGCTGATCAACCGCGAGGAGGACCTCGGGCTGGACGGACTGCGGCAGGCCAAACTCTCCTACCACCCGGCGTTCCTCCAGCACAAATTCGCGGCGATCTGCATGCACCCCGACGAAGTGGCCTGCAAAGAGCTTTGGATGAAGGCCTTCGGCGACGACGAACAATTCGCCGACTCGTTCATCATGCGCTATTACTCCCGCCGCCGGATGCTGACGGCCGAGGCCGAAGGCCGCATGGCGGCGATGCTCCACCTCCTGCCGTTCCGGACGGAGCTGGGCCGCACGACCTATATTTATGGCGTAGCGACGGACCCGGCGTTCCGGGGACGCGGACTGGCTTCGCAGCTGATGCGCGAAGCGATGCGGCTCATCGCGGAGCGCGGCGACGATGCGGCGCTCCTCATCCCGACGCCCGGCAAGGAGTGGCTCCGGGAATTTTACGGACGCTTCGGGTTCGCTGGCGACGTTCCGACGAGGTTCGTTTCCGCAGACCGCTTCGACTTCGGCACGGGCGACGCGGCCGCCGACCGGGCGATGGTCTGGCGGCGCGACTCCTCGGTTCCGCTCCCCGAACAGCTCACCGCCTCCTGGCATTCATAGCCTCCGGAACTCACCTCCGCGAGCGTCTTTTCGGCCTGCGCCGAAATCCGCCCGCCACACTGCCGCTCCCGGCGCAGGCGACAGCCCGCCCCGAGCGGCCGGGACCGGTTCCGACAACACCTCCGGTTCCGCCCGCCACTCTTCTCCGCCACGCCGTTTTCCGAACTGCCGTCGCCGAAAAACAGACGCCCGACAGTTTCGCTTCACAACCATTCCACAAATCAAGGGCAACGAAAAAGAAATGAAAGGGAAATGGCAAATCTACCAAACGAAACACGACTAAAAATTAAAATTTTTTATTTGCAAAAAAAATCATCCGATTTTGTTTTTTAATAAAATAAGTTTAATTTTGAAATGTATTCGAAACACAATCGAAACACAAACAAGTTATATTTGAAAAGTTTTTCAGACAGAAGCGACACGGTAAACAGATGGTTACCATATATATAATGGAAGATGCGAAGGCCGGCAGGGCCGCAAACGGAGACTTCGGGACGGAGTCCCCGACCGGGTCTTTCCGGGCCTTCGAGGTGTCCAAACAACCGGATTTACAAAACGCGGACAAATAAAAAAATTATAATCGAAGACCTTAAAATGAAAAACGTATTAAAGTATCTGTTACTGGCACTCATCGCCGTCTCGCAACTCTTCGCCTGCGGCGGCAGCGATGACGAAAAGACCCCCGCGGATAATTTCGACGTGCAATTCACGGTTCCGGGGTCGGTAGACGTCACCGAAGGCGGCGAGTGCACTTTCGCCGTAAGTGGGGGGGGGAAATCGCCCCTGACCACAGACACATTCATTCTTGAGTCGGACGCAGGCATCTCCTACGTCTGCCCCATCGTCAACACCTCTTCCGACAGTTTCACCGTACGCCTGGCCGACGGGTGTGAAACGGGTTACTACAAAGTCTTCGTCAAAAGAGACGCGCGCAAAAAATCGTTCGGAAGAATCTATATCAACATCGTCGAAGACATAGATTTCAAACCGGATGCAGGCACCACGGTCTACGGGATCGTGTCGTCGGCCGGCGTCGGCGTGGAGAACGTCGTGGTCTCCGACGGCGCGGAGGTGACCGTCACGAACGAGAAGGGCATCTACCAGCTCAAATCGGCCAAAAAGTGGGGATATGTCTTCATCTCCGTCCCGAGCGGCTACGAAGTTCCGTCCGTCGGGGTGCTCCCGCAGTTCCACCGCGCGCTCAAAAACAGCGCCGACGTCGTCGAACGGGCCGACTTCAAGCTCGAAAAGGTCGACGGACAGGACTCCTACAAGATCTTCATGCTGGGCGACATGCACCTCGCCAACCGAACGGGCGACCTGGGACAGTTCGCCCAGTTCACCTCCGACCTTACGGACTACATGACCCGCCACAAGGGCGAGAAGATGTATGCGCTCACCCTCGGGGACATGACCTGGGACCTCTACTGGTATTCGAACAGCTACTATTTCCCCCAGTACCTGAACACCATCAACAGCCAGATCAAGAATCTGCAGATCTTCCACACCATGGGCAACCATGACAACGACTTCCAGACCAGGTCGGACTACGATGCGGCGGTCAAATATGTGGATCAGATCTGCCCGACCTACTATTCGTTCAACATCGGCAAGGTCCATTACGTCGTCATGGACGACATCGATTGCAGCAGCTACGACGGAACCGAATCCCGCAACTATGTCAAGAGCCTCTCCGCCGAGCAGCTGGACTGGCTGGCGAAAGACCTGTCGCACGTGGCCAAGACGACCCCCGTCGTCGTTGCCATGCATGCGCAGGTGTTCTATCCGACCACATCGGGATTCAAGATCGACCACGATCAGGTCAACACCCTGCGGCTTTTCGACATCCTCGACGGATATACGGTCCGTTTCGTGACGGGGCATACCCACAAACTTTTCAACGTGACGCCCGACGCTCCGATCGTGGACGGGCATAACTTCCGGGAGTATAACTCCGGCTCGGTATGCGCTTCGTGGTGGTGGTCCGGCAACCTCACACCCGGAATCCACATCGGAACCGACGGAACTCCGGGCGGCTACGGCATCTGGGATGTCACGGGAACCGATTTCCAATGTCTCTACAAATCGACCGGATGGCCCGAAGAGTACCAGTTCCGCAGCTACGACCTGAACAACGTGCATTTTTCGATGGCCGACGTTCCGCTGATGCCTTCCGACATCTCCGCTTCGGTCAAGAACGCCTATATGCAATATGTCAACGCCTATCCGCAGAACAACGACAACGAGGTGCTGATCAACATCTGGAACTGGAATTCGGACTGGACGTTGAGCGTCGTCGACGAAAACCGCAAGACGCTGCCCTACACCGAAGTCTGGGCCTACGACCCGCTCCATATCGCGGCGCTCTCGGTCAAGCGGTTCAACAACGCGGGACTCAAGTCGACCCCGTCGTTCATCACCGACAAGTTCACGCACTTCTTCAAGGTGAAGGCGGACGATGCGGACACCGACCTTGTGATCACCGTCAAGGACGAATTCGGAAACGAGTGGACCGAAAACATGCAGCGGCCGAAAGCATTCTCCACGGATGCCTACCGACGCAAGTGATTTTCGCTACATACCCAACCACAATCATCATTTACTAACCAACAAACACAGATCTTATGAGAGTATTAAGACCACTGGTTCTATCTCTTCTTCTGGTATTGGGAGGGGGAATAACAGCCCTTTCGGCCCAGAACAGGGAGGTGTCGGGAAAAGTCCTCGACGCCAATCAACAGCCGCTCGTGGGTGTAGCCGTTCTGGTCGATGGTACGACCAAAGGCGTCACAACCTCTGAAAACGGCACCTTCAAAATCCAGGTTCCGTCGGGAGAAGCCGTTCTCCAGGTCACCTGCCTAGGTTACCTGCCCCAGAAAGTGACAGTTCCCTCAAGCCGGAACAGCATCACGATCTACCTGCAAGAGGACGCCATCATGCTCGATGCAACCGTCGTAATCGGCTACGGCACGCAGAAAAAAGTCAACCTGACCGGCGCCGTTGCGACCGTAGGGAGCAAGGAGCTCGAAAACCGCGTCACCCATTCGCTGGGCAGCATGTTGCAGGGTTCCGTAGCGGGTCTCAACATCACCACCTCCTCGGGTAAACCCGGCAGCACGCCGGCGATCAACATCCGCGGCGTCAACTCGATCAACTCGGCCGACCCGCTCGTGCTGATCGACGGCGTGGTGGGCGACCTGAACCGCGTCAACCCCAACGACGTGGAGTCGATCTCGGTCATCAAGGACGCTTCGGCGGCAGCCGTCTACGGCGCCCGCGCAGCCTTCGGCGTCATCCTGGTCACCACCAAGAACGGCTCGGCCCAGGACGGCAAGGCGACGGTGCGTTACAGCGGCCGTTTCGGCTGGGAGGAGGCCACGACCTCGACCGACTACGAGAACCGCGGTTACTGGTCGGTCTATACGGTCAACAAGTTCTGGCAGGCCGACTCCGGAACGAACTATGTCAAATACAACGATCACGACATGCAGCAGCTGCTGGCGCGCGTGAACGACAGGACCGAGCATCCCGACCGTCCGTGGGTCGTCGAAGAGATCCGCAACGGCCGCAAACAGTGGGTCTACTACGGCAACTACGACTGGTGGGACATGCTCTTCCAGCAGCGTCGGCCCGTGCAGCAGCACAACATCTCGCTCAGCGGCGGCACGAAGGACATCAAATACCTCGTCTCGGGCGCCTATGACCGCCAGGAAGGTATTCAGCGCGCACATCCCGACGTGTATAACAAATACAACCTGCGTGCGAAACTCGATTTTCGGATCAACCGGTGGGCAACGCTCTCGAACAACACGTCGTTCTTCTCGTCGAATTACAAGTCTCTGGGAGACGGCAGCGTAGACAACACCATCGCTTACAGCGCCCGCCACGCACTGGCCAACTTCCCCATGAAGAACCCCGACGGATCGTGGCTTTACAGCACGCCGTATCTCGATTACAAGATCGCCAACGGACGCCACATCCTGCTCAACGAGGGCACGCACCGCAACGTCGACCGCTCGAACGACTTCTCGAACACGACACGCCTGGTCATCACGCCGTTCAAGACGTTGAGCATCACGGGTGACTTCACCTACCGCCTCTACCAGAACCGCAATACGAGCCGCAGTTCCGCAATGAACTACCGCGAATACCCCGACGGGCCGCTGCTCGCCTACGACACGGGCGCCGGCATGAACCAGCTCGACGAAGTGGTTCAGACGCGCAACTACTATTCGGCCAATGTCTACGCCAACTACGACGAAACGTTCGGCGAGGCGCACCACGTGTCGGCAACCGCCGGATTCAACTACGAAACGTGGGCCAGCAAGAACGTCTCGGTGGCAGGCATCAACCTCTCCTCCATAAACCTCGACGACCTGAATCTAGCAACGGGCTCTCCCACGGAGGGCGCTTACGGCGGCGGCCAGAACGAATACGCCCTGGCAGGCTTCTTCGCCCGTATCAACTACGACTACAAAGGGCGCTACCTCTTCGAGGTGAGCGGACGCTATGACGGATCGTCGCGTTTCGCACCGGGCAACCGCTGGGGCCTGTTCCCCTCGGCATCGGCCGGATGGCGCATCTCCGAGGAGCCGTTCTTCGGCAACGCCAAAGACCTGGTGGACAACCTCAAGCTGCGCGCTTCGTTCGGCAGCCTGGGCAACCAGAACGTGTCGTCCTACTACACCTACATGCGCCTGATCACGAACAAGGATTTCAGCAACTACACCTTCGACGGCAGCATAAAGGGCAAATACTCCTCGCTGGGCGCCCCCGTAGCCTCCGACCTGACCTGGGAAACCGCCCAGCAGTGGGACCTGGGTCTGGATCTCACCATGCTGAACAACCGGCTCAACTTCACCGGCGACGTCTACATCCGCGACACGAAGGACATGCTGACCGACGGAATGGCGCTGCCCGGCGTATACGGGGCCGATTCGCCCAGCATGAACTCCGCCGAACTGCGCACGAAGGGTTATGAACTCTCCGTCAGCTGGCGCGACCAGTTCAAACTCGCCGGCAAACCGTTCGAATACAGCGTCGGTTTCAACCTCAGCGACTACAAGAGCGTCATCACCAAATACGACAACAACCCGAACAAGTCATTGACCAACCTGACAAAGGGAGATTATTACGTCGGCATGGAGATCGGCGAAATCTGGGGCTTCAAGACCGACGGGTTCTTCAAGACCACCGAAGAGGCGCAGGCCTATGCCAAAGAGGTCGACCTGAGTTACAGCACGGGCCGTCTGACCGGCGGCTGGCAGGCCGGCGACCTGAAGTTCGTCGACCTCGACGGCAACGGCGTCTGGGGAGTCGGCAACGACACCGTCGACAAGCCGGGCGACCGGACGATCCTGGGCAACTCGCTCCCGACGCTCTCCTACGGCATCAACGCCTCGATCCGCTGGATGGGCTTCGACGCTTCGGTCTTCTTCCAGGGTACGGGCAACCACTATTGGTACCCCAACGGACAGACGATGAACTTCTGGGGCTGCTACTCCGCCTCCTACCTCTCCTTTATGCCGATCGATTTCCACGGCAAGGTATGGTCGGAAGACAATCCCGACGCCTATTTCCCGCGTCCGCGCGCCTACTCCGCAACGGGCGGTTATCTGGCCAAGGTCAACGACCACTATCTGCAAAACATCCGTTACCTGCGCCTGAAAAACCTGACCGTGGGTTACACCATCCCCGTGAGCCTCACGAAAAAAGCCGGCATCGACCAGATCCGCGTCTACTTCTCGGGCGAGAATCTCGCCTACTGGTCGCCGCTCAAAAAGAACACCAAATACGTCGACCCGGAAGCCGCTATCAACCGTTCGAGCCATGCCGAGTTCAACCGCGTTTACTATCCGTGGCCCAAAACCTTCATGTTCGGCATCGATGTCACTTTCTAATTCTAAATTTCGAATACAATGAAACGATTAATCATATTGGCCCTTACGCTGACCGTAGGATTGTCGGCCTGCGACGTACTCGATCTGGAGCCTAAAGACCGCGTCACGCAGTTCGACTACTTCAAGACCGCCAATGATCTCGAACTGTTCTCCAACCCGTTCTACAACAACCTGCTGGACAAGGAACCCTTCGACGAACAGAGCGATCTGCTCGTCCAGAACACCCTCTCCGCCATTCTCTTCGGCGGCAGTCATCGCACCGTGCCCGAATCGGGCGGAGGATGGTCGTGGACGGATCTGCGCCGCATGAACACCTTGTTGGAATACGCCGACATGTGCGAAGACAAGGAGGCCGTCACCAAGTACACCGCCGTGACGCGCTTCTTCCGCGCCTTTTTCTATTTCGAAAAGGTAAAGCGTTTCGGCGACGTACCCTGGTACGACATCCAGCTCGGTTCAGCCGACGAGTTGCTCTACAAGCCCCGCGACTCGCGCGAACTGATCCTGACCAAGATGCTCGAAGACATCGACTACGCCATCAACAGCGGCGGCCTGACCGAATCGGCTGCCGACCCGTACCACGTCAACAAGTGGGCGGCACTGGCGCTCAAAGCGCAGTTCTGCCTCTACGAGGGAACCTACCGCAAATACCACAACCTCAACCTCGACGGCCACGATGCGAACTTCTACCTCGATCTGGCTGCCAAGGCCGCCCTCGAAATCATCGAAAAGGGCCCCTACAAGCTCTATCAGACCGGACACCCCGAAAAGGACTACCTGACGCTCTTCGCCCAGAAGGACGCCAGTCCCGAAGAGTACATTCTGGCTATCAAGTTCGACTACGCGATCGGCGCGCGCCACAACGCATCGGCCTATACGCTGCTGCCGACGCAGGGACGGCCGGGCCTCACCCGCAAGTTCATCAATACCTATCTGATGGACAACGGCACGGCCTTCACCGACAAACCCGGCTGGCAGGAGATGCAGTTCATCGAAGAGACGGACGGCCGCGACCCGCGTCTGGCGCAGAGCATCCGCACTCCGGGCTACACGCGAATCGGACAGACCGAAGTCGAAGGGCCGATGTTCGAAACTACCGTCACCGGCTACCAGCCCGTCAAGTTCGTACAGGACCCCACGTCCAACAGCAACAACAACGACCGTGTGGACTCTTCGGACTGCGATATGCCCGTCTACCGCTTCGGCGAAGTGCTGTTGATCTATGCCGAAGCCAAGGCCGAACTGGGCACGCTCACGCAGGAC
>ERZ773192.3456-NODE-3456-length-11766-cov-2.540347_pt1 | contig 11766 bp, 9 predicted proteins | sample MGYA00581010_ERZ773192 | MGnify/ENA primary metagenome ERZ773192 (study PRJEB29015, sample SAMEA2737741) | human gut metagenome | biome: human gut; feature: human-associated habitat; material: faeces | place: China | collected 2012 ...
ATGAGCTGTCACTGGATGAAATAGCCTCACATATAGGAATCAGCAAAAGTACTGCACTTAATTTGTTCCACCAGGCATCGCTGATTTCCGTCTGCATCACCTCAATCATAAACTCATGTTCCCGGGTACTGTAAACTCCGAAATAATAACGATCTACACTACTATTCCAGAAATTGGGTTTGCTGAGTTTGTCAGAGAGAACAATAGTGCCGGATAATTTACCGGTCTCACCCAACCGGAAGTCATCAGTGGCTTTCAACCGAAGGCACAGGCGATAATCGTCTTCTTTCAAACTGGCATCCCGCAACAAAATGACAGGGATTTCTGCCGTTACAGCATTCGGCTGAATAACCAACAGGGGAAGCATTTCCGGGTCGTCCATCGGTACATAATGTACTCCTGCTACCGCCTTATTGGGCTTTTCCGTCAAAATCGAGTCGATAAGATTGCCTTTCTCGTCATACTTATACTCAACATCATATTCGCTGATCTGTTCCAAAGCAATTTGGCGTACCCGATTTTCCGGATCACCGATTGTATTGACTGTCAGGTAAACCGTATCACGTCCGATCGCTGCATCCATATAGTAAAAGCTGGTAAGGATTTCATTAGCCTCATCCATTTGTACACGGGCGATATCGTTGAATAACAGATATTCCGCTTTCTGGCAGCCTGTCAGCCCGATCGCCACCAAGAAGAGAACCGTATAAATGATTTGTTTCATAATTTTCTGGTATTTAGTTTCCATAATTAATTTCACTCAAAGGCAAAGGCACGACATAACTCTCCTCGTCGCCCGGAAATTTCGCCCAAAGAATATTTTCCACTGCCAGACGCTTAAAAGCGTAGAATGCCTGCCCTTCGGCATAAAATTCTTTGTTGTACTCTTTAATTAAAACCTCCTCTAACTGGGCTTCGCTTTGCAGATTTACCAACTCAATATCCCTGGAGAGGCAAAACTCTTCGTACAACCGACTGGCTTCACTCAGAGGTCCGCATTCCATAGCAATGAAATACATTTCAGCCAAACGGATCAACGGGAATTGATTAATTTCATCGTGATTATCATCTTGCAGGAATTTCTTAATAGAAAAGACAACACTTCCGCTTCCCGAAGTGTAACTGGTCCACAATCCTAAATACCGGATATCCGTCGTTCCTGCCGGATATAAATTCGGAGAAAGGACGTTTTGAGCCTTCGAATAAGAAGAGTTAGTCGTAAAAGCACTTTCAGCCCTATCTTTAAGGTTATATTCATAAATAGCTAAAATGTGTTCCGTAGAAAAGGAATAATCTGACTTACTCAAATTATCCGTCGATCCCAAAGTAAAAAGGAGTTTTCCGTCACTATCTTCAGCCTCGGTCAATTCGGTAGCACAATCATAGGCTGCAGACTTATTCGTTTCTCCTCCCATCCAGAGAAAAAAACGGGCTTCCATCGCTTTCACCGCGTAGTAATTGAAGCGGACCTGGCGGGCTAATAAAAAATTTTCTGCCGAAACGGACAGATTGAGTTCCTCCCCACCTTTTTCTGCCGGAATAATTGGATCTACCTGTTTCAGCAATCCTTCTGCATCAATCAGATCGTTTTTCAACAGTTCTGTAAATTCCTGATAGGTGTGATGGGTATGGTAGTCGATACCCACCGTAGTGACATAAGGAAGAATTTTACCGGTACTTGTCCGGGTCGGCATAGGACCGAACAAACGGAGCAGATCGAAATGACAATAAGCCCGCATAGCCAGAGCCTCACCTTTGATAATCTCGTACATTCCCGGTTCGAAAACGTCCTGTCTGGCATCGATTTGCTCTAAAATCATATTGGCCGATGCTATGATTTTGTAAAGCTGGGTGTAAATCGTTTCGAAACTGCTTTGAACACTATTGTCAACATAGTTGAACTGCGAAATCTTCTCCTGGGTACTATTCGCTGAACAATCCCAATGTTGAGCCAGGTATTCTACTGTACCATACATCAGTTGCTGTCCATAAGCACCGGTGCTCTTCATATTCAAATAAGCGCCGGTGAGGGCATCCTGAAATCCTTGCTGATCAGCATACATTTCTTCCAGCGTCATTTCCGTTTCCGGCTTTACATCCAGCCAGTCATTACATGAAACGAGGCCACTGAGTAGCCAACAGGCCAATATATATAATTTAATTTTCATCTCTGTTTATTTTTATCGGTTAGAACATTACGCTTAACGTAAAAGAGAACTGACGGGAGAAAGGATAAGAGGTTCCCCTTTCCTGTTTGATCGTCGAAATCCGGAACAAGTCTGCAATATCTCCTTTCAATGTGAGGGTCTGGATACCCAAATTATGCCGGAGCCATTTGTTTCCTTTCAAATCATATGTGATATTCAGGTTCTGGCAGGTAAACGTAGCTTCATCCTGTACGAATCTCGACGTAGCCTGTGTAGCAGTAGTCTCTTTGATCCCTTTGAAAAATGTCCGGTCACCAGGCTCTTTCCAACGGTCTTCGTATACCCGTCTGTCTACATTGTATTTTTTATCGGCATTTTCCACCCGGTTGATCAGGGTCGAATTGTATTGCTGTCCGCCCCATTCGTAACCGAAAGACAGATTGACAGACAGATCCCTCCACATAAACATCGTATTAATATTTCCCCGGTAGTCCGGTTGGTCTACTCCACAGAACACCCGGTCCCTCGCATCCCAGGTATAAGTAACCTCCCCGCTCTTCTTCAGGAAAAGTTCACGGCCGTTGCTGGGGTCGATACCGAGCGAAGGAACGGCATAAATCGCATTTTGAGAGTCTCCTTCCTGCCATACTTTGTTAGGAGTAGCCCCTCCGGTAGCCAGTAGGGTAGCATTGGCTTCTTTCATGGCTTCCGAGAGTTTGATAATTTTGTCTTTGTTCCGGACTAAAGAACCTGTTACCGACCAGATCAGTTCCCGTTCCGTATCGCGTAACAGATAGCCAGTCACTTTCAATTCAAAACCTTTATTTTCCAGTTTTCCGATGTTGGCTTTATAGCTGGTAAACCCGTTGGAAGGAGGTAATTCCAAAGAAGACATCAGGCCATTTGTCCGTTCCAGATAAAGATCACAGATCATATTCAAACGGTTGTTAAGTAAATTTACTTCGACTCCGGTATTGTACTTCATGGTCTTCTGCCATTCCAGATCAGGATTAGCCAGTGCTTTCAGGTTAGCTCCCATCCAATTGTAATAGCGATCGCTCAAAGAATAAGTATAAGTAACCATAGCTTCATAGGCACTGAAGTTGTTCGAGCCAGTCTCACCGACAGAAGCCCTTATTTTCAAGCGGTTTATCCAATCGACATTACTCATGAAATTTTCCCTGTGGATGTTCCAGCCGATACCGGCAGACCAGAAAGGAGCAAACCGTTTGTCTGCTCCATACAGGGAAGAACCGTCTGTCCGAAATGAAGCATCTACAAAATACCGGTCCTCGAAAGAATAACTGGCATTACCGACAAAACCGACACGCCGACTTTTGGATTCACTACCTCCCGGTTTTCCATTTTCTTTATATTGCATAGCTACTGCCAGAAAATCGAGCGCCCCACTCGGAAAACCTTCTACAGAAAAACTGTACCTCTGTGATTTCTGGTCTTCCAAATCCATATTCAGACCGGCATAAATCATATGCTTTTCCGCAAACACTTTCGAATAATTGGCCGTCAATGAAAAATTGTAACGCGACGATCTGCTCGTCGTATAATCATAAGTTCCTCTTCTGAAGTAATCGTCATCGGCATAATCAGCAAACGCTGTATGTTCGGGGGGAAGGTATTTGTCTGAATTATTCGTTTGAGTATAAATACCGAATGTACCCCTTAAGGTAAATTCCTGTACCGGTTTCCATTCGATCGAGAAATTATTGGTAATATTAGTATAATCGCTTGTTTCTTTTGTATTCAACGTAGCATTATACAAAGGATTGGCAGGATTATTTCCTCCCCAGTAGCTGTAATCCTCATCAAAAAAACGTTTTACATTACCATTCTCATCCGTTGCTGTCCAATAGGGATTCAGTTTTACATACTGATCGAAAGTTCCATAGGGAGACTCTTGTGCTTTATTCAAACCGATCGTCAGCTGATTTCTGAAAATCAGGTCGGAAGTTTTGTAAGAAAGGTTGATCCCTCCATTAAACGTCCGGCGGAACGATTCTTTCATAACTCCGGCTACGTCGTTATACTGCACTGTTGCCGAATAGCGGAAACTCGGATCTCCTCCTTCCAACTTGATGTTGTGCCGATGCCCCACGCCGACACGCAAGGGCTTGGACAGCCAGTAGGTATTTACCCCTCTCTCCACCTGTTGCAGAATTTCATTATATTTTTGTTTCAACTGCACTTCATATTCAGCCCTGACACCGTCATAATAGCCAGATCGAAGTTCCAGATCCAGCTTTTCCCTGGCATTCAATACATCATAATCGCTCAAATCCGGCACTTCGAGATTCAGGCTTCCCGTATAGGCAAACCGCAGTTTTCCAGGTTCGGGTTCTTTTGTCGTGATCACAATCACACCGTTTGCGCCACGAGAACCGTAAATAGCAGTTGCCGAAGCGTCTTTCAGCAAAGTGATCGTCTCCACCTCGCTATCATCCAAATCCATCATGCGTTCTAAAGTTATTTCAAAACCGTCCATGATAATCAAAGGCGTGTTCAATTCTGCTTTTGTATCGCTTTGCAACTGGTCGATATCCGGCATATTGGCCGCTCCGCGGATCTGTACTTCCGGTAAACGGTTCGGGTTAGAACCCCATTCGTTGCTTTCCAGGATATTGAAAGAAGGATCGATATTGCGCAAAGTGGTCAGTATGTTTCGGTTACCGAAACTTTTCAATTCCTTTTCCGTAATCACCGACACAGCGCCAGTATAGCTTTCTTTCGATTTTGAGAAGATTCCGGTCACAACTACCTCGTCCATTTGCTTCACCTCTTCTTCCATCACTACATTCAATTCTTTTTCCCCTTTATAGTACACTTCCTGAGTTTTCATCCCGACAAATGAAAACACCAGCACAGTTTCATGATCGGCCGGCAGATCCATTTTAAAGTGACCGTCCACATCCGTCACTACTCCGACAGAGGTACCTTTTAAAACCACGGTCACTCCAGGTAAAGGATGGCCTCCATGATCCCTTACCCGACCGGTAATTTTCCGGGATTGCGGGAGTATTCCAGCCGTTATCTGTTTCTTTCCAGCCTCGCGGATGATCACCACCCCATCCTCTATGACAAATGAAAAACCACTTTTCACGAATATACTTTCCAACACTGTTTCCAACTTCGTTCCCTTCATCTCTACATCCACCCGTTGCATGCGATCAATTGCATCGCTGTCATACACAAAACGGTATTTGCTGATTTCTTCTAAATAACACAAAACCTCCGATACCGTAACATTTTTCATCGCGATATCGAACTTCGTGTGTTGGGAAAACACATTAGCCTGTACATTCAATGTACACACCAATGAGATAAATACCGTTTTCATGATTAAAAACATCCGTGGTAATTTAAGGAACACGGAATCACCTGTTCTTGATTTTTTTTCCATACTTTTGTAGTTAGAGTTTATAACAATTTTTTGCTCTATGTCGGTAGAGCAAGGGTTTTATAACTAAAGGCGGGGTATATGCCACTATACTCCGCTGTTTTTATTATTCCACAATAATACACTGCCCCTGAATACGGAAATGCACACGTCCCGTTTTTTCAATCTTCGACAATATTTTATTTATATTGTCATAGCGTTCCAAATTCAGAGTAAAACGGGCATTCTTCAAGTCCGGAACTGCAAAAAATACCTCTACATCATACCAGCGTGCCAACCTCGTCATCACTTCTTCCAGCCTTGTCCGCGTAAAACGGAATTCTCCCCTGGTCCAGCCGATATACTCTTCAGCAACCACTTTTCTCACCCGGATTTGTCCTTCCTGCTTATCTACAAGAGCCTGTTCATCCGGGCTCAACAGTTGCCGGTGCTCTTCTGTCTTCACCTCGACCCGCCCTTCGACCAAAGTCATCTTTACCTCTTTAGTTTCGGGATAAGCCTCCACATTGAATAAAGTCCCCGTCACTAACACTTCTATTTCATCCACTTTCACGACAAACGGCTGTTTTTCTTTTTTCGCCACTTCAAAACATGCCTCCCCTTTCATGATTACTTCCCGGTTTTCTCCTGTGAAACGGACCGGATAAATCAGCTGCGACTCAGCATTCAGCCATACTTTCGTTCCATCCGACAGTATCAGCCGGTATTCACTTCCCCGGGGGACCCGTACCGTATTCATTTCCTGTACCGGAACTTCTTCTTGTTCCTCTGTCTGGTAACTCACGACGTTCTCTTCTATCCTGATTTTCGTTCCCTTTCCAGCATCGACCACCCTTTCCTGTCTCTTTCCCAAATCAATTAATTCTCCATTACCGAGAATCAACACAGTCCCCGCACACCGGTCATTCCCCGACCGAGATATATTCAAATCATCAGCCGGTAGAAATATCCACCCCAATCCCAGGAGCAGAATCACTCCGGCACAAACAGCAGCCCCCGAATGCCAGGACCAGAATAGCCGCCTCGTACGGGGAAGTTTGCTCCACACTCCCTTCCAGGCTTTATGCAAATCCGGATGCTCCGTTCTCCGTAAATCAACAATCAGACGCTTACATATAATCTCATATTCTTTTTCATGGGATTCCGATTCTTTCCACCACTTCTGAAACCGTTCCTCTAAGCCGGCAACTAATCAAATGTGCAAGTTCATACCTATTTTCAAACCCTCTCATTTCTATGTGTATTTTATACTGAAACACTTAAAATCAACAAGTGGGTGTGCGCATCTGAAAAAAAAAAATTACTTTTGTTTCCGAATATCAGTATAAACGACCGGCAAATAAAATGCTTCTAAACAATAAAAGATTTGAATTATTTTTCAATACTTACTATGAACCTGTCTATCTCTTCTCCTTAAAATATGTAAGAGAAGAGCCTGTAGCTCAGGATATAGCTCAGAATGTTTTTGTCCGTTTATACGAGAAGAGAGAAAATTTTTACGCCATCGAAAAAGCCAAATCTTTCGCTTATACGACTGCACACAACCTTTGTCTTAATCATTTGCGACATTCCCAGATCGCACAAAAATATATTTCACAACGGGAAGAGGAAGAAGAGCAAAATTGTCTTCACGAAATTACTTATCAGGAAACACTCCGTTTACTCAGTTTCGCCATCAGCCAATTGCCCCCGCAAACCCGGGAAATTATCCAGCTCGGTTTGGAGGGCAACAATAATACTGAAATCGCAGATCTTCTGCATATCTCTGTCAACACCGTCAAATCAATGAAAAAAAGTGCATACAGACGGTTACGGGAAATACTCGGAAAGGAATACACATTACTTATCCTCAAATTGCTCGGTTGGTAAAACCGTAAATTTTACTGTCCTTTCCGATTTCTCCTGGCCATAACCGTGCTGATAAGGATCGGAATGCCCACAAATACTACCGTACCGACAATTACTAACCCCGTATAAAAGGCAGGACTACCGACCGGCAACTGCGAAGGTGGAAAAAAGGTAACGATAAATGAAAAGGCGACAGCCAGAAAACCGACTCCCGCAATCAGCCACATGCCCATCTTACCTCCGGGCACTTTATAACTTCTTTTCAGATCAGGTTGAGTATACCGCAATTTTATTCCTGAAGCATACATCATCATATACATAACGAGGTAAAGTCCGATCGTCAAAGCACTCAACAAAAAGAAAGCCACACTGACATCATCCATAATGATATACAGGGAAGATAAAACCGATACAATAGCTCCCTGAATAAAAAGGATATGAGTCTGTACCCCATTCCGATTGGTTTTTTTCAGGAAATCAGGCAATTGTCCATCGTTAGCCGTCCATAATAATCCACGGCTAGGGCCGGAAATCCATGACATAACCCCGGCCAAAGCTCCGAAAGCCGCTAACAATCCCATCACATTAGTCAACCACCCGATATGATAATGACCGAACAATTGCTGAAAACTGACGAACAATCCGGCTTGTAAGTTGATCTGATCATAAGGAGTAACTATCGCTACTGCCAGAGAACCTAAAGTGAACAAGGCAAAAGAAATCAAGGCAGCTAAAAACATGGCAGCAGGAAATTGTTTTTGAGGTTCTTTCATTTCCCGGACATGTACGGCATGTACCTCGACTCCGGCAAACAACAGTAAAATACCCGCCAAAAAAGCGATATCACTGATCCCCGTCATATGAGGGAAAAAACGCGGATGTACATGCCCGGCATTTACGTTGACCACTTGAGTAACCGTATCCGGGACATGTTCGAAAGCAATCGGATTACCTCCTGCAATCCAAATAATCGCCATAACGATAATGACCACTCCGGGTAATACGGTTCCTAATAAAAATCCCTGACTGGTAATCCGGGAAATAATCGAGGTGCCCTTAAAGGTCAACCAGGTAGCCAGCCAATACATAGCAATAGAAAACACCCCTACAAACCAGCCATTCTGCGACAAGTCGGGTTTTCCGATCATATATGCGATAGAGGCGGCTGCAAATCCAAGTACTGTCGGATACCAGACTACATTCTGAATCCATTGCAAAAAAATCGCTGTAAATCCCATTTTCCGGTTAAAGGCTTCTTTCACCCAAGTATATACTCCACCACCCCGGTCGGCAAAAGCGCTACCTAATTCGGCAGCGACCAAAGCCGCCGGTATCAGGAACAGGAAAGTAGCAAAGAAAATGTAAAAAAACATCGTCAGCTCCTCCTGAGCCATCATCGGCAATCCTCTCAAACTAATCACTGCAGCTGCCGTCATCAAGGCCAACTGCCAAGTTGAAATATTTTTCTTCATTCCAATAAATTTTAATTAATAAACCTCATTTATTAACCTACTAACGGAATAAATCTATTTTTGGTTGCTTTCTGTATCGGCTAAAAATTCGGGAATTTGTAACAAAGCTTTTGCAAAAGCGTAATTCTCCTAATTCAGAATGAAATTAAGGTATATTATGATCCTCAGCATTATTATCAAAATCATCATCGGTATGTCCGGAGTGATCTTTTTTCTCCGCATCTCAGGCAAGACACAAATGGCCCAGCTCACTCCCCTCGACTCGGTCAATGCATTTGTTTTAGGAGCTCTGATCGGAGGCGTGATTTATAATCCGGACTTGTCGGTATGGTATATGATCTTTGCGCTCGGAACCTGGACAATCGTCAATATGACTATCCGCTACTTGCTGCGTTTCAGTCTGATCAGGCGTTTAGTCAAAGGAGATACGGTTATGATCGTCAGGAACGGACAAATCAATCTCAAAGAATTCAAACGTAACGGTCTGGAAATGGAACAATTCCGGACCATGTTGCGGGAAGTGGGTATATTCTCGATGTTCGATGTAGACGATGCCCGCTTCGAGACAAACGGCAAGCTCACCGTTTCACTGAAACGAAATATTTCCGAATCTTATCTTTTTGTCAATAATGGATCGATCCTGCAAAGTTCACTGGATAATGCCGGAAAAAAGGAAACCTGGCTACTGGCTCAATTAAAAAAACTGGGATACGAAGATATCGATTCGCTCTTCTGCGTGGAATGGACCCCTGGCAAGGGATTTTATATTGCTGCTAAAAACACGGATTCTCACAAAAGTGGTCAGGCACATTCCGATAACGATATTTCGAATTGATTTTTCAATTAATCCGTTAACTTTGCACGCTGAAAATATAAAAATACATGAAGCAATACACGCAGCAACCTTCTTTACTGGCTTTAAGTCCTTTATTTATATTTCTGGGAGTCTACCTGGTCACTTCTCTTATCGCCGATGATTTTTATAAAGTACCGATCACTGTCGCTTTCGTGATCTCTTCCATCGCAGCTATCGCCATGACCCGTCATCTCGGTCTGAGTGAAAGGATCGCTCATTTCTCCGGAGGTGCTTCGGATAAAAATATCCTTTTGATGATCTGGATATTTATTCTGGCGGGAGCCTTCGCCCAATCGGCCAAAGCGATGGGAGCCATAGACGCCACGGTCAATCTGACTTTACACATTCTTCCGGACAACCTGCTTTTGGCCGGTATCTTTATCGCCGCTTGTTTTATTTCTTTATCGGTCGGGACCTCCGTCGGAACGATCGTAGCCCTCACTCCTGTTGCTGTAGGAATAAGCGGTGCCATCGGAGGACGTTCAACGCCCTTGATTCTGCCGACGATCACCTGTCCGCCGACCAGAATCGCGCCGGAGCTGCCCGCGGAACAGAATGCATCCGCCTCACCCCTGCGGACCATATTCATGCCGACCACGATGGACGAATCTTTCTTCGTGCGGATCGCATTGACCGGCGGTTCCTCCGTCTCGATGACCTCAGTCGCATTGACAACCTCGATCTGTTCTTTCTTATATGTATGCTTTTTTAATTCTTCTGATACGACTTCTTCCTTGCCGATCAGGAAAATCTGAATATCTTCCCTCGACTGGACTGCCATCACGGCACCTGCCACGATCTCACCCGGTGCGTTGTCGCCCCCCATGGCATCTACTGCTATCTTAACCATTGCGTGTTCTCCTTCTATAATTTATAACGATACACATACCAAACCTGTCTTCCGCCACTGCGGCATATGTGGTCCGAACGAATCGCTCTTTCATCGTCACGCTGCAACTGTCCCGCTTTTTATTGTCCACAGCCACATTACATCAATCTTTACTATACTAGAGATCAATCTATAAATCAATAAGATTTGAACCAATTTTCCATTGCATGCATCTGATTGGCAGCATCCTTCCTGCCGATATCATACGTCTCCTGCAATTTTTCAACACTATGTTCGGTTCTGCCGATTGGAAGTGCCACGCTCGGACGGATAACAAAAATTTTTCCCTCTTGTTCGAGGCGATCGATCCATTCCACCGTCTTATTATAGAAATAATAGCGGCTGCGAAGCGCCCTCACGAACGCCGGATATTTGTGATATGCCGCCTCCGGCAGCCAGAAATTGCCCGGTTTCTTGCGGTAGCCCGCCGGACGGGTCAGCACAACGACGCATTTTTTATACCCCATCTTAGCGAACGCACGCAACGGAATGCTGTCCGTGCAGCCGCCGTCCAGAAGCTTCATTCCACCAACCTCGACCATATGGGACACATACGGAAGGGATGCCGTCGCACGGAAATATTCGACATCTTTGAACATATCTTTGATCTCCAGATACTCTGCTTTCCCTGTCTCCACATTGCTGCATGCAACATAAAACCGTGTATTTCCCCGGTCAAATGCCTCGTAATCATACGGATCCAGCCGTTCCGGTATATCATGGAAGCAGAACTGCTCGTCCACCAGATTTCCCGTCCGCAGCCAGTTTTTAAAGCTCATAAAACGCTTGTCATTGCAGTATTTTTTATAATAACGGATGCTCCGCTCCTTCTGCCCCGACACAAACGAAGCCCCATGCACTGCCCCCGCCGAGACGCCGATCACGCCGTCAAATGAAATATCATGATCCAAAAACACATCCAGGACGCCCGCTGTGTAAATGCCGCGCATCCCGCCGCCCTCCAGAACGAGACCGGTCTTTTTTTCTTTTTTCAACTCTGTCATATATCATCAAACTCCTATTAAATATCTTATATACTATAAAACAAGATCGAACAGATAGCAAATACGATTTTTCTATCTAATTCCATATTTTTTAGTATAACGTTTCTGTTCACGCATACGTGCCCAGTAACGGAATTT
>ERZ773192.3468-NODE-3468-length-11723-cov-3.028282_pt1 | contig 11723 bp, 10 predicted proteins | sample MGYA00581010_ERZ773192 | MGnify/ENA primary metagenome ERZ773192 (study PRJEB29015, sample SAMEA2737741) | human gut metagenome | biome: human gut; feature: human-associated habitat; material: faeces | place: China | collected 2012 ...
AATGTGGGAGCGGGCCGCGTTGTCATAGGTTCGCATGCCCATCTGGAGCACGGCGGTGTCCGGGATGACGTTGCTGGCGGTGCCCGACTGTCTCGCCAGACTGCTCTGCCCTGCCGTGTTTTTCCTCTTATCCGGCGCTTTTTCCTCCCGTCTCTCATCCTCCAGTTTCCCCAACTCTTCCATCGCCTTTAACCCTGCCGGTGTCGCCGCCCAGCCGAGTCCCAGCATGTTCGCAATCATATTTGTCGCGATATATTTCCCTGCCGGATGTCCATCCGGGAGATTCGGAAAGAGAAACCGGATCACCGGACGCATCTTCTCCGTCAACGCCTCGATGAGTCCCGCTCTCTCCCCGATCTTTAAGATCCCGCACCAGAACGACATGATCCCAAGCATCGTAACACCCAGAGTCACCGCCTCTTTCGCCGAATCCAGCAACCCATTCGTCACTGCCCCCATATTTCCATGAAACGCCGCCCAGAAGATCCCGGCTGCCATCATTCCTGCCCAGAGCATATTTAACATAAAAAATCCCGCATTTCTGTCAAAGTCGGCGACGCTTCGGCTGCCTGCACTCGAAGCGCAGATACGCCAAACCACCACCTGAATTTCTTTATCTTATGACAGAAATACGGGATCTATGAACTTTATAAAACTGCTTTCCTGAAAATTTATATTCTGGCTGATTCACATGATCTGCACAACAGCCTCTCTGAGTTTTTTACTCTCCGCACAGCGCCGCCATAACCTCCGGCACCGTCTCGATCTTCTCACAACGGTATGCATTGCTTCCGCAGAACAGCAGCGCCTCATCAATCTTTCCTTCTGCGGCGTTGATCAGCGCTTTCGTGATGCAATACGGTGTTTCCGCCGGATTACAGTGTTCCAGACACCGGAAGCACCGCTCCACCTTCACCGGTCCCTGAGCAACACGCTCTAAAAACTTATTTTTGATCGCTCTGCCCGGCATTCCAACCGGACTCTTAACGATCACAATGTCTTCCTCTTTCGCGTTGATATATGCCTCTTTGTATGCAATATCCGCGTCACATTCTTCAGTCGTTACAAATCTCGTCGCCGCCTGAACGCCCTCCGCGCCAAGCTCAAACTGGTGCAGAACGTCCTTATGATCAAAAACCCCCCCCGCCGTGATGACCGGGATATGTTTTTTGTACTTCTCCGCAAAGCTCTTCACCGTCTCGATGATTCCGCGAATCTCCTTATCATAAGCCGGTTCATTAAATGTCTCGGCTACATGGTCTGTGTCAGCTCCAAGCTCAGTGAGCTGTTCCCTGGAAAATCCGAGATGACCGCCCGCGCATGGTCCTTCCACTACGACGAAATCCGGTGCTGTGTGGTACTTTCTGTCCCACATCCTGCAGATCACAAGAGCAGATTTCACAGAGGAAACGATGGGCGCGATCATGGTACACCGCTCTTTCTTTTCAGAACCTCCGTTCTCATTCTCCGCCTCCGCGACAAATTTCGGCATGTCGATCGGGAGACCGGCTCCTGAGATGATCACGTCCGCTCCGGCCTTTACGGCCTCTTTTACATAGGATGCGTACTCTTTTGTCGCGACCATGATATTAAAGCCGAGAATGCCCTGCGGCGCTTTCTCTCTGGCTTTTTTAAGCTCTGAATGGATCGCTCTCAAGTTCGCTGCCATCGGATTTTTTCCGAAGTCATGATCCTTAAATCCGATCTGCGCTGTGGAAATGATCCCGATGCCGCCCGCTTTTGCAACGGCTCCGGCGAGCGAAGAAAGACTGATGCCGACTCCCATTCCTCCCTGGATCACCGGGCGCTTCGCCACAAGGTTTCCTATTTTTAATGGTTTCAGGATGTTTGTTTTCTCCATTCTGCCTCCTAGAACTTCCGGAATCTCTCATAACGGCGTTCTGCTAACGTCTTCCCGCCGAGCGGTGTCCATGTCTCAAAGAATTCCTCCATGGCATCTTCCATAGTCTTTGCGATCTCCGGAAGTGTTTCCGGGTCTGCCGGTTCCGGCTCCGGGATCACACGCTCGATAATTCCGAGTTCCTTTAATTCCGCCGCGGTCATCTTCATGACCCGCGCCGCCTCGTCCGCACGCTTGCTGTCCTTCCAGAGGATCGATGCGAAACCTTCCGGGGAGAGAACAGAGTACACCGCATTCTCCATCATCCAGACCTCGTTCGCCACAGCCATGGCAAGCGCTCCGCCGCTTCCGCCCTCTCCGATCACGATGGAGAGCACCGGAACGGTGAGATCTGACATCTCAAAGAGATTTCTCGCGATGGCCTCTCCCTGTCCGCGCTCCTCGGCTTCCAGTCCGCAGAAGGCTCCTGGGGTATCTACAAAGCACACGATCGGGCGTCCAAATGTCTCCGCCTGCTTCATGAGACGCAGCGCCTTCCGGTATCCGTCCGGGGACGGCATTCCGAAGTTGCGCTTGATGTTGTCCTTTGTATTCTTACCCTTTTCCTGCCCGATCACTGTCACAGGCATTCCGTGGAAGGAAGCGATTCCGCCGACGATGGCACCATCATCTTTGCAGTAACGGTCTCCGTGAAATTCCATGAAATCATCAAAGATCGCACGGATATAATCCGTAGCCACCGGGCGGTCCGCCTTTCTGGAAAGCAGGACAGAATCCCATGCGCTGCGGATTGCTCCTGCTGCCTTTCCGGAACCATGATGCGCTCTCTTCGCAGAAGAATTCTGCTCTTTTTCCTCAAAAGCCGCCCTGTCAACTGTGTTTTCCGTTTTCCAGTCCGCAAGACATCCGCTCTCCGGCTTCTTATGAAGCTTTAAGATCATCGCCAGCGTCTCTTTTAATTCCTCACGCTTCACGATCTTATCGACAAAGCCGTGCTCCACAAGGAACTCCGCTCTCTGGAAACCTTCCGGCAGCTTCTGCCCGATGGTCTGCTCGATGACACGAGGTCCCGCAAAACCGATGAGTGCCCCCGGCTCCGCCAGGATGATGTCTCCAAGCATGGCAAAACTTGCCGTCACGCCCCCGGTCGTCGGGTCTGTCAGCACCGGAATATACAATAGCCCCGCTTCCGAATGCCGCTTCAATGCCGCAGATGTTTTTGCCATCTGCATCAGGGAAACGATCCCCTCCTGCATTCTGGCGCCACCGGAGCAGCAAAACAGGATGACCGGCAGACCTTCCTCTGTCGCGCGTTCCACAGCGCAGGCAATTTTCTCCCCCATCACATGCCCCATGCTGCTCATCAGAAATCTTGCGTCACAAATACCGAGCACTGCATCCTCGCCGTATATTTTACAGTGCCCAATGGTGACCGCCTCATGCAGTCCGGTCTTTTCCTTTGCCGCTTTTACTTTGTCCTCATATCCCGGGAACTCCAGCGGATTCGCCTCCGCCAGATCCTCGAACCACGGGGTAAACGTTCCGGCATCCGCCACCATGCGGATGCGGTTTCTGGTGCGCACCCTGAAATAACTGCCACATTCATAGCAGACATACAGATTTTTTTCCGCTTCCTTTTTATTGATCTCCCTGCCGCAGGCCGAGCACACAATCGTCTCCTGCAGCGCCTGTGCTGCCTCCACCGGTGTTTTTTCTGCCGGTTCTTTTTTCCGCTTCTGAAACAAAGCCGCCATTTTTCCTCTACTCCTCCTTGCTGCCGATTGCAAACGTAAGCTCCGCCGTGCAGACAACCTCCCCGCGCACAGACGCCGTCGCACTGCCGATGCCGATCGGTCCTTTCTGCCGGATGATCTCCGTCGTCAGGGTCAGCACATCTCCCGGAACCACCTTTTTCTTAAATCTGGCACGGTTAATCTCCGCAAAATACGCGGTCTTTCCACGGTTCTCCTCCATGCTTAAAATCGCCACCGCACCGGTCTGCGCCAGTGCCTCGACAATCAGTACCCCGGGCATCACCGGTTCCCCCGGGAAATGTCCTCCGAAATAAGGTTCGTTGTAGCTGACGCATTTTCGCGCCACCGCGCGTTTTCCGGGCTCCAGTTCCTCCACCGCATCGATCAGCAGAAACGGCTGTCTGTGCGGAAGAATCTCCATGATCTGTCCGATGTCCAGTTCCATCACACCTCGCCTCCATATCTCTTAAGCAAAAGACTCGCATTGTGCCCGCCGAATCCGAGGGAATTGCTGAGTGCATACGGCACCTCCATCGCCACTGCCTCCCTGCAGTAGTCAAGATCCAACTCCTCGTCCGGTGTCTGGTAGCCGACGGTCGCGTGCACATAATTTTCCTGCATTTCCTTGACGCAGGTTACAAACTCCACGGCGCCCGCAGCCCCGAGCAGATGTCCGATCATCGATTTTGTGGAATTGATTTTAAGCTTCGTGGCATGTTCCCCAAACGCAAGCCTGATTGCGCGCGTCTCAAACAGATCATTCAGATGTGTCGCCGTTCCATGTGCATTGATGTATGGAATCTCGTCCGGTTTTACCCCCGCATCCTTCATGGCGTTTTCCATCGCACGCGCTGCGCCCGCACCGTCCTCCGCCGGAGATGTAATATGGTAGGCATCCGAGGAACATCCGTAGCCGGCTACCTCTGCATAAATCTTCGCTCCACGCTGCTTCGCATGCTCTAACTCCTCCAACACGACGATTCCCGCGCCCTCTCCCATGACAAATCCGCTCCGCTCCTTATCAAACGGCAGGGAACATCGCTTCGGATCGCTCTCGGACGACAGTGCCGTCAGCGCCGTAAAGCCGGCAATTCCGATCGGACAGATGCTGCCCTCCGTACCTCCTGCAATCATGATGTCCGCCTCCCCGTACTGGATGCTCCGGAACGCCTCGCCAATCGTATTCGTGCCGGTCGCACAAGCCGTCACATCGTTGATGCTTTTTCCCTTGAAGCCAAACTGGATCGACACGTTGCCTGCCGCCATGTTGGAGATCATCATCGGCACCAGAAGCGGATTGACTCGCCCCGGTCCCTTCTCCAGAAGCTTCTTATATTCGCGCTCGATCGCCTGCAGACTTCCGACGCCGCTTCCGATCGCTGTTCCCACCAGATACGGGTCTTCCTTCTCCATCTCAAGTCCGGCATCCGCGATGGCCTCTTTCGTTGCCGCCACCGCATACTGGCAGAACAGTTCCATGCGTTTTGCCGCCTTGGGATCCATATAATTTTTCCCGTCAAAATTCTTTACTTCCGCTGCCAGATGGCATTTATATCCAGATGCGTCAAAATGCGTGATTTCCCCAAATCCTGTCTTTTCTTCCCGCACCGCATTCCAAAATTCTTCTACAGAGTTCCCGATCGGCGTTATCGCGCCCATTCCGGTTACTACAACCCGTCTTCTCATACCTGCCTCACTTTCTTTCAGTTACTACTCCCTTACATACACATGCCGCCGTCCACAGAGATCACCTGACCGGTGATATACGCGGCCTTGTCTGATGCCAGAAATGTCACAAGTTCTGCCACATCCTTTGTATTTCCGCATCTCCCCAGTGGAATCTGTTTTTGAACGGCTTCCTTCGCGCTCTCTGTCATGGCATCCGTCATATCGGTCTCAATAAACCCGGGTGCCACTGCGTTGCAGGTGATCCCGCGCGACGCCAGCTCCCGCGCCACACTTTTCGTCAGCCCGATCACGCCCGCCTTGCTTGCACTGTAATTTGCCTGCCCGGCATTCCCGATTACGCCGGATACGGACGATATATTTACAATTCTTCCATAGCGCTGTTTTAAAAAATAGCGGGACGCGTGCCGTATCGTATGAAATGTTCCCTTCAGATTTGTCGAAAGAACCGCTTCAAAATCCGCCTCGCTCATCTTCATCAGCAGACCGTCCCTTGTGATTCCGGCGTTGTTGACTAAAATATCGAGATGCCCATACGTCTCTATCATCGTTTTGATCATGTTTTCGCAGGCTTCAAAATCCGCCACATCGCACTGCATGGCGACTCCGCCGATTTTCTCCGCCAGTTCCTGTGCCGCCTGTCCCGATCCGCGATAATTCACGACAACAAACGCACCTTCCCTTGCAAGTGTTTCTGCGATCGTTGCGCCGATCCCTCTTCCCGCTCCGGTCACAAGCGCTACCTTTCCTTCCAGCATCTGACTCTCTCCTCTACTTTGCCATATATTCCTTGAAGTCATCCATGGTTTCCACATTGTATACCTGCACGGTATCTGCCGGGACTTCGGTCTGCTTTAAGATCTTTTTCATAAATCCGCTCAGTGTATGACCCGGACCGATCTCCACAAACGTATCCACACCATCCGCAAGCAGACGCTCCATAGACTGCTGCCAGCGTACCGGTGCACACACCTGCTGTTTCAGCAGTGGCTTCACAGCCTCCGCCTCCCGGACATAGTCCGCCGTCACATTCGCCAGATACGGCAGCTTTATCTCCCGGAGTGTTACCGCCGCAAGCGCCTCTCCCAGCTTTTCTCCCGCCTCTTTTAGCATGGGCGAGTGAAACGGTCCGCTGACCTTAAGCGGCACCACACGCTTCGCACCGCTCTCTTTGCACTGTTCGCCTGCCGCGGCAACTGCCGCTTCCTCTCCGGTGATCACGATCTGTCCCGGGCAGTTGTAATTCGCAATGGAAACCATTCCCGCCTCCTGCTTACAGATTTCCTCTATTTTTTCCGCATCCAGTCCCAACACCGCCGCCATCGCGCCGCCGGCCGGCACCGCCTCCTGCATGTAGATGCCGCGCTTTCTCACAAGCGCAAACGCATCCCTCTGCTCCATCACGCCGCTTGCCAGCAGTGCCCCGTACTCTCCGAGACTTAATCCTGTCGCCACATCCGGTGTTCTTCCTTCTGCAAGCAACGCCTGAAGGATCGCCGCCTCCACGGTCAGCATGCAGGTCTGTGTGTATTCGGTGATATTTATTTTCTCATTTTCTTCAAAGCAGAGCGCCGCAATATCCAGACCGGACGCCTCGGATGCCGCCGCAAACACGTCCCTGCTCACGGGAATCTGCTCGTAAAAATCTCTGCCCATACCGATGTACTGTGCTCCCTGTCCCGGGAACAAAAATGCTGTCTTTCCCATGTCATTCTCCCTTATCCGATGTGCGTCCCAAGAAGACGCTCTTCTTTTTCCAAAAATCCCCGTCGCCTAAAAGCACCGCGGTCTGCGCCATCAGTTCCTCTATCATCTCCTGACAGGTCTGCTCTTTTTTTACAAGTCCCGCGCACTGGCCTGCCATCAGGCTGCCGTGTACCACATCCCCGTCCATTACTGCCTTTCGCAGGGAACCAAGCGTCAGCTGTTCCAGTTCCTCAAATCCGGCACCCTCTTTTTCGAGCTTTAAATATTCGCGGCTCATCGCATTGCGCAGAACCCGGATCGGATGTCCGGTGCTCATGCCTGTAACCTCGGAATCAATGTCGCGCGCCTTTACGATCCGTTCTTTGTAATTTTCATGTACGATAGACTCCTTCGCCACGACAAACCGGGTTCCCATCTGTACCCCCTCTGCGCCAAGCATAAAGGAGGCTGCGATCCCTCTTCCGTCCGCGATACCGCCCGCTGCAATGACCGGAACCGACACGGCGTCTGCCACCTGCGGCACCAGCGTCATCGTCGTCTGCGCACCGATATGTCCGCCGGACTCCATTCCCTCTGCAATCACAGCGTCCGCGCCAGCACGCTCCATCATCTTCGCCATGGCAACGCTCGCCACGACCGGGATGACCACCACGCCCGCCTGCTTCCATGCCTCCATGAACTTTGCCGGACTTCCCGCACCGGTTGTGACAACCGGCACTTTCTCTTCTATGACAATCTTCGCCACTTCCGGCGCGTTTGGATTGAGCAGCATGACGTTCACGCCAAACGGACGGTCCGTCCGCGCCTTTACCTCACGGATCTGTTCTCTTACCACTTCCGGCGGCGCGCTTGCCGCCCCGATGATTCCGAGTCCACCCGCGTTCGACACTGCTGCCGCCAGGTGATATTCCGCCACCCATGCCATACCACCCTGAATGACCGGATATTTTGTTCCAAGCAATCTGCTTACCCTTGTTTCCATGCTTCTCCTCTTTTCTTCCTGCCGGTCTGTTTTCTTACCCTTAAACACCGGTATGTCCCGGCTGCTGTCTTCGCCTATGCTGTAACCCCGCGGTTCTTCAAATATGTGATCACATCTCCGACCGTCACGATCGATTCCAGATCCTCCGACGGAATCTCCACGCCGAATTCCTCCTCCAGCGCCATGACAAGTTCAAACAGATCCAGCGAATCCGCACCCAGATCTTCCTTTAACTTTGTGTTCTCTTTAATCTCAGACTCCTGTACGTTTAACTGCTCCGCAATGATCGGTCTCATCTTCTCTAACATGTTTCTTCTCCTTTTCCCTGTTCCTTTTAATTATTTGCTTTTCAAATATTTTGATAATCAAATTATTTGCTTTTCAAAGTATATGTCTGTCCTGTTTGATTGTCAAGGTATTTTTTGGAAACGTTTTGCTAAAATTGCGTTAATGCGTTGAAATATCATGCAAAATTGCTTACAATATTTGTAATAAGATGTGGGAGGAGTTCGCTGATGAAACAATATTTTGGAATGAGCCAGACAGGAAACTTAAAAGAAGCTGCACAGGGCGTTCACGCTCCGGGACTTCTTATCCTGATGTCCAACGCAGACCAGTTTGAGGCACACGTTACAGAACTGGAGTCCCTTTTCCCGGGAGTCCCGAGCATTGGCTGTATCGGCATGAGTTACAGTACCAGGGTCGTCGAAAAGGGAGTCGGTCTGGTTGCTTTTTATGACAATGTCACCGCTGTTGCCAACGTTTTGGAGCAGGCATCCACCATGCCGGTCAAATATATCGAACGCATGGAACAGGATTTAAAAAACGTCCACGCAAGTTCGAAAGATACCGTCTGTATTGACCTGTGTACCGGAAATGACGCCTGTGTGCTGACCACGATCCACAGCATTCTCGGCAAGGCTGGAATTCCGCTTGTCGGCGGCACCGGGGACGGTGGAAAAGTCTCTGTCAACGGAACGGTCTATGAAGACGCCGATGTCTACGCTTTTGTGAAAAACAACGGAGGAAAAGTTGCTGTCTACAAGGAGAATCTCTACAAACCGATGCCGGGCTACCGCTTCATCGCTTCCAATACCGACCGCAGCAGATACTATGTCGGCGAGTTAAACGGCAAATCTTCCAAGCAGGCTTATATGGACGCCTTACATATCAGCGAGAGCAATATCATCAACCAGACTTTCCACAATCCGCTCGGCAAAATGAACGGACAGGACATCTGTATTATTTCCTTAAAGGAAGTATCCGGGAATGGTCTCTGCTGTTACAGACAGGTCAATGATTCCGATGTGCTCGTTCTTCTGGAAGAACAGGATTACAACGAGATTCTGGATGAGACGCTGCAGCGCATCCGCCGCGATTTCAACCATATTTCCGGCGTTTTCTCCATCAACTGTGTTTTCCGTTACCTTCTGTTCTCACAGGAACACCATATGGAAGATTATCTGAAAACCATGTCCACACTCGGTGAGCACGCCGGTCTGATTGGATTCGGAGAACATTATAATCAGCAGTTCGTCAACCAAACCATGACCTGTGTCGTATTTGAATAATCTGTGATAGAAAGAGGAGGATTTCCATGTTTTCATTAAAAGCACCAAAGAATGCAGCGGCTGCACCAGCCACGTCCACCAGCCGCTTAGATCTTCATCCCGTTGCGCATATTGCGGACTGCCTGTTAGATTACCAGAAGCAGCTCTCCACCAGCGAAGTGCACTCTTTAGATGAACTGCAGTCCATCACACAGGCATTCCAGCTCGTTCTGGACGAAAATGCCGCACTCCGCGAAAAGCTGGATTCCTTTCATGAGCTGTTCGGCGATGTGGACAGGGCTTCCGGTGAATTTGCTTCCGTCAAATCTGACATTGCCAGCTCTGTCGGTCTTGCACAGCAGCGTGTTGACGGATTGAAAGACAGCTCCAAAGAAGTGCAGGAGCGCTTTTTGGAAATGCAGAACACCTTTTCCGATTTCCAGGTTTCCGTTCAGAAGATCAAGGACTGCATGGCACAGATCATCTCAATTGCCAACCAGACAAACATGCTTGCCCTGAATGCTTCGATTGAGGCTGCCCGCGCCGGAGAGCAGGGAAAAGGCTTTGCGGTCGTTGCCGAGGAGGTCAAAAATCTTGCGAGTGAGATCAAGAGTCTTGTCAGCACGGTAGATATCAGCATCGGCGACGTCGAGCAGGGCACCGCCAACCTGAATACCAGTATTTCCACCTCGCAGGACGCCCTGAACCAGAGTATGGAAAATGTTGATTCCACGTATGAAGTGTTTGATCAGATCACAACCGCTGCCGGCGGTGCGGACACCGTACACCAGCAGATTACAACCGCCATGTCCGCCGCAGAGCAGAAGCTGGATGAAGTCAGCCAGTCTTTCAGCCTTGAGGAACGGCAGTTTGACGCTGTTATGGAGCATATCAATCACGCCAATGATCTCGGGACCACCAAGAGTTCCCTCTTCGAGGACATGACCAATCTGCTCACACAGATTGCGCCGCTCACAGAAGAACTGGAGAAGAACACAATCGTACTTGACAATTCCAAATAGAATCGTTATAGTAAAGTTCGTTATAATAATATCGAATATGAAAACGCTAGGGGTGCAGATTCTGCTGAGAGATGATCGTTCATCGACCCTTATTACTTGAACCGGATAATACCGGCGTAAGGAAGCTTTTTGCAATAACGCAGACAAATCCTCCTGGCTACATATTCACCAAGGAGGATTTTTTTATGAATAACTTTTTTGCTACACCGGAAGGCGGCTGGGGTGACGGTTCCGTCCATCTGACTACCGTCGGTATTGCAATCGTCATCGCAGTCATCGCCCTTCTTCTGATTGTTGCCGCTATCGTGCGCCACAAGAACGCCACGCACAAGTCCGCACTGACCACAAAGCAGCTCGTCTACTCTGCTGTTGCGATCGCGCTGGCCGTTGTATGCTCGATGATCAAGCTGTTCGACATGCCAATGGGTGGTTCCGTCACTCTGCTGTCCATGCTTTTCATCGTTCTGATCGCTTACTGGTATGGTCCGTATGTCGGCATTATGACCGCAGTGGCTTACGGCCTGGTGCAGTTCGTACTGGAGCCGATTTTCTACACAATCCCGCAGATGCTCTTAGACTACCCGCTGGCATTCGGTGCTCTGGGTCTTGCCGGCTTCTTCAATAAGAAAAAGTGGGGACTTCAGATCGGCTATATCGCCGGCGTCATCGGACGTTTTGTATTTGCAACGATCTCCGGCGTTGTATTTTTCGCAGCATACGCACCGGAAGGCATGAGCCCGCTGGCATATTCTGCCGGCTATCAGGCATCCTACCTTGTTCCGGAGGCAATCATCACCTTGATTATTATCTGCATTCCGCCGGTATCACATGCACTTGCGGAAGTCCGCAAACGCGCCGTAGAAGCGTAGGCAGCGCTATAAAAAGGACTGCCGCCCCCGCGCTTTGCACTTTAAAACGGGATATGTTTTATTATAAGAATATTGGAGAATATGAAGTTCCAGAATGCAACCAGAGGCGGCAATTCTTTGAAGCAAAATCCGAGGATTTCTTCCGTGCCGCGTCGAACATCGAGTTCTGTGTCTTTCCAAGTTTGGACAGTCCCCGGGGCGTGTCCGACAAAACACAGACAATGAGCGGACTTTCTGGTGCCCCTAGTGGCACCGCTTCACAGACAATATAAAACCGCGCGAACCGAACTCG
>ERZ773192.3487-NODE-3487-length-11663-cov-3.632667_pt1 | contig 11663 bp, 9 predicted proteins | sample MGYA00581010_ERZ773192 | MGnify/ENA primary metagenome ERZ773192 (study PRJEB29015, sample SAMEA2737741) | human gut metagenome | biome: human gut; feature: human-associated habitat; material: faeces | place: China | collected 2012 ...
AGCGTGGGCAGCCTGTTTCTGGCCGGGATGCTGGGGTGCGTGCCCCTGTGCATCGGCTGGCCTGACCTCACCCTGCCGCTGGCCCTGCCCTTCTGGCTGGAGGGCGGCATGGTGGCCCTGCAGATCCTGGTCTGCAAGGCCAGCCGGGGCCGCAGGCAGCTGTTCCGCTCGGCACCGCTCCACCGCTGGCTGGAGCTGCGGGGCCAGAGCGGGGAACAGATCTTTTATACCTTTTGTGTCATTGCCATGCTGGGCGTGGCGCTGACCGTTCAGCTGGCAAAAATCAGTTAAGGAGGGGTGCAGTTTGGCAACACTCCGCAGAAAAAAAGCAGAGCCGTTTTCCGTCTTTCAGCGGGACCCCGGCCCCTGGCCGCCCATCCTGCTCAACTGGATGGCGACCCTGGCCATCATCATGGTGTTCGGGCTGGTCATGCTGTTCAGTGCAAGCTATACCACGGCCTATCTCCGCTTTGGGGACAGCTTCCATTACATCAAATCCCAGCTGCTCTGCACAGTGCTGGGCCTGGGGATGATGTTCCTGTTCTCCTATTTTGACCACCGCTTCCTGCGCAGAATGGTCAAGCTGGGCTATGTTGTCTGCCTGATCCTGTTGGTGCTGGTGCTGTTCAGCAGCCCCATCAACGGCTGCCGCCGGTGGATCAGCTTCGGCGGCCTGACCCTGCAGGCCTCCGAGGTGGCAAAGTTTGAGATGATCCTGCTCACGGCAGACATCGCCGCCAGGACCCCGCAGGTCAGATTCGGCGAGATGCCCCTGCGCAAGTGGGTCTACCACAGCATCGTGGTGGAGCTCATCCGGCCCATCCTGTGGCTGGTGCCTGTCCTGATCCTGCTGGTGCTGGAGCCCCACATGTCGGGCATCCTGCTGACCACGGCCATCGTGGGCACCATCCTGCTGTTGGGCGGCAGCGGCGGCATCATTACCTGGGGCTGTGCCGGTGCCGCGCTGTTCCTGCTGGAGACTTTGCTGAAGCACGTGGACTCCATCGACTACCTGCAGAGCCGTCTGGACGGCTGGACGCAGGATCTTGACCGGATGACCAGCCAGACCAAGCAGAGCCTGTACGCCATCGGCTCAGGCGGTGCCACGGGGCTGGGGCTGGGCAACAGCATCGAAAAGCAGCTCTGGCTGCCGGAGAGCACCAACGACTTTATCTTCAGTGTCGTGTGCGAGGAACTGGGCTTCGTCGGTGCGGTGATCGTCATCGTGCTGTTCGTCCTCTTTCTGGTGCAGGGTTTCTGGATCGCCTTCCATGCCGAAAACCGGTTCTGCACGCTGGTGGGCATCGGCATCATGGCGCAGATCGCCTGGCAGGTGTTCTGCAACATCGCCGTGGTCACCAACACCCTGCCCAACACCGGCATCAGCCTGCCCTTCTTCTCCTCCGGCGGTACCAGCCTGATCCTGCTGCTGGCAGAGATGGGCGTGATGGTGAACATTGGCCGCAACGGCGAGCGGGCAGCGCAGCAGCGGGAGCAGATGCGTGCCCAGCGAGAGACCGCCCGCGCCGAGCGGGAAGCAGAACTTGCACGCAAGACCATTGATCTGGCCTCTGCCCGCGCAGCCCGTACAGAACAGTAAAACAAACCGCAAGCCCGCCCGGCCTGTAGCCGGGCGTTTATAAGGAGGAATCACCATGCGTGTTCTCATTGCAGCCGGCGGCACTGCCGGACATATCAACCCTGCACTGGCCATTGCCGGTGCTCTGAAAAAGGCCGACCCTACCGCCGAGATCCACTTTGCAGGCCGTAAGGAGGGCATGGAGTACCGTTTGGTCACACAGGCGGGCTACCCCTTCCACCACATCGAGATCACTGGTTTTCAGCGCAAGCTCAGCCTGCACAACATCAAGCGCAACATCATCACCCTGTGGAATCTGGCTCTCTCCGGTCCCAAGGCCAAGGCCATGATGAAGGAAGTAAAGCCGGATCTCGTCATCGGCTGCGGCGGCTATGTGTCCGGCCCGGTGGTGCGCTGCGCCGCCAAAATGGGCATCCACACCGCCCTGCACGAGCAGAATGCCTTCCCCGGTGTGACCAACAAGCTGCTGGCCCCGGATGTGGATATCGTGTTTGCCGCCGTGCCCGCCGCCGTGGAAAAGCTGGGCGCACCGGACAAGACCCTTGTGGTGGGCAACCCCGTGCGGCCGGAGGTGTTTGCACAGGCCGCCAACCGCGAGGCCATCCGCGCACAGCTGGGTGCGGGCGACCGCACCGTCATCCTGTCCTTCGGCGGCAGCTTGGGCGCACGCCGGGTCAACGAGGTGGTGGCAGACCTGTGCGCCTGGGAGCAGCACGAGCACAAGCCGGTGCTGCATCTGCACGCCACCGGGCAGTACGGGGTGCAGCTGTTTGAGCAGCTGCAAAAGCAGAAGGATTTTGCCCCCGGCGACAGCCTTGTGGTAAAGGAATACATCAACAATATGCCGGAGCTGCTGGCTGCGGCAGACCTCGTTATCAGCCGCGCCGGTGCGCTGACGCTGGCCGAACTGGAGGCTGTGGGACGCGCCGCTGTGCTGATCCCCAGCCCCAATGTGGCGGAGAACCACCAGTACTACAACGCCATGGAACTGCAGAAGGCCGGGGCGGCTGTGGTCATTGAAGAAAAAGACCTGACCGGTGAAAAGCTGGTGCAGACTGTTTCTGCCATGCTGGCACAGCCCGGCAAGCTGGCCGAGATGGGCAAAAATGCCCGCAGCCTGTCTGTGGACGACAGTCTGGACCGCATCACTGCGGCGCTGCTCAAGCTGGTCAAGACCCCGTGATGCAGCCCCGGAATAAACAGGAAAGAAGGTGCGAATGATGCAGCAGAACCGTGACCGCAACGGCAGACCCCGGAACACGAGACCCTATGATCTGAACCGGGATGTGGCGCGCACCTCTGCGCCTTCGCAGGATCATACGCCCCGGAGCACCGGCAGCAGCCGCTACGGCTACAACGGCGAGCCGCTCAGCCGCCCGCCTTCCCGCAGCGCCAACGGCAGCGTGCGCTCCTCCCGGGCAGATAACAGCATCCAGTTCCCCACCCAATCCCAGCCCCGCCGCCCGGCGCAGGGGCTGGGGAGCAATACCACCCAATACCCCGCCGGTAACCGCCCGGCGGGCAGCAGACCCAAAAACGCGAAGTCCGGTGGCAAGCAGCGTCGCCCGGCAAACAATGCCCGCAGCGGGCAGAACAGCCGGAAAAACCAGAATTACCAGAATGCAAACCGGCAGCACCCGGCGGGCAACGGTCAGCGTCTGCGCCCGGCGCAAAGCGCCCCGCAGCAAAGCCCTGCCCGGCGGGAAATGCGCAAAAAGCGCAAGGTGACCCGCGCCACGCTGCGGCGCCGCCGGATACTGCGCCGTCTGACCGCCTTTGCCATGCTGCTGTGCGTCATTGGCGCAGGCATCTACCTGACCATGACCATGCTGTTCCGCATCAATTCCATTCAGGTGCAGACCCCGGACGGCAAGCAGGTGACCGAGATCGCGGGCTACTCCGCAGACAGCATTTTGCAGCGGATGGGCGTGCAGCTGGAAGAGAACATCTTCAGCTTTGAGCCCGGCGAAAAGGCCGCGGTGCTGGAGCAGAACTTCCCGCTGCTGGGCTCCATCAAGGTGATCCGGGACTACCCCAACACCGTGGTGGTGCAGGTGACCGAGGCCGTGCCCGCCTACGCGGTGCAAAACGGCAATAAATGGCTTGTGATCTCGGACAAATGGAAGATTTTGTCCGAGGAAAGCACCCAGCCCGAGGGGCTTTGCACCCTGTACGGCGGCAAGCTGCAGGACACCACTCCGGGACAGGGCTTCTGGTTCGTGGACGATGCGGACGCGGCAAGCGCCTCCGGGTCGGAAACCGCCGAAAGTGAAAGCACGGTGAACACCGAAACCGCCCGCATGGAAGCGCTGCGCACACTGCGCAGCAAGCTGGAGGAATACGGCCTGTCGCAGGATGTGACGCGGCTGGAAGTGGCAGACACCGAGCAGCTCGCATTTTTGTATCAGGACCGCATCAGCGTGCTGCTGGGCACGCTGAACGATCTGGATTATAAGCTGGACCGCGCCCGCTATGTGCTGACCAACGCCGACGGCAAGGGCTGCGGCTCCACCGACACCGGGCGGCTGGATTTCAGCCATACCAGCGCCAGCAGCACCCGCAAGATCTATTTTGCACAGGGCGAGCCCACCCTGCCCTCCGGCTATGTGGTGCCGCCCAAGGCAGAGGAACCCGCCCCGGCCGAGGACACTGCCGACAGCACGGAAAGCGCAGAAAGCGCGGATGCTGCCGACACCACCGAACCGGCAGCTGACGCGGACACCGAGCAGCTGCCCCTGACCCACCCTGACCGCATGACGGCCAACGAAGAAGAAAACCCCATGTAAAGAAGCTCTTTGGAGGAGACTGTATGAAGCTGGAACAACTGATGGAAGGCGTGCCCTTTACCCTTGTGCAGGGCAGTCTGGATACTGAGATCGCAGATATCATCTACGACAGCCGCAAGGCTGCCCCGGGGCTTTTGTTCGTGTGCATCGTGGGCACCCAGCGGGACAGCCACACGTTTGCCGCCGACTGCGCCGCCAAGGGAATCAGCGCGCTGGTCATCCAGCACGACATCGACCTTTCTGCCCTGCCCGGGGTGACCGTGGTCAAGGTGGAGAGCAGCCGCTATGCCATGGCGTTGATGAGCGCCAACCTCTTCGGCAACCCTGCCCGCCAGATGACCATGATCGGCGTCACCGGCACCAAGGGCAAGACCACCACCACCCACATGATCAAAAGCGTGCTGGAGGCCGCAGGCCGCAAGGTGGGCATGATCGGCACCAACGGCATCTACTATATGGGACGCCACAAGGACACCGCCAACACTACCCCGGAAAGCTACGAGCTGCAAAAGACCTTCCGGGAGTTTCTGGATGCCGGCTGCGATACTGCGCTGATGGAGGTGTCCAGTCAGGGTCTGATGATGGACCGCGTGGCGGGCGTGCACTACGATGTGGGTGTGTTCACCAACCTTTCGCCGGATCACATCGGCCCCGGCGAGCACAAGACCTTTGAGGAGTACCGCAGCTGGAAGGGACAGCTGTTCAAGCGCTGCGATGTGGGCGTGGTGAACATTGACGACGAGAACACCGCCGCCCTGCTGGAAGGCCATACCTGCAAGCTGGTCACCTATGGCCGCGATGAAAAGGCCGACTACCGCGAGACCGGCTACGAGCTGCTGCGCACCCACGATTTTCTGGGCGTTGCCTTCCACGTTACCGGCAAGGACGAGATGGACGTCAAGGTGAATATGCCCGGCGAGTTCAGCGTGTACAACGCGCTGGCAGCGCTGGCCGTGGGCAAGGTGCTGGGTCTGCCGGATGCCGCCATCCACGACGGTCTGGGCAAGTGCGTGGTGAAGGGACGTGTGGAGCTGGTGCCCATCAGCAAAAAGTTCACCATCCTGCTGGACTACGCCCACAACGAGGTATCCACCGAGAGCCTGCTCACCACCCTGCGCGCCTACAAGCCCCACCGTCTGGTGGTGGTGTTCGGCTGCGGCGGCAACCGCTCCAAGCTGCGCCGCTACGGCATGGGCGAGATCTGCGCCAAGATGGCCGATTTCTCCATCCTTACCGAGGACAACAACCGCTTTGAAAAGGTAGAGGATATCATCGCGGATATCCGCGAGGGCATGAACAAGGGCAACCCGGACGCAAAGTTCGTGGAGATCCCCGACCGTCTGGACGCGCTGCACTACGCAGTGGATCACGCACAGGAGGGAGACCTGATCGCCGTCATCGGAAAGGGTCACGAGACCTACCGCGACCGCGAGGGCGTCAAGACCCCCTTCCTCGAGCGGGAACTGCTGGAAGAGTACGCCCAGCAGATCGGCCTTGAGTAATATCTGAACATAAAAATACCGGCTGTGTTGGATGCACAGCCGGTATTTTTGTAGTATTTGGACTTTAGTTCTTTTCCACCAGAGCCTTCTGAGCCTTTTCCTCGGGGATGAGATTGGTCATGCTCTTGAGGCTGATGCCGATGGTGGAGAGGTTGTGCAGCATGGCAGAAGACGCAGGCTGCAGGATGCCCATTGCCCCCAGCGCGATGAGGGCAGAGTTGAAGGTCAGCACAAAGTGGTAGTTGGCGCTGACACGGCGCTGCAGGGAGTTGGCGATGGTCTTGAGGATGACCAGCTCCTCGAGGCTGTCGGCCTTGATGGTCACGTCTGCGATCTCGCGGGCGATGGCAGCGCCGGAGTTGATGGCGATGCCGACGTCAGCGGCAGAGAGGGCGGGGGAGTCGTTGATGCCGTCGCCGATCATCACGACGGTGTGGCCCTCGCTCTTGGCCTTCTGGACGAAAGCAGCCTTGTCCTCGGGCAGGACTTCGGCGAAGAACTGGTCCACACCCACCTGCTTTGCGATGGCGGCGGCGGTGCGCTCGCTGTCACCGGTCATCATGACGGTGTTGGTGATGCCGAGGCCGCGCAGAGCGCGCAGCACGCGGGAAGCTTCCGGACGCAGCGGGTCGGCGATGCAGATGACGCCGGCCAGACGGCCCGAAGCGGCCAGATAGAGGTGAGAATACTCCGGCTCAAGGTTATCGAACTTCTCGCGCTCGTCTTCGGGGATGGTGCAGTGCTCGTCCTCAAAGACGAAGTGGTGGCTGCCGATGACGACCCGCTCACCGCTGACGCGGCTGGCGATGCCGTGGGCCACGATATACTCCACCTCGGAGTGCATCTCTTCGTGGGAGATGCCGCGCTCTTTGGCCTCCCGGACGACGGCGTTGGCCATCGAGTGGGGGAAGTGCTCCTCGAGGCAGGCGGCCAGCTGCAAAACTTCGCTCTCGGTGCAGCCGGAGAAGGGGACGACCTTGACCACCTTGGGGGTAGCGCGGGTCAGGGTGCCGGTCTTGTCGAAGACGATGGTGTCGGCCTTGGACAGGGTCTCGAGGTACTTGCCGCCCTTGACGGTAATATGGCTTGCACCGCACTCGCGCATGGCAGAAAGAACGGCCAGCGGCATGGAGAGCTTGAGGGCGCAGGAGAAATCGACCATCAGGCAGGAGATGGCGCGGGTGGCGTTCCGGGTCAGGGCGTAGGTGACGACGGTAGCACCGAGGCACCAGGGGACCAGACGGTCGGCCAGAGCCAGCGCACGGTTCTCGGTGCTGGACTTCAGCTTCTCGGACTCCTCGATCATGGCCACGATCTTGTCGTAGCGGTTTGCGCCGCCTTCGGCCCTGGTGGTCAGGACGCACTCGCCCTCTTCCACCACAGTGCCGGCGTAGACGGTGGCACCGATGGTCTTGCGCACCGGCATGGACTCGCCGGTCAGAGCAGCCTGGTTGACCATGGCTTCGCCCTCGATGACGGTGCCGTCCAGCGGGATCATGTTGCCGGAGCGGACGACGATCTCATCGCCGGGGTGGACCTTGGTGAGCGGCATGAGCACTTCGGTACCCTGTGCGCGGACCCAGACCTTATCGACATTCAGGGCCATGCTGCGGGCCAGGTCGTCGAGGCTCTTCTTGCGGGTCCACTCCTCCAGCAGGGAGCCGACGTTGAGCAGGAACATGACGGAGCCTGCGGTGGCGAAATCGCCCCGCAGGATGGAAACGCCGATGCTCAAAGCATCCAGCACCTCGACTTCCAGTTTGCGGCGCCACAGGCAGCACACACCCTTCCAGAGGAACTCGATGGAGCGGAACACGGTATAGGCGGCGTTGAGCGGGGCGGGCAGGAACAGCTTGCGCAGCACCCGGCCTGCCAAGAGGTTATACATCTTTTCCTGATATTCCTGATTGATGCGGCGGCTGTCGGCGCTGGTGACCAGTGCGTCCAGTTCGGGGTCATCGAAACGGTAGGTGCTCAGGGCGGCGACGGCGTCCTTGCGGGAGCCGGTGTAATACACCACCACATCGCCCGTCCGCTCGTAGACCTTGGCCTTGTTCACGGCGTCGTGGTGGTTCAGATAGGCTTCCAGCACATCGGCCCGGTGCAGGGTCATCCGCACATTGCAGACGTGTACCCGCAGGCGGCCGCGGCTCTCATGAAGAATAGTACATTTCATATCAGAATATCCTCTGCGTATTGCAAAAAATAACCATAAAAAGAGCCGCCCGCAGGCGGCTCAGAGACTGCAAAATTACTGGTTGGTCTCGGCGGTCTCTGCCTCGGCAGCGTCCTCAATGACCTCAGCCTCAGCCTTGGCAGCGCGGGCCTCGTTGATGGCCTTTGCATCCTCGAGGATGTCACCGGCCTGCTCCTGGACCTTGCTGACGGTCTCCATGGTGGAGTCCTTCATGCGCAGGACAGCAGCGGTAGTCTGGGTGTAGAACTTCTTGGCGTCGCTGCTGGACAGCAGCTTGAAACCAGCGGAACCGAACAGGGTGCCGGCAGCGAACAGAGCAATCTTCTTCATATCGACCATAGTAGTATACCTTCCTTTTTATCGTATTCCCTCATGTACCCCAAAGGGCATGGAATAAGTGTTTCTGCGGATATTATAGCGCAGATTTCGGAATTTGCAAGGTTTTTTGACGATGTTAAGACGTATTAACTTTTTACGGGAAGTAGTTTGAAATGTCTATCTTTACGTGTTTTTTGCCGCAAACTACAGTTTGTATTTTCAAACAAACCGGGAATTTCGGAGAAATCTCGGCCAGAGTCTTGCGCAGGATGCTGCATCCGTTGTACAATAAACATCGTATGACCAAAAACAGCGACAGGGCCGGGACGTTCTGGCCTGTAAAAATAAGTGAGGCTGGGTATGGAAAAGAAAGATATTCGTGTGCTGGCGCTCGACCTCGACGGCACCCTGACCAATGACCAGAAGGTCGTCACCCCCGCCACCCGCGCAGCGCTGGATGCAGCTGCTGCCAAAGGTGTGACCATCGTGCTGGCCTCGGGCCGTCCCACGGCAGGCATCATGCCGCTGGCAAAGGAGCTGGGACTGGATAAAAAGGGCGGCTGCATCCTCTCGTATAACGGCGGTGCCATCATCGACTGTGCCACCGGCGAGACGCTCTACCGCAAGCAGCTGGATGCAAAGTATGTGCCGCAGCTCTGTGCCTTCGCCAGGGAGCAGGGCGTGGCCATCGTTACCTATAATAAACAGGGTGTCGTTTCGGAGAACCCCGAGGACGAGTGGGCGCTGAAGGAGTGCTTTACCTGCAAGCTGCCCATGCAGAAGGTGGAGGACCTCGCCGCCTATGTGGATTATCCCATCTGCAAGATGCTCATTACCCTCGACCCCGCCCGCCGCGACAAGGTGCTGGAAGCAGGCCGGAAACAGTTTGCGGGCGAGATCGATCTCTACCCGTCCAGCCCCTTCTTCATCGAGGCTGTGCCGCTGGGTGTCGCCAAGGACGTGAGCCTCGGCAGTCTGCTGGAAAGCAGGGGTCTGACCCGCGACAACCTCATGGCCTGCGGCGACGGCATCAACGACCGCTCAATGATACGCTTTGCCGGCGTGGGTGTGGCCATGCAGAATGCAGAGCCCCCCGTCAAGGAGGCAGCGGACTATGTAACTGTCGCCGACAACAACCATGACGGCGTGGCTGAGGCCATTGAGAAGTTCATTTTTTGAAAGGATACCAGACGCAAATGCCGCGCAACTTAGTTTTATTTGATTTGGAGTGGAACATCGGCTATCGGCCGTTTATCTTTAATTATCACGGCGTCCAGCAGACGCTCCGGGGGGAGATCATTGAAATTGGCGCCGTCAAGATCGACGAGGACGCCAACGTGCTGGATACCTTCTCCATCCACCTGCGTCCCCGCATCTTCCGCTGCCTGCAGCACCACATCGCCAAAGTCACCGGTCTGACGCAGGAGGACCTCGACAAGGGCGAACCCATCATCCAGGGCCTCCGCCGTTTTATGAAGTGGTGCGGCCCGGACGCCGAGTTCGCCGAGTGGGGCATGGATGACGTGCCGGTGCTCAAGCAGAACCTTTTCCTCTGCAATCTCGACGAGAGCCGCCCGACGGTCTGGTACGACCTGCAGCAGCTCTTTCTGCGGGAGTACCCCCGCAAGGAAGGCGAGGGGATGAAGCTGGAAAATGTCGTCACCCGGATGGGCATCCCGCTGGAACGCCCCTTCCACGACGCTTTGTCCGACACCCTCTATACCGCCGACCTCTGCCGTATGCTCGACCTGCGGGCCGGACTGGCCGCTTACCCCAGCGAGGAGGACACCCTGCGCCAGAGCCTTTGCCCCACGCCGGGCGACTACCGGGATTTCAGGGTCTTCCAAGGCTATCTGGAACAGTCTATGTGGAAGCTGGACCCCGTCATCGGCACGATGGCCTGCCCGGTCTGCGGCACGGCCCTGCAGCCGGATGACGTCTGGCTGAAAAAAGGGAGCAGCGGCTGGTACACGCTGTCCCAGTGTCCCGTCTGTAAGGGCCGGGGCGGCGAGGCAGGCCGGGGCGTGTTCCAGAAATACCGGATGTCGCGCCGGGACGGCCTGCACTGGGCCTTCGCCCGCTGCATCCAGATGCCGGACGATGCAAGCCTGGTCCGCTGGAAAAAGCAGAAGGCCCAGTATCTGGAGCGTCAGCGCCTCAAGGCCGAACGGCAGGCCGCCGAAGCGGAGGCCGCCCGGCACATCTTCTGAGGCAGAAGAATAAAATAGCGTGCAGGAAAGAACGACGCTGTTTCGTATTGTAAGGAGAGACAGGAAGAATAAGGCAAAAAAGCTCAGATTTTGTTCATATCCCGGTCATAGATGCTGGATATACTAAGAAGAAACATCAGGCAGAAACGAAAGGGATGGTATGAGCACGATGGAAACGACGCTCATCGACTGGCTCCACCAGCTGGGTACGCTGGAATTTTGGGAGGCATTGTTAGAGGGCTTTGAAGGACTGGGGCCGTTGGTCCCTATCCTGCTGGCGATGGTGGAATCCATTTTTCCGCCGCTGCCCCTCATCGCCATCGTGGCCCTCAATGTCGCGGCCCACGGCGGATTTCTTGGCTTCGTCTACAGCTGGCTCGGTGTGGCCGCAGGCGGCACGGTGGTGTTTTTATTCTGGCGGCGGGTGGTCAAGCGCTTTTTCTGGAAGCTGGCCTCCCGCTCTGAAAAGCTGAAAAAGGCCCAGCAGTGGGTCAGCCATGTGGACACCGCCACCCTCTTCATGCTGGCGGTCCTGCCCTTCACGCCCACGTCGTTCCTGCATCTGGCCTTCGGCATCTCGGACTTTGACGAGAAACGCTATCTGCTCACCCTTCTGACGGGCAAGGCCGTTATGGTGGCCATGATGTCTCTCTTCGGCCAGTCGCTGCTCAGCTCGCTGAAAAATCCGGTGTATCTCATTCTCGCCATCGCCATCTGGGCCGGGATGTACTGGGTGAGCAGGAAGTTCTGTAAGAAGCACGATTTGGATTGATATAACGCAAAGAGGCCCCGGCAGCAGCTGCCGGGGCCTCTTTGCGTTATTCTTTAGTTCTCGGCCAGATTGCCGGTATAGAGCTGGTAATACTTGCCCTTCTTGGCGATGAGCTCGTCATGGCTGCCGCGCTCGATGATGCGGCCCTGCTCCAGGACCACGATGCAGTCTGCGTTGCGGACAGTGGAGAGGCGGTGGGCGATGACGAAGCTGGTGCGGCCGTACATCAGGCCGTCCATGCCGCGCTGTACCAGTGCCTCGGTACGGGTATCGATGGA
>ERZ773192.3491-NODE-3491-length-11655-cov-2.783621_pt1 | contig 11655 bp, 10 predicted proteins | sample MGYA00581010_ERZ773192 | MGnify/ENA primary metagenome ERZ773192 (study PRJEB29015, sample SAMEA2737741) | human gut metagenome | biome: human gut; feature: human-associated habitat; material: faeces | place: China | collected 2012 ...
CCGCGCGCTGAGCGCCAGCAGCGCGTCCGTCGCGACCGCCAGCGCGAGCAGCAGCGGCACGGCGGGCAGCCACATCATGCCCAGATACACCGCCAGCGCGAGCAGCAGCAGCGTGCCGGCCGCGCCCATGACGAAATAAGCGTTTCTTGTCCTCTTCGCCTGCCTGCGAAGCGCAATGGCCGTCCTGTTGGTCAGCCGAATCGCGTTGCTTTCCATAAACGGGCCTCCGTTATGCTCCAAGGATGGAGAGAATCAGCTTGCTGTCAAACAGCGGCGCAAGGCGCGACGCATTCAGAATGTCCGTGAGCTGCTGCACCGGCACGACCGCCTGAATGATCGGCACGAGCGCAAAGAAGATGAACAGCAGCAGCACGCCGCGCGCCAGCCCGAACACGCCGCCCATCAGCGCGTCCAGATGGCGCAGCACCGGCAGCTCGAACACATAGCAAATCAGGTGGATGACGAACGTCGCGACGATGTAGCAGCCCAGAAAGCAGATCAGAAAGCTGAGGATCGAGAGCGAAACGTTGACGATCGTCTGGCTCAGCAGCGTGGCCATCGTGGTCGCGCCCGGCGCGGTGTTGACCGCGTTGATGAACGCCGCCTGAAACTGCTCGGGGAGCTGCGCGCCGGCCATGATCTGCGTCAGCGCGCCCTGCGTCACCTGCGACACGGTGAGCAGGGAGAGATCCAGGTCCTTGATGCGGCTGCCCGCGTCGGTGTAATACATCAGCGTATTGACCAGCGTATCGTTGCCCTGAAGCCACGCCGCCAGCGACGGGCTGACGGCGAAGGCCGCCGCCGCCGCGCCGATGAGCGCCGCCACGCTGAGCACCCCGCTGATAAAGCCGCGGTACAGGCCGAAGATCAGGCTGACCCCCAGCACCGCCAGAATCAGAATGTCGATGATGTTCATGCTTCTTCCTCCCTTAGGTCGGCAGCTCGACGACGTAGATTTCCGAGCCGGAGGCGACCACCGCGCGGTTGTCGTTCATCATGCCCAGCACGGCCGTCACGTTGATGGGCAAGGCATAGGTGCGGAAGGTCGTATCGCCGAAGCTGCACGCATAGACCGCGTTCTGCGAGAAGCCGTAAACCGACTTTGTGCCCAGCTTCGCGGCGATGCAGGCGCTGGGCAGGTGGATCACGCGGTCGATGCCGCCGTACACCAGACGCACGTTCGCGATGCTGATGCCCTCGCTCTGCTCCTGCGCGGGCACCAGGAGCTGATAGACCGTGCTGCCGCTGCGGCTGACGTCCTCGACCGTGTAGCCGTAGATCAGCGTCGGGCTGCTCGCCTCCAGCGCGCGGTAGCTGTAATGCAGAATCTGGCGGGTGGTGACGACGTTGAGCGTGCCGTTGTCGTCGTAGATCGAATAGGCGATGTGCTCGCCGATGGAGCTTTTGCCGGTGGAGAGCTTGCCGGGCTGGAAGGTTTGCAGCTCGGTGGAGAGCACCGTGCCGGTGGTGTTGAGCCCCAGCATCCACATCAGCTCGGTGGGCTGCGTGTTGTTGGCCGTGGAGGCCATGAAGAAGCCGATATCCAGCAGCGTCTGGTTGGATACCGTGATGTTGTCTACGATCTGGCCGCTGCTGTTGATGACGGAAACCACGCCGTTGTCCGCCTCGCCGACGAACACCGCCACATACTCGTCGCCCGCGCTGGCGAACTGAACGGTGTCGCTCATCTTGTTGTTGTAGATGAGGCGGCCCCTGTTGTTGAGGATGTACAGGTCGTTGCCCGACCATGCGACGATGCGCTTTTCGGTCGCGTCGTAGTCGGCGTTGGTGCCGATCTGATAGCTCCACTCGTTGCCGCCGGTCGCCGCGACGCAGTGCAGCGTCGTGCCGTCATAAAAAATCACGCTGTCGCCGAAGGGCGACACGTTTTGGCTGAGCGTCGCGCCGATGCGCGTCACGCGGCCGACGCCCTCGCGCGTCGAGCCGGTCAGCGCGTAGACGACGCACACGATCAGCACCCCGATGAGCGCGAAGATCAGGATCGCCATGCGGATTCTGCTCTGTATGGCGTTCTTCTTTTTATTTTTCTTCTTTTTTTGATCGTCATTCATCCCGTAGGCGTTAAACGTGGCGTTTGCGCCGGTGAGATAGGTGACGCGCCGATTTTTACGATCCATGTCAGCATCCTTTCACGAAAGGAGAACGCCGGGCTGCCGCCCGAACTGGTTTTTGGGGCAAGCCCCGCCGTATTTTCCGCTTTTCCACTTTTGGAGAACCCACAGCGGCGCGCGCGTTTTCTTTCGGGCGTTCCGCGCCCCAAAAGCCAAAACCCAAAAGACTTTTGGCGCGGCCGCGTTCTCCGGGCGCGGCCGCCGATTTTGGGTTTTCCTCGGCTTCTCCGCAAGTTATCAACAGGCTTATCCACACTTCTGTGGATATTGTGGATAAATTGTGGACGAGTGTGGATAACGCCGGGATAAGTCCGTTTTTTGCTGTTTTTACACGATTTTGGGCGATTCCCCAAAAGTCGCTCATGTCCGCGTCAGCACGCCGTTCTCCACGCGATAGACCGCGCCCTGCCGCGCGCCCGCCAGATCGGAGAGGTCCGTGCAGGTCACGAACGTCTGCACCCGGTCGATCCGCTCGATGAGCTGCCGCCTGCGGCTGGGGTCCAGCTCGCTCATCACGTCGTCCAGCATCAGAATCGGCGCTTCGCCGCTTTCCGCGCCGGCCAGCTCCAGCTGCGCCAGCTTGAGGGAGAGCACCGCGCTGCGCTGCTGCCCCTGCGAGGCGAACGTGCGCGCCTCCTTGCCGTCGATGGTGATGGCGATATCGTCCCGGTGAATGCCCACGGTCGTCGTCATCCGCCGAAGATCCTCGCTGCGCGCCTGCGAAAGCCGCGCCAAAAGCGCCTCGTAGGCGTCCGGCGCGTCCGCGACCTGCGAAACGTAACGCAGCCGCAGCTCCTCGCGCCCGCCGGTCAGCGACAGATGCGCCGCGCGCGCAAGCTCGTCGAGCCTGCCCACGGCCTCGCGCCGGTTTTCGCAGATCACCGCGCCCACGCGCGCGAGCTGCTCGTCCCACATGTCCAGCGTCGGCAGCAGCGACGGGTTTCTGGCGATGTCCTTGAGCAGCGCGTTGCGCTGGTTGAGCGTGCGCACGGCGCGCTGAAGCGCGTAAAAATACGTCGGCCGGAGCTGCGAGAGCTGCATATCCATAAACCGCCGCCGCTCCGCCGGCCCGTCCTTGACGATTTGCAGATCCTCCGGCGAAAACAGCACGCCGCAGACGTGGCCGAGCAGCTCGCCGATGCGCTCCGCCTGCCTTAGGCCGATGCGCACGGTCTTTTTCTTCCGCTGGGTGCGGCTGAGCACCACGGCGACCTCGTGCGTGCCGTCCCGCTGCGCGGTTTTGACCGTCACGCGCGCGCTGTCCCGCCCCCACTGGATGAGCTCCTCATCGCGGGAGGTTCGGTGGCTTTTGCCCAGACAGCACAGGTGCAGCGCCTCCAGGACGTTCGTTTTCCCCTGCGCGTTCGGGCCGGTGAACACGGTCACGCCCGCGTCCGGCTCGATGAGCGCGCGTTCGTAATTCCTGAAATGGCTCAGGCTGAGCGACGTAACCCGCATCGGCGCTTATGCGTTGAACACGCGAACCGGGAGCACCAGATACAGATAGCTGTCCCCCTCCACCGGGCAGACCACGCACGGGCTGACGTTGGAGTTGAAGCGCATGACAATCTGGTCGTCGGCGAGCGCCTTGAGCACGTCGGTGATGTAGCGCACGTTGAAGGCGATCGTCAGATCCTTGCCCTCGGTGATGACCTGCATCTTTTCCTCCATGTCGCCCGTCTCCGAGTTGGATGTGACCTCCAGCGTTTCGCCGTCGAGCTTGAAGCAGACCAGGTTCGATTTGCCCTCGCGGGCGATCAGGCTCGCGCGGTCAATGGCGCTGCCCAGCTCGGCGCGCTCGACCGTCACGCGGGTCTGCCATTCCTCCGGCAGAATCTGGCGGTAGCGGATAAATTCGCCCTCCAGCAGGCGCGCGACCACGCGGGTTTGGCCGATGTTCATGCGCGCGTGGCTCTTGGTGAAGCACAGGGAGACGGGTTCCGCCGTATCCGCCAAAATCTTCGCGATGTCGCCCAAAACGCGGCCGCCGACGACGGCGCTGACCGGGGCGGACGGGCCGGCGACGTTCTCCTTGCGCAGCGCGAGGCGGAAGCCGTCCAGCGCGACGACGCGCATTTCGCTGGCGTTGATTTCCAGCAGGCAGCCGGTCAAAATCGGGCGGCTCTCATCCTGCGCGATGGCGAACAGGGTGCGGCCGATCATATCCTTGAGCGTGTTTTGGGGGAGCTCGAAGCGCTCGCCCTCGACCTGCGGCAGTTCCGGGTATTCCACCGGGTCAAAGCCGTTGATCGTGGTGCGCACGCTCGCGCAGCGGATCGTCGCCTGCATCCGCTCGCCGATGGCGATGTCGCACGGGCCGCCCGGCAGCTTGCGGATGATTTCGCAGAGCAGCTTGCCCGGCAAAACGGCGCGGCCTTCCTCGCTGAACGTCGCGGGCAGCAGGGTTTCGATGCCCAGCGCCAGATCGGTGCAGGTGAGGCGAAGCCCTTCGTCGCAGGACTCAAACAGGATGCCTTCCAAAATCGGCTTGGTGGAGCGCACGGCCAGCGCGCGGCTGACGATGGAGAGGGCGGTATTCAGTTCGTTGGTATCGCAGATGAAACGCATTTTTGACAACCTCCATGGGGTAGTAGCTGTATATACGTTCAGCAGCAGGAGCCGTAGGGCGGTGGATAAACGGGATAAGTGCCAAAAAGCCATACGCGGCCGGCCTTTTGGGCTGTGGAAAACACTGGATAAAGCCCAAAACAACCGACGGGTTTATCCACAACGCTGTGCACAACTCGGCTCCGTTTTCCCAAAAGGGCGCTGAAACGGTATAAAAGGGCAAATTCACACCTATTCAGTATTCGCGCTTTCAGGGAAAAATCCTTCCAGCGGAGGGCAAGACTTTGCCGCGCGCGTAAAAATTGAACGCGCCGCCGAACAGGGTTGAGAAAAAAGGTCGGATATGATAAACTGATAATGAAAGCGTATGTTTGATAAGCGGTGCACTTCAAAACGCAACCTCAAATAAAATTCGAATCCCATTTTGTCAGAAGAGAAGGAAAGGCGAGAGCAATGGAAACAGTCAGAAAAACGCGGAAGCTCCCGGAGCAGGTGGCCGACAAGCTGCGGGAAATGATCATACAGGAATCGCTCAAGACGGGCGCGAAGCTCCCGGCCGAGGCGGAATTGATGGAGCGCTTCGGGGTCAGCCGCTCGACGGTGCGCGAGGCGGTCAAAATTTTGCAGACGGAGCATATCGTCGATATCCGGCAGGGGCAGGGCACGTTTTTGTGCGCCATGCCGGGGCTGGCGAGCGACCCGCTGGGGCTGCGCTTCGCCGATCAGGAGGAGCTGATCGCCCAACTGCTGGAGACGCGGCTGCTGATCGAGCCGAACGTCGCGGCGCTGGCCGCCGTCCGGCGGCAGGAAAAGCAGCTCGTCGCGATGAAGACCCTGTTGGATAAGATGGACAACGCCTATCTGCACGGCGAGGATTACACGCCGTATGATTTTGAGTTCCACAGCATGATCGCCCAATGCACCGGCAACGACGTGATGATGCGCCTGCTGCCGACGATTCACGAATCCATTCAGGCGGGCTATCACCACACCCGCCGCGTGGAGGGCAGCTATCAGCGCGCGAGCCAGTGCCATTTGGAGATGTACCGCGGGATTCTGGAGCACGACAGCGAGCGCGCGCGGCAGGCGGCGCAGCGGCACATGATGCAGACGATGCACGACTCCGGCGTGGAGGTTCCCTCGGTGCTGGTGAAATAATGGAAACGCTCAAAATCATCGCCCGAATCCGCAGCGACTTTCCGCAGAAATTCGGTATTCCCCGCCAGAGCGGCGTCGTGCCGGAAACGCGCGCGGAAATCGTGTTCGAAAAGCCCTATCAAAACCCGGACGCGCTGCGCGGCGTCGAGGGCTTTTCGCATCTGTGGCTGATCTGGGGCTTTTCCGCCTGCGAGCGGGATGCCTGGTCGCCGACGGTGCGCCCGCCGAGGCTGGGCGGCAACGCGCGCATGGGCGTGTTCGCCACGCGGTCGCCGTTTCGCCCCAATCCCATCGGGCTGTCGTCCGTGACGCTTGAGGAAGTGCGGCTGCACACCCCGGAGGGGCCGGTGCTCGTCGTCGGCGGCGCGGATCTGATGGACGGAACGCCGATTTATGATATCAAGCCCTATCTGCCGTATGCCGACTGCCACCCGGAGGCGACGGGCGGCTTTGCGGAGGAAAAGCGGCATTACGCGCTGGCGGTCGATTTTCCGGCGGCGCTGGAGGCGCAGATCGACCCGGCGCACCGGGCGGCGCTGCGCGGCGTGCTGGCGCACGACCCGAGACCCTCGTACCAGAGCGACCCCGAGCGCCTGTACGGCGTGGCCTTCGCGGGGAAGAACGTCAAATTCACCGTCGAGGACGGCGTGCTGACGGTGCGGAAAATCGAGGAAATATAATATAAAGAACGAGGCTGTTAAGCTAACAAAACTGATATTTCAAGGAAAACTAAGAGTTTTTGCCCGAAGGTTTCCAAAGGGCGACCGGAAAGCCCTTTGGTGGGGCGATGGGGCAAAGCCCCATATTCTGAAAATGCTTCGTTTTTAATTCTTGAACGATTGGGATTGAGCTTGACAGCTTCTTTTGATGTTAAAAAATAGCCAAAAGGTGGATGCGCGATGCGCGTTTTTCTGATACACTGAGCATACAAGGGGGAAGTGATATGAAGAACATCGTGGTCAGCATGCAGAATACGCTTCTGTCGGAGGCGATTGCCCACGCGCTGACGGAAACGCGGGAGTTTCGGGTGGAGCAGATTCTGCCCGGACGGACGGGCGACGCGCTCTCCCTGTGCGCCGCCATGCCGGCGGATATCCTGCTGATGGAGGTCAGCCGCCTGAGCGCGTATACGCTGGAAAGCCGCCTGAGCCTGATCGACCGCCTGAGCGCGAAGGTTCCGGGGTGCAAGTTCGTGCTGCTCTGCGACGAAAACAGCGACCCGGAGCTGGCGCGTCAGGTCGTCTGCGCCCGGCAGGATCGCCGCATCGACGCATTTCTCTATGCTTCCGTGACCCCCGCTTATCTGGTCGCCGCGATGGATGCGCTGTAAGAAAGGGGACGACGCCATGAAAAGACGATGGAAATGGACGCTTACGGGCTTTCTCGCCGCGCTGGCGCTGTGCCTGTGCCCGCGCTTTGCCGGAGCCGCGCCGCACGAAGGCATGCCGACGGTGAAAACCTTCGCGTTTTCCTGCTCGGGCATGTCCGCCGATCAGATGCGCAGCTATCAGATCGGGGAAACGAAGCGGGGCCGCCTTGCCACCATCGAGCTGTATCTTGCCTATACCTTCGTGCTGCCCGTGACCGACGCGGATCTGGCGGCGTTTTCCGCGCTGCTGGACGAATCGGATCTGACGGCGTGGGACGGCTATCGGCAGGAGGACAGCACCGTGCTGGACGGCGAAAGCTTCTCGCTGAATGTCGCGTTTGAAGACGGGAGCGGGATTGACGCTGTCGGCACAAACAGCTTTCCCGACGGCTATTATGAAAAGAAGGGTGCTATTCAAGCATTTTTTGAAGCGTTGATGCGTGAATATGAAATCGACGCGGACAAAATTGGATATTGGTGAGACATAAAAAACAGAAACGGAGGAATCAATCCATGAAAAAATGGCTGTGTCTGGTTCTCGCGCTGCTGACGCTGACGGTCTGCGTCTTGGCGGCGGCAGAATCCACCGATTGGAATTACGACCTGAATTACGCCATACTCCGCGGCTACAACGGCGCGGGCGGCGACGTGACCGTGCCCGCCGAGATCGACGGCTACACGGTGGATGTGATCGGCGTCAGCGTGTTTGGCTCGGAGGCGATCACCTCGCTGACGCTGCCGGAAACGGTGCTTGAGCTGAGGAGCAACGCCGTCTCGGGGTGCGAAAACATGACGAGCGTCACCCTGCCCCAGAGCCTGGTCGTCATCAACCGAATGAACTTTTTCAGCTGCAACTCGCTTGAGGAAGTCGCCATTCCCGCGGGCGTGCGCTATATCGGCGAGAACTCGTTCCGCTTCTGCGACGCGCTGCGGAAGATCACCTTCGAGGGCGTCTGCCCGCTGATCGACAAGGGATGTTTCAGCCTCATCGCGGAGGACGCGGTGGCCTACGTTCCGGATGACGAGCTGGAGGCGTACACGGAGGCGTTTGAACGCGCCGGGATTGAGGTGCCTGTCCAGCCCAGCGGCAAAAACGCCGTGGTCGTGGAAAACAACGGCTTCGCGGAGGAGGATTTCGAATTTGATCCCGCGACCGGCACCATCACCAGCTATAACGGCTTCGCCACCTACCTCGCCATTCCCGAGACCATCGGCGGCGCGGCGGTGAAGGCCATCGGCCCCAAGGCATTTGCGCAGCACACCTATATCGCGCTGGCGGAGCTGCCCGAGGGGCTGGAAACCATCGGCGACAATGCGTTCTACAACTGCGAAACGCTGGCGCGCGTCGTGTTCCCCTCCACGCTGAAGCGCATCGGGGATTATGCGTTCTACAACGCCTACCGCAGCAACGTGCTGGAATTGCCGAGCGTGGAGCATATCGGCGCTTACGCCTTTTATGCCATCGGCGTGACCGACGCGCTGGAGCTGCCCGAGGGATTGAAGACCATCGGCGACAGCGCGTTTGAAAACTGCAGAAACATGGGCGACCTCTACCTGCCCTCGACGCTCGAGGCGATTGGTTCCAATGCGTTCAAGGGCGATTACAACATTCAGTACGTCGTTTTGAACAGCGAGACCCCGCCTGCGCTGGGCGAAAACGTCTTTGCGGGCTGCGATTATCTGGCGGATATCGACCTGAACGCGCGCGGCACCAAGCGGCAGATGCAGGAATGGCAGGCTGCAAACGATCAGAGCAAACTGGGTTCTCAGTGGGGCGCTGGTGATATCATGTACAAGGATTTGAACGGTGACAAAGTGGTTGACGATGGTTCCAAGACAGTAGACGACCACGGTGATTTGAGAGTTATCGGTAACAGCGAACCTCGTTTCAACTTTGGTCTTCACCTTGGTGCCGACTGGAAAGGCTTCGATGTACAGATGTTCTTCCAGGGTGTATTGAAACGCGATCTCTGGCTCAGCGGTCCGTTATTCTGGGGAGCTGACGGAGGAGAATGGCAGTCTGTAGGTTACGAAGAACACCTCGATTACTGGCGTCCGCAAAACACAACTTCTATCTTCGGTCCGAACGCAGATGCCTACTACCCGAAAGCTTATATCGGCGACAAAGGAGATAAAAACAAACTAACACAGACCGGTTACCTGCAAAACGGAGCTTACATGCGTATGAAGAACCTGCAAGTGGGTTACACCTTCCCGAAAGCATGGACCAGCAAAGTCAATATCGAAAAAGTACGCGTGTACTTCAGTGCAGAAAACCTGTTTACCATCAGCGGTATTGCTGATATGTTCGACCCTGAGGCCATTGCAGCCAACGGATGGTCCAGCGGAAAAACTTATCCGCTTTCACAGACCTTCTCATTCGGTATCAACGTGACACTCTAACCCTTAAACATTTGAACGAACCATGAAAAAAAATATATTATTCGCCATTGGAATGACAGCCCTGGCCTGCTCCTGCAACGATTTTCTGGACAGAGAGCCAATGGATGCAGTACCTGTAGAAAAATATTTGCTCAGTGAAAATGACCTGGCAGCCTATACGGCCAACCTATATAACTCACTGCCTTCGCATAAACCCGGAGTGTACGACATCGGTGTCTTCGCAACCGATAACAACAGTGACAACCAGGCAGCTTCCAACCCGGAAAAACTGTTCGTAAAAGGTGAAAACCGTGTAGCACAATCAGGAGGTGCCTGGAACTTCAGCGAAATCCGTTCGGCCAACTACTTCATCAACCGCGTACGTCCGTTGCTTGAAGCCGGTGAGCTAGGTGGCAATGAAGCCAACAACAAACATTATCTGGGTGAAGCCTATTTCTTCCGTGCATTCTATTATGCCAACAAGCTGGACTCACTGGGCGACTTCCCCATTATCAAGACAACCATTGCCGACAATTATGAAGCAGTAAAACAAGCCAGCCAGCGCCGTCCGCGCAACGAAGTGGCCCGCTTCATCATTGAAGACCTTGACTCAGCTTACTACTTTATGTCGAACACTCCTCCGGCCAGTAACCGTCTGACCAAGGATTGTGCAGCCTTGCTGAAGAGCCGTGTAGCCCTGTTCGAAGGTACATGGGAAAAATACCATAAAGGTACGGCACGCGTTCCGGGCGGACCGGGATGGCCAGGTGCACAGAAAGACTATCTAAAAAACTTTACCATCGACATTGATGCGGAAATCAGCTATTTTCTGAACGAGGCCAAAAAAGCCGCCCAGATTGTAGCCGATAACTATCCACTTTACAATGACTATCCGGCTTTGTTCAACAGCAACTCATTGAGTTCCATGCCCGAAGTCTTACTGTGGAGAGCTTACGATGCCAACCTGACACCAGCTGTGAACCACTTCGTAGTGGGCTATCTGCAACGTAACGGAGGCGGAAACAGTGGCTACACCCGCAGCATGATTAATACCTACCTGATGCAAAACGGACTTCCTATCTATGCTGCTGGTACAGATTACAAAGGCGACCGCACTTATCAGGATGTAGCAGAAGGACGTGACCCGCGTCTGACTTACAATACCCTGATGCCGGGCGACATGCTGACTGAAAAGGCTGCCATGACCGAAGCCATCATTGACGGAGCCGGATATTACTATCGTGCCCCGATTACAGAAATGGCTGAAAACCGCAGCACAACCGGTTATTCCATTAAGAAAGGTTTGAATACCGAGCCTTCACAAGGTCCTACCTTGCCGTCTACTACCGCATGTGTCATCTTCCGCGCAGCTGAAGCTTATCTTAACTACATGGAAGCAGACTATGAACTGAACCACTCGCTTGATGCGAAAAGTAAAGGATACTGGGAAGCCATCCGCAGACGTGCCGGTATGGATACCGACTACGAAAAGACTACCCGCAATACAGATTTGACGAAAGAAATCGACCTGGCACGCTACTCAGGCAATAATCTGGTAGACGTTACGCTCTACAATATCCGTCGTGAACGCCGCGTGGAACTGGCTGCCGAAGGATTCCGCCTGCGTGACCTCCGCCGCTGGTGTGCACTCGACAAGATGCAGAACTATCAGGTAGAAGGATTCAACCTGTGGGCAGAGAACTACAAGCGCTATGCCACTCCGGATGCCGGCATCAACGGACAGAATTTCGACAAAGCACTGACTGTTATCGACTTGAAAGAAGCCGGTACAGAAGGAGCCAACGTTTCTGCCAAGAGCGATGGAGACTACCTGCTTCCGTACCGTGTCATTTCCAGCAACATTGCCTATAACGGTTACAACTGGAACCCGAACCGTTACCTCTTCCCCATTGCTTTCGATCATTTCCGTCTGACAACCGAAGTGGAAGGTTCAGGTGACTATACTTCCTCTCCTATCTATCAGAATCCGGGATGGAAGATTGAAACAAACAGTTTGCCCGAAGGCGAATAATAATATCCCAACCT
>ERZ773192.3494-NODE-3494-length-11640-cov-2.957100_pt1 | contig 11640 bp, 10 predicted proteins | sample MGYA00581010_ERZ773192 | MGnify/ENA primary metagenome ERZ773192 (study PRJEB29015, sample SAMEA2737741) | human gut metagenome | biome: human gut; feature: human-associated habitat; material: faeces | place: China | collected 2012 ...
TGATGGTTTACGATGACAAGGCTGACGGCTTCGTTTCCGGCGCTATAAATACCACCGGCAACACACTCCGCCCCGGCCTCCAGATAATAAAGACCGCAAAGGGCGTATCCACCGTTTCCAGCTGCTTTATCATGGAAGTTCCCAACAAGGCCTACGGTGACAATGGCGTGCTGGTATTTGGCGACTGCGCGGTAAATATCGCCCCTACCGCAGAGCAGCTGGCCGCCATAGCCATCAGCTCCGCACAGAGCGCAAAGGCGCTTTGCGGAATGGAGCCCCGCGTAGCCATGCTTTCCTTCTCCACCAAGGGCAGCGCCAAGCACGAGAACGTGGATCGCGTAGCGGAAGCTACCAGGCTGGTACACGAGCTCGCTCCCGAGCTTAACGTGGACGGCGAACTTCAGGCGGATGCTGCTCTGGTCGAAAAAGTCGGCCAGCTCAAGAGCCCCGGAAGCCCTGTTGCCGGCAAGGCCAATGTACTGATCTTCCCCGACCTGCAGGCGGGCAACATCGGCTATAAGCTGGTTCAGCGTCTGGCAGGCGCAGAGGCCATAGGCCCCATCTGCCAGGGCTTCGCAAAGCCCATCAACGACCTGTCCCGCGGCTGCAGCGTTGACGATATAGTATCCGTCGTTGCCATTACCGCCGTTCAGGCACAGAATATGTAATCATTATCGGAGGAAAAACATAAATGAAAATTCTCGTAATCAACGCAGGCAGCTCTTCCCTGAAGTATCAGCTCATCGATCTCGATCACAGCAGCGTGATAGCAAAGGGCATCTGTGAGCGCATAGGAATACCCGGCTCCATGATCTCCTACAAGTCCGCCAAGGGCGACAAGTACGAGAAGCAGCAGGACATGAAGAATCACGAGGACGCTATCGCCATGGTTCTGGAGGTTCTTGCGGATCCCAAGATCGGCGTAATAAAGAACATGAGTGAGATAGACGCGGTGGGCCATCGCGTGCTCCATGGCGGCGAGAAGCTGTATGATCCTATCCTCATCGACGACGAAGTTCTTAAGGCAATTGAGGACTGCATTCCTCTCGGACCTCTCCACAATCCCGCCAACCTTATGGGCATCCGCGGCTGCATGGCCGTTATGCCCGGCGTACCCATGGTAGCGGTATTCGATACCGGCTGGGGCATGGCCATGGAGAAGTCTCATTATATGTACGCTCTGCCCTACGAGGCATACGAGAACTATAAGGTACGCCGCTACGGCTTCCACGGAACCTCCCACAGGTACGTCACCGGCCGTGCCCTTGAGCTGCTGGGCAACCCCAACGCAAAGGTTATCACCTGCCATCTGGGAAACGGCTCCAGCGTTAGCTGCTCCAAGGCCGGCAAGTGCGTGGATACCTCCATGGGACTTACCCCTCTTGAGGGCCTTCCCATGGGTACCCGCTGCGGCAGCATCGATCCCGCCATCATGCCCTTCCTCATGGACAAGACCGGCATGACCGCCAAGGAGATGGATACCTACATGAACAAGAAGAGCGGTATGCTGGGCATTTCCGGCATCTCCAGCGACTTCCGCGATCTGGGCGCCGCCGCAGAGAAGGGCGATGAGCGCGCCAAGCTGGCCCTCGATATGTTCGTATATGCCGTAAAGAAATACATCGGCTCATACGCGGCAGCCCTCAACGGTGCTGACGCTATCGTATTCACTGCCGGCGTAGGCGAGAACGACCGCGAGGTGCGTAGGGATATCCTCAAGGATATGGAGTACATGGGCATAGTAGCCGATTTCGATTACAACATGACCTGTCCCCGGGGCGAAGAAGTCTGCATAAGCAAGCCCGAGAGCAAGGTAAAGATCTTTGTTATCCCCACCGACGAGGAAATGACCATCGCAAGGGATACCGCAAGGCTCGTCACAAAATAACCAGTTGACAAATTAACGCCTTTTATATAAAATACATAAGGTGTGCTCTTGAAAGGATAAGTATGAAGCTTAACGTTGCACAGGAACTCAAGCAGCCGGGCCGGATAGGCAAATGCCATGAGGATGTGATCCTCGACAGGCAGGAATATCTCGGCAGGGAGCTTAAATTCGCCGCTCCGCTTACGGTAGAGGGCGAGTACTTCTTTGACGGCGAGGGCTTCAGCTTCAAGGGTACGGCTACCACGAGGCTGGATTCCGAATGCGCCCTTTGCGGCAAGCCCTTCATCGAGGAGCTTACCTTTGACTTCGACGAGCGCTTTCTCCGGGAGCCGGAGCCGGACAGCGAATGCTACGGCTACACCGGCGAGGAATTGGATGTCAGCCAGATGCTCCTTGACGACTTATTCCTCAATCTGCCTGCTTTCAGCAAGTGCAGCGAGGATTGTAAGGGGCTTTGCCCGGTTTGCGGGTGCGATTTGAACACAGTTCAGTGTTCCTGTGTTAGAGAGAAAGAGAAGGAAAATCCTTTCTCCGCTCTGGAGCAGCTGTTGTATCACGATAAGGAGGTGTAACCATGGCAGTCCCTAAGAGAAAAACGTCTAAGGCAAGACGCGACCAGCGTAGAGCCCATTGGAAGTTGACCGTTCCCGGTATCGTGGAATGTCCGCAGTGCCATGAGCCCAAGCTGGCTCATCGTGTGTGCAAAAAGTGCGGCTATTACGACGGCAAGCAGGCAGTTGCAGTGGATAAGGACTAATATCGCCTGAAAATTTTAAAACTCAAGGGGCTCCCGATAAAAGGGCCTCTTTTGTTTTAGTTAAAAATATTGTATAATATTCCTTAGTATTATATTAGGAGACGACAGATGAGAATAGCTGTTGATGCTTTCGGCGGCGACAATGCCCCGGCGGCGGTAGTAGAAGGCTGCATAGATGCCCTGAAAAAGTATCCCGATATGTCCGTCACCCTATGCGGCGACGAGAAACGAATAAAGGCGGAACTTGAAAAGTATCGGTATGACGTTGCGCGGGTGGATATTCTTCACGCACCCGAAATAATATCCTGCGACGAGCAGCCGACCTTCGCCATACGCAGGAAGAAGGATTCTTCCCTCGTAAAAGCCATGGAGCTTGTGCGCGACAAGAAGGCTGACTGCGTGGTATCGGCAGGCAGTACCGGCGCAGTACTTGCGGGAGCCACGTTCATAATAAAGCGCATCGAAGGAGTAAAGCGTCCGGCCATAGGAGTGGTGTTCCCGGCGGAAAAGGGCTGTGTGCTTATAATGGACTGCGGCGCAAACGTTGACTGCAAGCCCTCGTACCTTCAGCAGTTTGCCGTGATGGCGTCTGCGTACATGCACGATATAATGGGTGTGGATAACCCAAGAGTGGGCCTCCTCAACAACGGCGCGGAAGCCGAAAAGGGAAACGAGCTTACCAAGGCTGCCTATAAGTTACTTGAGCAGACCCCCGTGAACTTTGCCGGAAACTGCGAGGCGAGGGAGATACTCTCAGGCGGCTTTGACGCCATAGTCTGTGATGGCTTCGCGGGAAACATCGTCCTTAAATATACAGAGGGCCTTGCCGCCACGTTAATGGGTATGCTCAAAAAAGAGCTCATGGCAGATACGCGCAGCAAGCTGGGCGCCGCAATGGCGAAGCCCGCCTTCAGGCGCTTCAAAAAGGTAATGGATTATACCGAGTACGGCGGGGCGCCCCTTTTGGGTATTGACGGGGGGGTGATAAAGGCACACGGCAGCTCAAATGCCAAGGCATTTGCTGCGGCGCTGGGTCAGGCGCGGAGCTTTGCTTCCAGCGGCACCAACGAAACCATACGCCGCGCCGTAAAGTCGCTGCCCGAGGTCCCGGACTGAATAGAGGATTGACATCAAAATAATATGCGGCTAAACTATAGTTGCTTATTGGTATAATAAGAAAGGCGGTATTATATATGACTTTTGAAAAGATTCGCGAAATGCTCTCCAAGCAGATGGATATCCCCGAGGAGTCCATAACCATGGATTCCAGGCTTGTGGAAGACCTCAAGGCCGATTCACTTGACGTTGTGGAGCTTATAATGGATATTGAGCAGGAATATGGAATTCAGGTTCCCGAGGAGGAGCTGCCAAACGTACATACTGTAGGCGATATATTAAGGGTAATGAACAAATAACTATACTTCAAACAGTACCCGCATCTTATGGTGGATGCGGGTACTTTGGTATGGAGGAAGCAAATGGAGCTGGAATTTGCGAGGCTGCAAAAGCTCAATGAGCTGCAAGCGGCAATTGGCTATAAATTTAAAGACACAGAGCTTTTGAATACGGCTCTTACACATACGTCTTATGTGAAGGGTGACGGCAACGGCAGCGTACACAATGAAAGGCTGGAGTTTTTGGGTGACGCAGTGCTGGAGCTCTGCGTGAGCGAAAAGCTCTACAAGGAATACCCTGAGCTGAACGAGGGCGTGATGACGAGAGTGCGCTCCCTTTCGGTATGCGAGGGCGCGCTGCATAAATCGGCCGTAGGCTTCGGCCTGGGTAATTATCTGCTGCTTAGCCATGGCGAGGAGCACTCGGGCGGCAGGAGCAAGCCGTCTATACTGGCGGACGCAATGGAGGCGGTGATAGGCGCCGTATTTCTGGACGGCGGCATGGGAGAGGCAAAAAGGCTGGTGCTGCACGCGGTGGAGGGCCATATAGAGCGCGCGGTGCGCAACGTGAACACCAAGGATTATAAGACGCTGCTGCAGGAGCATGTGCAGAAGCAGCATCAGGGCAACGTAACGTATGACCTTATAGACACCTCCGGCCCGGACCATCAGAGGGTATTCACCCTTCAGGCTGTCATAGCCGGGGAGCCAAAGGGCATAGGCAGCGGCGGAAGCAAGCAGGAGGCGGGGCAGAGGGCGGCCAAGGCCACCTTGGAGGACCTCGGACTGCTGTAATATAATAAGCCGACATTGGCGCAGAGGTTGGAATATTGCGGTTAACAAAAATAGAGATCAACGGATTTAAATCATTCGCTAAAAAGACCGAGATTCAGGTCGAAAAAGGAATAACGGCTATCATAGGTCCCAACGGCAGCGGCAAGAGCAACATAGCCGATGCCGTCCGCTGGGTTTTGGGCGAGCAGAGCGCAAAGGTGCTCCGCGGCAACAAGATGGAGGACGTCATATTTAACGGCACCGAGCAGCGGAAGCCCCAGTCCTTCTGCGAGGTGACGCTGGTATTCGACAACTCGGACGGCAGGCTGCCTACGGATTTCGCTGAGGTCAGCGTTACCCGGCGGGTTTACAGGAGCGGCGAAAGCGAATACCTTATCAACAATACACAGTGCAGGCTGAAGGACATAGGCGAGCTTTTCCGGGATACCGGCATAGGCAAGGAAGGCTATTCCATAATAGGCCAGGGCAAGGTAGAGGAGATACTTTCCAATAAATCAAACGACCGCAGAAACGCCTTTGAGGAGGCTGCGGGCGTGATGAAATACAGGGTGCGCAAGGAAGAGGCCGAACGCAAGCTGGAAAACACGAGAAAAAACCTGGTTCGCCTCAACGACATACTTGAGGAGCTGAGCCGCCAGATAGGCCCTCTCGAGGAGCAGAGCGCCGCGGCGAGACAGTATCTGAAGCTTAGGGACGAGCTGAAGGAGATAGAGGTGAACGTGTTCCTCTATCAGTACGATAAGCTCAATGAGCGAATAACTACTTTGAACGACAGCATGGCGCAGTACGCCGAGGCTATACGGCAGTCCACAGGCATTGAGGCCGCGCTTGCCGCAGACTGCAGCGCCGAGGAGGAAAAGGAGCGCAGTCTAAATGCTGCCATAGGCGAGATACAGTCAAAGCTGCTGACTGCAACGACTGGCGTGGAGAACCGCACAGGCGAGGCAAAGGTGGCCCGGGAGCGAATGGCTAACCTTGCCAGGGAAAGGGAGCGCCTTGAGAATGCCGCCAGAGAGGACAGAGTCAGGCTGGAGGAACTGAAGAAATCCATGGCGGAGGTTTCCGCCCGGAGCAGCGATACGGAGGAAACGAAGCAGCGCGAGCGAGCAAAGCTTGCCGGGATAGAAAAGCAGCTTGCCGGCATACAGACGGAAATATCGGACAAAGAACAGCTTCTGGAAAGCCAGAAGAACAGCATGATAGAGGCCATGAACCGCCTGTCCGACGCAAAGAGCAGGCTTTCGAGATTAGAGGCCATAAAAACAACGCTGCTTGGCCGCATAGACTCCATAAATCAGAAGATGGCGGCTATAGCCGAGGAGGGCGAGAAGCTCTCCCACGAATATGATCAGGTGTTCGGCAGCTACAGCGAGATAAAGCAGGGCTACGACGGCAAAAACGCGGAACGCATGGCGGCGATATCCCACCTTAACGAGCTGAACGCACAGCTAAAGCAGGATAGTGAAAATATCCGCGCCCTTGAGCAGCAGATAGAGGCGGAAAGCTCAAGGATAAAGGTGCTTCAGGAGATGAAGCGTGCCTACGAGGGATATTACTCAAGCGTCCGTAACGTTCTCAGGGACGCAGCAAGGGACCCCCTCCTTGGCAAGTGTATAGAGGGCGTGGTGGCGGAACTTATACGAGTCCCCTGCGAGTACGAGAGCGCAATAGAGATGACGCTTGGCTCCGCTTTGCAGAACATAGTTACCCCTACCGAGCAGGACGCAAAGCAGGTGATAGGATACCTGCGCTCAAGGCAGTACGGAAGGGCGACCATGCTGCCGGTCTCCAGCATGCGCCCGAGGCTGCTGAGCAATGACGAAAGGTCAATGTGCAACGTGGAGGGCTTTATAGGCGTAGCCTCCGACCTCGTATCCTTTGATGAGAGATACAGGGGCATATTTGAAAACCTTCTTGGCCGCACGATAGTGGTGAAGGATCTTGACGCAGGCATCGCCATAAACAAGCGTGCGAGGTCGTCCTTCAGAATAGCTACATTAAAGGGCGATATAATAAACCCCGGCGGCAGCATGACTGGCGGAAGCACCCAAAAGCGGGAGTTCAGCCTGATAGGCCGCGAGAGGGAGATAGAGACCATAACGGCGGCGCTGAAAAAGCAGCGGGAGCAGCTCGAAGCGTCCAAATCCGAGCGTGAAGGGCTGGAGCGGGATATAGCCCGTGCCGGCGAGGCCGTGGAGAGAGCGTCCGAGGCGCTGCACGCGGCTGACGTAGAGCTTGCCACGCACCGCGAAAAGGTGGATGTGGTGCAGAAGTACGTAGAGGAAAACAGGGACGAGATGGAGCAGGCCAGGCTTGAGCTCGCCCAGATAAGCGACAGCATAGAAAATATAGACGAGCAGTACCGTGAGGCCAACGAGGACCGCTCTCAGTGGGAGCAGGGAAACGTGGCAAGCCAGGACGACATAAAGAAGCTTCAGGAGGAGCTGAATAAGCTCCGGGCGGAAGCCGCAAATGTGAACGACAAGGCTACCGAGCAGAAGGTAGCCCTGATGGCCCTCGAGAAAGAGGCAAACGCCGCTGAAAACGAGGCAAAGCGCATGGAGCGCGAGGCCAGTGGCCTTATGGCTGCCATAAAGCGCAGCAAGGATGAGATAGAGCAGGGCAGCAGAAGCTTCCTTCAGCTGCAAGCACAGGTTGCCACGCTGGATGACAGTATATCCTCCGAGCGCATGGACGTGGACAGGCTAACGGATCAGCTTCATACAATGGAGGAGGAGCGGGCAAAGCGCCTTAACTCCATAGACGAGCTGCGTGAGCGGCGGGACAATATTTCCGCAGAGCTCAACGACATAAAGGAGCGCAGCCATAGGGCGGAGCTGAACCTGAACAAGGCGCAGCTGGAATTGCAGAACATGCAGGACAGGATCTGGTCGGATTATGAGCTCACCTATGAGAACGCCCAGCCAATGCGGCGGCAGATAGCCATAACCGCATCTCACATCAGGGTGGACGAGCTGAAAACGGCAATACGCGCCCTGGGCGACGTGAACGTAGGCTCCATAGAGGACTATAAGAACGTCAAGGAGCGCTACGACGAGCTGAATGCCCAGTATGACGACCTTACCAGAGCGGAGGCGGACCTGCAGGTACTCATAACCGACCTTGTCTCCACCATGGAGGAGGAGTTCCGCAGGCAGTTCGCGCTTATACAGCAAAACTTTTCGCAGGTATTTGTGGAGCTGTTCGGCGGCGGCAGGGCAGAGCTGATACTTTCCGACAAGGACGACATACTCAACTGCGATATAGACATAATCGCACAGCCCCCGGGCAAGAAGCTGCAGCTGCTGTCGCTGCTCTCCGGCGGCGAACGGGCGCTTACCGCAATAGCGCTGTTGTTCGCCATACTCAAGCTGAAGCCCACGGCTTTCTGCATACTGGACGAGATAGAGTCTGCGCTGGACGATGCTAACGTTACGAATTTTGCTGAGTATGTGCGCAACTATTCCGACGACACCCAGTTCATATTAATAACACACAGAAAGGGCAGCATGGCGGTGTGTGACTCGCTTTACGGCGTGGCAATGGAGGAGCGGGGCGTATCCAAGGTTGTATCTGCAAAATTTACCGAATCCGCATAATACCCAAAAAGGAGGAAATACAAATGGCGGGCTTTTTTGATAAGCTGAAGCAGGGGCTTTCCAAGACAGGCAGCGGCATAGCGGCCATATTCACAGGCTCCGGCATAGACGACGAATTCTACGAGGAGCTGGAAGAAGCCCTCATAATGGCAGACGTAGGCATGGCGACCACCGATAAGCTGCTCAGCGGCCTTAGGGATGCGGTGGCCGAAAAGAAGATCAAGGAGCGTTCCGAGGCGCGCAAGGAGCTTATAAGCCTGCTGGCGGATCTCATGCGGCCCGAAAAGCCATTTCTCGACGGGACGAACAGGGCCGTGATAATGGTGGTCGGCGTGAACGGCGTGGGGAAGACTACCTCGTTGGGCAAGATAGCTGCGTATTATAAAAATCAGGGCAGGGACGTAGTCCTTGCGGCGGCGGATACCTTCCGCGCAGCCGCCGCCGAGCAGCTCACCGTATGGGCCGAGCGTGCCGGCGTGCCAATAATAAAGCACGGCGAAGGCGCGGACCCCGCGGCGGTAGTGTTCGACGCGGCGGCCTCATTCAAGGCGCGAAACCGGGATATGCTGCTTTGCGACACGGCGGGCAGGCTGCACAATAAGAAAAACCTCATGAACGAGCTGGAAAAGATGCGCCGCGTGCTGGACCGGGAGCTTCCCGGCGTCCCCGTGGAGGCGCTGATGGTGCTTGACGCCACCACCGGCCAGAACGCAATAGCTCAGGCGCGAGCCTTCGGAGAGTCCGCAGGGCTTACCGGCATAATACTTACCAAGCTCGACGGCACCGCAAAGGGCGGCGTGGCCGTGGCCGTAAAGGAAGAACTCAATATACCCGTCCGCTTTGTGGGCGTTGGCGAGGGCATAGACGATATGCAGGCCTTTGATCCCGACGATTACGCGCGGGCGCTGCTAAACGAATAATAAAAGCGAAACGTACTGTGGGCTGTGTTGTGCAGCCCGTTTTTATTTTAAGGATTCGCTTTTGCGAAACGTATTATAGGTGAAGGCCTTCGAAAGAAAAAAGCATTTGGCTGGAGGATTGATACCTTGAATCAAGCCCTGAGGAAAAGGGAAGAGACGGAGGATATATACAGGCGCAACATAGACGCCGTGTACCGGGTGTGCATGCTGTTCTTTAAGGGCAGCAGGGCGGACGCCGAGGACGCGGCCCAAAGCACCTTCTTGAAGCTTATGAAAAGCCCTGTCAGGTTTGAAAACGCGGCGCATGAAAAGTCGTGGCTCATAGTCGTCGCGTCCAATATATGCAGGGATTCCCTGAGGTCGGGCTGGAAAACGCGGGTGCAGTTAGATGAGGAGTCGCTGCAGGGCATACCGGCGGAGGAAAGCTCGGGAGACCTGCTGCGGCAGGTAATGGAGCTTCCTGACAAATGCAAGACGGCGGTATATATGCACTATTACGAGGGCTATACCTCTGGGGAGATAGCCGAGGCAATGGGCAAGAGCAGGGCGAGCGTGTGGGGGTACCTGCACAGCGGGCGGAAGCTTTTGCGTGAAGCGCTGAAGGAGGAAGGGTATGAAGGATAAGCGTTTTATTGAGGCTCTGGACAGGCTTAACATACGGGACTCCCGGCGCGAGGAGCTGCTCGGCGAAATACTTCTCAGGGCAGAGGCCGAAGAAAGGGAGCAGAAGTATATGAAAAAATCAAGAAGAAGCGGTAGGAGGGGCGCGCGCCCCTGGCGTGCACTGGCGCCCATATTTGCGGTAGTGCTTATAATCGGCGCGGTTCTGCTGGTCCCCAGCGTGGGCGAGGCGGTGAGTGGCTGGTTCGGCAGGCTTTTCGACAGGAACAAATACTTAGGCACGCTGCCGGAGAACCGGGCGAGTATGCCGGATGTGGAGGCGGCGATACAGATTCCGAAGGATAACGAGCAGGATTATACCATATACACTCTTGACGAAACGGAAGAAGCCGCGGAATTCGCCGCGGCGAGGGCAAACCTCGGCTTTGACCCGTATGACCCAAAGGACTGGCAATGGCTCAAGGAGGCAAAGCCCAAGATAACCGACGTTCTCGTGGAAAGCGACAAGCTCACCGTAATGTCCTATCTTGAAACCGACCCAAGCCTGTTCTGGTATTACGGCGGTGGCACGACTCTGGACTGGCAAGGAGACATTTTGTATCTGAGCAGCGGCGCGAATACTTACAAATTGGAATTCGGATCTACCCAAGACGGTTTCTTGGACGCATAGATGATGAACGGGGCAACAACTACGATGATTGCACCGATAATCAATACAGAGAACCAAACGGTATTGCTACCGGTAGAAATCTGGCTGGGCGGGATAAAGCTCAGAATGAATGCGAGCAATGAACCACAGAAGCCAAGACCACCAATGAACCACATTAAACCGTTACCGGATTTACCGATACGGAACGGACGATTCAATTTCTTCATCTTATAACGCAGTGCGATAGCTCCGGAGAACATCAACAGATACATAATCAGATAAAGAATCACTGTCAGCTGTGACAGAATCTGATAGAAACTCTGTACGGAAGGCATAACGACGAACAACAAACTCAGTACAGTCACAGCGATACCCTGCACGAACAAGATATTCTTCTGTACACCCAGTTTGTTTGTTTTCTGGAAGAACGGAGGCATATAACCTGCTTTACCTACGGCAAAGATACCTTTTGACGGACCTGCAACCCATGTCAGCACACCTGCCAACACTCCGAATGCAAGAGCGATAGCGATGATCGGTGACAACCAGGAAGCGTGAATGTATCTGAAATAGTTATCGAAACCGACGAGCAGACTCTGAGTTAAGTTAATATCCTTAGCAGGGATGATAACGCCCAATGCGAAGGTTCCCAATACGAAGATAAGAACAGTGATCAGCGCACCGATAAATACGGCTTTCGGATAGTTCTTGGAAGGGTTCTCTACGTCTTTTACGTGGATACCGCCCATTTCCATACCGGCATAAAACAGGAAGATACTGGCAGCAAGGACGACGTTATCGAAGTTGGTAAAGTCAGGGAAGAAGCTGCTGTGGAAATCCATATTGGATTGTCCTCCAGTTGCCAGATAGATAATACCTAATATAATCAGCAAAGCGGCCGGAATAATCGTACCCACCATACCACCGATTTTGGCTACCTTACCAACCCAGCTCATACCTTTCAGAGAAATGAATGTAGCCAGCCAGTAGATGATAAGAACTACGACGAGGGTGTAA
>ERZ773192.3503-NODE-3503-length-11624-cov-2.814245_pt1 | contig 11624 bp, 7 predicted proteins | sample MGYA00581010_ERZ773192 | MGnify/ENA primary metagenome ERZ773192 (study PRJEB29015, sample SAMEA2737741) | human gut metagenome | biome: human gut; feature: human-associated habitat; material: faeces | place: China | collected 2012 ...
GAGTGATGCACTTTCTTCCATTGGCACAGCTATCGGTATTGGTGGCGCAATTTTGTTGGGTCCCCATTGGCGGGTGCTCGACCCGATAGCGGCAGTAGTGGTGAGCTTCTTTATAATGAAAGTCTCTATCCGGTTGCTCATACCTTGTGTAGATGAACTACTGGAGAAATCGTTGCCTGTCGAGGTGGAAAACCAGATACAGGAGACCATTCTGTCATTTCCCGGTGTCAGTTCACCGCATCATTTGCGTACACGCCGTATTGGGAGCTATTGTGCCATTGAAGTACATGTGCGCATGGATGGCAAGATTTCTCTGGAAGAGGCACACCGGACAGCGACGGAAATAGAGAACAAGCTGAAAGAGATGTTCGGCAGGGGTACACATGTGGGTATTCATGTCGAACCGTTGAAATAGTGATTCCTAATCGCACTAAATACATTTGTTTAACGTAAAGAGTAACAGGTGGAAAGTATATTAATTACAGGAGCCAGCGGATTTATCGGAAGTTTCATCGTGGAAGAAGCGTTGAAGCGGAAGTTCGGTGTGTGGGCGGGAATCCGTTCAAGCAGTAGCCGGGAGTATTTGCGAAACCGCAAAATACATATCCTTGAACTGGACTTTGCACATCCCAATGAACTGCGGGCACAACTGTCCGGGCATAAGGGGACATATAATAAGTTCGATTATATCGTCCATTGTGCCGGCGTGACCAAATGTGCGGACAAAAGCGACTTTGACCGTGTCAACTATTTGCAGACGAAATATTTCGTTGATACTCTTCGCGAGCTGAACATGATACCGAAACAGTTTATTTATATCAGTACGCTGAGTGTGTTCGGTCCTGTTCACGAGAAAACTTACCAACCGATTACAGAGGAAGATTCGCCCCTGCCCAACACCGCTTACGGATTGAGCAAACTCAAAGCCGAGCTTTATTTACAAAGTATTCCCGGATTCCCCTATGTTATTTATCGCCCCACAGGAGTATATGGCCCGCGTGAAAAAGATTATTACCTGATGGCTAAGTCTATCAAGCAACATACGGATTTTGCGGTCGGTTTCCGCCGTCAGGATCTGACATTTATTTATGTGAAAGATATTGTGCAGGCTGTGTTCCTTGGTATCGAGAAGCGGGCATGTCGCCGTGCCTATTTCCTGGCAGACGGTCAGGTGTATCGTAGCCGTGCTTTTTCCGACTTGATCCGGAAAGAATTGGGTAATCCGTTTGTAATTCGGGTGATATGTCCGTTAATTGTGTTGAAAGTTGTATCTTTGCTCGCTGAATCTTGGGCAAAGTGGAACAAGATACCAAGTACGCTCAATTCTGATAAGTATAACATAATGAAACAACGCAATTGGCAATGTGACATTACCCCGGCTGTAAAAGAGTTGGGTTTTGCGCCCCAGTATAATCTGGAACAAGGTGTAAAGGAAACCGTTGCCTGGTATAAGAACGAGGGATGGCTTTAGATTTATTTAAAAAGGTAGAAACCCGGAAAGGGTTGTTTGCAGTCGAGAAGATAACACTTATATATAATCTGTTGACTTCTATTTTGATCTTGTTTCTTTTCCAGGAAATGGATCATCCTGTACAGATGTTGATTGATCGTGCCATGATTGCCGGCATGACATTCCTGTTGATGTATCTTTACCGGCTGGCACCCTGTAAGTTCTCTGCTTTTGTGCGTATTGCCATCCAGATGTCTCTGCTTTCATATTGGTACCCCGATACATTTGAGTTTAACCGGATATTCCCGAACCTCGACCATGTTTTTGCTTCGGCCGAACAGTGGCTGTTCAACGGACAACCGGCAGTATGGTTCTGTCTTCGTTTTCCGCAGATGTGGGTGAGTGAGCCGTTTAATATGGGGTATTTCTTCTACTATCCGATGATTCTGATTGTGGTGCTTTGGTACTTTATCTACCGTTTTCAGTATTTCGAAAAGTTATCATTCGTGCTGGTCACTTCGTTCTTTATCTATTATCTGATTTATATCTTTGTTCCGGTGGCAGGCCCGCAATTCTATTTTCCGGCTATCGGAGATGATAATGTGGCGCAAGGGGTGTTCCCTTCCATTGGAGATTACTTCAACCATAATCAGGAGTTGCTGCCCGGACCGGGATACGATCATGGGTTCTTCTACAATTTGGTAGAGGGGTCACAGCAAATTGGTGAGCGTCCTACGGCGGCTTTTCCCAGTTCACATGTGGGTATCTCCACGCTCTTGATGATTATGGCATGGCGTGGCAGTCGCCGGCTGTTTGCATGTCTGTTCCCATTCTATATACTGCTTTGCTGTGCCACGGTGTATATCCAGGCACATTATCTCATCGACTCGATTGTAGGGTTCATCTCAGCCTTCGGTCTGTATGTGGTGGTGACATGGATGTTTAAGAGATGGTTCGCACAGCCAATGTTCAAATAGTGCAAACAATATTTTTGCTATCTTTTTCCTACGCCCTGCACTAATGCCTGCCGGGTGATACACTTTCCCGGATTGGATGCTGACCTGTACATCGCCAGGGGTATCCGTAGTCCGGTACCACCTGCAAGACAATTCACCATCGGCTGTATTGCTGAGATACTCGGTCTTCGCACGTTTGCCGTCGTTGTGCCACTACTCTCCCGAACTGTACTGTTCCAATACACGCTCTAGGGGCGAAGCCTTGTAAACAGGTTTTGAATACGCTTTGCCGTCACCATAATTGGACGACAATCGGGAACGGGATTGGACGGTGCCATTGAAGAAGAATTTGAAAAAGACGACATCGTACAGATCATCGGCTTCGAAGGAAATCCAGAGGAATGGGCAAAGCAAACTGCGACTCTACACAGGCCAGAGAAACAATGGAAAAAATGGCAAGAAACCGGTAGTACATTACGATTATCTATATATAGAATATAGAAAAAGAAAACAAACAATCCCTGTCTCTACAGTTATTTCAGAGAGACAGGGAAAATTTACGCCAATGAATATTAAATTCACCTTATATTAATTCCAGAATAATCATCATGACTACCATGGAATAACAATGTTATTTCGATGATAAATATCCATAAGTTCTTTTATATAAGAAAGTTTTTCTGAATCTGAAAAACAGCAACTACTCTTTTCAAAGAAAGAATATACAGATTTTAATGTCTGATACAAATCAGTATGACAATTCAGAAAAGTCTTAGTTTTCTTATCTAATAATAACAAATATGTATAACTATGTGATGCATATACTCCTATTCGATATATTCCACAACTGTCAGAATCGTTTAATGCATCTAATTTTAGCAATTCATAAGCATAATAAGAACATTTATCACCATCCCGCATTTCACCTGTACTAACCAAAAAGTCCTTTATTTCTTTATTTTCAAAGTCTTGTGCGAACAGATTATTTCCAATTGGAACAATCAGCGCAAGTAATATTGTTACAAATTTTATCATATACATTATTTTAGAATTTATTATGTTGATTGAATAATTCACGCAATGTATTGTTTTCAACTTCATTAGGAGTTTTTTCAATATCATGTGAGGTATTCTTTGTTACATTTTCTTTACTTTCTTTTATATTCTGTTCATCAGTAGCATGTACAGACTCATGTATAGCAATAGCACCTATAGCTTCATTATTGTTCTTTGTCGCCACTTTATACTTCTTAGATTTAGAAGTATTTGCAGTGAAAAATTCATTCAATGTTCCTTCAAAAATGACAATATCAACAGACTTTAATTTATCACCAACAAAATATTTCTTAGAGGTTCCCAATCTATATCTGTTTCTATTATTAGCTCTTTCTATTTTACTCTCAGAACTAATACTTAAGGTTATATTATGGTCTGCATTTACCATTTTCTCAAACTGTATCATTCCGGTTCGAGTTTGCATCATAGCATTACCAATTCGTAAAGCATCTTGAGATGCATTTGGAAGCCAACCATCGTCTTTAGTATATATAACATTGCCTTTGGCATCAACTATTTTCCTTCCATCAGGATCAACATATCTCACCGGATTATTCCCGCAATACGCATACGGACTCACCCCATAATACTTCTCCGCCAACGGATCCATCGTCGTAAACCTTCCCAGCGCAGCATCATAATGCCGTGCACCGTAATCCATCCAGTTCAGCCCGTTCTTACGTTCAAACTCCTTGCCGTTATACTTGTAAGGCTGTTCATTCTGCTTTCCGTCGCTAGTCTCCGCCATGGGAAGACCGTAGGGATAGTAGTGGTTAAACTGAATATTATGGTTGCCACCATCAATTACAGCACGGACATTGCCAAGATGATCATTGAAGTAGAAGTAATACGTGCCGCCTTCAATGTAGCCACCTTCAATCAAGATCTTTTTCAAAGAACCATTCTCATAGATGACACTCCCGGCATAGTCACGAGATATGCTGCCTTGCGTCACCTTGAGCTTCCTGCCATCAGCGGCATAAGTGTATTTATGCGTTACACCGTCAATGGTCAGCAACTCAGGCAAATATAATGAATTATAAGATATGGCGGTTATCTTTTTATTCAAATCTTTCGTAAGGTTGCCATTTTTATCGTATGCATAGCCGGGATTGGCTGCAGAGCCTTTCTTGAAGTCATTGGATTCGGGCAACGTCACTGTTACGGCGGCATCCGAAACGTTGGTCAGTTGGTTACCGTTGTAAGTCATTGTCAGGTTGTCCGCAAGACCGTAAACACCCAGATCACTATTGGCAGTCTTGCCATAACGCTGCAAGGAAAGGATATTGCCATGCTTGTCGTAAGAATAAGAAGTACTATACCGTTCAGCATCCTTACCACCCGAAAAAGTGGCGGAAACAAGGCGGGACAAAGGATCATAGCTATAAGCGTATTTACGGGTAGTACCGTCAAGACGCCACTGCATGGAAGAGATATTGCCGTTATAATCATAAGTCAGATTCTCCGTGTGTTGAGCGCCGGAAATCCCGGTAAGCCACGAACGGACATTATACTCATAAGTATCGGACAAAGAAGAAACACCGTTACGGCTGTTCTTCTTCAGACGTCCCAAATCGTCATACGTGTTGTCCGCCAAAGTTACAGCAGTGAGAGAATTCAGTTTATGGGTAACGGTTTTCACACGGTCGGCATGGTCGTAGGTATAAGTATATACTTGTGTTTGTTGGGCTTTGCCCGTAGCAGTATGTACATGCGTCACTGTCTTGGGTTTGCCCGTAAACGTATAAACGGTAGTGGTAGTATCATAACCGCCCAAATGATTGGAGGAGACAGTCTTCTCCGGACGCCCTTTCTCATCGTAATAATAAACCGTATAGAGTTTCTTGCCGCTGCCGTCGAGCAACGTAGTTACCGTACCTGTCAGCAGACCGCCCGCCGGATGGCTTTCCTTGGGGAAATATGACTCATTGTCGAAACCTGCCAGGCTGCGGAAGCCATAATCGTCATAGTAGTTGATGGTATGCACTACAGGAGAATAAAGCGTCATATTAGGATTGTAGCCACTGTTTTCCAGACCTGAAGCTATGATTTTGCCATCATACGACCGTTTTAAGGAAGTCAGCATCGCCGTAGATCCCAAAGAAGCGATGGAACCCCTGAACTCACAAGTCCCCTGAATCACCGGACGGTTGTCAATGTCATACAGGTAGAAGGTGCAGAGCGCGGGACTTTTGGCTGCCTGTTCCCCATCCTGACTGGCAATCATGCGGTCGCCACGGTCGTACTCGTATCTGATCCCGTCGGCACCGGGTAACTTCTTCCAGATGCAGCGGTTACGGTCATCATACTTATACAGATAGGCATATTGCGCCAGCGCACCCGTACCGTCCGTGGTAAGCCTCCATATACCGGACATTGCCGTAGCGTCGGCCGCCAGAGGAGGAAGCACGGCACGCAGGTTGCCGTAAGAATCATAGACATAATAGGTGTCATGATAACTCGCACCATTCTTGCGGCGGGTAAGGAGCAGCTGCCCCTGCTTGTCCTTAAATTCCAAGCTTACACCCGTACCTTCCTCATCCGTAGTACGGGTGACATACAGTTCTCCCGCCGGATAACACATTTTTCCGGTTAGGATGCTGATCTGAACGTCGCCACGGGTATCCGTAGTCCGGTACCACCTGCAAGACAATTCACCATCGGCTGTATTGCTGAGATACTCGGTCTTCACACGTTTGCCGTTGTCGTGCCACTCCTCTCCCGGACCGTACTGTTCCAATACCCGGTCCAAGGGGGAAGCCTCATAAACAGGTTTGGAATACGCTTTGCCGTCGCCATAATTGGACGACAATCGGGAACGGGATTGGACGGTGCTCAGCGAAAGCGGGTTTCCATTATTGCCCGAAGCGGCATTCACAGGAAGCCAGGTAGCCGAGCTACGGCCTGCGGCGTCATATTCCTGATAAGTCACCAGGTCCAGTTGGCCGGGAGTCATTCCCACCTGAACAGTCTGCCAGGGACGCCCCAGGTCATCGAAGTATTGGTAGGAGGTGATACTGTTGGATACCGAAAGGTCGCTTGTTGCGGTCGTAGCAACGGTAGGAGCGGTAGTTCTCACATAATTATTGTTTCCGGTCTGCGCCTTCGGTTGATGCAAGGAGCCGCAGAGCAGCAATATGAATAATAAGTTTCGTTTCATAATCATTGCGTTTTTTTATTGTTTGTAATTGTATTGATAACTCTCGATGACCTTTCCGTTATGGTCTTTCACGCACGACAGGCGCCCGAAAGAGTCATATTCGTAGTTGGTCTTAGTGCCGTTGGGCATCACGAGCTGTTCCAGGTTCAGAGCGGAATCATAATAATAAGTCGTTATCCGGCTGCCCTCAAGCGAAGGGTTGTTCCTAAGCGCTTCTATGGCAGCCATATCAGCCGAAGAAGGAGAAACGGCGCTTGTCACCCTGTCTATCAACGTTTGTCCTAATGCGCTGAAAGAACCGCCTCTTATTTCAGCAACAACCCGTTGCCCCTTATACCCCCAGATATAGGAGACATCTTCAAATTCACCGTCTTTAGAGATACGGGTAGGATTGCCGTATTTGTCATAGCTTTGATATTTGATGCGGGGCTCGTAATAGTTAAGTTGCTTCACATTTTGCAAGGCGATAAAATCTCCCCAATCCTTATATTCATTCTCCACTTCGTCCACAAACAAACCATTCCTATACACCCTCTTTGTCAGCAACGGCGCAAACATATACTTTTGGAACATGGCATATTGTACCGGTGTGTCCGTGCCATCCTTCCACGCGTCATAAGGATATCGGTAGCAAGTAGTCAGTGTATCACTGCCCGCACCGGCCAAAGACTCTTCAACAATCTGCCCGAGATCATTGTAGCGGTAACAGGTAATCCGGGTTACTCCGTCCTTCATTTCACGGGATTCCTTCACGGCATATTCACCGCTGGTAATGTAATAATTGTAGTAATCGTGCAGCGATCCCTCAATGGCAACCGCGTAGTTATGGTTTGAAGGGGCCGAGAAAAGATGCTCTATGTCAGACAGGGTAGCACCTTGGTCAAGGATATGCGCATAGCGGTTCACCTTCAGATTCAAATGGTCCTTGCGGTTTGTTTCTTCATATACGTTTTCAAGGGAATAAACCACATGCCCATTCCCGTCCCTCACCGTCTTTTGGAGTAGCTTCCCCGATTTCCAGGCATACGACCACAAGGGAATTTCCGTCTTATAACCACGCCACGTCCTATTCATCACATAGTCGGGAAAGTCTGTATAGACATACTTCGTGCGCCCATAAGCGCCGGAGGGGGAACCCACATATTCTGTGACAACAGGATAGACCACCGAACTCCCCTGTGCGAAGTAGCTGCATTTCGGGAAGGGGTAGTACGTTTTGGAGAGGATTCGGTCACCGGGACCATCTATAGGCTCACCGGGCTTGTTATACAATCTCTCCACAACGAGGGATGGAACCATGTAATCGTAGGAGTCCACCCGACGGATGGCACGACCGTTACCGTCATCGTTGTTACCGTACTTATACCATTTACTTTCCTGCAAGTTTCCGGCCGAATCATAATTCTTTATCCCTGCAATACGAAGCCCGCCATACGTCTGATTATCGGCGCGATGAGCCTCATAAGCAAACTCGGAGTATCCACGGGTTGGATAAGTTATCTTCTTTAATATACCCAGTTGCATAGCAGACGGATTAGGAGTACGGTCCATGCCGGGAATTTTCTGCCCATCACTAAACCCATAACGGGGTACAGTGAAATCGGGAACATAAAGCTGATTGGCGGAAGAAGCAAATGAAGAATTATAATATCCCCAGTAGTCGATGCTGACATTGCCTTCAGGTTTCTTTCCATTGTATTCCAATCGGTAGGAATAGACAGTACTGCCTGTAGGAGTACAGAAATTCACAGCATCCAAGTAGGCATCATCGGTCTTGTCAAGGGTAACGGTACGCAACAGGGTACCATTAGCACCGAGAATATCAATTCCCGTCAAAGAATGCGAGTGCTGTCCGGAATAGTAAAACTTCACCTTCCCCGCACTGCTGCTAATTTCAGCGAGCACAGGAGTTCTGAATTTCTTATAAGAGATGCCAGGCATTCCACCACCATAAGAGGTTCCTGAAGTGACTGTTCCGCCGTAAAGGGTGGTTTCACTGATGACATAAAAGTAATTCAGTATAGGACGGCTAACATCGTTCGCCTCACTTACACCAAAATACTTGTAAGTAAAGTTCACCGTTTCCTTGCCGTCGGCCGAGACAATACGCGTCAAGTAATACGTACGGTTGCGGTCATAGTCGTCGCTGTCTCCATACTCAAAATAATAGACGTTGCCCTCCTCATCGTGTGCCCTGGGATAATAATCTCCTTCAAGGGTCAGCGTAGAAGGAATACTGAAATTGTCGCCTTTGTTCATGGCGTAGTGTTGTCCACTGTGTCCGGGAAAAGTGAAGTTATATACATCATATTCCGAATCACGGTAGTAGTCCACCAGTTGATAGGAGCTTTGATTGCCGTTCTCTACATACTCCAGTTGCAACTGGTCGGAATCAGACCTTCCAGACTTGTCATTAAACACAATATCAGACACTTCTTTCACAAACGGCGGCAGTTCGGTGCCGACAGGACGAGACATTCCCGCTCCCCTCGCACTGTAGCTCACCGTCCCGCCCGCCATCAGCGTCCAGCCGTATCCTACCTCCATCGGCAGATCGTCATACTTCAGCCCCGAGGCATGATATTTAAACTCTATGGGAATCTTGATACCCTTCACCTCAATGGTATGAATGGGGATTGTGATATCCACCAGCCCCGTATACAGGTTGGTAGGATAATATCCGAAACGGTCTATCATAGTCGCCTTGGGCGAGGGAGTGACCAGTTGCGGCAGACTGGGCACACCGGACGACTGCCCGTGCATGCCCACGGCACACAATATGCCGACAACGACGGTTAATATTCTTTTTTTCATATAATTCTATGTATTAAAAATGTTTGATTGATATTTTGAAACTTCAGACAGGAATTTTGTGAAAGCGGAAAGAATGAGGTGGTGTCAAAACTTAACCTTAATGTATCGCATTCATTGCATTTGCTCCCACTACTCCTGCCACAGCCGAAACTACTGCGATGATCACTTTAAAGATCATGCTCCATACAGATTTTTTAATTGCCATTATTTTCCACACCTCCTTTCCACCAGCTTTTAATTTTTAATTTCTGAATCCTCCGGTTTTAGCCCTTATCCCAACGGATCATCTTCTATGCCGCCATCTCCGGAACCGCCCTGGTTGCCGCCACCTTCCTCTCCATCGGTGCCCGGCATGTTCAGCCGCTTGAGCTGCGTTTCAAGGTCGACAAAGTCGATGCGGTCCTCCGCACGGGTGGTGGCAGGGTCCAGGTTGGGACGGATGGCGCTCGAAGCACGGAAATTGATACGGACCGCCTTGATCTTCTCAGGCAGGCAATCCTTCTTGAGTACCGAACCTGTAGTGCTAGCCGAAAGGCTGAAGACGCCAAAACCCTCGACATTGACGGAACGGCCGTTGTAGAGTTCACAGCGCAAGGCTTTCACAAAATTGGTGAGTACACTCTGAATGTCGCCCAAAGTAAGCGAGCTGCTTTCCTTCATCTGGGTAGCAATACTGTTCAGGGTGGCAGACTTGCCCCAAACCAGCAGTTGGGAATAGTACTTGCCCGAACCATCCTTCAGGAACGGGTTCTTACGAAATTGTTTTTTGTACGTTACTGACATAATAATTGATTTTTTGAAGATTGATATTTTTCGTTTATCAATCGGTATGAATCGGTATCGGGCGAGGAAATGGCAGAGGCGACGTCTTATCTCCGGAAAATTCCTCGCAGGGTCCCCGCATTGAGGACACGACAAAGGTACGGAGCAGAGAAAAGAAGGATGGACGAAAAAGGATGTACCGGAATGTACTTGTACGAACTTTGTCATACTTTGTCCCACAACCGATGCGAATCGGGAGTTGAATAAACGGTTGGCAGGGAATGGTATAACGAAAAACAAGCAATGCCGTGGCGTGAAACATAGCTTGTTCCACGCCACAACATTGCTTGTTGGCAGCCCAAGTGCGGGATGTATTATCTAAGACGCCCCACCCGCTCAGGGCGCATCCAGATACTTCACCAGTATCGCCACCTGACGCCGGCTGAAGAGCTGGTCGTTCTTCCCCTCGGGACCGCCGTAAAGCTCGCGGTGCAGGGACGGATTGAAGTTTATCCAACGGCGGAGCTTCCTCAAAGCAGCTTCGGACGAAAGACAGGGAAAGTAAAGCAGTGCCAGATCGGACTTCAGATATGCCTTGATCTCAAACCGGGCAGCTTCGAAATCGGGCTCTTCGGAAAAGGCTGTTTCGGGATTTGTGTACTTTTTCATAATCATGATGTTTTCTGTTATAGTTCATATTTTATTCAGGAAAAATCGGAACACCGGAAAGGCTTCGGGAAGCACTTCCGGTGCTTGGACAGGGGTCAATTTAGGGTCAGGGTCACTTATAGCCCCGTCCGGAAGATGATTTCCGTTTCTTCCGATAGCTATTCTCCTCTTTTACAAGATATTGAAGCTTCAAGGCTTTGCGTAAAAGTCGTTTGCCCGTAGATTCGGACATACCGGTATTCTCTACCGTTTGAACAAACTCCGTATAGGTAAACTTCCTGGACAGAGACGATAATATTCCATCCAAACGATGGAAACAGTGCATACTGGCAGGGGGCTGATTGGTATCAGGAAGCGAGGTACTAAGCAGGAGGCTATGCTCCACCAGCGTACGGATGATATCCATTGCCGTATGGAAATCTTCATCCGTACACCCATATTCCTTGGCATAACGGTAATCTTCCCACTTGCGGAAAACAGTAAAGACAGCAGCCAGGCGCATGCCCAACAATCCGGCACGGCGGATAAGACTGCCCGAAGAGTCACGCCCCTCCACCAATGCACGGCGCAGCATCTCACTGAAAAGTTCCGTATGGAGTTTCCACTGCGAAAGGCTGAAAGTGACCTGCGTAGGCGACTCCAAAAGTACCTTGTGCATCTCAAGCAACTCCTTCCCCAAACTCTGAAAGTAGCGGCGAAGGTCCACCTGTTCATCACCCGGCGCACACGATTCCCATTGTTGGGTTTGCTGACGGGT
>ERZ773192.3507-NODE-3507-length-11618-cov-4.941970_pt1 | contig 11618 bp, 10 predicted proteins | sample MGYA00581010_ERZ773192 | MGnify/ENA primary metagenome ERZ773192 (study PRJEB29015, sample SAMEA2737741) | human gut metagenome | biome: human gut; feature: human-associated habitat; material: faeces | place: China | collected 2012 ...
TCAAGGCGAGCGTCCCGACGCTCATTTCGCAGATCCGCAAGCGCGGCCGCGAGTACGAGATGAACATCGACGAACTGTACCTCAAGCGGCTGAACAACAAATACAACCACTGGATCGACACCATTTACGAGGGCGAGGTGCTCGTCGTGGACAAGGATCACGAGGATTTCGTCTCGAACCCTGCGGTGCTGGAACGGATCTGCGCGCGCCTCGACGCGCTCAAAGCGAAGAAATAGCGCATGACGCTGCCTGCGAAATTCGTGGAGCGGGTCCTGCGCGACCTCGGCGGGACGGAGGGCGCGGCCCTCTGCGCGGCGCTCGACGCGGAGCCGCCGGTATCGGTGCGGCTGAACCCTGCCAAGACCGGGGCGGACACGCTTCCCGCCGGACCTGACGCCGGGCTTCCCGTTCCGGAGGCTGCAGGGCTTCCCGCCCTGGCGATCGCCGGGCGCGTGCCGTGGAGCCGTGACGGGCGTTACCTCGCCGTGCGTCCCTCCTTCACGCTCGATCCCGACTTCCATGCCGGGGCCTACTATGTCCAGGAGGCTTCGTCGCAGTTCGTGGGACACCTGCTCGCTGCGGTCCGCACCGAAGGGGCGCGCATCCTCGACCTGTGTGCAGCTCCGGGCGGCAAGACGACGCTCTACGCCTCGCTGGCCGGACCCGACGGGCTGGTCGTCGCCAACGAGATCGACCGCCGCCGCGCCTCGGTGCTGGCGGACAACGTGCACAAGTGGGGCACGGGCAACGTGGCCGTCACGACCTGCGAGCCGCGTGCGCTGGGCGATTTCGAGGCGTGGTTCGACGTGGTGGCCGTCGATGCCCCCTGCTCGGGCGAGGGGATGTTCCGCAAGGACCCCGACGCCCGCGGCGAATGGAGCGAAGGCAACGTGAAACAGTGCGCTGCGCGGCAGGATGAAATCCTGCGCGAGGCGTGGCGGGCGCTGCGGCCGGGCGGCACGCTCGTTTACAGCACCTGCACGTTCAACCGCGACGAGGACGAAGGCGCGCTGGAGCGGATGGCGGCGTGGGCCGGCGACGAGATCGCCGAGTCGGAAGAAACGGCTGTGGAAGATGCGTGGGGCATCGTTTGCGGGCGTGTCGGAGCGTTCCGCACGTTCCGGTTCTATCCCCACCGGACCTGCGGCGAAGGGTTCTTCGCCGCCGTGGCCCGCAAATCGTTCGACGCCGGGGGGCGCGTGCGTGCGCCGAAGGCGCGTCGCACGGTATTTGCGGCCGTGGACCGGAAGACCGCCGGCGAACTGGCCCGCTGGGTGCGGAATCCCGGCGGTATGCGCTTCGCAGCGGTGGCCGACACCTGCTATGCATGGTACGCCGCGCAGGCCGACGCCGTGCGGACGCTCTCCGAGGCGTTGCCCGTGATCTATTCGGGCGTGGCGCTGGGGCAGGTGTTCAAGGGAGTGCTGAAACCCGATCCCGCGCTGGCTTTTTTCGACGGGCTGAACCGCGGGGCGCTGCCTGCGGCGGAACTGGACGACGAAGAGACGCTGCGCTTCCTGCGCCGGCAGGACATCGCCGCCGGAGGGTTGGCCGAGGGGATGAACCTCGTCTGCTCGCGGGGGCGTGCGCTGGGATTCGCCAAACGGATCGGCGCACGGGTGAATAACCTGTATCCCAACTCATTGCGAATTATAAAACAATAGATATGGCCGATAAACTTTTTTATTCGATGGGCGAGGTGGCCGAGATGTTCGACGTCAACACGTCGTTGATCCGCCACTGGGAGTCGCAGTTCAGCATTCTCCGCCCCAAGCGCAACAAGAAAGGCAACCGCCTCTTCTCGCCGGAGGACGTCGAGAACCTCAAGATGATCTACCACCTGGTCAAGGAGCGCGGCATGACGCTCGAAGGGGCCAAGAAGGCGCTCCGGAAGGCGCCCTCCGAGAGCGGCGTGGACCGTGATGCCGAACTGATGGAGCGGTTGCAGCGTATCCGCGCCCTGCTGGTCGAGGTTCGCGAGGACCTGAAAGCCGGGGAGGGTGAGATCGTGACTGCTTCGGATGCCGATATGACCGATGTCGATGCCTCCGCTGCTGCCGCCGCTGATACCGCTGCCGCCGCCGAAACGCCCGTGCGCCGCCGCCGGGCCAAGGCCGTGGTGAAGATCGACGAACCGTCGGACGATGCCGCCGGGAAAGCCGCCGGGAAAGCCGCCGGGGATTCCTCGGCGCAGCCTGCCGTCAAACGCAACGTCCGCAGGCCCCGCCGCAAGAAGGAGGAGGCCGAAACCAAAGAGCTGTTCGCGTTTTACGAACAATCCTTATTTTGAGCATTGTCCGTAAAGACGCTCTCGATCCGCGCGGGGTATTGTTCAAGAATTCGCGGCTTTACCGGGCGTATTCACGGCGTGCCGCCGTCTTCGCAAGCCCCCGCCCCGGCGGGGCGTAATGCCGCGAAGCGACAGACCGGCTAAAAGCACAGGTGCAGGCGGCGAAGAACTCCTGAATGCTGTATAATATAATTAACTCATATGATTATCAGACAAATAACCGACGTCATCGAACGCTTTGCCCCACTTGAGTGGCAGGAATCGTATGACAATGCGGGACTTATCGTCGGCCGCCCCGACGACGAGGTGCACAAGGCCCTGCTGGCCGTGGATGTTACCGAAGAGGTGCTGGACGAGGCCGAAGCCGAAGGGTGCGATCTGGTGATCACGCATCATCCGATCGTCTTCCGCGCGCTCAAGCGGTTCAACTCGGCTGATCCCGTCGAGCGGTGCGTCGAGCGGGCCATCCGCAGCCGGATCGCGCTCTACGCCTGCCACACCAACCTCGACAGCGCCCCCGGGGGCATGAGCTGGCGGCTGGCCGAAATGCTGGGCGTGGGGAACCTTCGGGTTCTCCAGCCTTCGGAGACCGGGGACGGCGCGGGGTTCGGCGTCGTGGGCGAACTGCCGGAAGCTGTTGACACCGTGGAGTTTATGCGGATCATCCAACGGCGGCTTGAGGTGAGCGTCGTACGGTACAGTGACATAGCGACATCCGGGGTGCGCCGCGTGGCGGTCTGCACCGGGGCCGGGGCCTCGCTGATCGGCGAAGCGCGCCGTGCCGGGGCCGACATCTACATCACCGCCGACATGAAGTACAACGACTTCATGGCGCCCGACAAGGCCCTCACGGTGGCGGATATAGGTCATTTCGAAAGCGAATATTGCGCAATTCAATTAATATTTGATATTTTATCGAAAAATTTATGTACCTTTGCGGTTCGCAAGAGTGAACGCTCGCGCAATCCGGTAAACTATCTGGTTTAAGTCTAAACTATAAAGACAACATATGGCAACGCAAAAGAAGACGGCCGACGTCGATTATTCGATGCAGGAGAAGATCATGGCGCTCTATGAGCTGCAGAAGATCGACAGCAAGATCGACGAAATCAACAAGGTGAAAGGCGAACTGCCTCTCGAGGTTCAGGACCTCGAGGATGAGATGGCCGGGATGAAGACCCGCATCGAACACATCAACGCCGAGATCGAGGAGCTGAACACGCTGACCAAGCAGCGCAAGCGCGAGGTGGACCAGGCTAAAATCATGATCGGCAACTACAAGGAGCAGCAGAACAACGTGCGCAACAACCGCGAGTTCGACGCCATCACCAAGGAGATCGAGTATCAGGAGCTTGAAATCGAGCTGGCCGAGAAGCGCCTGAAGGAGTATTCCGCCGGCGTGAAGGCCAAGAAACTCCAGCTGGAGGAGGCCGAGAACCTCTCCGTAGAGCGCGCTGCCGACCTCGCGGCCAAGAAGGCCGAACTGGAGGGCATCGAGGCCGAGACGGCTCCGCTGGTGGCGGAATACGCCGCACAGGGCGAGCGTGTCAAGGAGAAGATCGACGAGCGTCTGCTGGCGGCTTACGACCGTATCCGCCGCAACGTCCGCAACGGACTGGCGGTGGTGACCGTCAAGCGCGACGCCTGCGGAGGCTGCTTCAACCGCATCCCGCCCCAGCGTCAGGTGGACATCCGCCAGGGCAAGAAGATCATTATCTGCGAATACTGCGGCCGCATTCTCGTCGCCGATCCCGACGAAACGCAGGAATAGAGACGATACGAACAGCGAAAAGGCTTCCGGAAAACCGGGAGCCTTTTTTGTTTTTAAATATTTTTGTAAATGCGGGAATGTTAATTTATTAACATCGAAAATCTTTCCGACTTTTGCAAATAATCCTTAACTTTGCAAAGTTGTAATTTCCGGACTTAAATTATTCGCATGAAAATAGCCATAGCTCAGCTGAATTACACGATCGGAGACGTGGACGGCAATGCCTCGAAGATCATCGACTCCATTCACAAGGCGAAAGCGCAGCATGCCGACCTGGTGATTTTCGCCGAACAGGCCGTGAGCGGAACCCCCGCCTTCGACCTGCTGCGCAAGACGACCTTTCTCGAACTCTGCGAGGACGCTCTGGTCGAAATAGCCTCGTGCTGCGACGGCATCGCCGCCATCGTCGGTCTTCCGATCCTCACGGCGGACGGCACGATCAGCGCCGCGGCGCTGATCCAGGATCGCAAGGTGCTGCGCTACATCGGCAAGAAATACATCACGGCGCGCCGTGAAATGGGTTTCCTGGTCCCTTCGAAAGGCTATGAATACGCCACGATCAAGGGCCATAAGTGCGCGATCATCGTGGGCGACGATTTGAGCCGCGAGCGCGACTTCGACCAGTCGGTCGAAACGGTCATCTCGATCAACGCCCGCAAATACGGCAAGGGAACCATGACCTACCGTTACGAGATGATGCGCAACCTGGCTTTCGTCGAGAGCAAGAATCTCGTGCTGGTCAATCAGGTGGGCGGTTCGACCGACATCGTCTACGACGGCACGTCGGGCGCGCTGAACAGCCGCGGCGAACTGGTGCTGATGATGAAGAATTTCGAGGAGGATTTCCAGATTTTCGATACGAAGGCGTCCGCCCGGCCGATCACGATCCCCTCGACCTACAACGACCGCACGCGTCTGGTCTACGAGGCGGCACGCTGCGGACTGCGGGACTTCTTCCGCAAGAACGGCTACCGGAAGGCTTCGATCGGCCTTTCGGGCGGCATCGACTCGGCCGTGGTGGCCTCGATCGCCGCCGATGCGCTGGGGGCGGAGAATGTCCGCGCGCTGCTGATGCCCTCGCCCTTCTCGTCCCTCGAGTCGGTGGAGGACGCCAAGGAGCTGGCGCGCAACCTCGGCATCGAATACAACGTCATTCCGATCTCGGAAATCTATACCAGCGTGGTGAACACCCTCAAGCCGGTCATCGGCGGCACGGAGTTCGACGCCACGGAGGAGAATATCCAGACGCGTATCCGCACGGTGCTGCTGATGGCCCTCCAGAACAAAACGGACTACATCCTGCTGAACTCCTCGAACAAGAGCGAGAACGCACTGGGGCTCTGCACCCTGTACGGCGACACGGCAGGCGCTTTCAGCCCCACGGGCGACCTTTACAAGAGCGAAATGTACGACGTGGCACGCTATATCAACCGGACGCAGGGCAACCCGATCCCCGAAAGCATCCTGACCAAGGAACCTTCGTCGGAACTGCATCCCGGACAGAAGGACAGCGACATTCTGCCGCCCTACGAGGTGGTGGACGCCATCCTGTTCCGCATGATCGAGGAGGGGCAGCACCGCGAGGAGATCGTCAACGCGGGCTTCGACTCGGAGGTGGTGGAGAAAATCCACGGCATGATCATGCGCAACGAGAAGAAACGCTACCAGTTTCCGCCCGTGCTGCGGCTCTCGTCGTGCACGTTCGGACATGAGCGGCTGATGCCCCTCACCAACAAATACGGAGATTAGGGCGTGGCGGATTTGATCGAACACTGCGGCGTGGTGGAACGTACGGAGCGCGACACGGTCTATGTGAGGATCACCTCCCGGAGCGCCTGCGGAACCTGCAAGGCCCGCCAGGCGTGCGGCCTGGCCGAGGCGCAGGACAAGATCGTCGCCGTGGCGACCCCCGAGGCCGGGCAGTATGCCGCCGGCAGGGAGGTGATGGTCGGCGTGCGGCGGAGTGCCGGCGTACGCGCCGTCGTGCTGGCCTATGTCGGTGCGCTGGCCGTCCTGCTGGCCGTTCTGGTCGGGACGATCGCCGTCGCCGGATGGAGCGAAGGTGCGGGCGCCCTCGCCGCTATTGCGGGCGTGGGCGTTTATTATTTCGCGCTGTGGCTCTTTCGGCGGAAAATCGAACACACAATTCAATTTACAATAACAAAAATCTGATGGAAGTATTACTTTACACGATCCTGACGCTGTGTGCGCTGGGAGTGTTCTCGGCGGTAATCCTCTATTTCGTGGCCCGGAAATTCCGGGTCGAGGAGGACCCGCGGATCGACGAGGTGGAGAAGATGCTCCCCGGGGCCAACTGCGGCGGCTGCGGATTCGCAGGATGCCGGGGCATGGCCGACGCGCTCGTGAAGCGCGACGACATCTCGGCGCTCTTCTGCCCCGTGGGCGGCGGCGACTGTATGAAAGCCGTGGCTGCATACCTCGGAAAGGCCGCTGCCGAAAAGCAGCCCGAGGTGGCGACCGTCCGCTGCGGCGGCACGTGCGAGAAGCGTCCCCGCACCAACGAGTACAACGGGGCCAAGTCGTGTGCCGTGGCTTCGTCGCTCTATGTGGGCGAGACGGGCTGCGCGTTCGGCTGTCTGGGCTTCGGTGACTGCGTCGCGGTCTGCGCCTTCGACGCCATTCACATCAACCCGGAAACGGGACTTCCGGAGGTCGACGCCGACAAGTGCACGGCCTGCGGCGCCTGCGTGAAGGCATGTCCGAAAATGATCATCGAACTGCGGAAGAAATGGCCCAAGAACCGTGCGGTGTACGTGTCGTGCGTGTCGAAGGACAAGGGCGCCGTGGTGATGAAGGCCTGCAAGGCCGGATGTATCGGCTGTGGCAAGTGTGTGAAAGTATGCGCCTTCGATGCCATCACCGTGGAGAACAACCTCGCCTACATCGACCCGCAGAAGTGTAAACTGTGCCGCAAGTGTGTGAACGAATGTCCTACGGGAGCCATCCGGCTCGTCGGCATGGACCCGCTGCCCAAAGCCCCGAAGGCTCCGGCAACACCGGCAACACCCGCCGCTCCGAAGGCCGGGGCTGCGCCGAAAGTTGAAAACTGAAAGAGACGAGTTGAGACTTTTCCATCCGCATTCCGGTTGACAATCCGGTCGCGGGCGATAAGTTCCCGTCAAGGCGGGGATTTAGAGGTGGGTCAAATGTATAAACGCGGCGTTGCGCCGCGATCACGACCTGCGGATAAGGAAAAACGACACAGGTTTTTCGAAGCAGAAGCATAAAAATAGAACCTTACTATATCTATGAGAACATTTCCAATGGGCGGAGTCCATCCGTCGGAAAATAAGTTGAGCTGCGCCAAACCGATCGAGGTGCTGCCGCTGCCCGATGTGGTGACGATTCCCCTCGCACAGCACATCGGCGCCCCGGCGGTGGCCAAGGTCGCCAAAGGCGATCGGGTGCTCACGGGCCAGCTCATCGCCGAAGCCGGCAGTTTCATGTCGGCGAACATCCACTCCCCGATTTCGGGTACGGTGACGGCTGTCGATATGGTCGTCAACGGCCAGGGCCTGCGCCAGATGATGATCACCATCAAGCGCGAGGGCGACGACTGGGCCGAGGGCATCGACCGTTCGGAGGCGCTGGTGAAGGTCTGCTCCTTCTCGGCGCAGGAGATCATCGCCAAGATCAAGGACGCCGGCATCGTCGGCATGGGCGGAGCGACGTTCCCCACGCACGTGAAACTCTCGGTTCCTCCCGGAAAGAAGGCCGAGTGCGTCATCATCAACGGCGTGGAGTGCGAACCCTATCTTACGTCGGACCACCGCACGATGCTGGAGCACGGCGAGGAACTGGTCGTCGGCGTCACGATTCTGATGAAGGCCGTGGGCGTCGGGAAAGCCTATATCGGCATCGAGAACAACAAACCCGACGCGATCGCGCATCTGACGAAGATCGCCGCCGGATACAAGGGCATCGAGGTCGTACCCCTGAAGGTGATGTACCCGCAGGGGGGTGAGAAGCAGCTGATCGCAGCCGTCATGGGCCGTCAGGTTCCGCCTCCGCCCGCGCTGCCGATCGACGTGGGGGCCGTGGTGTGCAACGCCTCGACGACCGTTGCCGTCTATCAGGCCGTGCTGAAGAACAAACCGCTGATCGAGCGGGTGGTGACCGTCACGGGCAAGAGCGTGAAGGAGCCGAAGAACCTGCTGACCCGCATGGGTACGCCGATCTCGGCGCTGATCGAGGCCGCGGGCGGCCTTCCCGGGGATGCGGGCAAGGTGATCAACGGCGGTCCGATGATGGGCCGGGCGATGGTGAACCTCGACTCGCCCGTGACGAAGGGCTGCTCGGGCATCACCGTCATGTCGGGCCGCGACGCACAGCGCCGCGAGGCGACGCAGTGCATCAAGTGCGCCAAGTGCGTCTCCGCCTGTCCGATGGGACTGGAACCCTATTACCTCTCGAAGATGACCCAGAAGAAGGGCTGGGACGAACTGGAAGCGCTGATGATCACCTCGTGCATCGAGTGCGGCTGCTGCCAGTCGACGTGTCCGGCCTATCTGCCGCTGCTGGACTGGGTGCGCCTCGGCAAGCAGACCGTGATGGGCCTGATCCGCGCACGCGCAGCGGCTGCACCTAAAAAGTAAATGAAAAAACAGTATAGATATGGCTAATAAACTCATTGTGGCTCCCGCACCCCACGTGCAGACGGCCCAGTCGACGACCCGGATCATGCGCGACGTCGTGATCGCGCTGATGCCCGCGCTGGTCGTGTCGACGGTGGTCTTCGGACTGGACGTGCTGCGCGTTACGGCCCTTTCCGTGGTGTCGTGCGTGGTGATCGAGTACCTGATTCAGAAATTCATGGTCCGCGGTGCGACTACCGTCGGCAACTGGTCGGCCGTGGTGACGGGCGTGCTGCTTGCCTTCAACCTCCCGGCGTCGATTCCCTGGTGGATCGTCGTGATGGGCGCCTTCGTGGCCATCGCCGTCGCCAAAATGACCTTCGGCGGCCTGGGCAAGAACCCCTTCAACCCCGCGCTGGTGGGACGCGTGTTCCTGCTGATCGCCTATCCGGTGCAGATGACCACCTGGCCGCTGCCCGTGAACGGCTCGTTCGACGTTCTGTCGGGCGCCACGCCGCTGGCGGCCGTGAAGCAGGGGCTGGCGGGTCCCGGCGCCATCGGCGTGCAGGAGATGCTGCTGGGCAACATCCCCGGTTCGCTGGGCGAGGTGGCCGCTGCGGCCTTGCTGTGCGGATTCGTCTACCTGCTGTGGCGGCGCGTGATCACGTGGCACATTCCCGTGACGGTGCTCGCGACGATGGCTGTGTTCGCCGGGGTGGTTGCGATGTGCTCCGTGTCGTTCGACGCGCTTCCGCAGGCTGCCGACGGAACCTGTTCGGCCGGTTATAAACTGGGATACCTCTTCGGGACTGCGTGGAGGGCCGGTATATTCCATGTCCTTGCGGGCGGCGCGATGTTAGGTGCGATCTTCATGGCCACGGACTATTCGACCTCGCCGATGACCGTTCGGGGCGGCGTGATCTTCGCCGTGGGAATCGGACTGATCACCATGTGCATCCGTCTGTGGGGCGCTTATCCCGAGGGCATGTCGTTTGCGATCCTGATTATGAACGCCTGCGTGCCCCTGATCAACAAATATGTCAAACCCAAGCGCTTCGGCGTGAAATAAGAGGAGGTGACAGCATGAAAAGTACACTTTTGAACATGACGGCCGTCCTCTTCGGCATCACCCTCGTGGCTTCGGCCGGAGTGGGCTTCGTCAATATGATTACCGTGGAGCCGATCGCGGCGGCCAAGGAAGCCGCGACGCTGGCGGCCCTGAACGAGGTGCTCCCGGCGTTCGACGCCACGACGACCGAGGAGCTGACCATCGACGACATGCCGATCACGGTTTACACGGCGACGGCCGGGGGCAGCGTGAGCGGTTATGCCGTGCAGTCGATGACCAAGCAGGGCTTCGGCGGCGTGGTGCGCCTGATGGTGGGCTTCACGCCCGAGGGCGAAGTAGTGAACGTCAACGTGTTGGAGCAGACCGAGACTCCGGGTCTCGGTACCAAGATGGCCGACGAAGGCAACGTCCTGCTTGCGAGCGTCAAGGGACGGAAACTCGAATCGAAGAAGCTCGTCGACGGCAAGCTGGCCGTGACGAAGGATGGCGGTGACGTCGATGCGCTGACCGCCGCAACGATCTCGTCGCGCGCCTATGTCGACGCGATCAACCGCGCGTGGATGGCTTACAAGAGCGTGGCGACGGGCGAAGCCCCGACCGACACGGCGTCCGGAGCGACGGCTGCCGCCGGACAAACCAACGAGCCTGCGGCTCAGGAAGGAGGTCAAAATGAATAAACTGCAAATTATATCGAGCGGCATCGTCAAGAACAACCCGACGTTCGTGCTGGTGCTGGGCATGTGCCCCACGCTGGGTACGACGACTTCGGCCGAAAACGGCATGGGCATGGGGCTGGCGACGATGGCCGTGCTGATCATGTCGAACCTTGTGATTTCGCTGATCAAGAACATCATTCCCGACAAGGTCCGCATCCCGGCGTTCATCGTCGTGATCGCCTCGTTCGTGACGATCATCCAGATGCTGATGCAGGCCTATGTGCCGGCGCTGTACGGAGCGCTGGGTGTCTTCATCCCGCTGATCGTGGTGAACTGCATCATCCTCGGCCGCGCCGAGGCCTTCGCTTCGAAGAACTCCCCGCTGGATTCGATCCTCGACGGCGTGGGCATCGGCCTGGGCTTCACGCTGGCGCTGACTGTGATCGGCGCCGTGCGCGAGATCCTGGGCAGCGGCGCCATCTTCGGCGTCAACCTCGGCTTTGCGGACGTCGCGCCGCTGATCTTCGTGCTGGCCCCGGGGGCATTCCTGGTGCTGGGCTATCTGATGGTATTGTTTAACAAATTAGCCAAGAAATAGTTATGGAGTTTTCCTATTTTGCAATCATCATCGGCGCCATCTTCGTCAACAACGTCGTGCTGGCGCAGTTCCTCGGCATCTGCCCCTTTCTGGGCGTGTCGTCGAAAGTCGAGACTTCGCTGGGCATGGGAGCTGCCGTAACCTTCGTGATGGCCATTGCGGCCGTCGTGGCGTGGCTGATTCAGACCTATGTGCTCGTGCCGCTGGACATCGTCTACATGCAGACGATTGTCTTCATCCTCGTGATCGCGGCCCTCGTGCAGATGGTCGAGATCATGCTCAAGAAACTCTCGCCGTCGCTCTATCAGGCGTTGGGCATCTTCCTGCCCCTGATCACCACCAACTGCGCCGTGCTGGGCGTCGCGATCCTGATGATCCAGAAGGAGTTCAACCTGTTGCAGAGCGTCACTTATTCGGTGGCCACGGCCCTCGGTTTCGCCCTTGCGCTGGTGCTCTTCGCAGGTATCCGCGAGCGTCTCGATTTCGAGGATGTGCCCAAGGCGTTCAAGGGCATTCCCATCGCGCTGATCACGGCCGGGATTCTGGCCATGGCGTTTATGGGATTCTCCGGCCTGGTTTGATTTCCGATTTGTAAGCGGCTATTTCCGCACATCCCTCGAACGGGGCGAATGGAATGTA
>ERZ773192.3510-NODE-3510-length-11612-cov-6.163105_pt1 | contig 11612 bp, 13 predicted proteins | sample MGYA00581010_ERZ773192 | MGnify/ENA primary metagenome ERZ773192 (study PRJEB29015, sample SAMEA2737741) | human gut metagenome | biome: human gut; feature: human-associated habitat; material: faeces | place: China | collected 2012 ...
GCATGGCGGTTATGCTTCCGACCACAAAAATGAAAATGCAGACAGGTATTCGGTATGGTATTTTCTTGCTCAATCAGCGCCTCCTTTCAAAGCCGTATGCCCTTTAGGGAATACAGCGAAACCGCGTCCAGCCGCCATTCATAAATAACAGCGCCGCCGTACATCTGACTGTAACCGGCGGCGGGATCATATTCATTCTGGCAGGAAACGGCGAGTATCAGCGCCAGAATGGCGGCTGACAGGAATTTCAGTTCTTCCATTACATACTCCATTGGTCGTCCGAAACAAGCCCATGTTCTTCGAGGGAAGCGTGATGTTCTATCTCGGTTTTGACCTGCGTGGACTGGCTCTGCACCTGCTCTCTGTCGCCGTTCACAAGCCCGGAACGGAACAGCTTTGTTTCCGATTCAGACAGCCCCTCAACCTTGCGAAGGGCGGCGGTGAGCATATCCAGAACTATCGGCGGCGAGTTTATCCGGAATCTGTCATTTTGGTCGGCGGGTATATTCGCAAGATAATCTGCCGTTTCCGGGGTAATTGATTGCTGGTCTGTCAGACGGTACTCGTTTGCAAGAACAGCCTTACAGCGCTCAATTCCGTATTCTTCGGCGGCTCTGGATATCAGTTCGGAGAACTTTTCCGGATCGTCCGTGATTTCTGGCAGATTATCCGAAATGAACTTTGCACATTCCGCCGTGTATTTATCGCTTATTTCGTAGAAACGCTCGCTCTGCTGTTTCAGAAATGATACGGCATTATTTGCGATAAGTCCCTCCTGCGAAAGCACTGCAGACTGCTCATGATCCTTTGAAAGATGGAGATGTCCGTTTACGCGCTGGAGCAGGTCTGCCGCGCCTTTTCCGGCTGGTTCGAGGTCGCGGCGGCTGGTGGTGTACTCAACGCCGAGCATGATATTTGTGCTTGACGGATATCTTCCGCAGCGTTTATAGAACTCCGAAACCGCTTCCAGAAGCGAAAGTCCGGAGGACATAGGCTCTGTGGCGGCATAGCCATTTTCTGCGTCTAAGCTGGTTACATAGAAATTAAAATCGCAGTATTTTCCGTGAGTGGTCATTCATAAATTCTCCTTTAGATATAAAAAGGCACAGCATAATTTAATTACGCTGTGCTTTAGTTGTTTGTTTTTTAACTGTCTCACCATGGGGCAAATACGACATCATTGTCCCCATTCATTTTCGTCATAGGATTCTGTTTCCATGCCACTTGCATTAAGAAGTTCCATATGTTTAAGTTCCTGTTCACAGAACAACTTCAGATGACTAATATCATCATGTGCAATGCTGAATATCATTTCAAAATCCACTTCGCCATATGAATGAGCAACTATATTCCTTAGCCCACGAATTTGCCGCCAGGGCATTTCAGTAGTACTTTGTCTGTATTCATCAGAAAGTTTTCCAGCAAGCTCTCCAATCTGAAGAATGCTGAGAGATACTGATTTTCGATAATCTATATCATTGATGAATGTATCCAGATTATCCCCGAACCGTAACATTGTTGTTTGTATTTCATTACAATACGATAAGATGTGCTCAAGGATTGACTTATTGCTTTTTGCCATAAATCTGAATACCGTCCTTTCTTGCATTCATCAATAGCTGCTTGGAGCTAACTGAAGCGTAACTTGCCGTTAATGCTCGTTCCGAAACAATGTCAACTGGCTTGTTAAAGGCGTCCTCCATATCGGAATAAACACCACCCAGTGCAAACATTCCAATAAGATTCTGATACGATATCAGCAAGTCAACATCGCTTTTTTCCGTAGCTTCACCCCGGGCATAGGAACCGAACAGCCATACCTTATCAATTCCGTATTTTTCAGCTATCGGCTTTACCGCAGCAGTTATCTCATCGACCGTATAGATTTTACCCATAACAACACCACCTTTCTAATTACAGTATATCATATTCAAAAAGAAAAATCAAGGCTTTGTCGGCGCGATGTGCCAGTCGTCATAAACGTTGCCATTAATGAATATCTGGTCTGTAAGCCTTACCGAAAGCTGACCAGCCGGACACCACACGTCGAAAACCTCGACATAGACGGTGTAGTTTTTCCTGTCCGGGAACCAGATCGGCGTGAAATGCACCCGGTCATTGTAAGTCGAATATTTATTCTTCTTGAAAACAAAACTGCCGCCCGATTTTTCAAGCAGGCGGTTGTAAAGTGTGGTGCTATGGCGGTTGTAGTTAAACTCCGGAAACAGCACGTTTGCGGTCTGGCTTCCGGTACAGTACTGCGTATCGCCGGAGAGGTGGGTGTCAACGCTTATCTGTATTCCATAGCCGGATTTCATGGTGTATTTTCCACTGGATTCGCTGTATGTGGCAGTTTTGCAGTAATCCGACGGGGATATCGCGGCTTCCGCCGACATGGATACCGAGTAGGTCACTTTTTCAAGCTGGATATCCGAGGTCGAGATATACACGGCTCCGGTATGGAAAGAACCTATCGTTTTTGAGGCGGTTTCGCTTGGGTAATACCGGTTATCCACGCCCCATTTGTACAATGTCACGTCTTGGTTTTCGGTTTCTGCGCCCCAGTACGGCGTTTGGCTGGAGGGATCCGTCATGCCGCCGGTTATGATTTTCACCCTGCGCCTGTCGTAATCAGAATCCTGCGACCAGCCTGCGCCTATCGACCATGTGTACCAGCTCAGTTCCTGTACACTGTCGCCGGAAACATATCCGGAAATTCGCTCCTGCACCGAGGACTGCGAATATATTCTCTGCCATGACGGCTTGGTGTCTGAAACAAGCGGGTCGGGCGGTGTGGATTCCTTGACCTTTGCGATATCCGCATTTATAGTCAGCTTGTCGCACTGGTTTCCGTCCTCGTCAAGGAGAAGCAGAGTATCCCGCTTGGATTCCAGCGTTATCACCACGGACTGCTCACGGCTCGGAGTATGCCACTTTATCCAGCCCATAGTTTCCTCGCCGCCGGCTGGGCAGGTTATCTCAACCGTGCCTGATTTCAGGGTAGAGCCGGATGTGGATTTAATTTTATATGCGACTGTTCCCTTGAACGAACTGCCGAGATTGATTTCATCGCCGTGCTTGTATGAACCGAGCAGTTTATACGGCGAAACATACGGCATATTCCCGTCCTCGTCCGGGACATTCGCGGGATTATCAACGAAAATTTTTATGCGGTCGTCCTCGTCAGCGTGTACTGTTTCAAGCTCGTCGGAGGTATATGCGTAGGTGTACGAAACGCCCGACTGGCTTCCGGTCACTTTGATAAGTTCCTTGTTTTCTTCTTTGAGCTGTTCATACATTTTCGGAGTATCGCCGCCGCTGTCAAATATGCTGAAAGAGGATTTACCGATGAACGGCGTATCACCGATATTCACCGCATAGAAAGACGTGTACACATCGGTGTCGGTGTGGTATTCCGCGGCGGCGGTGCCTTCCTCTACCTCGTCATCATTATCATCGTTGTTTCCGGTGAGAACGCCTATTCCCATACATCGGATAATGCAGGTGTCGCTGTTGTAGTTGGAATTTCCGTTGTAGTAGTCGCTTGTGGAAGGCGAATACACCGAAATTCCAAGGTCCTTGTTTTCAAGGAAAGCAGAGCGCGGAAGATTCGAGTGCGTCAGCGGTCCGAGAAGCGCACGGAGATTATTCGTGCTGTTCCAGACAGCAGTGAAGTAATTCTTCATGTACTTATTGAGCAATCCGCACTCTGTGGCGCTCATTGCCCAGTTCTGACCGTTGTATCTGAAATAGGCTACCGGCTCAAAGGCGATTTTGTATTTGCCCTGAGCAATGTCATCGTATGTAAGACCGCCCCCAAGCAGGCTTGACAGATGAACAAGGAACTCTTTGCTCCCAAGCAGATTTTTTATGGCTTCAAGATGACTGGTGTTATTAACAGACACAATATCTATATTAGATAGATCGGATATGTACTGTGATTTATATCCACCACCACTTGATGCTCTGGACATAACAGCGTTGTTAAACCGTGACATATCTGAGTCTGATACGCTGTTATATATATTGCTAACATAGCTTAGCCATGTGGTTTTAGATATCAGTTCGTTCCCGTCAGAAAAAAACTGCACAGCAGATGCAGCAGCTATATTTGCATTTCCAGTAATGTCTATTGTATTAAACACTTTATCGTTAGTTTTAGCGTTATATACCGTAACACGAAGTCCCTCTGTATCGTTCAACGGAATGCCACTGTCTGTGTAGACTCCCCAGTAATTATTAGATGTACCTACTTTAAAATTTGTTCCATCGTCATTGCCGAGGTTTAATCCTGCAAAAGCTGTTGCTGAGCTAAATGTAAGAAGCATGAACAAAGCTACCAAGCGAATTATTGCTTTTTTCAGTTTCAATCAAGTCCTCCTATTCACAAATGAAATAGGTGCCTCATTGTGAGACACCTTTTTTGTGGTTATTTTCATATCAGTGAAGTATTATTTCATCTCCACCCTCGACTTCAAAAGTGGGGAACTCCTGAATATTTGGATTGCCATCATCACCTTGAATCCAGCCAAATATACCATTGTAGATATACTCTGTACCAGTACTGTCCACGAAGGTCTGATTTACTTCCGGATTCGCCGGGAATCCGTTTTCGTCCGTTTCAATTTCCGTCGGTTCGGTCTGCTTCGGCTTTGTGGTCGTGGTAGAAGCTGTGGTGTACTGCGGCTCTGCGGTTACTTTCGGCAGATCAGTGCGGACTGTCTGCGCCGGAGCAGTGGCTTTGCTAGTGGATACAGTCACCGCCGGCTTAGTCGTAGTGGATTTGGTCGTTTCGAGGGTGGAACTGGTCGTCGCTTCTGTTTCGGATTCTGTGGGAGCTTCCATGGTTGTATCCGAGCTGTCGCTGAAGATCTGGACCTTGTATTCATTCTCGCCGGCTTCGTAAGTTCCGCCGATAAGGTCGTAATCTATATCCGGCTTTCTGTCTGAACAGCCTGTCACTGCGGCGAGAATTGAAATGAGCATTGCCGCTGAAATAGTTCTGAGTGCGTTAGTCTTTAAGCTTGTCATATTTGAACCTCCTGTTTGGGTATGTAATCTTCCTGAGTATATATTACCATAAAAGAAAGCAGTTGTCAATTAGTTTATTGATAAAACTATTTACGAACCTGCTTTTCGTTTTTTGTGAATTTTGCTGAATGGGGAAAAAATCAAAGTGCGACACCGTGTCGCACCTGTCACATCTCAGCAGTATTTTCCTTATCCTGCTTTTTCAGCAGGAATTCGCGAATCTGTTCCTTGCTGAGGTCGCCGCGCCCGAAAATCTGATTTGAAGCGTCATGGAGTCCGTCGCGGCTGTGACTGGAGAATTGTCCGAGCAGTTTTCCGACAGAGGATATAAGCTGAACTGTGCATTTCCTCTGCCATTCTGAATGGCGGTTTGGGCTGGTGGAATTTCGTTCGGGTGGATTTTTCGCCTTATCCTTGACTGCCCTGAGGATTGCGGAAAGAATTGTGTTTCCAATTCCGGATTCGATTTCATCAACCACCTTTCCCATATACGCCGACATCTGGAGCTTTCCGTAACTGCTGTCATCGCTGTGGAGCATTTCATTATAGATCCGCCGGCAGTCAAGTATTTCATCGTACAGACTGCGGAATTCCGAAATATTGTCTATCATGAAATGCGTCAGCGAATTCAGTTCCTGCTTGACAGGCTTTGGCATGAGCTTGTAAACCGCCTGTCCTTTAGGCGGGAGCATATCACGAATAGCTGTGAGCTTCTGAAAAATCGCTTCCGTGAAATCGTCATTTTCCGTTTCCGAAAGCGCTTCTGCGGCATTGTGTCCGACTTGTCGGCGAAGCTCTTTTATAAGGCTGTTTTCCTTGTTGTGGAGTTCAACGAACTGGTCGTGATAGGTGCTTTTGATTACATCTATCCGTATCTGGTCGCAAATCACCGGATTGATCTTGTTTATAAGAATCTCCTGTGCCTTGTCCCACCATATAATATGAACGTGCGGCTGTCCCTCCTTTAGGTGAACCGCCGCAAGGTACTCGATATTCTCCTGTTTCATTTTCATGTTTCTGGAGATATCGCTGATATGGAATTTCACCCATTCCTCCCAGTCAATAAGCGTCCGCAGTCCGGCTTCCTCTGCGCTTTCCGGAGTGAACGAAAAAATGCTGTGGAATACATTGCGGTGAGAAGTTGAGATTTTTCGGACGTAATTCTGCATTTCGGAGGTGCTGTAATTATCCGAAAAACTGCCGTTAATATATCCGAAAAGCCCATTGTCAGACTGCTTGGCGGCGTGTTCACGTTCACCCATGTATTTCACAAGATTTGATTCGTGAGAGGATTTGAAAACGTGCTCTCGCTCACCGATGTACTTAACATAATGAGCGTTCCGGGAAGCCGTAAATTTGCGCCCATTGCTTCCAACGTGCTGTTGTTTGTAGATTATTTGGGGTATGGGTTTCACCGCCTTTCCGGGAGCAATGTTATTTGTCGTTTGGCGTATCAAGCTCGGCGGACAGCCATTCGTGGGCTTCCCGCAGATATTCCTCGTCTGACTTGGGCTTTGTTTTAGTTATTCGGCAGGACTGCCGCAGAGCGTTGGCGAGTATCTCTTCCGGAGTTGCGCTGTCGATATAATTTTCAGCAAGCACAGAAACGCAGCACTGCAATGCGGCGGCAGACGTTCTCGATGCAACAGCCTGCATGGCTATGAGCCGTTCCATGTATCTTTTCATTACTATCGGCATTACCGTTTCGATTTCTTCGCGGATATAATTTCGTATCTCGGTCTGGCTCTGCTCATAGCTTGTAATCGACAGTCCTTTTTCAATAAACTGCCTGATAGCTTCACTTTTGGAAATGTGCTTTAAAGCCGCATATTTATCAAGAGCTTCAAGAAGTGAATGCGGTAATACTACCGCTCTGCGTTCATTATTGTCCATGACAGCACCTCCTGTTGAGGAATACGGCGGTAGTCAAAAATGACTATCCTGCAAAACCGGGTAGTATCATGCAACGCCTTTGGCGGTGCGGTGTGAGGTAGAGTGACGTAGTCACTCTATTCCTGCCGTACAAAGTACGGAGTGAAAATTTCCGAAAAAAGAATGCTTGCAGGTGCGACACGATGTCGCAGTTGAAGCTGAGCTGCGCGGCGTCCATGCCTCGTTTGGGCTTCGACAGCAACAACGTCCTGTTGTCGCACTACGGCTCAAAATCAAATTCGTTCTCATCGCAGTCCGGGGGAGGAATGCTCCGGAATTCCGTGGGGGCAAGGAACTCACGAGCCGTAACGCCGCGGCTCTCAAAAACACGGAAAAGCTGGAGCGCTTCGTTCCAGTCCTTATTTTTGACAGGGGAGCAGAACATCACCGATAATTCTCTGTCCGGGAAATCCTCGAAAATCCGAACGCTGGAAGCTTCCGCACCGTCGTGTCCGGCTTGGTCGCTGTCATAGCAAAACCACACGAATTTTATTTCCGTGTGGTTCGTGAGGTATCTTTTTATGCTTTCGTAATTTCCGCTGCCGTTCACGCTGAGCCGGTGGTCGGCCGTCCAGTCTTTTCCGAGGAGCCTTGTAAAAGTGGCGTGCGACATCGCGTCACAATGGGGCTTTCAAACAGCCGGAGCACATCGTTGTGTCCCACCATTGCGAATGTGCAGGACTTGTCGCCGCCGGGAGCTTCACCGCGGAATTTCACGTCAGTCGAACCACGGAGCGCGCAGGAGCGTATCACTCCGTTTTCGTCACGCCCGAAAAACAGGCAGTTATGATGAACGGAGTCCTCGGCAATCATCTTTTGCTGAATCATTGCTTTCACGATTTCCGGATCGATCTCTCTTGTCTTTATGAGGTATGCCATGACGCGCCTGGGTGAAATATCGTGTGCCGGCGGCGAGAATTCGCGCGGTTTCTCCGGCTCCGGTGGGACAGTCCGGCGGGGAATATTCACCTGCCCGGAAACTCCGTTCACGACATAACGGGCGATGAAATCAAGCGCCTGTTCCGTAGAACAGCAGAGCTTGTCTTTAACGAGGTCGATAGGAAATCCATGCCGCCCGTCCGAAAAGCGGTACCAGCCGTTTCCCTCGCGATAAATGCACAGTCCCTGTTCGCCTTTTATCTTCCAGCTTTTGCGGTCGCTTTCCCTTTCGTTTATCTCCATTCCGAGAGCCTTGGCAACGTCCAGACATGGAGCGTTAGTCAGGCGGTAGTAATCGTCACGGGAGTATTTATACTGCGGCATATGGTTCCTTTCTGGAGGTGCGGCACAGTGCCGCGCATTTACATCTCCGTTTTAAAGTATCAATTATATAGGAAAACCTCCCACGGCTATGTTCTGCCATGAGAGGTTTTCTGTTTATTATATGGAAGTGCTTCAGATAAATGATAATCTAAATTTGGCTTATTGTCAAGTGTTTCTACAAAATATGTCACATCTCCGGCTGTTCGTCATATTCCTCGGAAATATCATCGCGGGCTTCTCCTGCCCAAACCGGAATGTGTTCTTCACGCATTGCGCCGAGGAAGCAGTCGCTTGTAATTGAGGCTTCCTCGCGGTCATACAGAAATACGCCGTTTACCGCGCCGCCGTATTCTTTGGGGTCACAGCCCGGTCCGGACTGCGCAAGGAACAGCTGTTCTTCGGGAGTGAAGCTCCGCGAACTGAAATATTCCGGACGGATTATCATAATTCTGCCTGTATAGTCTGAAGCAACATTGTCAACGTACACATCGCCGAACATCTCAGAATTAAAATGCTCCTTTAAGTCATCATTGCGCTCGCTTATGTATCCCTGAAACTCCTCGTCATCGCCGAAGCCGAAATCCTCGCGGTACTGCAACGCCATTTCGGTAATCACTTTCTTTACATCTGCGGAATCTACATCAAATCCGTTTTCGCTGAGCAGGTCTGTGAAATGGCTCTTGACATTCTGCTGTTCGACCATGTCCCAGATTCCGTTACATTCCTCGTCAGTCAGCTCAAACTGCATATCCTCGCCGTTTACGGTTCGGATAATAGAGCCTGTTTTCGGTGTGAGTTCTTCAAGACAGGTGTGCTGGTTTACGTCAGAAAGTGCTCTGGAGAACAGGTCGCGGTATGCTGAAACTAGATTATTCTGTGAATCGTTAGAGGTGAAATAATGTCCCCATACCGTGGAAATTCCGCCGTTGTGGTCGGAGTTGTACCAAGTCACATAACAGCCCGGCATTTTATTGTTCTGCCCGAGGACAAATTCAGAATTGGGAGTCTGGAGCCTCTGAACAATGCGATAACCCTCGATTTCCTGTTTATTCCTCTCACGGAAAGCAGACCTTAATTCTTCCGTCACAGCGTTAAGAAGAACCGGGTGAGCCGTTCCGAGCGTCCTGTCCGCTGTTTTCCGGATTTCCTCGGCATTGGGATAGTCGGCAAGGAATTTCTGCGCCCATTCCTTGTTATCGGCAGTGAAACGCCCGTCATATTTCAGGCTGTCAATGCGGAGCGCAAGCATGAGCATTGCACGCTCAAAACCGTATTTCCCGGCGGCTTCCGCAGTGACTTTTTTAACATCGAGGTAATTATTGTTGAAATTTTCAGCGATGGAATGGCTTATAAACGTCCCGCATTCATCGCACAGATTCATACTTTCGCGGTACCGTTCAAGCTCGCCGTTTTCTTTTGCGTATTTAAGACTGCTTTTGTAGATATCCATTTTATTTTCCTTTCCGGAGGTGCGGCACGGTGTCGCACCTGACCCTACATCTCCATATCGAATTCTTCCTCGTCCTGCTCTGATTCAAAGTAGCAGACGGTCTTTTCGTGGTACGAATAAAGGTGGACATCACCCGGATCACATTCGAAACACTCGGCGATTTCCCTGCGAATGCTGTCCATATCAGTATCGTGGCAGTAAATACAGCCGCCGAATATCTCGTTTGGAGAATCCGGCTTTTCGTCTGTTACGCACCACTCTGTACCGAGATTAAAAAACTCGCATTCAAAATTCCTGATATCCTGCTCTGAAAATCTGCTCTCCGGGTAAATTACGCGATTGTATTCTCCCTGACAACAGCCGTGGATCTCCTTCCAGTCAAATTCTTCGCCTAAAACCAGACTGAGCGCCTTGCAGATTCCCCACATTTCATCGTATATTCGCGAATAGGGATTGTAGCCGTCTGCTTTCGGGAAATTGTACGATTTTGCGGCGTCCTCCCAGCCGGTGAGCTGTTCTTCCGTGTATGGGTTATTGTCCTGCCGCGGTGAAACATCATTTATGTATTCCGCGATGGAATCGTACTCGCCGCACCTGCTGTCCGCAATGTCCTGTGAAACATCGAAATAGTTCTGCAAAACCTCAAGAATGCTTTTGTAGTGCGAATCTACCGCGTATTTTCTTACCGGCTCATAAAGAAGAATGCCGTCCCACATTTCGGCGCTGTCCCAGAATGGGGAAGTCTGCTCGGACGGGCTTATCTGCCTTGCGTATAGTGCCATTTTATCCTCGCTTTCAAAAATAGGTGCGACACCGTGTCGCACCTATCACTCAAACGACATATCATAATCACCGAAATCAATCGTTAGCGGCCGTTCTTCCAGCAGGTCGGCGTACTGAACCGCCGCGTTCAGGTGCGACACGATGTCGCACCCAAATTCGTCCGGGAGCCTTTCGGATTCCATGCTGGACTGCCCGATGATATAATAACTTATCTCAGCATGGACGGTATCGCCATGGCCGAAATCCCTGTCAAACTGACCGAGGATTCCAAGCTCATCAAGCTCGTCAGCGCTCTCTACATACGCTCCGGTAACGTAAATCTCCGAGTCCAGAGAAACAACGCTGAAAGTGTATGAGTGACTTTGTAAACCGAGTTTCTCTATAAGGTCTGAAAGTTCGGATTTTTCATCTTTAGGAATTTCAGTCGGCTCCGCAGCGCTGAATGCTTCGTTGATTTCTGCTTCCAGGCGGTCAGCTTCCTCACGCTTTGTCTGGAGCTTCTGCATCAGAAAAGACTTGATATTGTCAAAACCGCGCTGGCTGAAAGCAATGTACTGTGACCCACTGACGTTTACAAAACGAATAAACTGATAGCCACCGGTATTCTTCAGGTAATTTAAATACACCTCGAAATACTCATCGTTGCTATATATAATAAAACCGCGGTCCTTGATTTCAGAATCGCGGTTTCCAAATAGTCCGGACACATCATTGTACTCATCATATTCGCAGTCAGAAACAGCTGCCGGAACGCCAGCACCATGAAATCTCATAAGCGAATACGCCGCGCCAAGCGGGATTTTGCTCATCTCGTTCAGCTTGAACTGCCTGCCTTTTTCGTGGCGTGTTATTGTGTCCCTGTCAAAGTCGATATCGTATGTAATTAAGCCATTCCGCTTATCGCGAGTATAATTATCATCACTGAGCTGATTATTTCTATCAAGGCTCATGAGTGCTTCGTAAGGGTTTTCATTGGAATACAGTGCTGTAAGGAATGACTTCAAGTTCATAGTCCAGTTGGAATAGCAGTGTTTCTCACCATTCTGTTTTATGCGGAATTCAATGCTCATAATCACATCTCCATTTCTTCGTTTTCGTCGTCGGAATAATCGCTCATGACCGCTTCATCATGCGGTTTGTCGGCAACCTCCAG
>ERZ773192.3515-NODE-3515-length-11593-cov-10.789998_pt1 | contig 11593 bp, 9 predicted proteins | sample MGYA00581010_ERZ773192 | MGnify/ENA primary metagenome ERZ773192 (study PRJEB29015, sample SAMEA2737741) | human gut metagenome | biome: human gut; feature: human-associated habitat; material: faeces | place: China | collected 2012 ...
TTCTGAACTGAAAATGCCGTATGATACAGTGGTGGTAACAGATTTTGCCGATTTGAAATGCGAAGCATCGGCAAAATCCGTTGCTGTTTGTGCAACGCGTGAACAGTAACCAGAAAAGTACATCATATAAATGGGAGGTATTGATTATGGTTTATGGGGCAGTAAAGAAACTGGTACAGTATGGATTGGATACGGGACTGATCACAGAGGTGGATCGAATTTATGCCACCAATCAGATCCTGGATGTGCTGAAGCTGGATGATTACGAAGATACGGATATTTCAGGAGAAGAGATTGGCCTGGAGCAGGTTTTAGAGGAACTGATGGATTATGCCCATGAGACAGGTGTTCTGCCTGAGGATAGCGTTACCTACCGGGATTTGTTTGATACCCGTCTGATGAATTGCCTGATGCCAAGACCAAGTGAGGTTGTGGACAAGTTCTGGCGCCACTATGAGAACTCCCCAGTGGAGGCTACGGATTATTTTTACAAATTAAGCCAGGACTCCAATTACATCCGCAGATACTGTGTCTGCAAGGACTTAAAATGGAAAGCAGAGACTAAGTTTGGTGATCTGGATATTACCGTAAACTTATCCAAACCAGAGAAAGATCCAAAAGCCATTGCTGCGGCAAAACTGGCAAAACAGAGCGGTTACCCTAAATGCCTGCTCTGCATGGAGAATGTAGGCTATGCCGGAAGAACCAATCATCCGGCACGCAATAATCACCGGGTTATTCCAATCACGGTCAATAACAGCCAGTGGGGCTTCCAGTATTCTCCATACGTGTATTACAATGAGCACTGCATCGTATTTAACGGTCAGCATGTGCCCATGAAGATCGAGAAACAGACCTTCCAGAAGTTATTTGATTTTGTAAAAATGTTTCCGCACTATTTTCTGGGCTCCAATGCGGATCTGCCGATTGTAGGTGGTTCTATTTTAAGCCATGACCATTTCCAGGGCGGACATTATACCTTCGCCATGGCAAAGGCCGGGATCGAACAGCACTTTACCATGAAGGGCTTTGAGGATGTGGAGGCCGGGATCGTGTATTGGCCTATGTCTGTGCTTCGCCTGCGGGCAGAAGACCCAGATCGTTTGATTGAACTGGGAGACAGAGTTTTGAAGGCGTGGAGAGGTTATACTGACGAGGATGCATTTATTTACGCAGAAACTGACGGAGAACCACATAACACGATCACGCCGATCGCCAGAAAGAACGGAGACAGGTTTGAACTGGATCTGGTGCTGCGGAATAATATCACCACAGAAGAGTTCCCATTGGGCGTTTACCATCCACATCAGGAGCTGCATCATATCAAGAAGGAAAATATTGGCCTGATCGAGGTCATGGGACTGGCAGTTCTTCCATCCAGACTGAAAACAGAGTTACAGCTGTTAGCAGACTATATTGTAGAGGGGAAAGATATCCGTTCCGAGGAGTCTATTGCCAAGCATGCGGACTGGGTGGAGAAATTCCTTCCAGGGTATGACCGGGTTGACCGGGACAATGTGATGGAGATCCTTCAAAAAGAGGTAGGACTGGTCTTTGAACAGGTTCTGGAAGACGCCGGTGTTTATAAGTGTACAAAAGAGGGAAGAGAAGCCTTCGGCAGATTTTTAAGAAGTGTAGGATTTGAAGAATAGTATATATAGGGCATAAAAGAAAAATAGTGTATAAAAGAAAGCCAGAACAGACTGCCATGGAGGGCAGATCTATTTTGGCTTTTTACGTCTGTTCGTAACTATTTAGTACCGTCATAGTTACGTCTGTTCTTAGAATTTTATGAGTTGCCCCAGGCTTTGACTTTTTTTCTCTGCAGAGAAGGAAGAGTACCATAAGCCAGTGGATATAATCCATAAGCCATCAGTGCTGCGCCCATCACATCCACAACGGAATGCTGCTTCAGTACCATGGTAGATAAGCAGATGGATACGCATAAAACCAGGGAAGCAATCTTTACCAGGCGGAGCCTGCCTAATTCGTCGCTCTTACAGATGGTGATATGCACCACCAGAGAGTTGAATACATGGATACTTGGGAAAATGTTGGTGTTGGTGTCGGCCTTGTGAAGGACGGATATCATCCAGCAAAATACATTTTTACCTGGATCAACAACGGTCCGCAGATCCGTTCCGTTCGGAAAGATCGTGCAGATCACCAGACTTAAGGTCATGCCGGTGAACAAATAAATGCATAAGCGATAGTAGGTCTGTTTGTTCTTAAAAAAGAAAAACAGAATCGTTCCGGCTACATAGACGAACCATAGCAGGTAAGGAACGATAAAATACTCACTAAATGGGATCAGATCATCAAGCGCCGTATGGATCACGTAGTAATCCCTGGTAACAGTCTTTTCCAGGTAAGAGAACCATGGAAGATAGATAAATGCGTAAGACAGAATCCATATATGGCTGTAACGCTTTAACTTTTCTATCATAAAATACAACCTTTCTATCATAAAGTATTGGGTTGACAAGTAATATTTTCTTTAACGTTTTTGGATTATATCACAACAAAAAAAAGTCGGCAAGATACTTTATGGAATGTTAAGAAAATTGTATGTGGAAGATCACAGATTGATTCCTTTTTTATTCTATGGTAGAATAGGGACTTGAAATTGACAATGAGAAAGGAAACGATCGGTGAAGAAAAGAAGAGAATATGTGGCAGTGCTGGCTTTTCTGGCGGCGATCATTGGGATAAGCGGTTGTTCCAGACAGAAAGAGGAGAAACTGACCAAATACGATACCCAGTTTTTTGAATTGTTTGATACAGTGACCAGTGTGACCGGGTATGCCAGGGATGAAAAGACTTTTCAGTCCTATGTGGATGTATTTTATGATGAATTAAAGGAATATCACCAATTATATGATATTTACAATGATTATGAGGGGATCAATAATATTAAGACCATCAACGATCATGCAGGCATCGAACCGGTTGGGGTGGATGACAAGATCATCCAGATGCTGGAAGAGGCCGTGGACATATATGAATTGACCGATGGAAACATGAATGTTGCCATGGGAAGCGTGCTTTCTATCTGGCATGAGTACCGGGAAGCCGGATTGAAACATCCAGAGCAGGCCCAGCTTCCGCCTCAGGAAGAGCTGGAAGAGGCGGCGAAGCACATGGACATCCGAAAAATGGTAATCGACCCGGAGAAAAAGACGGTTTATCTGGAAGACCCGGATATGAGTCTGGATGTAGGAGCAATCGCTAAGGGGTACGCAGCAGAGATGGCCAGCCGGAAAGTGGAAGAGGCAGGCTTAAAGCATGCCCTGATCAGCGTCGGTGGAAATATCCGCTGTATCGGAACGAAGCCAGATGGACAAAAATGGGTCGTTGGTGTTCAAAACCCGGATACTACTTCCGGTGAACGGTATCTGCACCGCCTGGGGCTGGACGGGATGTCTTTAGTGACCAGTGGAACCTATCAGCGGTATTATACGGTTGATGGGGTGAATTATCACCATATCATTCATCCGAAGTTATTAAAGCCCTGGGACCGTTATTCATCCGTTTCTATTTTAAGTGCGGATTCCGGAATGGCGGACGCTTTGGCAACGGCGGTGTTTAATATGGAATTGGAAGATGGCAAGAAGCTGATCGAATCCCAGGATGGCGTGGAGGCTATGTGGATCGAGGCGGATGGAACGGAGCATTACAGCAGCGGATTCCAGAATGATATGTTGAATGATTAGAAGAATATAACAGCATAATTATAGAAGAAACGGGGACGTAAGATGAGACAGAATACGATGAAAAGCAGCTTTTTACTGGTATTGGCAGCATTTATCTGGGGTGTGGCATTTGTGGCTCAGAGCGTTGGTATGGATTATGTGGGGCCATTTACTTTTATTGGAGCAAGATATCTGATCGGTGGGCTGGTACTGATCCCATGTATCGCTTTTTTGAAAAAGCTTGGATATGGCGATGATGGGAATAAAAGCGAAACCCAGAAAAAAGAAGAGTTTCGGATCGGTGTGAAGGGTGGTATCTTCTGCGGACTGGCACTTTTTATTTCCAGCAGTCTGCAGCAGATTGGTATTATGTATACAACTGTGGGAAAAGCAGGGTTCATCACGGCGCTTTATATTGTGATCGTACCGATCCTTGGTATATTTATGAAGAAAAAGGTATCCTGGACTATCTGGATCAGCGTGGCAGTGGCGGTGATCGGCATGTATCTGCTCTGCATTACAGATGGCTTTTCTATCGGAACCGGTGATATCTATGTATTTTTATGCGCCATTGGATTTTCCTTCCATATTTTAGTGATCGATCATTTCTCACCAAAAGCGGATGGCGTGCTGATCTCCTGCGTGCAGTTCTTTGTGGCTGGAATTCTGGGAACGATTGTGGCTTTTGCAGTGGAGACACCGGATCTTAAGTCTTTGTGTGCAGCGTGGGCGCCTGTGCTGTATGCAGGCATTTTGTCCAGTGGAGCTGGTTATACCCTTCAGATCGTAGGACAGAAGAATATGAATCCGGTGGTGGCGTCCCTGCTATTGAGCCTGGAATCGGTATTTTCCCTGATCGCCGGATGGGTGCTTCTGGGTCAGAGGTTGTCAGTGAAGGAACAGTTTGGCTGCCTTCTGGTGTTCTGTGCGATTATCCTGGCACAGATTCCTGCTCCTAAAAAGAAAAAATGTTACTGTACATGGGTAGGCATTTTCTGAACTGAAAATGCCGTATGATACAGTGGTGGTAACAGATTTTGCCGATTTAGCATGCGAAGCATCGGCAAAATCCGTTGCTGTTTGCGCAATGCGTGAACAGTAACGTTTTAATTTACACGGAGTTTCACTCATTTACGAAAGAAGAAAGTACCTCTGCTAAAAGAAAATAAGCGGAGGTACTTTTTCATTCTACAGAGAGAGCAGGGGAAAATTATGGCGACAGTGACCGGATTTGTGGAGAAAATTAAATTCCGGAATGAAGATAACGGTTATACGGTTATGAGTGTTTCATCAGAGGGCGAAGAGTACATTCTGGTAGGAACATTCCAGTACATAGGCGAGGGTGAGATGATCGAAGCCACAGGGACTATGACGGAGCATCCGGTCTACGGAGAACAGCTGGCTGTGGAAGCTTACGAGATCAAGGCTCCGGAGGACGTCACTGCCATGGAACGCTATCTGGGGTCTGGGGCGATCAAAGGTGTAGGAGCAGCCCTGGCAGCCCGGATCGTCCGCCGTTTTAAGGCAGATACGTTCCGGATCATTGAGGAGGAGCCAGAGCGTCTGGCAGAGGTAAAGGGCATCAGTGAGAAGATGGCCATGGCTATTTCTGACCAGATGGAGGAGAAAAAGGAACTTCGCCAGGCGATGATCTTCTTACAGGAGTACGGTATTTCCATGAATCTGGCAGTGAAGATCTATCACGAGTATGGCCCAAGGATGTATGGAATCGTGAAGGAAAATCCATACAAGCTGGCAGATGATATTCCGGGTGTGGGATTTAAGATGGCAGACGAGATCGCCCAGCGGGTGGGTATTTTTACAGATTCTGACTACCGGATCAAGGCAGGTATTCTGTATACACTGCTTCAGGCATCCGCCCAGGGGCACACGTATCTGCCCAAGGAAGAACTGCTGCGTCATGGAGCGGAGCTGCTGAAGGTGACAGAAGATGCCATGGAAAAGCATCTCTCCGATATGCAGATGGAGCGGAAGCTGGTGATCAAGCAAAAGGGAGAGCAACAGTGTGTGTATGCGGCTGTTTACTATTATACAGAGTTAAATGTAGCCCGTATGCTTCATGATTTGAATATCCGTGGCTCCATGCCGGAGGAAAACATTCAAAAAAAACTGGAAAAAATACAAGAATCAGAAAATATCGAGCTGGATCCTTTACAGGCGATGGCAGTGATGGAGGCAGTCAACAGCGGTCTTCTGATCATCACCGGCGGCCCTGGTACTGGTAAAACCACCACCATCAATACCATTATCCGGTATTTTGAGAGTGAGGAGATGGAGATTTTCCTGGCGGCACCTACGGGGCGTGCTGCCAAGCGTATGACGGAGGCCACCGGCTATGAGGCCAAGACCATCCACCGGCTGCTGGAACTGACCGGAACGCCTGGAGAGGGTGATGACACAGGCAGTATGCATTTTGAACGGAATGAGGAGAACCCACTGGATGCAGATGTGATCATCATCGATGAGATGTCCATGGTGGACATTCAGCTGATGCAGAATTTATTAAAGGCAGTCAACGTTGGAACCAGATTGATCCTGGTAGGAGATGTGAACCAGCTTCCATCAGTAGGACCGGGAAATGTATTAAAAGATATGATCGCCTCCGAGCAGTTCAATGTGGTGAAGCTGACCCATATTTTCCGTCAGGCAGCGGAGAGTGATATCATTGTCAATGCTCATAAGATCAATGAGGGGGAACGGGTGGATCTTGCCAAGCGGAGCCGGGATTTTCTTTTTATCCGCCGGGAAACCCCGGACGCCATTATCAGCGCCATGCTGACGCTCATCACCCAGAAACTGCCCGGTTACGTGAATGCCAAGCCATTTGACATCCAGATCATGACACCTATGCGAAAAGGGGCACTGGGGGTGGAGCGGCTGAATACCATATTGCAGTCTTTTTTAAACCCACCAGATAAGGCAAAACCGGAAAAAGAGATCGGAGGCATCACATTCCGTCTGGGAGATAAGGTGATGCAGATCAAGAACAATTACCAGATGGAGTGGGAAGTGCGGAATAAATATGGAATCCCCATGGATAAGGGAAGCGGCATTTTCAATGGCGATACGGGGATCATCCGGGAGATCAACCTGTTCACGGAAGAACTGACCGTGGAATTTGACGAGGGGAAAATGGTGGAATACAGCTTCAAACAGTTAGAAGAACTGGAACTGGCTTATGCCATCACCATTCACAAATCCCAGGGAAGCGAGTATCCGGCGGTGATCATCCCGATCCACAGCGGTCCGCGGATGTTGATGACTCGCAACCTTCTCTATACTGCCGTGACCAGGGCAAGAACCTGTGTCTGTTTAGTAGGTCTGCCAGACACCTTCCATGCCATGGCAGCCAACCAGATCGAACAAAAACGTTATTCTGGTCTTCAGGACCGGATTGGAGAATTGGCGGCTCTGTAAAAAAAGCCGCCGGAAAGGAGTCATGTACCGAAAAAAAAATCAGGTAAAAAGAGAGCATGGAGTATGATGAAAAATTGCACTTAGAAGGAAAAATGAAACGTATTTGTATACAAAATGCAGTAAAACAGGGACGGGAAACGTTATTGGATCTGGTATTTCCCCGCCGTTGTCCTGTCTGCGGAGAGATCGTTATCCCAAAGGGGGAGTTCATCTGCCCGTCCTGTGTCAAAAAACTTTCTCCTGTCCACCAGCCTGTCTGTCTTAAATGCGGCAAAGAATTAGAAAGTGACCGCATGGAATTCTGCTACGACTGTACCCGTCACCACCGCTCCTTTGAGCGGAATCTGGCCCTTTTCAATTACAACGATACTGCATCCCGGTCCATGTCTGCCATCAAATACAAAAACAAACGGGAATATTTGGATTTTTACAGCGAGGCCCTCTGGCTGCGGTTTGGCAGACAGATCCATTTCTGGAACCCTGATCTTTTCGTCCCGGTGCCAATCCACCCAACCAGAAGAAAGATCCGTGGATTTAACCAGGCGGAGGTGCTGGCAGAGAAATTAAGTGAAAAATCCGGGATTCCAGTCTGTGGAGGTGCGTTAAAAAGAATCCGGAAAACAGCGCCACAGAAAACGCTTGACAGTTCCGCCAGATTTCACAATTTAGAGCAGGCATTTGGCTCCGGAAGCATTCCCAAGGGCACAAAAAGGGTGCTGCTGGTGGATGATATCATCACCACCGGGGCGACGGCGTCGGCCTGTGCGCTGGCCCTGCTGCAAGCCGGGGCCACGGATGTGACGGTGGCCGCCGTGGCTGTGGCAGAGGAGCTGCCAAAAGAAAAGCGGAAGAAAACGAAATGAGACTGTATGCGCCCACCTCCGCGCGGCGCGGGGGTGGGATTTTTTGTGCCCGCCGGATTTTTGGGCAAATTTTATGGGTGCGCCCTCTTGCCAAGCGCATAAATATTTTGTATAATTAAATTTGTCTGTACTATTGTTTCAACGTATAAGCGAGGTTTTCAAATGCTGACAAAATACCTGAGTGTGTTCTTTATTTCGATGGTCCCCCTGATTGAGCTGCGCGGCGCGATTCCTGTGGGCGTGGCCATGGGCCTGCCGCTGTGGCAGGTGTACGTCATCGCCATCATCGGCAATATGCTCCCCGTGCCGTTCATCTTCTTCTTTGCCCGCAAGGTGCTGGAGTGGGGTGCGGATAAGCCGGTCATCGGCAAGTTCTTCACCTTCTGCCTCGAAAAAGGCCACAAGGGCGGCGCGAAGCTGAAGGCCACGGCGGGCCGCGGCCTGCCGTGGGCGCTGCTGCTGTTCGTCGGCATTCCGCTGCCCGGCACGGGTGCGTGGACCGGCACGCTGGCCGCCAGCCTTTTGGACATGGACTTTAAGTCCAGCGTCCGCGCCTGCATGGGCGGCGTGCTGCTGGCAGGCTGCATCATGGGCGCGCTGAGCGTGCTGGGCGTCTCCGCCTTCGGCGCTGTCGCGGCGTGATGCCCCAAAATTATCGTCCCGGCCTGGATGTGGTGCGGCTGGCCGCGCTGCTGCCCGTGCTGTGCTACCACTATTGCATCGAGGCCGCGCGCCTGGGCTTTGCCGTGCCGACGGCGCTGATTGGCCGCGGCATGGCCGACTGGGTCGAGGTCGGGCTGGCGTGGTTTTTCCTGCTGTCCGGTGCGGCGCTCTGTCTGCAATGGCAGGGACGGTTTGACGCCCGGCGCTACTTTGTGGGCCGCGCCGCCGCGACCTACCCGGCGTTCTGGCTGGGGTTTGGCGCGCTGTTCCTGTACGGCGAGGTCCTGCACGGCAACAACGCCGATATTCCGCGCTGGCGCGTGATTTTTTCAGTGCTGGGGCTGGATGGGTATTTAGCGCCCGTGACGGTCACTTTCTACAAAATCGGCGAGTGGTTTTTGGGCGTTATCCTGATTTTGTATCTCGTGTTCCCGCTGCTGCTCCGGTGCATGGAGACCGCAGCGCACCGCCGGGTGCTGGCGCTCTGCATGGCGGTGCTGGCCGTTGTCTGGCCGCTCGTCTGCCCCGCTCCGTGGGAGGCCGGGCATACGGTACTGGGCCGCCTGCCCGCGTTTGCGCTGGGGGTGTGGTTCGGCACGCTGCTGAAAAAGAACGCTTTTCCGTCCTATCGGCTGTATATCGGGCTGGCGGTCTGCCCGCTTTTGTGGGTGGACGAAGTGCCGCGTCTGGCCGTGCTGTTGGTGCTGGCGTCGGTGCTGTTCTGGGCGGTCTATGCCGCCGGGCAGCACGTACCCGCACCGCTTTGCCCCGCCCTGCGGCGGCTGGCGGGCTGGTGCTACGGCGTGTACCTGGTGCATCATGTCCTGCTGACGCTGGTATTCCTGCCGTTTGTGCAGGGGCACGGCCTGCCGCTGGCCGGGATGTTCCCGGTGTATCTCGCCGTCAGCTTTGTGCCGGCAGCGGTGCTGACGGCAATGAGCAGACCGGTGAGCAAGGCAGTCAAAAAATTGGCATAAAAAATCGGACGCACAGCTTTTCACGGCTGTGCGTCTGTTTTTGTATTCATAAGGGCAGATTCTGTATCCGCCCCTGCCTGTCTGCCAATGGCGCGGCTTCGCGGGCTTTTCCCTCTTACTGCCGCGCCTGCAGAGCTGCCAGCAGCGGCGGGATGAGCTGCTTCTTGCGGCTGACGACACCGGGCAGTTTGGCTATGTTCCCCTCCGGCTCGACGTGGAACGCATCGCGGATGATCTCCTCGGCGTTGTGGCCGTAGAACATCAGGTCGGTGCTCTGGGTCTTCATGTCGGTGAACATGTAGAAGATCAGCGGCAGACCCTCGCGGCGGCTCGCCTCGGGCAGGAACGGCTGCACAAGCGCCTCGGCGGCGGCGCGGGATTTGTCGGTCATGTAGGTGGACTGGCCGACGCCGAACTTGACGTCGCCGCGGCTGAACGCCTTGAAGTCCGAGCTGAACACATCCTCCGCTGTGCGGCCCGTCAGGTCGGCACCTGCCTCAAACATCTGCTCGGCGTAGGACTGGATGTCCTCGCCCGCCAGCGCGGCCAGCGCCTTGGCGGCGGCTTCGTCCTGCGGGGTGGACGTCGGAGAGCGGAACACCAGCGTATCGGACAGAATGGCCGACAGCAGCAGACCCGCGATCTCGCGGCTGGGCGTCAGGCCCTGCTCGCTGTACATCTGGTACAAAATCGTGGCCGTGCAGCCCACCGGGACATTGCGGAAATAGACCGGGCCGGTGGTCTCCAGACTGCCGATGCGGTGATGGTCGATGATCTCCAGAATGTCCGCCTGCTCCAGACCGTCCACGGCCTGGGTGCGCTCATTGTGGTCAACGAGAATGACCTGCTTGCGGTGCAGGTTCAACAGGTTACGGCGGCTGACAACGCCGCAGTATTTGCCGTTCTCATCCAGAATCGGGAAATAGCGGTGACGCACGCTGGCCATAACCTTTTTGGCGTCCTCAATCGGCGTATTTACGCTGAATTTCAGCAATTCCTTCGTGCGCATAAAGTGGCGCACCGGCGCGGCGGTGGAGATGAGCCGCGCGGCGGCGTAGGTATCGTAGGGGGTCGCCAGCACGGCGCAGCCCTTTTCCTGCGCACGTGCCACGATGGTGCGCGGCACCGCGGAGCCGCAGCAGACAATGATGGCCTGCGCGCCGCAGTCGATGGCGCACATCTGGGTCTCGTACCGGTTGGAGACCAGCACAAGGTCGCCGGGCTTGACCAGCTCCTCCATGATTTCCGGGCTGGTGCCGATGCAGATATTGCCGCTGTCAATGTGGGCGTCGGCGCTGCCGACCACCAGCTCAGCCTCCAGCGTTTCCAGCAGGTTCGTGCAGCGGGTGTTGGCCGCGGCCAGCACTGCCGTGTCGAACAGGTCCATGTTCGCGTCGGCAATGTCCTTGATGGTGATAAGCCCCTGCAGCTCGTTGTCGCCGTCCACGATGCAGAGCGTGTCGATCTCGACGTCGCGCATCAGGTTCCAGGCCGCGCGCAGGCTCATCTCGCCGTCGATGCCCGCCTGCTTGCGGATGTCGATGTCCTTGATCTGCGGGCTGACGTCGGTGCAAAGCCGCGGCGGCTCCACGCCGAAGTGCTGCAGAACGAACCGCGTTTCCCGGTTCACATGTCCGGCGCGGCGGGCCTCATACAGACCGGTCAGGCTGCCGCGGTTTTTCAGCCAGGCATACGCCAGTGCGGAGCAGATCGAGTCCGTGTCCGGGTTCTGGTGGCCGATGATGTTGATGTGGCGTACCGTGTTGTTTGCCATAGTGGTTCTCCCCTCTATCTCCTTGGCCCCCTCTGCGAGGGGGCTGCCGCCGCAGCGGCTGGGGGAGAGAGCTTCGCCATCGTCTGTAGCTTGGGGCAATGGCAGGGTTCTCTCCCTCCGGCCCTCCGGGCCACCGCTCCCCCTCTGGCGCAAGCGCCACCTCCCCCGTATCGGGGGAGTCTGTCT
>ERZ773192.3516-NODE-3516-length-11593-cov-2.989253_pt1 | contig 11593 bp, 8 predicted proteins | sample MGYA00581010_ERZ773192 | MGnify/ENA primary metagenome ERZ773192 (study PRJEB29015, sample SAMEA2737741) | human gut metagenome | biome: human gut; feature: human-associated habitat; material: faeces | place: China | collected 2012 ...
GGAATGTCATCGTGGATATTCACGGTGCGGTGCAGGCTATCGGACTTGCCCTGCTGCTGGGATTCCATTTCCCTCCCAACTTTGATTCGCCTTATAAGGCGGACAGTGTGACCGATTTCTGGCATCGCTGGCACATCTCCTTGTCTACCTGGTTGCGCGACTATCTGTATATTTCCCTGGGCGGTAACCGAAAGGGAAAAATCCGTACCTACATCAACCTGATACTGACCATGCTTTTAGGTGGTTTGTGGCACGGTGCTTCGTGGAACTTTGTGGTGTGGGGCGGATTGCACGGAGTGGCATTGGCCTTACATAAGTTTTTCCGTAACCTATTGGGTCGGCCCAAACAATATCGCAGCCGAGGAATACGTAAATTCTTTGCTGTGGTATTGACTTTCCATTTTGTATGCTTCTGCTGGATATTCTTCCGAAACTCCACGTTTGAGGCTTCGGTGACCATGATTCGCCAGATATTTACAGCCTTCCATCCGGAATTGCTGGAGCAGCTTTTGACGGGCTACTGGAAAGTGTTTGCATTGATGGGAGTAGGCTTCTTGCTTCATTTCTGTCCCGACAGCTGGCAGAATGCGTGCAGCCGGGGCATGGTGCGTATGCCGCTCATAGCCCAGGCACTGATAATGATTGCGCTGATTTATCTGGTCATTCAGGTGAAAAGCAGCGATATTCAGCCGTTTATCTACTTCCAGTTCTGATGTGTGAGGTCGTATAGGCGTGTAAGAGTAAAACTATTTTAGTTTTCACTCCCTATTTTTTCAGGAAAAAATTAGGAGAAAAGACCGAATAATTGTATTTTTGTCACGCTTTCGAAATATCCTTTCTCAAAAAAGGACGTTGGAAAGTGTGCTTATTGATATTTGCGCCCGTAGTTCAATGGATAGAATAAAGGATTCCGGTTCCTTCGATTGGGGTTCGACTCCCCACGGGCGTACATAAAGCTTATTAGACTGAAAAAGAACGGTTTAATAAGCTTTTTTGTTTATAGATACCAGCCTTCAGACATCGCGATTTGTACTTTCGGAAAAAACGCTCCTACGTTTGTGCTAAAACGCCTTTGCGTTTGATATAAAACGTACTTGCGTTTCATGTAAAACGCACTTGTGTTTTAAGTAAAACGTACTTGCGTTTTGATTGAAGCGTCAAAGCGTTTTCCGGTAAATGCAAAGGCCTTTTCTGAGGGTGAAAAAAATCACTGTTTAAAGTTGACTGAGAGATGAAAAACTACATGTTTGAAATTTGTGCGAACTCTGCAGAGAGTTGCGTGGCTGCCCAGCAGGGAGGTGCTCATCGGGTAGAATTGTGTGCCGGCATGCCGGAAGGTGGAACTACTCCGTCGTTGGGCGAGATAAAAGTGGCCCGTAAGTTGATTGACATCCGTCTGCATGTCATTATCCGTCCGCGTGGAGGAGATTTTCTGTACACGCCTTCTGAACTGGAGATTATGGAAGAAGATATTAAAAATAGACAAGAAATTCTTAAAAAATATATACCTTATACTTCTGATTATAATTCAATGGTTCTTTGGTCTATAAATGGATTAGTGCCAGATGATAGTGAAAATGGATTTGGAAATAATACTTTTTCAAATAAAAAATGTGTAATAATTGATGGGCTAAAAGAACAATTAACTTTGTCAAGTGTAGTGTCAATAGTATCAACAGATACGGCAATACAAGGAAATGTAGAATTGTCAGATTCCGCTATTATATTAATAGAACAAAATGAATATAACTTATTAAATGAAGAACAGAAAAAACAACTTTCTAAATTTAATGTAAAGACTTTTTCAGGAGAATTAAGACAATCTGTTGAAGAAACATTAATTGAAACTAATAGATATGCGCCAGAAAGACCAATATTGAACAAAGCAGAAGGAGGATTTAAAAAGTCTGATACAAGTGAAGAAACAAAGGATTTAATTAATAGTGTTGCTAAAGAAAATAATATTTTACAAATGTATCATTTTGATATAATATTTGATAAAAATAATAACGTGCCAGGGGAATTGGGAAATGAATTTGAAAATATAAATATTGTAAATACATATTTTCAAGAAAAATTTTATAAATATTTAGCTAATAATATGAATATTGATAAAGAATTAGCAGAAAATTTGGAAAATTATCCTGATACAGATTTCTATATAAAAGAACTGTGTGAAAAAATAGAAGATTTTGGTATAGAAAATTATAAAAAATTATTAGATAAATATAATACTAGACTAGAACAATTACGAGAAAATAAAACATTGCCAACACCACAACAGATAGTAGATACAGTAAGAAGAGATAAAAGTAAAGAAGTAGAAGATGATGATAAAGACATAATGGAATTGTAAAAATTAGGTTATACTAGAAATATTTAATAATTAAATAATATTTAGATTTAAATGTGTAAATGTATTTAGTTAAAAGGAGTGAATAAATTTTATATGTTATCACAACTGATAATTTTAGCTATTCTTATTTTATTAAATGCATATTTTGCAGCAAGTGAAATTGCATTTATATCTTTAAATGATGCAAAAATAGAGAAAATGGCTAAAGATGGTAATAAAAAAGCAAAGCAAATTCAAAGTATGTTGGAATCACCAAGCAAATTTTTGGCAACAATACAAATAGGAATTACCCTTGCAGGATTTTTATCAAGTGCGTTTGCATCAGATGCATTTGCAGAAAAATTAGCTCCGATGTTATTTGATATAATGCCATTTTTAAGTTTGAATATATGGAAAAGTATATCAATAATTATAATAACAATAATATTATCTTTTTTTACATTAGTTTTTGGAGAATTAGTGCCAAAAAGATTAGCAATGAAGCATTATGAAAAAATTTCATTTGCAACAATAGGTGTTATAAAAACAATTTCTACAATTACATTACCATTTGTAAAATTACTTACTTTTGTTACAAATGCTATTTCCAAAATATTTGGAGTAGGAGAAAATGACGAAGAAGAAGTAACAGAAGAAGAAATAAAAATGATGGTAGATCAAGGTAAAGAAAAAGGAACAATAAAAGAAGAAGAAAAAGAACTTATAGATAATGTTTTTGAATTTAATGATATTACAGTATCTGAAATAATGAGACATAGAAAAGATATATTTGCAGTAGATATAAATATTGGTAATGAAGAACTAACACAAGAATTAGAAGAAGCACAATATAGATATAGTAGAATTCCAGTATATGATGAAACCATAGATGAAATAAAAGGAATTTTATATGTAAAAGATGTACTAAAAAATATTAAAAATAAAAATGTTAAAGTTAAAGATTTAGTTAAAGATGCATATTTTGTATCACAAAACAGGTTAATAAATGAAGTTTTTAAAGAATTACAAAAAAATAAAATGCAGATAGCTATAATTCTTGATGAATATGGTGGAACAGCAGGAATAATAACAATGGAAGATATATTAGAAGAGCTTGTTGGAGATATCTATGATGAATATGATAATGAAGAAAAAGAATTTGAACAAATAGATGAAAACACATATATATTAGCAGGAAGTATGCCCATATATGATGTAAATAAAATATTAGATGCAAAAATTCCAGAAGGAGATTATGATACTATTTCAGGATATTTACAAGAAGAGTTGGGAAGAATACCAGAAGATGAAGAAAAGCCAATAATAGAAACAAAAACAGTAACATATAAAATAGAACAATATGAAGACAAAAGAATTATCAAAATAAAAGCATGCAAAAATAATAATGAAATAATAGACGAGCAAAAAGAATAAAAAGTTTTGTAATTATATAAGCCTTTAAATGAAGCAAGAAAGGATGAATTTTATTATGAAAAGAGATTTTATAATTCGTACTACTATAATAGTAATATTAGTTGTAGCAATAATTGCAGGAGTTTCATTTTACATTATAAAAGAAAATGGAAAAAAATATGAAATAGCACAAGTGAAACAATATAATTATTTTGTGTTAAAAAGTGGAGAAACATCAGGAGTAATAGATAAAGCGGGAAATGTTGTTATTGAACCAAATTATGATGATATAAAAATACCAAACCCAGAAAAGGCGGTTTTTGTATGTTATAAGGATGGTAAAACAACAATATTAAATGAACAAAAACAAGAAAAAATAACTGAATATCAAAATGTAGAACCAATACAATTAAAAAATATAACAAGTGAATTAATGTATGAAAAATCTGTATTAAAATATGAAAAAGATGGAAAATATGGACTTGTTAGTTTAGATGGTAAAAAGATTACAGGACCAATATATGAAAGCATAGAAGGCTTACCATATAAAGAAGGTGAACTTTTAATAAAAAAAGAAGGAAAATTCGGAGTAATTAACATTAAAGGAAATGAATTAGTAAAAAATATATACGACCAAATTACAGTAGACGGATATTATACAACAGATGGTGGATATAAATACGCAGGTTATATTGTATCAAATACTACTAATGAAGGATATAGATATGGATATATAAATTATAAAGGTAAATTAATGTTAAAACCAGAATATAACCAATTATCAAGAACAATAGAAATAGATGATAATGAAAATGCTTATATAATTGCTTCAAAAAACGGACAATTTGGTATAATGAAAAATAGTGAACAATTATTGCCAACAGAATATCAATCAATTGTTTATGATGAAGGTAATGACATATTTACAATAGAAAAAAGTAAAAAATATGGAATAACAAATAAAGAAGGAAAAATATTAGTACCAACAGAATATAAACAAATAGATGTTACAGGTATATATTTATATGCACAAAATGAGCAAGGAACAACAGTATATAATACAGAAGGGACACAAGTAAATATAGATACAAATGTAGCAATATTAAATACTGATAATGAAAAATACAAAATAAAGATTAACAATAAAGAAGGCACTAAATATGGTGTTATTGGAAAAAATGGTGAAGAAATAATACCACAAGAATATAATTATGTAGAATATTTACATGATAATTATTTTATAGTTAGTAACTCTGATTCTAGATTAGGTGTTATAGATGATAAAAACAACATAAAGATAGAAATAAATAATGATTCAATACAAAAGATAAATGGAACAGATATAATAGAAACAATAACAACAAATGGAAATATTTTAAGATTATATTCAAAAGATATGACACAAATTTGTGAAATGAAAGAAGCAAATGTTGAAAACAAAAATAATTATATAAAAGTTTCTAATAATGATGATATAAAATATTTTGATAAACAAGGAAAAGAACTAAAAAACACAGAAGTATATCCTAACAATACGTTATTTGCTAAAAAAGTAGATAACAAATGGGGATATGCAGATAAAAGTGGAAATATGGTAGTAGAAGCTAAATATGATATGGTTACAGAATTTAACGAATATGGTTACGCAGCAGTTCAAAAAGATGATAAATGGGGCTCTATAAATACAAAAGGTGAAGAAATTGTGGAACCAACATATAAACTAAATGACATAGAACCATCATTTATAAAATCATATTATAAAGTAAAAAATGGTTTAGGAGAAATATATTATACAAATAATAAATAAATATGAAAACTCTAGTAAAATAATATTACTAGAGTTTTTATAATGTAATAAAAATTTGCTATTTATCTTGATTTAAATTGTAAAAATAAGTAAATACTAATAATATAAATTAAAAACATAAAATGTTTATAAATCATATTATAGGTTAGTATAAAAAATAATTTAAATTATTGTATAGGAGATAAGTAAATTGAAAGTAGGTTTAGCTTTGTCAGGTGGTGGAATAAGGGGAATAGCTCATGCAGGGGCTTTGAAAGCATTAGAAGATAATAATATAAAAATAGATATAATTGGTGGAACTAGTTCAGGAGCACTAATTGCATCATTATATGCAATGGGATATTCACCATATTACATATATTTATTATTTAAAAGATATGCAAAAGATATAGTTGGAATAAATACAGGCCCAATAATATCTGGAATAGGTAATTTTGTAAAAAGCAAAAAAGTAAGTATGACAGGATTTAGAACAGGAGAAAACCTAGAGGAAGCATATGATAATTTAGCATTAAAAAATGGAATAAAGAAAATAAAAGATATTACAAAAATGCCAATTGTAATTCCGGCAGTTGATATAAAAGAAGCCAAAGAATATATTTTTACAAATAAAATACCAATAAATAGTAAAAATAACGACAAATATATAAATGATATAAGTTTAGGAAAAGCAGTAAGAGCAAGTAGTAGTTTTCCAGCAGTAGTTTGTCCATGTGAATTTGAAAAACATAGTTTTTTAGATGGAGGAGTTTTAGATAATGTGCCAGTAGAAGAAGTAAAAAAACAAGGAGCAGATATAGTAATTGCAGTAAATTTTAAAGCAGATGAAATAGATGAACAAAGTAATATTATGGATGTAGTTATGAAAACAATTGACATCATGGGAAATAAAATAGGAGAAAATAATTTGCAGAAAAGTGATTATGTATTAACAATTGAGACAGATAAAACTGGATTATTAGATATAAAAAAATTAGATAATTGTTACAAATATGGTTATGAAGCGGTTTCGGAAAAAATTGAAGAAATTAAACAAGTTTTAAGTATCTAAAGAATATAATATATAAAAGAAAAATAAAAGGAATGAGTATATTATGAAATTTAGATATTTTGATAATGCTGCTACAACTAGAGTATATGATGATGTTGTAAGAGAAATGATACCATATTTTACAGAAAAATATGGTAACCCATCATCAATATGTGAATTAGGAAAAGAAGCTAAAAGAGCAATTGAAGAAGCTAGAAGTAAAGTAGCAAGCTTAATAAATTGTGAACCAGATGAAGTATATTTTACTTCAGGTGGATCAGAAAGTGATAATATGGCAATAAAAGGTGTTGCAAATATGGCAAGAAGAGGACATATAATAACTTCTAAGATTGAACATTCAGCAGTAATACACAGCTGTCAAAACTTAGAAAGAAAAGGCTTTAGAGTGACTTATTTAGATGTTGATAAAGACGGAATGGTTGATTTAGAGCAACTAAAAAAAGCTATAAGAAATGATACTATTTTAATTAGTATAATGTTTGCAAATAATGAAATTGGAACAATAGAACCTATTTATGAAATTTCAAAAATTGCAAAAATGTATAATATTATATTTCATACAGATGCTGTTCAAGCATGTGGAAATGTACCAATAGACGTAAAAAAAATGGGGATAGATATGTTGTCAATGTCAGGGCATAAATTACATGCACCTAAAGGAACAGGGGCTTTATATATAAGAAAAGGAATACGACTAGATAAACATATAGATGGAGGACATCAAGAAGGTGATAAAAGAGCAGGAACTGAAAATGTTCCAGGAATAGTAGGATTAGGAAAGGCTTGTGAAATTGCAAATGAAGAATTAGGTAATAATATGAGAATATTAAAAGAATTAAGAGATTATTATGTAATGCAAGTGGAAAAGAGTATTCCAAATGCAAAACTAAATGGTTCCAGAAACATGAGATTACCAGGAAATGCAAACTTTTCTTTTAGAGGTATGGATGGAAGAGGAATGGTAATAGAATTAAATAAAAGAGGAATTTGTGTGTCAGGTGGATCTGCATGTTCAGCTGGTTCAACAAAAGCTTCACATGTATTAAAAGCATTAGAAATTCCAGATGAATTAACAAGATCAGCAATAAGAACGACTTTTGGACCAGATAATACAAAAGAAGATATTGATTATTTGGTCCAAAATTTACAAGAAATAATATTATATAATAATTAATTTTCTAAAATAGCAATAGCACATTTAATTCCATCAACAGCAGCTGACATTATGCCTCCAGCATATCCAGCACCTTCACCACAAGGATATATACCAGAAATATTAGAAACTAAATTTTCATTTCTGTTTATTTTAACAGGGGAAGAACTTCGTGTTTCAACACCTGTTAAAATACTATCAGGATTAGCAAAACCATTTAACTTGGTATCAAAATAATTGATACCTTCTTTTAATGTGTTTGAAATAAATTGTGGTAAAATATCATTTAAATTAGATAAAGTTACACCTGGTAAATAAGTAGGTTTTACAGAACCAATAGAAGTAGATTTTTTATTATTTATAAAATCTTCAAATCGTTGTATAGGTGCAAAATAATTTGAGCCACCTAAAATAAATGCTTGTTCTTCTAATTTTTGTTGAAAATAAATACCCTCTAAAGGCGAAGTTCCGCCAAAGTCAGCTGGTGTAACATTTACTAAAACAGCAGAATTAGCATTTTGTCCATTTCTAGAATAATAGCTCATACCATTTGTAACAATGGTGTTTTTCTCACTTGAAGATGCAATAACGACACCACCAGGACACATACAAAAAGTATAACAAGAACGTCCAGAAGGTGAATGATATGCTAATTTATAATCAGCAGGAGGTAATACTAATTTAGTGCTTTTACCATATTGTGCAATATTAATTTGTTCTTGTAAATGTTCAATCCTAACGCCAACAGAGAAATTTTTTCTTTCCATATTAATATTTTTACTGTAAAGTTTTTCAAATGTATCTCTAGCACTGTGACCAATTGCAAGGATTAAGTGTGTAGAATGAATTTCAAAGATGTTTCCATTAGTAGAGCATGTAACAGAAGCAATACTATTATTTTCTATATTGAAATCAATAGCTTTTGTATTAAAGTAAAATTTTCCGCCTTTAGATATAATATAATTTCTAATATTTTTTATAATAACAATCAAATTGTCAGTACCAATATGTGGTTTAGCTGTGTATAATGTGGATTCTGGTGCTCCAAAATTAACAAATTCTTGAAGAACTTTAGTACAAAAAGGACTATGAATACCACTTGTTAATTTACCATCTGAAAAAGTACCAGCACCACCTTCACCAAATTGAACATTTGATAAACAATCTAATTTACCAGTTTTTCTAAATATATCAACTACCTTTTGTCTATTTTCAACACTATCACCTTGCTCTATAACAATAGGAGTAATACCATTTTGAACCAAAGTAAGAGCTGCAAATAAACCACTAGGACCTGCACCAACAATTACAACATTTTTACTAGAAATATTTTTAGAATTGATATGTGGTAATTCTTTTTTTACAACTTTATCAAATTTTTTATATTTATCCTCATTTTTTAATGCTAAATTTACAGAATAATTAAAATGAACATCATCTTTTTTTCTAGCATCAATTGACTTTTTAAAAATGCTACAATCTAAAACATCAGATTTATTTATTTTGTATTTTTTACAAATTATATCAATTATATTATCATCATCAATATTCTTATAAACTTTTATATTGGAAATTCTAATCATAAAATATATCACAAGCTCCTTCTATTAATATGTTCTTAATAAATTTTAAATAAAATATATAACTATTATAGCATATATTTTTTTTATATGCTATAATTAGTGCATACTAAAAATACTTATATATATGAGGAAAAAAATGGGTAAACAAGTAAAAAAAGTAATTAAAATTATAACAATAATATTTTGGGTATTTATTATAGGTAGTGTATTTGGATTTTTTGCAGAAATGTTATATTCAACAATTTTTACACGTACTTTGGTAATTAGAAAAGGCTTAATATATGGACCATTTATACAAATATATGGAGTAGGTGCAGTTGCATATTATTTGTTAATAAGCAATGTAAAAGAACCTAAAGAAGCATTTATATATGGAATGATTATGGGAGGAATATTAGAATATATAGGCTCATTTTTACAAGAAATATTATTTGGAACTATTTCATGGGATTATAGTAACATGTTTTTTAACTTAAATGGTAGAACAAGTTTATTATATTGTTTTTATTGGGGAATAATAGCAGTAGCATATTTAAAAATTGTATATCCATGGTTAAAAAGTATAGAACCGTTACTACATAAATTATCAGTAAAAATTTTTACGGTATTTCTAGCATTGTTTATGACATTTGATATAGGAATATCATGTATGGCAGCAGCAAGACAAGAAGAAAGAAGAAAAGATATACCACCTAAAAATAGTCTTGATGAATTTATAGATAAAGCATATCCAGATGAATATTTAGATAAAATTTATAATAATAAGAAAAATGTTGAATAATAATCGGCTCAGAGGTGTGTATATGCTTCTGGGCTTTTAATGTTTATTTCTAATAAATACAGATGCAGTAAGTAATTCATAAACTAGAAAAAATATAAATGAAAATATATGTTTTGAATTATGCATTAATATTTATTATAGATACAATTTATAAAAGTTCTAAGGACTTCCTATGAAGAATACAATTAAACAAAAGTATTTTCATAGGGGGTCTTTCTTTATGAGACAAATATATGCACACAATTTATCAACAGCAGGAAAAAAAACAATAGAAGAGCGAAGTGTAGAACTTGCGCATTATATAATAGAATCAAAAGATACAGTAAGAGGAGCTGCCAAAAAATTTGGAGTTAGTAAAAGTACAGTACACAAAGATGTAACACTCCAGAACGGTAAAGAAATAGAACAAGTCATTCCTGAAAGTATTGAAATTAAAAAGGTTTTCTTAGCAGAGAAGAATCCAGTTGTTAGATTAGGAATGATAATTAAATAAATAAGAAATTTCGTGTCTATTCTTTTGAGTAGGCATAATTTATTACCTTGCAGTTTTATTTGGCTGAAAAGAAAACGTGAGGGCAAAGAAAATTAAATATTTAATAGAAAAGGCATTTGTAATTAAAAAAATTACAGGTGTCTTTTTTCTATGCAAGAGATAATGCCTCAAACTCTTAAAAAGTGATAGGTGTAATGAGCCGATGCTATAAAGTTCATTCGTATAAATGCTAACAGTCTATTAGTATGAAGTACGTGAGTGAGATTTTAGAACATAGACTCACAATAATAAAAGAGTATTCGGTGGCAAAACTTGGCTGTGGATTTATAATTGCAAAAAGTTTGGACAAGTATGAACAAAGATGCTTATTAGTATCAGCAATTATAGTAGCAATGCTACTTACTAGACTACCTATGAAACGAGGCGACCGACCGACGGTTTCTACTTTTATATGGGTGTAATAATTCCTTTTTTAAATAAGGGATTATTACGCCTAATTCACTTTAGCTCACTTCCTCTGGTTTCTACTTGGGAGTTGCTAAAGTGAGTGAGTCAAAAAATTTATTTTTTGGCTCGCATTTATAAAAATTGCGACAAGCAAATTTTTATAAAAAAACTAAAATGCAATTAAGCAATTTTAGGTTTTGGGGTGTGGGGTTGACCCTGCCACACTAACACTTTTTGAAGCAGTCAGCTAAAAAAGTGTTGTAGTGTGTTTACAACACAATTGAAATTAGAGCAGAAAAATAAAATTTATTTGTGTTATTGAGCACGAGCAAGGAGGTCTTATATGAGTTATGCAATAATAAGAAATGCAAAGTACAAAAGAGAAAATTTGAAGGCAGTATATCGCCATAATGAAAGGAAGAATAAAAATTATTCAAATAAGGATATAGATAAAACAAAATCATATTTAAATTATGCATTAAAAGAACCTGAATTTAATTATGAAAAACAATTTGATAAAATAAGAGAAA
>ERZ773192.3518-NODE-3518-length-11586-cov-7.435608_pt1 | contig 11586 bp, 9 predicted proteins | sample MGYA00581010_ERZ773192 | MGnify/ENA primary metagenome ERZ773192 (study PRJEB29015, sample SAMEA2737741) | human gut metagenome | biome: human gut; feature: human-associated habitat; material: faeces | place: China | collected 2012 ...
GTCGCCGCCGACTGTTCCGACCTTGCGGCGGGTCGCCGCTGACTGTTCCGACCTTGCGGCTGTGAGCCGCCTCAAATCGCTTTTTAAAAAGATGAATATAGGCTTTAGTTGCGTTGACGGCGGGCGGAAATGTAGACGGATTGTTCCGAACTTTAAAAACATTGCGGACTTTTGAGGGACAGCGGAACGGTCGGTGTTTGATGATAGTGCGTGATTGATTTGAGGTTTGTTGAAAATTTGGGCGAAGAACTATCACATTTAGCTCACCTTTGGCAAGGGAGCCGAGAATTAGTGCAAATGGGTAAACAATGCTCCTATCAGATGACAGCATGATATTGCAAACTGACACACAGACGTTTGTCTTGAAAATAATAAAATAAACCGAAAGGAAGAAGAAAATGACACTTTACGAAGAACTTATTGAAAGAGGGCTTATCGCTCAGGTTACGAACGAGGAAGAGATAAGCAAGATGATAAATGAGGGCAAGGCTACGTTCTACATAGGCTTTGACCCGACAGCCGACTCTCTGCACGTCGGTCACTTTATGGCGCTGTGCCTTATGAAGCGTCTGCAGATGGCAGGCAACAAGCCTATTGCGCTTCTCGGCGGCGGTACGGGTATGATAGGCGACCCCTCCGGCAAGACGGATATGAGAAAGATGCTTACAAAGGAAGATATTGAGCATAATATTGCCTGCTTCAAAAAGCAGATGAGCCGTTTTATAGATTTCTCGGACGGCAAGGCACTGCTTGTAAACAATGCAGACTGGCTGCTGAGACTTAATTATGTAGACGTACTGCGTGAGGTAGGCGCTTGCTTCTCGGTAAACAAGATGCTGAGTGCTGAGTGCTACAAGCAGAGAATGGAAAGAGGTCTTTCATTCCTCGAATTCAACTATATGATAATGCAGAGCTATGACTTTTACAAGCTGTACAAGGATTACGGCTGTAATATGCAGTTCGGCGGTGACGACCAGTGGAGCAATATGCTCGGCGGTACGGAGCTTATCAGAAAGAAGCTCGGCAAGGACGCACACGCAATGACCATTACCTTGCTCTTAAATTCCGAGGGCAAGAAGATGGGCAAGACCGAAAAGGGTGCTGTATGGCTCGATCCTGAAAAGACAAGCCCGTTTGAATTCTTCCAGTACTGGAGAAATGTTGCTGACGCAGATGTTATGAAGTGCATAAAGATGCTTACATTCCTGCCGCTTGAACAGATAAGAGAGATGGACAGCTGGGAGGGCGCACAGCTCAACAAGGCTAAGGAAATACTCGCTTACGAACTTACTAAGCTGGTACACGGAGAGGAAGAAGCTGAAAAGGCTTTAGCCGCCGCAAAGGAACTGTTCGGCGGTAAGGGTGTCAGCGGCGATATGCCTACTGCGGTTATGCCTGCCGAGCTTGTAAACGACGGTAAGATCGGTATTCTTGACGCTCTTGTTGCATCAAAGCTCTGCCCGTCAAAGAGAGAGGCAAGAACAAACGTAACAGGCGGAGGTATCAGCGTAAACGATGAAAAGGTGACCGACCCTGCGGCTATGATAGAGATAGGCGAATTTGCCGTAATCAAGAAGGGTAAAAAGAGCTACTGCAAGATAGTAAAGGCATAAGATGATAAGAGTAAGAAGAGCGCAGGACAAGGATATTAAGCGTGTTACGGAGCTGCTCGCTCAGGTACTGGAGCTTCACGCCGATTTAAGACCCGACTTATTTATACACGGTACGACAAAGTACACGGAAAATCAGCTGTCGGATATATTCGCTGATGAAAAGACACCTGTATTTGTGGCTGTAGACGACTGCGACACGGTGCAGGGATATGCGTTCTGTATACTCAAAGAGCCTGCGTTTGCAACAAATATGACAGACATAAAAACGCTGTATATAGATGATTTATGTGTTGACAGCAACGCAAGGGGTCGGCATATAGGAACTACGCTTTTTGACTATGTAATGGATTTTGCAAAGCAGACAGGTTGTTACACAGTTACTCTGAACGTCTGGGAGGGCAACGACAGCGCACGTCATTTTTATGAAAAGATGGGAATGTTCGTCCGTGAAACCCAGATGGAGCGGCGGGTGGCGGGTCGCCGCTGACTGTTCGCCGTTCTGACGGTTGGTGATTTGCGAAGGTTACGTTACCGGCGGGCGCTTACAGCGCACCCTATTGACGTTGTTTTATATTCAGGCATAATTAAAAGGATACTGCAAACTGTTGAGGTTTGCGGTATCCTTTTTTGCGGCTGTGAGCCGCTTCAAATTCGCCGTGCGGGTGTGACCCGCTTCAAACTCGCCGTTCTGACGGTTGGTGATTTGCAGAATTAGCGTTACCGGCGGCGGTTCGTTACTGCATATTCAGATATAATAAAAATGCCCTCACAGCTTTTGCTGTGAGGGCATTGAACGTTTTATCCGATTATCTGTTACTTGGACTCTGCGTCATCGTGAACAGTTCTGTTCTCAGCAATACTGCTCTTTAATACACGGATCTTTGTTCTGTCAGAGCCTGTTTCGATAAGTACAGTATCATCTGTAACTCTTAATACTCTGCCTACAATACCGCCTGTTGTTACTACTTCGTCAGCAACCTCAAGGTTGTTGAGCATTTCCTGCATCTTCTTGCCGCGCTTCTTTTCGGGTCTTATGATAAGGAAGTAGAATATAACTACCATAAGTGCAAGGGGGATGAGCATTGTGAGAATGCTCACTATATCGTTTCCACCCTGTCCTGTGGTTGTTGCTGTCTGTCCGCTTGATAATAATGTAAGTAATTCTGTCATTTTGTATTCCTTTCTTTTCCGTGCGATATTCGCTCTTACGTTATTCTCTAATTATACCTTAAAAGTGCCGCAAATGCAAGCACTTTTGTGCATTTATTCGAATCTTATATCGGTAAATCCGAGCTTTTCGAGTGCCGTTTTACAATTTTTGATCTCGTCCGCCGATAAATTTGCACTGCCTGTTATTCCGACCGATATTTCCTTGTTGCCGACAGCCTTCTTTACAAGCGTGAATATCTGATTTACCGCCTTGACCTTATCCTTTTCAACCGTTACTGTCTTGTCTGCCGAGGTCTGAAGCTTTGTGCCAAGCAGCGACATATCCATTGTGACAAGCACCCTGCTGTCACCCAGCTTATCCTTCGCAGACCATATTTCAGCCGTGCCGTCATAAGCCGTAGCCGACATTGTAAGCAGTGCGTCGGCCTTTATTTCAACCGTTGCGGTTGCGTTGCCTTCCTTTGCTTTTTTTGCGCACGCTGCCGCAAGAACGGCTAATTTCTCGCTTCTGTTTGCATTCTGTAGTTCCTTTGACAACAGCGAGTAGTCATAGGACTGGAAGTTCGGGAAGACGGTGTTTTCAAGCTCAATATCGGCAAATCCTGCCTTTGCAAGCTCTCCGCATATATCCGCATAATAATTTACCGCATCTGCGGAATAGGGGGTAGTCCACGGTTTACCGCCGTTATCAGCGGCGGCATCCAGCCAGCTCCAGTTTCCGTCTGTAATTATATATCCCGCATTGTCGAAAAGATACGGTGTCTTTCTGTCGTAAAGCGTTGTTACAGCCGCAACGGGAGTGATTCCTGCCGTTTTGCACGCCTTTACTATCTGAGCCGCTGTCAGACTGCCCTTATTTACGTCTGTGTTGTCCTTTACAGCTTTAAGCGATGATTTGTATAACAGTTCGCCTGTGGTGTTTTTAAGCGTAAATACGGCGGTATTATAACCGCTTTCCTTTGCTGAGGCAAGGAACTTATTCAGTGCGGAGTCGCTTTTCAGTGCGGAGTCGGGAGCGACCGTCGCAAAAGCCGATGTTACCTCGTTTGGCGCTGAGGAGGTGTTATCCTTTGTTGTATCACTGCCGCCTGAGTTGTCGGACGAGTTGGTATGTGAATTGCTGTCCGATGTTTCGGGGAGCGATTCGGGCGGTGTCCACGCAGGCTCGCTCACAGAGGAATTACCCCCGTTTCCGCCGAAAAACTTTATCAGCGGAGAAGCGACCGAGTATCCCACAAAGACAAGTGCGCCCAGTATCACAACGAAAAGAACCCCGTCAAATATCTTCCTGCCGGTGCTTTTACGTTTTTTATACAGATTTCTTCTTGAACGTTTTACCTTGAATCCTTTTTTTCTGCTCATATCAGTATCTCCATTTTAGAAATTATCAGATAGCGCCTGTATTATATCCTGTCAGCGCATAGAATGCAAGTGACATAATGCCGACAAAAACCATCATTATCGGCATTCCTCTGAATGCCTCGGGAATAAGCGGAGAATTGAGCCTTTCGTTTGCGATATGAAGGAAGAACACCGCAATGAAGAAGCCTGCCGCTATTCCGACACCGAATCCCATATACGAAAAGAAATCAGCGTGGTATGTCGTGTTCAGGAACAATGCTCCCAGCACTGCCGCATTGAACACCGAAAGATGAACGTATTTCTTGATGTTTCTGAATATCTTTGGCAGAAATCTCCACAGGAGGAGCAGACTGCCCGTATATACTATGCTCACCGTCAGCGTGTATATAAGCGGCATGACAACATAAAAATACTGCCAGTCGGCAAGCCACCCGTCTATAAAGAACGTGATACAGCTCGAAACCACGATAACGTATGTTATGCCGAGCCCCAGTCCGAATATGCTTTCTTTTTTTCTTGATGCGTAGAACGCCACGCTTGTGCCGAGCGCACGGGAGAATATCGCATTCTCGACAAACATAGCGAGCATAGCCGTATTGATAAAAAGTGCTAATTTATCCATCACTGCGCTCCTTTACGTTGTCGTCCCGAGAGGGAAGCAGATGTGGTGCAGCAGGCTTGCTTTCGGTGCTTGAACGGTAGGTGTGAGCCGCCGCCTTGTTATGCTCCTCGCTGTTGAGCCTTATTCTGCGGTTACGCAGATAGTTGTAAAGCGCCCTGAACATACCTGCCATTATTCCGACAAGTATAAATCCGCCGAAAGGAGATTCAAAAGCCGCAATCTTGAAATCAAACAGCTTTATTCCGGCAAATGTGCCGAAGCATATCAGTTCCCTGAAGCCTCCGGTAAGGACGCACACTGCGCCGAAACCCGCTATGAAGAAAATTACGTCGATTATCATTTTCAGCTTGTCCTCAAGATAGAAACGGCTTTCCGTTTTCGAGAAGATAAGAGCGTTTGTGATTATAAGCGGCATATAGATACCGATAAGCTCGACAGTAAGCGGAAAGATCTGCTCTAAAAGAAGTACGGTCGGGATATAATAGACCGAGCCTACCAGCGCATATATAATTACTCTGAGGGTATAAACTATTTTTTTCGGTACAAACGAACAGGTAACTATCGTCAGAAACGATATTATCGCAAAAGCAAGAGCGATTACCACGCCCTTCTTGAAGGTCGTAGCGGCGATTATAACAGGTGCGTTTACAATGCCTGTCATCAGCACGACATTCTGCTTTGCCAGTCCGTCTATAAGATCACGGGTGAATTTAAAGTCACTTTTCCGTGTCTTTTCCGGCTTCATCTGTTTTGCCTGAGCCATGCTGCGCCTCCTTCTCCTTTTCGTTTTCACCGGCGGTCTGAGCTGATGATTTCTTCTTCTTTACCGTATCCGATATTTTGTCGGAAAGATTCTCTATTACCGACTTTTTATGACGTTTTACCTTTGTGACCTTATTGTCTATAGGGGGCATATTATAATTAACAGGTTCAATCATAATTTCCTGAGTATCAGAAAGTGCGGGAGTTTTACCCTGCTTAACGTCTTTCGTCATACGCTCAAAAGAACCCAAATTATGTTTAAGATATCTCATAAGCTGTTTTGTCTGCGTGCCTATTACGAATGCCAGCTTGTCAAGATACAGCGACAGAGCGTTTACTATCAGCAGGGAGAACACGAATATTCCCTCGATATTTGCGGAATTTCTGAATATGACCGTAATTACGCCGAGCGCTATGCCGTACAGCACCCTTCCGCCGTTTGTAAACGGCAACGTCTGCGGATCGCTCGCAAGGAAGATAAAGCCGAACAGTACGAATCCGCTTATGAACCTGAATACAACGCCGTCCATAGCAGGCTCTACACTGCTTGTGAGATATGAAAGCACGCCCATTACGGCTATTCCGCCCACAGTAGCGGAAAGCGACACACTTCTTCTGCAGATAAGGCAGATACCGCTTACTATCAGCACGAGTATATGAGTAGTTCCCATAGGACCGGGGAATCTTCCCATAAGTATCTCAAGCGGAGTAAGCGAGGGCATTGCGCCGTTCTTTATAAAACTGCTCTCGATTCCGTTTACAAGAGTTCCCGTATCTCCGAATATTTCCGGATGAGCGTCAAGCTGGGGATACATCAGCGCCTGTGTCGGATAGCAGATTATAAGAAACGCTATCGCAACCGCCGCAGGATTGAAAATATAGTTATCCTTGCCGCCGAATATATGCTTTACGGTAATTGCAAGCACTGCGCCGATTATCACTACATAATATTCAACGCTTGCAGGGAGCATAAGAGCAAGAGCCATACCGTAGGCTATGGTTGACAGGTCTTTTACACCGTATTCCTTCTTTGAAAGGAAACAGCCGACCATATCGGTCAGTATACAGGCAAGCACCGAGCAGGCGCACACCGCTACTACCCTCATGCCGTAAAAGCAGGTGGCAATGACGATTATCGCCAGCATAAAAAGTATCTGATCGCCGTATATGCTTCTCGGCTTACGCAGTTTTTTCCTAGCCGCCTCCTTTGACATAAGCAAGGGAGCTTCGTCTATCTTCTTAAGAAGAGCTTCATTTGTGGTTGTATTCATTATATCTTTTTGTCCTTTCAGACTATAAGCTGTTTAATCGGTTTAACAGGAGGTGTCCCATGCAGATAGATGAGCTTGCGGGAAATACCGTAAAGATTACGCTCAATCCGTCGGATATGGACGGATACCGCATTAAATGCGAAGATATTTCGGGCGATTCCCGTACCTCAGAGCTTGCCTTGTCAAGACTTATATCCTGCCTCAGCGAAGATCACAATCTCGGGCTTTGCGGAGAACGTCTGCTTGTCGAGGCTTTCCCGAAAAGTGACGGAGGCTGTATCTTATATATCTCCTGCATTAAAGGCGCTCCGTCCGGAAAAAACACTTCCTGCCGTCCGCCGCTTACGGCGGTCATCTGCGAGGGAGAGCTTTGTGTTCTCGCAAGGCTCTGCAAGGCACTCAAGGCTGTCGCAGACCGTGTATCCTTATACGCAGACCGTGACGGGAAAGATTACCGTCTTGCCATTCATCTGCCGCAGAGCAGATCGTCCGAAAGCCGCATCGGAATTATACGGCACATCGTGTCGGAGTACCGCCTCCCGTTATATACGGATCTCAACCGTATGAGCGACACGGAGGAATATTATACTCTGCTTACAGACAAAGCAACTGAGCTGTTGCCCGACTGCTTTTAGCGTATAGCGTCTGCCGCCGCCTTCATATTCTCTGCCCTGAACAGATATGTTCCTGCTACAAGTACATTTGCACCGGCATCTTTAACTGTTGCGGCGGTTGCTGTGTTGATACCGCCGTCAACCTGTATATTCATTTTGTCAAATCCGTTTTCGTTGCAGTATTTACGGAGCATTGCCACCTTGTCGGCACACTGCGGAATAAATCCCTGTCCGCCGTAGCCGGGTTCAACGGTCATTATAAGCACCATATCGCACAGCGGCAGATAAGGTATTACTTCTTTCCAGTCGGTAGCAGGCTTTATGGCAAGTCCTGCATTCATACCGCTTTTCTTTATATACTTAAGGTTTGCCGTTGTGTCGCCTTTGCTTTCAAGGTGGATAGTAAGCATATTACTTCCTGCCTTTGCAAAAAGCGGTATAAGATTTGTGGGATCGGTCACCATAAGGTGCGTGTCGAAATATATATCGCTCACTTTACGCATAGCGGCAACAACGTTGTTCCCGTAGGTTATATTATCAACGAAAACTCCGTCCATAACATCTATATGAAGCCACTCGACCTGTGCGTTTTCGGTACGGTGGATTTCTTTTTCTATATTTGTAAGGTCGCTCGCAAGCATTGAAGCAGAGATAATGTTTTTCATGATTTCTCCCGTCCGGTCCGTAGACCTATTTATACAGTATAATGATATATCATAACCGCTTTTTCGTCAAGTAAATGCAAAAAAATAACGAAAATTTCCGCAGAATAAACAAAAAAGAAGTGAAACCCCCTTTTCGGCTTGTAGAAAAAGTCTGCTTTTTTAAGAAAAGTGTTATTTGCTGTTCAGATAAAAACGCTTTGTGTCGGTACGTTCTGCCTGACTTTGTTTGACTGCTTGTATACGTCTGTTACGGAGGCTGTTTCTATAATTACGGACTGAGTATGTTATTTTTGCTCAAAATATGCTGTTTTTGCAGGTTTTGTTGACTTTTTCTGTATAAAGGTTCATTATTAAAATATATATACGCTGAGGCGTTTTATAATTTGAACCAGAGGAGAGAGCATAATGAAACTAAAAAAGCTGTTGACCGCACTGCTTGCGTTTGCGGCAATGACAATTATCTGTGCCGTATGTGCCGGCGCAGAGGAATACACATCGGGACTTTGGCGATATGAACCGGTTAATTCAAGCGAGGCGTATATCACCGCCTATTCCGGATTCAACAAAAGTCTTGCTATACCGTCAAAACTCGGCAGCTACACTATAACAGGTATAAAAGAAAGTGCTTTTGAGAACAGCACTGTTAAAAACGTTACCATACCAAGCACGGTAAAGTACATAGGCTACAGGGCGTTTTATAACAGCACACTTGAAAGCGTTACCGTTCCTTCATCGGTCACATCGTGGGGAGTTGTCAGCAAATATTTCGACGATTTACGTTATGTGAATTGCAGTTACGCATTTGCCAATTGCGATAAGCTGACGACCGTAACATTCAACGCAAAGGAAGTACCCAACGGAATTTTCGAGGGCTGTGATATACTCAATAAAGTTACGATCAATTATGCAAAAACTATAGGTCACCTTGCTTTTAACGAGTGTAAGAAGCTGACTGTTGCCGAAATAAATTCCAGACCGACAAGTATAGGCTGGTATGCTTTTGAAAACACTTCACTGAAAAAAATAACACTTCCCAATTCGATAACCACAATAGGCTACAGAGCGTTCAGTAACACGGATCTTGCAAGCGTTACAGTACCGTCATCAGTCACATCGTGGGGAGTTGTAAGCAAATATTTCAGCGATTTAGGTTATGCAAATTGCAGTTACGCATTTGCCGATTGTGATAAGCTGACGACCGTAACATTCAACGCAAAGGAAGTACCCAGCGGAATATTCGAGGGCTGTGATATACTCAATAAAGCTACGATCAATTATGCAAAAACGATAGGTCACTTTGCTTTTAATGATTGTTCAAAACTTGTTGATGTACAGTTAAACTCTTATCTTGACAGCATAGGCTGGTATTCTTTTTCAAATACCGGCATAAAGAATATAGAACTGCCCGAAACGCTTTATCATATAGGATACCAGGCTTTTTACAACACAAAACTTACAAGTGTGATCATCCCTGCGGGAATGACATCCTGGGGAGTTTGCGAAGAGTATTTCAGCGATCTGGGCTATATGAATTGCAGTGAAGCCTTCGGCAACTGTCCTAATCTTAAGAAAGTGGTGGTCGGTGAGCAGTTTTTACCGTTCCGTTTGTTCTACGGTTCGGGCAATGTAACGATATACTGTATAAAAGGTACAAAAGCCGAACAGTTTGCGAAAGACTACGGTATTTCGTATGTCAATACGCTTAAGTCTGTTCCTGTAAGCGATGTTTCGTTCCGGCGTCAGACATATACGCTTCGCAAAGGCGATTCGTTTATGTTCTATCCTGATGTTACTCCTGCGAACACAACAAACTTGTTCTCGTGGGAGTCGGGAAACGAAAATATCGCAACAGTAGACAGCAGAGGCATTATTACAGGTAAGATGACAGGCACGGTTGCCATAAAGTGTACCGCTTCAAACGGCACGGAGGCATACTGTGTTGTAAATGTGGTAGACAGCGGAACGACAACGGCGGACAGACGTATAAAGAAGAATATTTCCGCCGCAAAGGTCACTATAAGCAGTCAGTATTATACCGGTAATGAGATAACGCCTACTCCTACTGTTATGATAAACGATGTTACCGCACTGAAAAAAGGCCGCGACTATACCGTTGAGTTCTCGGATAATGTAGAAGTCGGAATTGCCGTTGCAAAGCTTACCGGTAAAGGCATATACACGGGAACGAAAACAGTATTTTTTGAGATAAAAAATCTTGAAACGGTACAAAACTTCAAGGTTAAAGCAAGATCAAGCACAAATGTGACATTACAGTGGAGCAGTGTTTCCGGTGCGTCGGGCTATGTGCTTGATATATATAAGAACGGCAGTTGGACAACGGCGGCAAAAATAACAGGCGGTTCTGTTACGGAATATACAGTCAGAGGTCTTGCCGCAGGCACAGCAGGTTACAAGTTCAGAATAAGGGCATATAATGGCAGTGCTTACAGCGAATATTCGGCAACGCTGACAGTCAACACGAACCCTTACGGCGTTGGCGGATTCAAGGTCAAAACAATAACAAGCACAAATGTGACATTACAGTGGAACAAGGGTACAACAGCAAGCGGCTATGAGCTTCAGCAGGTAAAGGACGGTAAGTGGGCGACTATATATACAGCCGATACCGCATCTGCGACAACTTATACGGTAAGAGGTCTTAAAGCAGGTACGGCAGGATACAGATTCCGTATCAGAGCATATAAGAATTACGGCAGTACAAAGCAGTACGGCTCATGGAGCAATGAAGTTTCAGTCAATACAAACCCCTACGGCGTAGGAGGTTTCAAGGTAAAGTCAAAGTCGAGCACGAACATAACTTTACAGTGGAACAAGGGTACGACCGCAAGCGGATATCAGTTACAGCAGTATAAGAACGGTAAGTGGACAACTATAGCAACTTTAGGCAGTGCATCTACCGTAAACTATACCGTAAAAGGTCTTGCCGCAGGTACGGCAGGATACAAATTCCGTATCAGAGCGTATAAGACTTACGGCAGTACAAAGCAGTACGGCTCATGGAGCAAAGAAGTTTCAGTCAATACAAATCCCTACGGTGTAGGCGGCTTCAAGGTAAAGTCAAAGACAGCATCGAGTATAACTCTACAGTGGAATAAGGGTACGACCGCAAGCGGCTATGAACTTCAGCAGTACAAGAACGGTAAGTGGGTCACAATAACCACACCTAACAGGGCCGCAACTACAAGTTATACGGTAAAAAGTCTTAAAGCAAACACAAGCTACAGCTTCAGAATAAGAGCGTACAAGACTTACGGCAGTACAAAGCAGTACGGCTCGTGGAGCAATACGCTTGCTGTAAGAACCAACAAGTAAACAGAAATAAGATCTGCGGCGTGCGTCACGCCATATTAACGGAAGAATAGGGCTTATATCAACCGGCAAAGCGGATCTTTGAATATTTGGGGAAACTTTTTGTAAAACAAAAAGTTTCCCCTCAGTCTGTCGATAAACCTTTGTGTTTTCTGAAAATGGGGTCGCAGGGGCGTA
>ERZ773192.3519-NODE-3519-length-11585-cov-2.749350_pt1 | contig 11585 bp, 11 predicted proteins | sample MGYA00581010_ERZ773192 | MGnify/ENA primary metagenome ERZ773192 (study PRJEB29015, sample SAMEA2737741) | human gut metagenome | biome: human gut; feature: human-associated habitat; material: faeces | place: China | collected 2012 ...
TCCGCCATGGGGGAACGGCAGATGTTGCCGTGGCAAATAAAAAGCACATGTATCATGAATATCAAACACCTTTCTAATTATGTTTTTCCTATTTTACCTGAAATTTCTGTATTTTGCAAAAACCAGAAAGCGTCTGCTGGAAAAGGTGGGCACTTTTTCTCTGCCTCGACAGAGAAAAATACACGTTTGGTGCATTTATGCGTGGAAATAAATGCACCCTTCACACGCCCCCCCTAGCGCAGTAATTGCGGTTATTTCTTAAAATTTTATAAATTTTACGCAAATCAGATGCAATTTGCTAAGATGTCTGATAAGATGAAGCTATCCGAAGGGAAGTTCGGGCAAGTAAAGGGAAAACGTATTGCGTAAGGAGGTATGACAGATGAAGAAAAAATTTGTTGTAGTGGGGGCAATGGCAGGCACGCTTATTTTTACACAAAGTGCCTTTGCGGCAGGGCTTGCGGTTACGCCGTCCAAAAACACGCTTTCCGTGCAGTCGGGAGAGGGCGTGCAGACGGTGGAGGCTGTCCCTGCGTATCTGTATCAGGATAATAATTATTTTATGCTGCGCGATTTGGGGAAAATCCTCGGCTATCGTGTCGATTGGAACGAAGCGAAAAAGCAGGCTTCTCTGACAAAGGAAAGTGCTGCGCAGGATTTGCAGCATCTGAGTGCGGCAAAGCAGGCAAAAGCCGTAAAGCAAAGCAAGCAGACCATTCTCGTTGGCGCAACGGAATACGAAAACATGAATTGCCTGAATATTGACGGTTATAATTATTTCAAGCTGCGCGATTTGGTCGAGATTATGGACTTCACCTGTGGATGGGATAGCGAAAAGAATCGGATTCAGCTCTCCACAGGCGAGCAGAATGACGAGGGAGTCAGCATATCCGTAAAGGATTTCCTGGTTGAAGGGGCGAAGCAGAAGGTGATTGAGGAGGATGTGCCTTATGTCCCTGATTCGAAGGATTATGCAGCACTGGAGGTCTATATGCAGAAGAATGTAGACAAGGACTTCAAGGCGGCTGATTTTATTATCACAGAAGCAGAGGAGGGCAGCAATACGCCTAACCTCATCACACTGGATATGCGTCTGAATGTAAACGGCGTTATGACAAAGAATTTCGGCTATCGGGTTCTCTGTATCAACAAAAAAGCAGCGCTGATTACCTTTATCGGGGAAAAGAATCCCGATTTTGATATCACAAAGGCAGGCGTGCAGAAGCTTTCCGATGCGGATGCAAAGCAGATGGCATTAGATATGGATAAAAACAGCTACAAGGTAGAGAAGCAGACGGTTTCCCGCTATTTCGATATGCAGGAGCTGAAGCAGAAATGCGAGGTAGAAACGACCTATATTGACAATGGGGGCGCAACCTTCGTAACGGCGCACGCCTTTGATGCAGAATAACAGCTGATAATTTTATATAGAAGAAACATAAACAGGAACAGCAAAGCAGAAGCAGCCTTGATGTTCCTGTTTTTCGTTGGCAATAAGATATAGATGTGCTATAATATTCACATTAAATGTAACTTTTTGGGGAATTTTGAATATTTCAAGGGCAGAGTGAGGCTTTACAGCGTCAGGCAGAATTCGCGGCAGAGCTTGAGATACAAAAGACAGAACGACAGGAGAGGATCGCCTTATGAGACGAAGAAAACTGCTGATTGCAGACGATTCTGAAATGAACCGCGCAATTCTTGCAAATGTACTGGATCAGGAATTTGAAGTGATTGAAGCAACAAATGGGCAGGAAGTCATCATTGCGTTGCAGAGCTATGGCACGCAGATTTCCGCATTGCTGCTGGATATTGTGATGCCTGAGATGGACGGATTTGAGGTTCTGGAGGAAATGAACCGCAGACATTGGATTGAGGATATCCCCACCATCATGATTTCCGCGGAAACCAGCAATACCTACATCGACCGTGCATTTGAACTGGGTGCATCTGACTACATCAGCCGTCCCTTTGTACCCGGCATCGTTCGCCGCCGCATCATCAACACAATCCTGCTGCATACCAAAAAGCATCAGCTGATGGACGTGGTTGCGGATTGGTTTTTCCGCAGAGAAAAAAGCAACGAGGTTATGATATCGATTCTGGGCTATGCCTTGGGGCTGCGCTGCGGGGAAAAGGGGATGCACATGTCCGGCGTAAGCCGTGTGACGGGGCTTTTGCTGCACTGTCTGATGAAGCGGACGAACCGCTATGCGCTGAATCCGGATGATATAGATGTAATTTGCATGGCGGCAAGCCTGCATGATATCGGGAAACTGCTGATTCCGGAGGAAATTCTGACAAAGCCCGGCAAGCTGACTGAGGAGGAATTTGCCATTGTGAAACGGCATACGGTGATTGGTGCGGATATTATTTCGGGAATGTCTGTGTATCAGAATGAAAAACTGGTGAAATACGCCACGATGATCTGCCGCTGGCACCATGAGCGTTGGGATGGCAAGGGCTATCCGGACGGGCTGGCAGGGGATAATATTCCCATTGCGGCACAGGTGGTTTCCGTTGCGGATGCTTATGATGCGCTGACGAATGAGCGCAGCTATAAAGAAGCCTTTTCGCATGATACGGCACTTGCTATGATGCATAACGGCGAATGTGGCAGTTTGAATCCGCTCCTGCTTGAATGTATGGATGAGCTTTCGGAGACCCTGCGGCATGGCGTGGAGAAAAAGCCTGTGGGACAGAGTGCGGAGCAGGTATATGAAACGATGGAGGAGCTTTACAGTGGACAGGATGTTATTGCGGCGCGCATGACAAAGCAGCTGGAGGAGGCCAACACAAAAGCAGAATTTTTCGCAAATCTCAGCGGAGAGCTGTGGTTTGAATATACTGCACAGCCTTCCTCTCTGCATCTTTCCAAGGGTGCAGTAGAGCAGACGGGACTGCCGGATGTGATTGTTGACCCGATGGAAAATGAAGCCTTTCTTTCCGTTTTCGGGAAAAAGACGCTTGCGCTGCTTACCGAGAAATTACAGGAGCTGCCGACTGACCGGACACAGCTGGAGTTTATGGTACAGATTGCGCTAAACGGAAAGCCGAGACAATGCCAGACCGCCATTTTGGTTTCGGGCAAGAGGGACGGCGAGGGACATTATAGCTCTCTGCTCGGAAAAATTATAGATATTGATGAAAACTATAAGAGAATACAGATGTATAATGCCGAAGCAGCGAAGCCTGCTTTGCAGGAGCAGGTGCTGCTGCCCATTCTGGCGAGTGGAGAAAATGTGATTCGGATTACGGAAAAGCAGGTTGGCCCTGTGCTGCAGGGATATCGGACGATGTTTGAAACGGTTCGGCTGGTGGACCCTGAAATCTGTATGCAGGTTTCTACAACAAAGGAGAGTCATTCTGTGCAGAAGAACGAGGATTGCTTTGCCCTCTGGGGGAAGTCGCGCCGCTGTGAGCGCTGTATTTCGCAGGATGCCGTCCGTATGGGAAAGATACAGACGAAGGTGGAGCCGATTGGCAATGATGTTTATTATGTATTTGCAATGCCAATCGAGATAGACGGAATGTCCTATTCTCTGGAATGTGTGAACCCGATTCGTTCGGAGGATATCAACGGCATAGAAAGCGAACACGTTCTGAATCAGCTGCTTGTGCGGAACAGGCAGGTTTATATGGATTCTGCAACAAGAGTATATAATCGCCGGTATTATGATGAACGGGTGCGTAACCTGAGCGGAGAATATGCGCTGGCGATGATTGATATTGATAATTTCAAGAAAATCAACGATCGCTTCGGGCATACCGCAGGGGATGCAGTATTGTATTATGTGGCGCAGACGATTCGCTCCATGCTGCGCAGCAACGATGCACTGATTCGCTATGGTGGAGATGAGTTTTTCCTGCTGTTTGATAATATGCCGGAGCGGATTCTGGAACGAAAGCTGGAGGAGCTCTGCCGAGCGGTGCACAGGATTGAGGTGGCGCAGTATCCGGAGCTGAAGCTGACCATCAGTATTGGCGGTGTGTATGCTTCGGGACGGATTTCGGATTTAATTCAGAAGGCAGATGCCGCCTTATATGAGGCAAAGAAAGAAAAGAATCGCGCGGTGATTTTTTAAGGAGGGGTATTTATGACGGTAAATGAATTTTATCAGAAGGTTGATGGAGGCTATACAGATGCAATCAATCGCCTGCAAAGTGATGTGCTGATTCGGAAATTTCTGAAAATGCTGCCGGGTGACAACAGCATGACGCTTCTGGCAGAGGCAGTGGAAAAATCCGAGGCGGCGCAGGCATTTCGTGCGGTGCATACGCTGAAGGGAATGGCACTGAACCTAAGCCTTTCTGCTCTGGCGGAGGTTTGTTCCGCGATGACGGAGCTGCTGCGCGGCAAGGAGGCGCTGCCTGCGGAAGCAGGGCAGTATTATGATGCCGTAAGAAGGGAATACGAAAGAGTACGCGAGGCATTGGAGGAATTGGAGTAAGCGGCGGTGGTCTGAATGAAAAGAAAAGATGTGATTCTTTTGACTTCCTCCCAAAGAATGTGGTAAAATAAGATATTATGGATAGAACAAATTTTGTGCAAGGAGGAAGCGTATGTCTCAGGACAAACAGAAACACATTCGGAATTTTTGCATTGTGGCGCATATTGACCACGGCAAATCCACATTGGCAGACAGACTGATTCAGAAAACAGGTCTTTTAACAGATAGAGAAATGCAGGAGCAGGTTTTGGATAACATGGATTTGGAGCGTGAAAGAGGAATCACCATCAAATCGCAGGCGGTTCGTCTGATTTACCGCGCGCAGGATGGGGAGGAATATCAGTTTAACCTGATTGATACACCCGGACATGTCGATTTCAACTATGAGGTATCCCGTTCCCTTGCGGCGTGCGAGGGTGCGGTGCTGATTGTGGATGCGGCGCAGGGAATTGAAGCGCAGACACTGGCAAATGTTTATCTGGCGTTGGATAATAATCTGGAAATTCTTCCGGTTATCAATAAAATTGACCTGCCCAGCGCAAACCCGAAATGGGCAAAGCAGGAAATTGAGGATATCATCGGGATTCCTGCGGAGGATGCCCCTGAAATTTCTGCGAAAAACGGTATCAATATCGAGGAGGTTCTGGAACGCATTATTACAGATATTCCCGCGCCCGCGGGGGATGTCAATGCGCCGCTGAAGGCGTTGGTGTTCGACTCTGTATATGACCAGTACCGCGGCGTTATCGTGCTGATGCGTGTGTTTGACGGCTCGATTCGTAAGGGCAGCAGAGTCAAAATGATGGCAACAGGGAAGGAATTTGATGTTGTTGAGGTTGGCATTTTCGGCCCCGGACGTTTCCTGCCTGTGGATGAGCTGAGTGCCGGCATGGTTGGCTATTTTACGGCAAGCATCAAAACGGTATCCGATACACGTGTGGGGGATACGGTTACATTGGCGGAAAACCCGACCGCAGAGGCACTGCCAGGCTATAAGAAGGTAAACCCGATGGTTTACTGCGGCATTTTCCCTGTGGATGGGGCAAAATATCCCGATTTGCGCGATGCACTGGAGAAGCTGCAGCTGAATGATGCGGCGCTGTTCTTTGAGCCGGAAACCTCTGTTGCGTTAGGCTTTGGGTTCCGCTGCGGCTTCCTTGGACTGCTGCATTTGGAAATCATTCAGGAAAGACTGGAAAGAGAATATAATCTGGACTTGGTAACAACTGCCCCCAGTGTTATTTATAAGGTATATCTGACGGATGGGACAAGCTTTGATTTATCCAACCCGAGCAATATGCCCGATCCTGCCAGAATCGAGAAGATGGAGGAGCCGATTGTGAAGGCGGAAATCATGCTCCCGAAGGATTATGTCGGGCCGATTATGGAGCTTTGCCAGCAGCGGCGCGGCGAATACATCAGTATGGAATATCTGGATTCCTCCCGTGTGATGCTGACCTATCACATGCCGTTGAATGAAATTATTTACGATTTCTTCGATGTGCTGAAATCCAGAAGCCGCGGCTATGCCTCCTTTGATTACAGCCTGCTTGGCTATCAGGAAAGTGAGCTGGTGAAGCTGGATATTCTGGTAAACAGGGAGCCTGTGGATGCGCTGTCCTTTATTGTGCATAAGGATTCTGCAACGGAGCGTGGCAGAAAGATGTGCGAAAAGCTGAAAAAGGAAATTCCCAGACATCTGTTTGAAATTCCGATTCAGGCAGCAATCGGCAGCAAGATTATCGCCAGAGAAACCATCAGCGCAATGCGCAAGGATGTTCTGGCAAAATGCTATGGCGGTGATATTTCCCGTAAGAAAAAGCTGCTCGAAAAGCAGAAGGAAGGGAAAAAGCGTATGCGCCAGATTGGCAGCGTAGAGGTGCCGCAGAAGGCGTTTATGTCTGTACTGAAGCTGGATGAAGAATAAGACATTAAGTCGAAATCAGGATTTCGACTTGTTAAGACAGAGGAATAAACAGACGAGTTCCATCAGCTTAAAAGCCTCGAAACTCGCTGTTTTCCTCGTCGGAAGTGAATTCCGACTGCGGATTCTATTTGGGAAACGGATTTGTTTCCCAAGCCCTTCCGCTGCCTAAAAATTACTTTGCCTATAGGCTAAGGGTGTGATAAATTTTATCACACCCTTTTTGCGTCCTATTTGAATTTCCATTGATATTTTTCCAAATCGACCCTTCCGTTGACTACCTCAATACCATCCGCCTGCAACAGCTTTTCCTGTGCAGCCTCTCCGCCGAAGGCAAAGGAACCGGAAAGCTCCCCTTTGGCATTGACAACACGATAGCAGGGGATATTTGCAGGGTCCGGGTTTTTATGCAGGGCATTGCCGACCGCGCGCGCCATATTCGGGTCACCTGCCAGCGCTGCAATCATCCCATAGGTTGCGACACAGCCTTTGGGGATTTTTTTGACCGCCTCGTAGATGCGCTTGGTGGGACTATCCGCAATCAAATCGTAGCTTTCGGCAATCATGCGCTTGATATCCTGCGTGGGAATGGTGCCGTCCAGAATAATCGTATTCCAGTGCATTTTGTTTTGATGATAGCCCGCAACCACGGCAGGATAGGTGTTCCGCCAGAAATCACGCCATTCGGGCGCTACCTTTACATTTAGATTGAGATATCCCCCTCGGTCATAAATCCAGAGAAATGCTTTTTTGTTTTCCTTTAGGCGAACCAACTGCCAATTTTGGTCACGAAAGGGACATTCTGTGTAGACCTCCGCAAAGGAGAGGGCATAGGCTAATATTTCTTCCCGTGTTTTCATCATCCATCACCTCTTGCTTTTTGTATGAAAAGGGGTTGCTTTGGTCAAAAGCGTTTTTCCAGCTTCATCAGCCGCCCGCGGATATGAACGTCCTCCATTTCCTTGCCGACGAGGATTTTCATTTCATAGGCAGGGTTTTCGGGCTGCAGCACAAGGGCGTTTTCCTTTTTAATCACACGCTTGAGGGTTGCATCGTCTCCGTTGACGGAAACAACGGCAATATCGCCGCTATCGACATCGTTTTGCTTGCGGATGAGCAGAAAATCTCCGGGATGAATACCGATATTCGTCATGCTGTCCCCTTTGGCACGCAGCCAAAAATATTCCTCTCCGCTATTCAAATCCTCCAAGGGTGTTTCGATATAGCCCTCGATATTTTCCTCTGCAAGAAGGGGGACACCGCAGTTGACAACGCCGACAATGGGGATGGGTCTTGTCTGGCGTGGCGTATAGGGAATGGCATCCGGCGGCAAATGCTCTCTATCCTCCAAGAGTGCGGATTTTTCAATGCCGAAATATGCCGCAAGCCGTTCCAGCTTATCTATGCGGGGATAGGTTTTCCCGTTTACCCAATCACTGAGGGTGGTATATTTTATATCCAGTGCCTCGCAAAGTGCAGCTCTTGTTTTTTGATTTTTTTCCATGTAATAGCGGATATTTTTTGCCAAAATGGTTTTGCTGTTATCCATAAAATCACCGTCCCATCTTTATTATACGGTTAAATCGTAAAAATGCAATATATTTTGGAATAATTACGAAAAAACCGTTGACAGATACGGTGAAACCGTAGTATGATTGTGTCGGATAAAGGAATAACTTATTTTTTTAAAGTATAATTACGGATAAACCGTAATACGAAAGGGGTATGAGATGAAGGAAAGAAGAATGTGGAAAAATACATGGCTGAAGGAGCTTGCAGGTAGGTATGGATTGGAAAAGGGAAAGTTTGTTATTGTTGAGGAGCGTTCTCTTTTGAAGGATTATACATATATTACACGGGAAATTCGTCATGGCGTGGTGCTGGAATTATATCCCCACCATTTTTACTGTCAGATGGAAAACGGCAGAAGGGAATCCTTCCGCTATAATGAATTTCTGGGGCATGAAGCAAGGCTCGTCCATCTGAAGGAGGAGCAACAAAAAAGCGTCCAAGCTTGGACGCTTTTTTTTGTTGCGGAAGGAAGCGGGAAGCAAGAGCGCATTACTTCGCTCTGACCCAAGTGGAATCCTGAGTTTGCTTTAGTTAAAATAATGTATTTACATCCAGCTCTTTTTCAATCATGCCTGCCTGATACATAAAATCAGCGGTGCGCTGGAAGCCCTCCTTATCCGCAGCAGTAATCTCTGTGGAGAAGTCATAATACTGTGCCATTTCCTTTACGGCATCCACATCCAAATCCAGCTCCGCTGCTGCCATTTCGTAGGCTTCCTGCTCGTGGTTCTGAATAAAGTCTGCGATTTCTGCCTGTGCGGATTGCAGCCTTTCGATGATTTCGGGGTGCGCTTCATAGAATTTATTTGTGACTGCTACTGCAATGATGGCGTTAATCAAGCCCTCGCCATCGGTAATCAGGTGATAGCCCTGCTGCTGTGTCTGATATGCGGCTGCACCTGCCAGCAATGCCACATCCACACTGCCGCCTTCCAGACCTGCCTTTGCTTCGGGAATGCCCATATTCACGAAGTTTACATCATCCACTGTCATATCCGCGGTTGCAAGATATGCCGCCAAGAGCTCATGTAGATTTGTGCCGACAGGGCCTGCAATGGTTTTGCCGCGCAAATCCTCAGGGGAGCTGATGCTTTCATCCTTGGAATACATGCAGAATGCCTTGGGAGAGCGGCTATACATATTCAGCACCTTGATATCTGCATCATTTGCGGCAGAAAGAATGACAGAGGTTGCGCCAACGGCATACAGCACCTGCACATCTCCGGCTGCCAGTGCCTGTGTCTGGTCTGCGCCGGAGGTGATTTCTGCATATTTCACTTCGATGCCGTCATCCGCAAAGGCTTTTGTGAAAATGCCTTCCTCCTTTTCCACGATAGAGGGCAGGTTTAGGGGAGAGGTGACATAGGTGAAGGTCAGCGAATCGAGAGAGGATGTATCCCCTGCGGTGCCGCAGCCTGTCAGCGCCGTCATAGCCAGAACAGCTGCCATTGCCATGCCAATCAATCTTTTTTTCATTTGTAATACCTCCTAAAAATTTTAAATGATAAAACGCTTATTTTAACTGCCTAAAGGTGCGCTCGGATCAGAAACCTAAAGACAGTTTTTTATAAATGAAGCTGTGCGAGAATTTCTCGTTTCAGTTCAATCAGTTCCTTGGATAATAAATCCCGATTTTCGCAATCCGTATCCAAAAGGAATTCCTTTTTGATGCATCCATCCTCAATAAAGGCAATTTTATGCCCCAGAAGCAGGGCCTCATCAATGCTGTGGGTGACGAATAAAATTCCTGTATTTTGACTTTTTTGCAGGCGAATCAGCTCCTTCTGCAGCTGCGTGCGCGTGAAATGATCCAATGCGGCAAAGGGCTCATCCATCAGAAGGAAGGAGGGCGCATACGCCAAAGCACGCGCGATGGCGGTTCTTTGCTGCATTCCGCCCGAAAGCTGATGGGGATAGGCTCTCTGAAAGCCATCCAGACCAACCGTTTCCAGCAGGGCTTGGATTTTTCCTGTATCATAGGAGTGCTTTTTCAGTCCGAAAATAGTATTATTCCATACAGTCAGCCAAGGCATGAGCCGCGGCTCCTGAAACACAAAGGCGGTTTTATGCGTGACCGCAAAGCGAATTTCTCCGCTGTTTGGCTTCTCCAAATCTCCCACTAAGCGGAGCAGGGTGGTTTTGCCGCAGCCATTGGGGCCTACGATGCCCACCCGCTGGCCGGAGTACAACTCAAAGGAAATGTCCTCCAAAAGGTGAAAATCGCTGTAATATTTGTTCAGTTGATTGACTGTGATCTCTGCCATAGCATTTCCTCCATAATCAGAGACATTATACGCTGTTTTACAGTATTAAGTCAATTCCTTGCCGCCTTCTCCCTCCTTCTTCTGGGAAGACTCCCCCAGTCCCAGACGGATCAGGCTGCGGATGACCTCTGCCTGGGAATGCTGGGGAAACTGTTTTTCTTTGATCTGCCAGACCTGCTGCTGCAAATCGGGAGACAGGGAAAAGACCAATTTCTTTTTCTCTTTCTTCATGGCGAACCGAATGGTGTCCAGCACCAGATTCACCGTCTGCTGTGCTCCAGTCTTATAAGCCACGATGCTGTTGTCATAGAGATCCCGGATCATGGACAGATACAGTACACCCTGCTTGGTGTGGATGTAGGAGATATCTGTTACCCATTTGCTGTTGGGCCTGTCCGCATGAAACTCTCTGTTGAGCAGATTCTTGTACTTGTGGACTTGCTGCCCCATCTGCTTCCATTTTCTGCGCCTCCGGATTTCCGCAAGCAAACCATATTTCTCCATGATACGCAGAATGGTCTTGGGATTACGGTGGATTCCTCGCTTCTTCAACACCAACCACATTCTGCGGTAGCCATATGTACAAAAGCTGCGCTCTCGCTGTTCCGCGATGATTTCTGCAAGGGCCGCATCTTTCTCCGGCCTGCCCATACGATGAACGAAATCATAGTATCCACTTCTGGATACCTGAAAGAAGCGACACATAACGGATACCGGATACTCATTTCTGTGCCGGTAGATTACAGCGTATTTTATCCTTGGCCTCACTTCCTTCCTGTGGAGCGCAGAAAATCCCGCAATAATTCGTTTTCCATTTTGAGCCGTTTGTTCTCGTACTTGTACTCCTCCAATGTTTTTGCAGGTTTACGCCCTCGTGTCTTTGGAAGAACAGGTTCCTTTAGCCAGCACTGAATGGCCCGCCGACTGATTTCATACTCCCGACTCAGCGCACGTTGGCTTTCTCCCGCGCGGATTCGTGACACCACTTCTTCCCGTATCCCTAACGGATACTTTTTCATCCCTTTTTTCCCAGACATAGTAAGACCCCCTAATGTAGTTCTATTTTCCTACATTAGGGGGCTTTTTGTCTATTGTCCGGTTTTACTGGTCCAGTTCACGCAGGCCTGGCGGCTTTTTTCCGGGGAAAATGAGAACTTCTTTTGAACAAACAGCCTCTTCGCTTGACGGAGCCTTTTGTTTTTGAGTAAGATAAAAGACAAAGACGCAAAATGCTGACTGGATGCAGATGGGAGTCAATATGAAAAGGAAAAAACTTTTTTGCTGTGGAATTTTGCTGGCCTTGTGTTTGGGAATTCATGGATGGGCCGCCCCTTCCGATCTTCTGCTGCAGGAAGGGGAAATGGATTTTGATCA
>ERZ773192.3533-NODE-3533-length-11544-cov-3.098529_pt1 | contig 11544 bp, 4 predicted proteins | sample MGYA00581010_ERZ773192 | MGnify/ENA primary metagenome ERZ773192 (study PRJEB29015, sample SAMEA2737741) | human gut metagenome | biome: human gut; feature: human-associated habitat; material: faeces | place: China | collected 2012 ...
GCAGACTTCTCGATGGCGGCCATATCCCAAGTGCAGGACAGCCCCAATGGGATGGGGAAGATGGTTTCGTATCCATGTATCACGTCCATGCCGAATAACAGGGGAATACCGAGACGTGATTTCTCTACTGCCAGCTTTTGCACTTCAAGAATGCGGTCTACCCCTTTCAGGTTGAAGAGTCCGCCTACCAATCCTTTTTCAATCTTTTGTGCCACGTCGCTGCTCTTGGCCTGTCCCGTGGTGATGTCTCCCGTGACGGGTAGGTTCAACTGTCCGATTTTCTCTTCCACAGTCATCCGGCGCATCAGTGCGTCGATGAAGCGGTCCATGTCCTGCGGAGACTTCTGCGCCTGCACGGTGGCGGTGACGCCTATTAAAGCGGTCGCGAGCAGCAGACTTGTTCTCTTGAAAATTTTCTTCATATTCATATTGAATTAATTGTTTGTAAGTATGTTCCCTTCATTGTTTTTAGATTGCCGTCACTCTATTGCAGTAGTGCTATGACTTCTTTGCAACGGTGCTGCAATTTCTCTGCAGTGATACTGCAAACGGTTTGCAGCGCTACTGCAACTGCTTTGCAGCGACACTGCAACTGTTGTGCAGTGCTACTGCAACACCTTTGCAGTGCCACTGCAAAAAGTTTGCAGCTCTTTGCAGTAGCAATGCTTTGATTGCAAGTAAGTTATGAAACAGACCTTTTGCCATTGATTGGGCCGGCTGTTTCCTTTGGCCGGGTATCAATAGTCGGGGTTCTGCACCAGTACTCCGTTCGATTTGTCTATCTCTGTCTGGGGCAGAGGCAGCAGCGCATTCTTGTCCTGGTAATTCTTTCCGGCAGCTTGCAGCACTTCTTTGGCAATGCCCCAGCGCACGAGGTCGTAGAAGCGGTCGGGTTCCAGTGCCAGCTCTACGCGGCGTTCGTGGCGAATGGCGTCACGCAGCACAGACTGGCTGGCAGATTCTACCTTCGGAAGCACGTCTGGCAGTGTGCCGCGGGCATGGGCGCGTACTTGTTCCAGATACCCGGCGGCTTCGCCCGTTAGCCCTTTCTCGTTGGCGGCTTCGGCAGCCATCAGTAACACGTCCGGGTAGCGGATGAGGCGGATGTTTACCCAGAAACCCATGCGGGTGTACTTGCGGCGCAGTGTCGGGTCCGTGTAGGCCTTCTTGTTGAAGTAGGCACCCATGGCGGTGGATACGGGTGACTCGCCATAAGGCTGGTTGGTATTCTCCGGTGTGATGGGCTCGTCCGTGCTGCGGCGGAAGTAGAGCAATGTGGCGTTCCGGCGCGGGTCGCCCGGTTCAAAAGCTTCTCCCATCAGTTTGGTGGCCATGTGCCAGCCCCATCCCAGGTCCCACTCGCCGGCTCCGCGCACCCCTTGCACCTGGCAGAACTGGCTGCCGATGCTGGCGTCCTCTTTCATGGCATCGGTGGCTTCGCATTGCAGTTCGAAGATGCTCTCACCGCAATTCTCCCCTTCTACGGTGAAGACTTTGTCGACCGGTGTATTCAGGTTGTAGATGCCCGATTTTATCACTTCGGTGGAGGCTGTGTACATATTGTCCCAATCGTTTCGCATCATATAGGTGCGTGCGTGCAGGGAGCGTGCGGCGCCCCAGGTCAGCCGTCCCGTGTAGTCGCTGTCCCACCGCAGGGGCAGGCATTCTTCGGCTTCGGTCAGGTCTTTGTCAATCTGTTCGTATATCTTTTCCGCCGTGGTCTTGGGCACGTTGGCATCGGAGGCTTCCACTACCTTGATGGTGACCAGCGGCACTTCGCCAAAGGCGCGTACCAGGTTGAAGTAGCACCAGGCACGGAAGAAGAGCGCTTCGCCGCGGTTGCGGATGGCTTCGGTGTCGTCCTTGTGTCCGCTCTTCTCAATGTCGTCCAGGATTTCGTTGCACTGGTAGATGATTTTGTAGTTCTGTCCCCAATAGGCGCTTAGCGGCCCGTTGGAGGCAGTGTATTCGAAGTCGTCCCACATGGCGGCCTCGTTGCTGCCGTCGCCGGCGTCACTGCCTTTCTCGGAGTCTTCGCTGCGCACCATGTGCACCATAAAAGCTGGAATACCGGCAGTGATGTCGTACGAGCGCATCAGGTAGTAGACGTTGAATATCTTTCCGCCGACAAGGGCGTTGGGAGAGTCATCTTCCGTGAACTGCCCCAGCGGATCGCGGTCCAGGAAGTCGTTGCAGGATGTCAGTGAGAGGGCTGTTGCACCCACCAGCAATGTAAATATGTATTTTATCAGTTTCATAAATTTATATTTTTCATTCCCCGTTCCCTTTGAAGGAGTCGGGGGAGGTTTGAAGTTACTCTTTTTTAGGGGAGAGGCTTTTAGAACGTCAGATTAAATCCGAACGTATAAATCGCCGGCATCGGATAACTGCCGTCGTCCACCCCGAAGGCGATGGCGCTTCCGCCCAGTTCCGGGGTATATCCGGTGTTGTGCTTCCACGTCTTCAGGTTCTGTATGTTCACGTAGAGCTTCAGCGCCTGCATGCCTATCTTCGAAATCAGCGCCTTGTCGAAGTTGTATGCCAGCGACACGTTACGGATGCGGAAGAACGAGCCGTCCTCTATGTAATACTCGGAGTTCAGGTTGTTGATGGTATGCTTGGTGTTCAGCAGCGGCTGGGTGTTGCTGGTCCCTTCACCGTGCCAGCGGTCCATGCGTTGCTCCATAAAGTTGAACTGGCTCCAGTTGTAGTTGTCCCAGGTACGGTAAATCTGATTGCCGCCTTGTCCCATCATGTCAACGGCAAGCTCCCAGTTCTTGTAGCCCAGGCCGAGCGTGAAGCCGTAGGTGACATCGGGTGTAGGATTACCAATCATCGTACGGTCTGCCGTGGTGATTTCACCGTCACCGTTCACGTCGCGGAACTTCAGGTCGCCCGGGGTGACGGTTGCCAGTGTGTTCTTGGGAGAGTGCTCAATCTCCTCCTGGGTCTGGTAGACGCCTTCCACCTTGTAGCCGTAGAAGTAGCCGATGGGGTATCCTGCCATTGTGTAGCTCTGCTGCTTGTCTCCGGCTATGATGGAGTAGCCTTCCTGCACGAGGCTCAGTACCTTGTTCTTGATGGTGGCAAGGTTCATTCCGATGTTGTAGTTCCAGTCGCCTATCCGGTCGCGCCAGCTCAAGGCAAGCTCTACGCCCGAATTCTCGATGGAGCCAAGGTTTCCGATACCCGGTACGGTGCCCGAGATGCCCGGCACTTCGGCCAGCAGGTCTTTGGTTTTCTTCTTGTAGTACACCCCTTCAAAGTGCAGGCGGTTGCGGAGGAAGTTGGCTTCTGCACCGGCTTCCCAGGCTTCCACCTTCTCCCAGCGCAGTTTGGGGTTGGGCAGGTAGGCAAGCTGGTAGCCCGGATAGATGGCAGACGGGGTGCCGAACACGGCGGAGTAGGCATTCGTCAGCAACGGTTCGGCGGGATAGGCGCGGTCCAGGTTCTGGTTGCCCAGTGTGCCCCATGAGCCTTTCAGTTTCAGCATATCCAGCCAGGTGATGTCCTTCATCCATGCTTCCTCGCTCATCAGCCAGCCCAGGCCGACGGAGTAGAAGTTCTGCCACTGGTTGCCGGTGTAGGAGAAGGCGGAAGAACCGTCGCGGCGGTAGGAGCCGTTGAACAGGTACTTGCCCTTGTAGTTGTAGAGCACGCGTGCCAGCACGGACACGGTGGAGCGCTCCCACTGCGTACTGCCGTTGGTGGCGGTGGCTGCGTCACCGATACTTACGTACCATTTGTCGGGATTGTCCGGAATGACCAGGCCTACCCCTTGGGTACGGGCGCCGTTCAGATTCTCGAGCTTGTTGTAGTAGGTGGTGAAACCGGCTGTGGCCGTCACGCTGTGGTCTCCCCAGGAGTTGGTGTAGGTCAGCAGATAGTCGCTCTGTACCTTCATTTCCGTTTCTTTGGCTTGGGACACTCCGGTCTTGCCGTTGCCCAGCGTGGCTATGTCTCCCTCGACGCTTGCGTCATATACCTGGATAACCGGGGTGTATGTCCGTGTGCTGTTCGAGGCATAGTCCAGGGAGAACATGGCCTTGAACTGGAAGTGTTTCAGGAAATCCCATTGCCCGTACACGTTGCCCGAGCCACGGTAGTTCTCGGCTTTCGTGGTATTCGCCTTCAGGTCTACGTCCACCATCGGGTTGTTCATCTGTGCCTTCTGGAATCCGGGCAGTGAGGTGTAGAGGCCGTACTCGGAGTTGAATACATGCGCCACCGGAGCTGCGCGCAGGGCTGTAGCCACACTCTTCGTGTCGGCGGGCAGCATGCGTGCCCCGTTGAATTGGAAACCTACCTTGAGGTTGTCCGTCACTTTATAGTCGTTGCTGATGTTCAGCGTGATTTTGCTGTACTTCTCGTGCTTGATGTTGCCTTGCTCGTAAGCATAGCCCGCACCGAGATAGAAGCTGTTCTTGTCCGAGGCACCCGTGATGCTGATGTTGTTGTTGGTGATGAACCCAGTCTGGAAGATTTCATCCTGCCAGTTGGTGTTTCCCGTCCAGTCCGAGAAGTTGTATTCCGGGTTGCCTTCATTCCTCAACTGTTCGTTGTACAGCAGTTTGAAGCCTTCGGCATCCGTCAGTGCAATTTTGTCGGTGATGGACTTGAAACCGAACGAGCCGTTGATATTGACGCGTGTCTGTCCCTCTTTCGCCTTCTTGGTGGTGATGATAATCACGCCGTTGGCACCGCGCACACCGAAGATGGCGAGCGACGACGGGTCTTTCAGTATCTCCATGGATTCGATGTCCTGCGGATTCAGGAAGTTGATGTTGTCGTTGAACAGTCCGTCCACCACATAGAGTGGCTTGTAGCCGTTGATGGAGTTTGTTCCGCGTACACGGATTTCCGGGTCGGAGCCTGCCTTGCCGGAGTTTATCACCTGCACGCCGGCAATCTTTCCTTGCAGTGCGGATACGGGGTTGACCACCGGCTTGTTGGCGATTTCGTCGCCTTTAATGTTGGTGATGGAGCCCGTAAGGTCTCGCTTCTTGGCGCTGCCATAACCGATGACAACGGTTTCGGCCAGCATCTGCGAGTCGTCTTTCATCTGGACGTTGATTACCGACTGGCTGCCTACCTTGACAGCTTGCTTCACCATGCCTACATAGGAAAAATCCAATGTGTTCTCCGGGGTGGCCTGGATGGAGTACCGGCCGTCTATGTCGGTAATCACGCCATTGGAGGTTCCCTGCACCAATACGGTGGCACCAATCAGCGGGTCACCCAGGGCATCGGTCACGGTACCGGTTACTGTTTTCTCCTGCGCTGATGCGGCGACACTTGCCAGCAGGCACACCGTCAGAAATAGGTTTCTCAGTCTTCCGGTTTTCTTCTTGGGAAGGTTTAGGTTCTTCTTCATTACATTGATTTTTTAGTGGATAAATCATTCAGTTTCTCCTCTGAACAATCAAAATGCAAAAAAGATTTGGTGACGGTGTTAAAAAAGGGCAGCCCGGTTTTCGCGGACTGCCCTCTTACCTAAAAGCAAAACTATACCTATTTCAACTCAAAACTCGTAGTCTTTACATCGCGGCTGTTGGGTCCAATCATTACATGGAACTCGCCGGGTTCGTATACATACTGTATGTCGTAGTTGTAGAACTTCAGCAATTCGGGGGTAATGGTGAAGGTCACCTGCTTGCTTTCGCCTTTTTTCAGGTGGATGCGCTCGAAGCCTTTCAGCTCTTTCACGGGGCGGGTAATGCTGCCCACCAAGTCGCGGATATAGAGCTGTACGATTTCATCTGCATCGTAGTTACCCGTATTGGTTACGGTTACGGAAGCGGTCAGCTTGCCGTCCGCATTCAGTTGCTTGGAGCTGAGCGTGATGTCACTGTACTGGAAGGTGGTGTAGCTCAAGCCATAGCCGAAAGGATACAGCGGGTCGTTGCTCACATCCAGGTAGTTGCTGCGGAACTTCTCGAACCATTTGCCTTCTTTCAGAGGACGTCCGGTATTCTTGTGGTTGTATGCCATAGGCAACTGGCCTACATTCTGCGGGAAGGTGGTGGTCAGCTTACCGCTGGGGCAAACGTCTCCGAACACTACATCGGCAATGGCATCGGCAGCTTCGCTACCTCCGAACCATACATTCAGGATGGCGGGGACATGCTTATCCTCCCAAGTCAGCACTACGGGACGTCCGGAGAACAATACCAATACTACGGGCTTGCCCGTTTTCAGCAATGCTTCCAGCAGGTGTCGCTGTGCGTCCGGCATTTCCAGTTCGGAACGGCTGCTGCTCTCACCACTCATCTCGGAAGACTCGCCGAGAGCGGCTACGATGACATCGGCTTGTGCGGCTACTTTCAGGGCCTCGTCCAGCAGTTCTTGGTCATTGCCGCGGGGCAGTTCACGGCCGAACATCGTGGCGCGTGTCTGGTAGTCGGCATCGTACATCAAGTTGCTGCCTTGTGCATAGAGAATGTTGGCCTTGGAGCCGACAGCATTCTTGAAACCTTCCAATAGGGTGCTGTATCTGTCTGCCGTGGCTGCCACACTCCAAGTACCCGGCATGTTGGCGCGGGTGTTGGCAAGCGGGCCAATCAAGGCGATGTTGCCTTTGCGCTGCAAGGGCAGCAGGTTGTCCTGGTTCTTCAGCAGTACGAATGTCTCTGTGGCAATCTGGCGGGCGATGGAACGGTGTTCGGGAGTGAACACTTCTTTTTCGGCACGCTTCACGTCACAGTATTTGTACGGATTGGCAAACAATCCCAGCTTGTATTTGGCCTCCAGGATGCGTCGACAGGCTTTGTCAATGTCGGCTTCGGTCACTTTGCCTTCTTTCAGAGACTTTTCCAGTGTGCCGATAAATCCGTCGGCTACCATGTCCATGTCTGTTCCGGCGGTCAGGGCACGTGCGGATACTTCCTGCAGGTCGCCGATTCCGTGGTCTATCATTTCGGAGATGGCTGTATAGTCTGTCACCACGAAGCCGTCGAAGCCCCATTCGCCGCGCAGGATATCCGTCAGCAGCTCGCGGTTTTGGCTCGTCCACAAGCCGTTGAGCAGGTTATAGCTGCTCATCACCGTCAGCGGCTGCGCCTTCTTCACGCAGATTTCAAAGCCCTTGAGGTAGATTTCGCGCAGCGCGCGCTCGGACACGCGGGAATCCGAGTCCTTGCGGTTCGTCTCCTTGTTGTTGCAGGCGAAATGCTTGAGCGACGCGCCAACGCCCTCGCTCTGAATCCCCTCGACCATCGCCGCGGCCATCTCGCCCGCGACGAGCGGATCTTCCGAATAATACTCAAAATTGCGCCCGCAGAGCGGCGTGCGATGGATGTTGATCGCCGGGGTCAGCCACACGCCGACGCCGTTTTCGTGCACTTCCCTCGCGCCCGCCGCGCCGATCTCGCGCACGATCCCCGTGTTCCATGTGCAGGCCAGCAGCGTCGCGCACGGGAAGGCCGTCGTCGTCACGCCACATTCCGGCTTGATGCGCAGACCCGCCGGGCCGTCCGCCGTCATCACGTTCGGCACGCCGTAGGTCGGCAGATTGCCGAAGCCGAACGTGTTCGCCACGCCGCGGTTCGGCTGTCCGCCCAGCAGGCGCACCATGTCCTCGTCGCTGAGCAGGCTCATCCATTCCTCCAGCGTCAATTCGCCGTTTGCCACCTCAATCAACTGCGGCTTGATCGGCGGAATCCACGCGCAGCCCGGAATCTGATCCGGGATTTCCAGCGGATACTGCCCCTCGTCCGGAATGCCCTCCAGCTTGCGCCAGTCCTCGCGCGGCGTTTCCGGCGCGCAGGAAAGCGTGCGGTAGCTTCCGTCGGCCAGCATGCGGCGATGCAGCCGCTTCGGCGCGCACTTCTCCGAAAGCTGTGCCAAAACCATGTCGCTTTCCAGCGCATAGCGATACGCGACGTCCGCCGCCTCCCGGACATTTTCACCCAAACGGAAGCGGTATTCGCCTTTTTCCAGCACATACGCCGATTTTTGAATCACGCCCTCGTCGTCGTAGGCGGCAAACGCATACGGCGCGAACGCAATCGTCAGCGTTTCGCGCTCGCCCGGTTCGAGCAGGCGCGTCTTGGCAAAGCCGACAAGCGCCGTCGCAGGCTTGGTCATCCGCCCCTTCGGCGGGTTGGCATACGCCTGCAAGACGTATTTGCCCGCGCACGTTCCCGTGTTGTGAACCGTTGCGCGGAGCTCGATCTCTCCCGCGTCGTTCAGGCCGCCGGCGACGTCGCGCAGCGCGAACGTCGTGTAGCTCAGGCCATATCCGAACGGATAGCATACCTCGTCCGCCGCGCCGGGAATCGTTTCGAAGTAGCGATAGCCGACGAACACATCCTCCTGATATTCCACGTACATTCTGGATTCTGCAAAGTTGGCCGAGGACGGATAGGCCGCGAACGACGATGCGAACGTATCCGTCAGATGGCCGGACGGGCAGACGTCGCCGACCAGCAGATCCGCCGCCGCCAAGCCGCCCTCCATGCCGCCCTGCCAGGCCAGCAGCGCCGCGCCGACGGCGGGGTTGTCCTTAAACCAGAGCGTATCCATCATGCCGCCCGTGTTGAGCACAACGGCCACGCGCGGGAACGCCGCGAGCACCTTTCTAACCATGTGCTCTTCCTCGAACGAGAGGAAGTAATCGCCGTCGTGCGGCTGTCCCGTGCGGTCATAATCCTCGCCGGAAAAGCGGCAGATCGTGATGACGGCGGTATCGGTGAACGCGCGCGCCTGCTGAACCAGCGCGTCGTCCAGAATCGGCTCTCTGGTCTTTCCCGGCGTTGCGCCCGCGGCGTACTGCGCCTTGACGTCTTCGGCATAAAAGCGTTCCAGTGGCTCAAAAATCTCGATTTTGCCCTCGTCCTGCTTCATGCGGAGCCCCTGCGCCAGCGAGTGGACGTAGGCCACCGTCGTGTCTCCGCTTCCGCCACCGCCCTTGACATAGTCCGCCTGCGCCTTGCCGAAGACCGCCACACGGCTGCCGCGCTTCAGCGGCAGCGTTTCGTTTTCGTTTTTGAGCAGCACCATGCCCTCGGCCGCCGCCCTGCGGGATAGCGCAATGTGCGCCGCGCTGCCTGTCACGCGCCGTCCGTCCTCGCCCAGCGGCGTGGCGGGCATAAAGCTGATTCGCTGCCATTTGGGTTCCATCTCTTCGCGCCTCCATTCGTTTTTCCGTCGTGCATCCTTTCAAATGTCCGTGCCGTCACGGGCATGCTTCTCAAATCGCCTGTTTTCATCCCTGTTTCAATCCCTGCGGAAGATGTCCCTCGTGTATACCTTGTCCTTCACGTCGTCCAAACACTTGTCGTAGCGGTTCGCGATGATGGCCTGACTCATTTCCTTGAATCTGGCCAAATCGTTGACCACCGCCGAACCGAAGAACGTCTCCCCGTCCTTCAGCGTCGGCTCGTAGATCACCACCGTCGCGCCCTTCGCCTTGATGCGCTTCATCACGCCCTGAATCGAGCTCTGGCGGAAGTTGTCGGAATTGGATTTCATGGTCAGGCGGTATACGCCGATGGTCACGGCCTTTTCCTGCCTCCGGTCGTATTCGTTGTCCTCGCCGTATCCGTAATAGCCCGCCAGCCTCAGCACGCGATCCGCGATAAAGTCCTTTCGGGTTCTGTTGCTCTCCACAATCGCCGACATCATGTTCTGCGGCACGTCGGCGTAATTGGCCAAAAGCTGCTTGGTGTCCTTCGGCAGGCAATATCCGCCGTAGCCAAAGCTCGGGTTGTTGTAATGCGCCCCGATGCGCGGATCCAGACACACGCCCTCGATGATCTGCTTCGTATCCAGCCCCTTGCTCTCGGCGTATGTATCCAGCTCGTTGAAATAGGCAACCCGCAGCGCCAGATACGTGTTGGCGAACAGCTTGACGGCCTCCGCCTCGGTGAAACCCATGAACAGCGTTTCAACGTCTTCCTTGATGGCGCCCTCCTGCAGCAGCGCCGCGAACTCGTGCGCGGCCTCCGTCAAGTGCGGGTCGCTCAAATCCGTGCCCACGATGATGCGGCTCGGGTACAGATTGTCGTAAAGCGCCTTGCTCTCGCGCAGGAACTCCGGGCTGAAAATGATGTTCCTGCTGTTAAACCTCGCCCGAACGGATTCGGTGTAGCCCACGGGAATCGTGGATTTGATGACCATGATCGCATTCGGGTTGTATCGCATGACCAGCCCGATCACTGCTTCAACCGCGCTCGTGTCGAAGTGCTGGGTTCTGGAATCGTAGTTGGTCGGCGCGGCGATCACCACAAAGTCCGCGTCGCTGTATGCCGCCTCCGCGTCCAGCGTCGCCGTCAGGTTCAGCTCCTTCTCCGTCAGGTATTTCTCGATGTATTCATCCTGAATCGGCGATTTTTGGTTGTTAATCATCTCTACCTTCTCCGGCACGATGTCAACCGCCGTCACCTGATGCTTCTGGCTCAGCAGCGTCGCGATCGACAGCCCCACATAGCCCGTTCCCGCAACCGCAATTTTCCTTTTTTTCATGCTTCGTATTCCTTTCAACGCCCTTTCGGCATTTTTTCGTCCCATTCAAACGGCAAAAGCCCGAGACTGCCGCTTTGTCTGGCCTCGGGCTTTCATATCAAAGACGCTTGATTTCCGCGTTCAACCCATCATGGATAACGTTCGGCTTCATCTTCTTTATTATAATCTTCCTTCTCCGCGCTTGTCAAGCTTCCCGACTGCTCGCGCGCGTTCCCCTCGCGCGTCGCTCTTGACATTTTCTTCATTTAGGCGTACACTGATTCCATCAATTCCCAGTAACGCAATAGGAAAGGATGATTCACCGATGAAGCCTGTTACCGATTCCCTGCTGAATCGTTTCGGCGCGGATTATGAAGCCAGCGCCGAGCGCCATCTCGCCACCCTCGCGCTTTCCAAAAGCGAATTGAGCAGCGTCGCGTTTTCTTCAAAGGGCGCGAACGCCATGCGCCAGAAGTTTTCCGTCGAGGTGCCGACGCTGGACGTCACCAACCAGAAATCCAGCGGCCGCTGCTGGCTCTTTGCGGCGACCAACGTTCTGCGCGAGCGGATCGCTCAGGCGCGCAACCTCGAAAATTTTGAGCTGTCGCAGAGCTATCTCGCCTTTTGGGATAAGTTCGAGCGCTGCAATTACTTCCTTGAGAGCATTTTGGAAACCGCCGCTCTGCCGACGACCGACCGCACGGTGATGCACATTCTCTCCACCGGCGTGCACGACGGCGGCCAGTGGGATATGTTCGCCAACATCGTCCGCAAATACGGCGTGGTGCCCAAGGACGTCTATGACGAAACGTATCAGAGCAGCAACACCCGCTCGATGAACGCGCAGCTCAACCGCGCGCTCAAGGTCGCGGCGGCAGGCCTGCGCCGGATGGCTGCCGACAAAGCCGGCGCGGACGCCATTCAGGCCGAAAAAAACAGGACGCTGGATGCGATTTACGGCTTCCTCTGCAGCTGCTACGGCGAGCCGCCCAAGGCCTTTGATTTCGAGTTTGTCGATAAGGATCAGGTCTATCACATCGAAAAGAACCTCACCCCGCTGACCTTTGCCGAGCGCTACGTCGGCGATCTGCTCGATCAGGT
>ERZ773192.3540-NODE-3540-length-11526-cov-3.001744_pt1 | contig 11526 bp, 8 predicted proteins | sample MGYA00581010_ERZ773192 | MGnify/ENA primary metagenome ERZ773192 (study PRJEB29015, sample SAMEA2737741) | human gut metagenome | biome: human gut; feature: human-associated habitat; material: faeces | place: China | collected 2012 ...
CGCCAGCTTTTCCTTTGAAGAAATACGGATTGCTTTCACTCCATACGAAACGGCGGGTGTTCTGATAGATGGGATCGTTTACATCTACATCGCCCAGATAAGGCATAGCGAGCAGGCTCGGTACATTGGCATCGTCCATCAGCATGTGATTGCCGAAGCCATCCACTTCGAAAGCATAAATAGTACCGAATTCTGGGTGGTTGTAAGTAGCATATTTCTTCAGTGCGGTTTCCACTTCATCGGCAAGTGCTGTACATTCTTGCGATAAGCTGTTGTTCTTGTTTACCGTTGAAAGAATTTCGGCCGCTTTTCTTAGAGAAGATACGGCAAAGAAATTAGATGGAACCAGATATTGGAAAGTGGTTGCATCATCGGATGGACGGAAGCAGGACACAATTAGTCCGACAGGATTGACAGGAGCACCCAGACCATCGTTGTTCAGGGTATCGAGAGCACGTTCCGTCTTGCGTTGGAACTTATAAGGACCTACACCATCCTTGCGTTGCTGTTCCTTGAACGTTTTCAGGATATTGGTAATCGCTTCAATCCAAGCTTGATCGAAGACACTGGCATCACCGGTTTCTTTCCAATACTGATAGGCCAGACGAAGCGGGTAGCAGAGTGAATCGATCTCCCACTTGCGTTCATGGAGTTCGGGTTTCATGTCTGTCAGGTCCGACATCCAGCTGCCGCCTACCGGACCATCATTATAAGCATTGGCATAAGGATCGATGTTGATGCACATAAACTGACGGCGGATTACACCTTCCAGCATCTTCTTCAGTTCCGGATCCTGGTTGGCAAGTTGTACGTAAGGCCACACTTGTGCACCGGAATCACGTAACCACATGGCATGGATGTCACCGGTGTAGACAAAAGTATCCGGTTTGCCATTCAAGAGACGATAGTGTACGGTGGTATCCAATGTGTTGGGGAAACAGTTTTCGAACATCCATGCCAGTTTGGCATTGGTCAGTAACTTCTTTACCCGCAGGATTTCCGCTTCTACTGCTTGTGATGTGTAGAGGCGGTTCTTTACTGCCGGACGATTTGTTTTGTAAGCAGCGGTTATTTGAGCATGATTTACTACTTTCGTGTTATCTTGCTTCAGAGCAGGCAGTGCTGCTTTGGCAGTGCCACTCATACATAATAGTGCCACTGCGCATAGGCCGATCTTCTTCTTTTTCATATTCTTGAAGTATTGATATTTTATTAGTATGATTATTATTGGATAGCTGCAAGGCGGGCATACATTTCTACCATGGCAGCTTGTGTGAGAAGCCATTTCCGTTCATTCCGGTTATTGCCGGTGAAGTCGGTGTTGAAAAGACCTTTCTCATCGCGGGCATGTTCCCAGGCGTGGTCCAGACTCTTATTGAAAGAATCCAGATAGGTTTTATTGTGGTCTATATGATAAAGCTCGATGAACCCCCTCAGCATGACGGCGGTAAACCATACATCTCCCTGTTTGATCATTCTGAATGCTTCGCCATGTTCCGGGGTATAGTCCGTAAAGAAGTAGTTATGGCATGCCTGAGCTATATTTTGTGCATCGGTCAGATACTCCTCTTTTCCGGTGAGTTGATATAGTAAAGAGGCGGATTGCATCATTTGTCCGCTGTTGTAGGCAAACTTGGCTTTACCTATTTTCCCATTCAGGGATATATTGTCAAAGTACAGGTAGTCTGTTGAGTCTTGTAATTGGGCTTGGGTCCATTTGTACAGTTGTTCCCCTTGCTTCAGGTAAGCACTATCCTGGGTAGCCTTAAAGAGTTTCAATGCGAGGACTGAGCCGGGAGCATTGGAACAGGTATTCTTGGATCCCTTCTTTTGTTCGCACCAGTAGATGCCACCACCTAAGTTATCATCCATGCCGCTTTCTATAAACTTCCAGATGAGTTTTGCTTTCTGAAGGTATTTATCTTCTTTAGTTGCTAAATAGGTGTCGGTGAAGTCAATGCCCAGCCAGACATTATCATCGTAGAAACGGTCGGATTGGGGAGCTGTGCGGATATAGGAAGCGTAAGCTTCGGGTGTTCTCTGGGTATCGAAATACTCTTCCAAGCCTATTAATACCTTCTTGTCGAGCAGTGATTTGTAGAGGGTATCTTGTGTAACCTCATATAAGGCACTTACTGCGGAGAAGGTGCCGGAATAAGGCCATAAGTAGGAATATTGGTTGGGTATATTCTTTTGTTCTTCGGATGCCAGATAGGTTGCGGTGTAGTCGCCAACATTCGAAGGATAATTTTCGCGAAGCAGGCATGTGCCGGGAGCAGAGTAGTTCTGGTATAGGGAATCCAATGTTTGCTTGGCCCGTGTCAGGGAGAGTTCATTGCCTACGACTACCTGTTTCCGGGTGTCGCAACCGGTCAGTGCGGCTATGCATACCAATAGCCCGAAGAATACTTGTTTTGAGTTCATCATTCTTAATTTAGATTGTTATTGGGTTAATATTTTGTTTCAGTCGGCAAAACTTTTTCTTAATATGCAAAGTTACTCGCCGACCTGTAAAACGATATACGATTTCGCGACATTAATGTACTAGAGAGAGGGAATGACACAAAAGGAGATAGATGTGTCATAAAAGCGTAAAGGAGAAAGGATAGGGGAAATCATGCGAAATGGAATCCCTGCGATTTTTTCTTTTTCTTCTACTTAGGGTGGAAAGGGAAGCTTCTCGTGCGAATAGGATTATCAAATTGACAGATTGGCAAAATGGTTGTATGGTTAAAGTTTAATGATGAAGTTTGAAAGAAAAGAATCTAATGAGTTTATCTATCAATTCAAATAAATACTCTATTTTTGTTGTGTTCAATGATTTGATGAAGACTTATGAGTAATTACAGATATACATTATCCGATTATAATGCGATTAAAGAAGCAGATATTGCTATTAATGGCATAACTGTGCTTGCCGGAGAAAATGGATGTGGAAAAAGTACATTGTCCCGTTGGCTTTATTATCTGATTAATGGTTTTAACAGGTTTGATGAGTTTGCTTATAACGACTTGTTGAAGCAGATACAAGATTGCTTGCGTAAACCGGATCGAGTGCGTAGGGATATAGTGAATCGAGGAGATGAGAATATCAATGTTACCTATAGCCGCTTGCTGGAGACCAGAGTTGTATATGGGGATATTGAAAGTCTTTTTCATGCGAGTTTGGATGTGTTAGCCTCTTTCCGGAAAGAGTTAGTAAGTTATATGAATAGTGGTGACAAGGGGAATAAAAATCGAATTCTGACATATCTTGCTATATCATTGGATGGAGGTATTACTTTGGATGATTACTGTGATGATTTAGAGAATATTGTTGCGGCTGCATACATCAATCTTTTAGATGACTTAAGGATGCATCCGGTTGGGAGATTACAAGGGTATATCTATGAATATCTGATTGAAGAAGGAATCTTTGATCCTCCTGCTTCTATTCAGTTATATGAAGACCAGATTCCTCTTTTGGCAGAACGGTGTTTCAGTATGCCTTATATGTTGCATAGAGCAATATATATTGATACCCCTATGGCATTAGCAGTAGAAGGATCAGAGTTAAATCATTGGAAAGAGTTGGCGAATATGATGCTTAGCTCCACGGGAACTAATATACCGGAGCGGAATAGACTTCTTTTAGCCCGGATAATGCGTTCCATTAATGGTAAGATTTCAGTGGATAAGGGATGGTTTAAGAATGACGAATTACATTATCATCGTACTGATGGATTGGATATCACGCTTGCGTCTACAGCCACCGGAATCAAGTCATTCGCTTACTTGCAACGTTTGCTTGAAAATGGATACTTGAATGAAGAGTCTCTTTTGCTTATTGATGAACCTGAGGCGCATCTTCATCCTCAATGGATTGTAGAATTTGCTCGTTTACTGGTGTTGCTTCATAAACAAGTAGGGCTCAAAATAATAGTTGCAAGCCATAATCCTGATATGGTATCTGCTATTCAGTCAATAGCCCGTAAAGAGGGCGTATTACAGAATACCTGTTTCTATCAGGCAGAGAGAGCTTCAGAAGATTCCATGCAGTATGTCTATAAGAACTTAGGCAGCGATATAAGTGAAATCTTTAGGTCATTCAATATTGCTATTTCACGTATACAGGATTATGGTTCAACTGGTCTGTCAGAATGATATTATAGTCAGCCACCCTTTTGCTTGTCATTGTCAGGCTACTTTGAATGATGTTGCTGCAAAAGATTATCAGAGAACGGGATGGTTCGATCCACGTATCACTTGTCTTTCATTGGATGACTATGAGGCTAAAGTACTTAAAGGGAGTAATGACTGTACAATGGATGCTGCCATTGGAATAGGTAATTATGCGAATAATCGTGTTACTACTTCCCGGTTGATGCTGGTAGAGTTGAGAATGGGGTATGATAATGTAGATAATTTAAGTGCATCTTCATTGGAAAATAAGATAAGCCATTCCGAAAATCTATTGTCGGGTCATCGTATAGACAAGAATAACTACTTTATCTTTAGAGACGGAGTGGCGGCTCAGGCTAAAAGCTGGGCGGAGCGAAAAAAGAAAGAAGGAGGAGTATGGGTTGTCTTGTCTGTAGATGAGTTTAATCATCTGATTCAGTTTGTAGAAGATATGCCTTATGTACCAAATAATGATTTGGCACAGATAAGCAAAAGACTGACAGATTGTGTGACTGATAGAAATTGGAGAGGTTTATGTGAAGAAACGGATTACTGGCGGGAAAAGGCACTTTACTATAAACATAGATATGAATTGGCTGAGTTTGAAGCTATTCGTACTTTGTTGTTAGATACATGGTGTGCTATTGAACCTGATCAACTGGGTTTAAATATACTGTCGGATGATTACTGTTTTTTATGTATAGTCAAGGAAGATCTTTCTTGTTTGAATGTTTAGCAATGATAATAAGCTTATTTTTCCGGTAATCAACTGAAACTACTAAATTCGGTTGATTACCGGAATTACTTTTTATTTACTCTTTACTACCTTACTTTTCCAGATATGGTACGTCCACTCCGCATGGCTGCTGCCCGAAGGTTGTACATCAGGGGCTGCCTTGCTGACTGTAAAGTAGAATTCCGGTTCTTCCCAGTCTTGCAAGTGGCCGAAATTATCCCTCAACAGAGTGGCATTGTGGTTTCTCGGATAGCCGGTATCATCCGGGGTGATCCGGTAAATCGGTGTCCAGTTACCTCTTTGATTGGTGAAGTCAGAAAGGTTCATGTAGTCTATTTCCAATGAAGAATTCAAATAATTGGGATAATCATTGGGCATAGGCTGTATCGGACGTATCATGACGATTTTATCCGCATCCTTGTCAATTGCAAATTCCGAGTTACAAGTATAATCCCTTGACTGGTTGTCAATGGCCTTTAAATCTGTCTGTACAATTGTTTGCGGGGTACTGATGGAATATGTATCCATATTACTGAAATCCGCTTCGGTCCAGACGATGCGCGTACCCCCGATATCACCTACGGTATAAGTCAGCAGTAGCTTACCTTTTCCATCCAGAGATACGACAGAAGGCTGGCCTACTCCCCATGACTTACCGCCGCCTCCTATTTCCTGGTCACCTTCGCTCGACCATGTTTTCTTCACAATCTGCTGCGGATACTTCACCCAGCTATCTGCATCAAGGTCGTTGCTGAACGCGACACCGATTTCATTGTAATATACTCCGTACATATTACTCAGGAAGAACATGGCATACTTGTAGGTAGTATTCTTCCAAGTGAAGTTACCTTCGATAACAGAAGGGTCACAGGTATGGTGATCGTCCCATGAACCTGGTACACCAGGCTGCAATACACTTTTGGCAGCAGTCTGTGTACCATCCGGGTTGATCTTGATATGGAAGATATTATCGACCATGATCAGGTTTTCCGGATTGCCGCAGAAGTATAGATGAACTGTCCCATCAGCTTGTTTCAAGGCACTTGGGCAATAAGAATACTTGCTCTGGCCTTGGAAGCCGAATACAAATTCCGGTTTTGTGATGGTTACGGTAGGTGTAGGTGTTGGCGGGTCTATCGGAGGGGTTTCTCCGGAGTCGGTGTCCGAACAGGAACACATGAGCCATAAACCTATGAGACCCAATAGATATTTAGTCATAATGCTTATTATTTATTGAAGTGAGCCGGTTGCTTGGTCAGTAACTGGACGAAATGTTGTTTGATATTCTCAGCCTGAATGGAATCTACTGTCAGGTAGTAACGGTTTCCTGCGGCATCGGGAGTAAATTCAGTAGCACCTTGGTCTGTTACGTTTATTTTACCTGCCGGAGAAACGTTGAAATAGGATGGACCTTCAACGGAATATAGTACGGAGGTCAAGTCCCATGTAGGACGGTCGTAGGGCATCTGCTGGTAGCTTTTATATGCTTCTACCACTGGGTGCATAGGAGCCCATCCGAAATCGTTTTCAATGCTGCTGCCGGGATAGTTGATGGCGATACCTACTTCGAAAGGAGAGGTCACCAGTGTGGTAGGCCATTCGGAGAATATCTTCTTTGCCGCCGGAATGTCTTTCACTACGTTATATTCGAACAGGTTGGGATTGTTGAAGCAGCCTGCCATGGTACACAGCAGTTTTACTTTTTGGGCAACAAGCTCTTTTCCGGTCAACGGAGATACATTGTCAGCCGGAGTATCCAACAGGCGTGCAAGGTTTGTGGAGAAACCTACGGAGATGATGGTAACAGAACTGTCCGGTTGCTGTGCCAATAGCTTACGATAGAGGGCAGGCGCTTCCGGCAGTTGGTTATAGTCACCTTTCAGTGAGCGCTTGAAAGCCAGTTCACCGTTATCCTTCTGGATGAGGCATACGGCTTTGGCATAGTTTGTAGCATCGTTCTCACAGTCGGCTCCGTTGTGTATGATTCCGATAGGGATTTGAGGATAGCCGTACCAGGTATTCATGATGTCGGTGTATTCGGCCGGATAAGTTCCTTCTTTGTTGATGGTGATGCCTAATAAGTCGATATCTCCTGCGTCCAGATACTTGTAAAGCATATCCAGTGCCAGTGCATCGTCCACGTCGTTACCTATATCTGTTTCCAGAATAATTTTGGGTACATTCGGGGTGATTTCCGCAGTTTGTTGTTTCTTGGAAGTGCAGCTTGATAGAGCCAATACTAACAAGCCAATCAAATAAAGTTTGCTCTTTCTCATGACGGTATATTTAAAAAATTAGTGACTGGGTGAAATGGATATATAGAGTTCGGGAATCACCTGTTGGAGTGCTTTCTCGTTCTCGTCAAGGTCCGGACGATAGTAAATCTCTTTATCGGAAGACTTATCGGTGTATGAAAACTGGAATCGTCCGTCGTCTCTTATCTCATCAAGGTTACAGCGGCGTAGTTCGTTTGCTACAATGCGGTCGCCTTTGTTGCTTTTCCTTTCTTTGACGAGGCGGTATTCTCCGGTGGGAGTACAAATGATCTCCCTTTGTGTTGCTTTCAGCCAGATGGCACTTTCCCATACGTGGAATGGACAGGGGTAACGGTTGAGGTCTATATCAACCGGATAGTCGGCATTCATGGCACGGAGGAAGTCATATTGCAGTTTCTGGGTGAAAGCAAAATCAAGATACCGTTGCAATTGGGGATTCATCTTTCGGATAAAATCCATATCGGGTAATTTCCAGTAGGTATTGTTACAGTCTTTTACGAAGCCTCCGTCTTTGCCTGCACATGGATAGATGGCTACAGGTAAATCTGATTTTAATATTCTGTTGAAAGCGAACACGTCCAGTGCTACATTCCACTCACCGCCCGGAATAGCATTTGCCCCGGCATCGCTTCCCAATTCATGGTTCTTGCTTGCTGTCCCGGCACTCAGATGAATTTTGTGTATCTTCTGTTTCATCAGCTTGGGGGCACGGTTGTACGCAACCGCCAGTATCCTTGCCGAACCGAATGACAATACCTCTACGGGTTCTTTACTCTTTTTCAGAACTTCCAGCAGTATATCGATTGCTTCCTGCTCATAGCCTGGCAGATACTCCATCCGGTCTTCTTCCGATTTCATCATGGATAACGGACCAATGCCATAAGGTACCTTTTTGTTGAAGATATAACTTAATTGTTCCACAGGGATAATTCCGGCTTCTCTCGGTCCACGCGGGTCTTTCCACAGGGTGGGATGGTCGGCAGTATCTTTCCTGAATGCGTCTGTGATGTCCAATAAGACGGCTTTCAGGTCTACATCGGGCAGTCCGAAGCCCATAATGAGGTCCATGTTATCTCCCGGGTCCTGATACGGATGATACAAGTCGGTAATTACCACTACGGGAATCTTTTTGTATTGCCCTGATGCCTTCCCACAGGGGAAGGCAAGAATAAGAGCAATGCATACTATTTGCAGGATTGTTTTATTCATTTGAAATAGTTCTTGAGATTAAACGTAGCCGAATATAGGTCGTATGACCATAGCCAGTTTTCGCCTGTCATGGCAGGAGTGAAGTACATCACCAGTTCATCGTCATTAAGCATGTAACCTTTCGTATCCGTCAGGATACCCGGATTGTGATTTCTTGGGAATCCTGTTTCTTCCGGTCCTGAATGACCGATTTCAATCCATCCGTCTTCTTCGGTAAAGAGACTTTCTGTTCTTGGTTTGTATGCCAGCCGGCAGACATCTCCTACCCAAGTCGGTATCTTTTTGATGGGGGACACACGGGTTTCCGAAACCATATATATATTCTTGTCGGACATGGCAGGATAGCTGTTGGCGCTCAGGAAAGGAATTGCTTTCTCTTCGCCCAATATGATATTATCCAGATCATTCAATTTTATTTCGCGCATACAGAAAGGTCCGTTCTCCGTAGTCGAATGATAGAATAATTGTATGGTCGTAGAGTCTTTGACGATTGTTGTACTTTGCCCCACCCCCCATTTAGTAGTATCTTCGTAAGCTACCAGCGGATTCTGGTCGAACTTGATATACGGGCCTTCGATGTTCTTGGAAATGGCCAGTCCTATCTGGTTGTGGTTACAGTCCCAGCGGTCTACGCCCAGGTAGGTCATAATCCAGTTGTAAGTTTCTCCTTTATAAGTCGTTTTAAACTCACGTACGTCCGGGTCGCAGATGTGGCAGTTATCCCAGCCTGTCTCGGACGGTTCGATGATCTGTGTGCCGGGTTGCCATACATAGCCTTTCTCCGTGGGGATTCCTTTGTATAGATAAACATAGTCCACAATCTTGAACGGATCACGATTCTCACATACAAAGCCGTACCGGATGCCGTACTGGTCTTCTATGATGCTCGGAGCATAGTTATAATGGCCAGCACCGCCACTGAACTCATACCGGATTTGCGGTGTGAGTTTCTGCGGTTCATTGCCGTCATTGCCCTTGCAACTCAAGAGGGTGAGCAAGGTAAGGTATATATAGGTCTTATAGTTGTTCATCTCTTTAAATTTAGTTCGTTAATAATAGAGTTGTCGAGTATATAGATGCCATAAATCAATCCTCGACTTGTATGTTCTTGACAGGTCGGATCATGGCTGCACGTGCTTTCTGGCCGTCACCCCAACCCCATGTGTCGCGGTAGCCGCCGGAGTCTCCCAGTGACATGCCACCGTGGGTAGGACTTAATGAATTTCCGCTGCGAACGGCACAGAGCCAGGTGCGGTCCATCATTCCGGTTTCATTTCTCCAACCGCTTTGAGGCAGGAAGAGACAGCCGAGTTGTTTCAGATTATCTTTTGTAGCACGTTTGGCAGTAACCTCATCAACACCGATAATGATACCGTCGGTCTTAAATCCGGTCTGGGATGCTGTAACCCATGTTGCTCCTTTTTCCCAAAGAGCTACCATTTCTTCCGTGGTAGGCACACGCCAGCCCTCGGGAGAAGGGTCGTTTTCGGTAGTCCAGTTGGTACCGTCGTTGGTATAGCTTGAAGGCCAGTTAGCCGGTGCCGGATCGTCCTGCGGGCCAGCTGGATAACCTACTTTGCGGTTGAACTGATAGAGTTGCCCTATATCATCGGGAGAGGCCGCGAAAGTTCCCGGAGTGCCTACATTCTTGGTAGACCATATAAGGCCGTTTATCAGCACTTCGTCTTCACCCAGTACCATTGTCTCTTGCAACACCTTTGACTTTAATATCCGGGTACCGGAGCTTACTTCAACGATGACCGAACGGTTCTTTACGAAAGAGGTGGTCGGCTTTACAGTAACGGTGATTACTTTTCTGCCGCTTCCTGACGTTTCACTCAGTGTGCACCAGCCCTGGGCTGAGCTATTGGAATTTGTCAGTTCGGCTGTCCACGATTCATTGCCGTTGACTGTCAGTTCATAAGTTCCGCCATCAGCGCTTACAGGTATGGCTACCGGAAATATGGCGAACTCATTGGGATTGCTTTCGATGACGTAATCGGAATCATTTCCGCATCCCCATAACGCCAGCAGTACAATGACTGCTCCTATTAAATATTTTGTATTGATCATAGCTCAAATGTCTTCAATTAGTACTGGTCATTTTGGTTCAAATTCGGATTGTTATCTACTTCACTTTGTGGGATTGGCATACGAATAGATTTACCGATTATAAAGTTGTTGAAATCGCTGTCGCGCTCTTTTAGTTCATTCAATGCAGCTTGATCATTGATACCCCAACGTTTTAAATCAATCCAACGTACACACTCCATGGCAAGTTCTAGAGCACGTTCTATTTTTAAGTGTTCACGGAAGGCATCTTTGTTGGTACTAATTTGAGAACCATTATAGTATTTACTGTCTTCTATATCGGGTAGATTAACACGGTTACGTACACGATTGAGGCATTCAATGGCTTTTGAAGGTGGGGCTGAATTCAACTCATTCAGTGTTTCGGCATATAGTAATAACATATCGGCGTAACGTAGGGAACGGAAGTTATTGTCATTCCAATAATATAATGGAGAAGCATCTGTACTGTATTTTTTTATAAAAACACGGTTACCCCAATCACTATTCCATGGTGAACCATATATTAACTGATTGGGATATTCAGGAAAGTCGGCTGCTGCACCGTCATACCATAATGTATGGAACAAGCGGGAATCATTTTTTCCATCTGTTGTTTGTTCGCGTTTGTAGTAATCCACTAACCAGCGTCTTGCTTCTATATTGTTCCAGCCTATCCCAGTAGGAGCCTGGTTCATTTCAATTTGTGTTCCTAGTTGTGCATTCGGATCTAAATAGTTATCTGTTTGGTCAAAGCCTACTTTATTTGTTAAAGAGAAATGAATTTCATATAGTGATTCTTTGTTGTCTTCTGTATAATTACTGAAATTATCAGCCCAATTTCTTACCAATGAGTAATAGTTCTTTCCTTCACCATCAATAAGCCATTCAAGGCATCTTTTGGCCTCTTCCCATTTATGATGTTGTGCATAGGTTTTAGCTAGTAATCCGTAAGCAGCTCCTTTTGTTGGACGCCCATAGTTATTAACGTCACGTGTAGAAGGGAGCTTGTTGACTGCATCCTCTAAATCTTCTTCTATTTGGGTTAAGATTTCATCGGCAGTAGCTTGCATA
>ERZ773192.3543-NODE-3543-length-11520-cov-3.037418_pt1 | contig 11520 bp, 10 predicted proteins | sample MGYA00581010_ERZ773192 | MGnify/ENA primary metagenome ERZ773192 (study PRJEB29015, sample SAMEA2737741) | human gut metagenome | biome: human gut; feature: human-associated habitat; material: faeces | place: China | collected 2012 ...
TTGCCAAATAGAAGCTAAGGCTCTTAGAAAACTTCTGCTAGGGTGACGAAGTTTTCTAAGAGCCTTAGCTTCTATTTGGCGAATACGTTCTCTAGTTACATCGAACTCTTTGCCAACTTCTTCAAGGGTACGAGAACGACCATCTTCAAGACCAAAACGCAACTTTAGAACTTTAGCCTCACGTTCAGTAAGAGTTCCTAAAATTTTATTTAGCTGTTCTTTAAGAAGTATTAAAGATGCTGCCTCAGCAGGAGCAGGAGCGTCATCATCTGGGATAAAGTCGCCTAGGTGACTATCTTCTTCTTCACCTATTGGTGTTTCTAAAGATACTGGATCTTGAGCTATTTTTTGTATCTCAGTTACTTTTTCTACTGGTATTTCCATTTCTGCTGCTATTTCTTCTGGGCTTGGTTCTCTTCCTAATTGTTGTAATAAATGTCTTGATGTTCTTATTAATTTATTTATTGTTTCTACCATGTGTACTGGTATTCTTATTGTTCTTGCTTGGTCTGCAATTGCTCTTGTAATTGCTTGTCTAATCCACCATGTTGCATATGTGCTGAATTTGAATCCTTTTGTGTAATCGAATTTTTCTACTGCTTTTATTAATCCCATATTTCCTTCTTGTATTAAGTCTAAGAAAAGCATTCCTCTTCCAACATATTTTTTAGCAATACTTACAACTAATCTTAGGTTTGATTCTGCTAATTTTTGTTTTGCATCTTCATCTCCCTCTAAGATTTTTTTTGCCAATTCTAATTCTTCATCATATGTTAAAAGTGGTATTCTTCCTATTTCTCTTAAATACATTCTTACTGGGTCATCTACACTTATTCCTTCGAAACTTGTATCTGTTATTTCATCTAATTTTAAGTTTTCTACTTCTTTTAAATCTTCTAAGTCTGGTTCTTCTTCAAAGTCATCTGGTAATAAATCTACACCAATTTCTTCAAAGGCATCAAAAACTGAATCCATTTCTTCTGGATTTACATCATTTAATTTTGTTGCTAAATCTCCATATGTCATTTTTCCGTTTTCTTTAGCTTCTTTGATTATGCTATTTATTTTTTCTTTATCTTCACTTGATATTTTTGTTTTTTTGCTTTCTTTTGTTTTGCTTTCTACTGCTTCATTTTTTGCTATTATTTCTTTTTCTTCTTTTTTCTCTGACATTATTTATTCACCTCTATTTTATTTTTGCTAATCTAATAATTATATTACTTAGCTCTTTTTCTAATTCTTTTTTTTGGTCATTTTCCAAATTTTTATCTAATAAATCTAAAATTTCAAATTTCCTTGTGTTTAATTTTTCTCTTTCATATGCTTGTACAACATCATCTATTGCTTTTTCTATGTCTGTTATTTCATAGTCTTCTGACATTATCATTGTTATTTGATTTTGTTCATCTTGCTCTAAATTATCAATTATTGCATTTATATTACTATTTCCTTTTTCAAATTCTTCATACAGTTTTTGAGCTATTTTTTTATTTACTTCATCTTGAAAATTTTCTACTTTTATATTTTGCCTTAATATTTCAAAAATATTTAAATCTCCCATTAATAGTAATGCTATAACTGTATTTTCTCTTCTTTTTACTGCTTCAGATATAACTTTTTCTTCTCTTTTTATATGAGTTACTACTGGTTTTGGTTTTTCTAGTACATTTTCAGTTTTCACATTTTTATATGTAAGTTTATTTACTTCTGCATATATTGCTTCTTTTGATATATCATATTCTTTTGCTATTTTTTCAATATAAACTTCTCTTTCGATTGTGTTGTTTACATTTGAAATTAATTTTGCAATTTCATTTAAGAATTTTATTTTATCGTTTGTGTTTTCTAAATTTAAATCTTTCTTTAATATTTTTACTTTAAATTCTATTATTGAAAGTGCTTTATCAACTAGGTTATTAAAACGTGCATTTCCATATTTTATTATATATTCATCTGGGTCTTTTGCACCTTCCATTTGTAGTATTCTTAAGTCACATCCCATATTTTGTAATATATCTAGTGCTCTTAATTTTGCTTTCAATCCTGCCTCATCTGAATCAAAGCTTAATATAATTTGTTCTGAATTTTTTCTTAATAACCATCCTTGTTGCTCTGTTAGTGCTGTTCCTAGTGGTGCTACTACATTTGTTATTCCTCTTTGATGAAGAGATATAACGTCCATATAACCTTCCACTATTAGTATTCTTTTTAAATCTCCCTTTTTTGCTACATTTAGTCCAAATAAATTACGACCTTTGCTATATACAACATTTTCTGGAGAATTTATATATTTAGGTTTTGAGTCATCTAAAACTCTACCTCCAAATGCAATTACTTTTCCTCTTGCATCACAAATTGGGAACATTAGTCTGTTTCTATATCTATCTATATATTGTCCTCTTTCATTTTTATTTACTAGTCCAGACTCTAAAATTTCCCTTTCTCCAAATCCCTGTTTTTTTAGTTCTTGATATAATTCATCAAATTTACCTGAAAAACCTATTTTGAAAGATTTTAGTGTTTCATTACTTAATTGTCTCTTTTTTACGTATTCTTGTGCTATTTTAGCTTGTGGTTTATATAAGTTTTGATGATAAAACTCTGCTGTAAATTCGTTTACTTTGTATACTTTTGCCTTTAGTTCTTCTCTTTGTGAATCTCCATTGTCTTGTAAAGTTGGTAATTGTATGTTTGCTCTTTCTGCTAACATTTGTACTGCTTCTACGAAGTTTATTCCTTCTATTTGAGTTATAAAAGAAAAAACATTTCCTCCTACACCACATCCAAAGCAATGGAAAATTTGTTTATCTGGTGAAACTGAAAAAGAAGGAGACTTTTCGTTATGAAATGGACATAGTCCAAAGAAATTTCTTCCGCTTCTTTTTAAATGCACATATTGTGATATAACATCAACTATATCATTTGATTGTCTAACATCATTTATAACTTCATCACTATATCTTGCCATTTTTCCTCTCTTTCCTTCAAATAAACATACTTAAATATAATATTCGACGAATTTTACATAAATCCTTCTCATTTTTTAAAATTCATAAAATAAATCATATATTAGATTCTTTCTAAATATATGATTTATTCTTATTTTGTTTTTTTCAACTATTTAATAACAACATTTTATTATCTAATTTATTAACTATTTTTGCACATTGAACAAGTTCCTTTGAAACATTCTTGCTTAGATCTTTATTATTTTTATATTTCATTTTATGTTCCAAACTCGCCCAAAAATCCATTGCCATTGTTCTTATTTGTACCTCTACTTTTGCATAAACTGAATTTTTGGATAATGTTACTGGAACTTCTAAAATCATATGATAACTTGAATAACCACTTTTCTTTGGATTTGTTATATAATCTTTTTCTTTTAAAATTTTTATTCCTGGTAAATTAGTAATTAATTTTCTAATCGTATATATATCTTTTTTCAATGGGCATATTACTCTTACACCTGCTATATCATTTATATTTTCTATCATTTTACTATATGTAAAATCAATTCCTTTTTTAGTCATTTTTCTAGATATACTTTCTTTGCTCTTTATTCTTTCGTTTATATGGTCAATCAAATCATAGTTGTAAAACATTTTATATTCTTCTTTTAGTATCTCTAATTTGTGTTTTATTTCTTTTATTGCAATTCCATATATGAATTCTATCTTTTTATAATTTTTACTATTAAATTCTATTTTTTCATTATTAACTAAAAAGTTATTAATTTTTTCAATTTCCTTAGTTTTTGTCATAGGCATTTTTCTCCTTATTTTTTCTTATTTATTATATGCTACATTCTATTTTTTTATTGTTATCAAATGTTAATTTATTTGTGTTTTTTGTGTGAAAAAAGAAGGTAAAATTTCTTTACCTTCTTTTTCTAATGTTGCTTTTAAATGAGATTCATTCGCATCGCATTTACGATCTGTGCAATGAATTCAGAATTAGTTGGTTTTCCTTTTTCCTTAGATATTGTATAGCCAAATATTTCATTGATTAATTCTTGATTGCCTTTATTCCATGTTGATTCTATAGCATGTCGTATTCCTCTTTCTACACGTGATGGTTCTGTATTATACTCCTTTGCAATATTTTGATAAATTCCCTTCACAACATTATGTAATGCTGTTTCATCATTATATCCTATCTTTATTGCTTTTTTTATATAATAATATCCTTTTATATTGCTAGGAAAACCTAATCTTACTAGAATTTTTGAAACTCTCTTTTCAAAATCTTCTGTTTCTTTTATCTTTACTTTTACCGCTTCATTATTTAAATTAACATCTGACTTAGTTATTGTTACTTCAAACCGAAAAGTTTCACCTTCTTTTAATTTTTCTAGTTTTTTTGCTATTTCATTAATTGTTTCCCGTAATTCTTCTTTCATTTGCTTGTCCTCCAAATAATTAATGTTATTAACTAATTAATTATACCTCTTATCTAGATTTTGCAGGCATTTTGTTTATAAAAGTTACATAATATTTTATAAAAGGACATATTTTTTTATAAATATGCCCTTTTAGTTATTATATATATATTTTTGTGGATTAACATGTTGTCCATTTATTCTAATTTCTAAATGTAAATGTGGTCCTGTAGAATTTCCTGTACTTCCAACTGCTGCAATTACATCTCCTGCTTTTACCATCCCACCAGCTTTTACATACATTTTACTTGTATGTGCATACCAACTTTCAACCCCGTTGCCATGGTCTACCTTTACTAAATAGCCATATGAACCTGTGTATTGAGCTGATGTTACAGTTCCATCTGCAATTACTTTTATTGGTGTTCCTGTGGTTGCTGCAATATCAAGACCTGTATGTGTTGATACTCTTATTCTACTACTTACTCCATATCTTGATGATATAGTTCCTGTAATTGGTAATGTTGCAATTTCAATTCCATTTATATTAGCAATTTCTTCTGTTTTATCAACTGTTTGTGTTTTTTCAGTGACATTACTTTTTGCAACTTCTAATTCATGTGTATTAATTTCTTCTGCATTTTCAGTAATTATTTGAGTTATTGTTATATCTTGTAATCCTAATTGTTCTTTTATTGTTTCTGCATCTTCTTTTGAATTTACAGCTTCAATAATTTCTCCATTAAGTTCTAAGTTATAATATTCATATTGTATTTTCATATTTTTTTGTAAAGCTACTATAATTTCACTTTCATTTGTTTCTTTGTTTTTTTCAACTAATTTATATTCATATTTTGGAGTTTCCGTAATTTCTACTTTATTGATATTTTTTCCTTTATAATTTTTTATATTTTCTTCAATATCTCTTTCTAAATTTTCTTTACTATTAGTATAGCCTATTACTTCTCCATCTATTTTAACTTCATATATAGGTTTATATTTTATTAATACTATTGCTATAATAATCCCTAATGCAAATAAAGTTACATTGAAAAATCTTAAAATTTCTTTTGTGTAAAATTTAAGTTTTCTGTTTAAAATAAAATTCACTCTCCTTCTCATTTTTTCAATGCGATAAATATTATTATACTATATATTTTGGTTTTTTTCAAATTATGTATACTCTATTTAGGCAATTTTTTCTTTTTTCTCTCAAATTATTTTTATATTTTTCTTATTTTGTTTAAAATTGCTCATTTTTCCTTTTTTTTCCTTTAAATTTCTTGTTTTTTCTAATCTTGACATATGTATATTTTTCACAATTTACTGGATTTTTTCATATTATAGAATAAAATTGTAAGGAGGTTTTATCTTTGGCAAAGATATTAGTTTTTAATAATGATACTGATAGAATGGAGACTTATTATAGAGGTGAGTCTGAACCAATGCCTTATAATACTAATGGAACTTTAAGAGTTCGAGAATTTAGAGGTTCTAGTAAAAGTAATATTTTGTGGACTACAAAAAGAACTATGCAATCTTGGAATAGTCAAAGATATGTTTTTGGTTCTCCTATTCCTGTTGGTTTTGCTTTTAAAAGACCTTATGAAGGCGGACATGGAAATCAAAGTCAGCATTATGCTGGTACAGCATTTGATGTTGGTCAAACTTTAAGCTCTACTCAAAGAACCAGATTATATAATAGTGCTGTGAATTCAGGCATTTGGTATTATGTTGAACCAATTTCCTTGACTCCAACATGGGTACATTTTGATAAAAGATTTGGAAAACCTGCTTGTTCTACTGGTGGATTTCCTCAACTTAAAAGAGGTAGTTTGAGTAATTATGTTTGTATAGCACAAGATGATTTGAACACTCTTGGATTTAGAACAAATGGATTAGATGGTATTTTTGGTGCTGGAACTCAAAATGCCGTAATTGCATATCAAAAATCAAAAGGATTATCTGCTGATGGAATTGTTGGATGCAATACTTGGCGTTCTCTACAAGAAGATGTTGTAGGAACTGGTGCTACTAGTACAACTATAAATTAAAAACAATGGTAAATTTATTCTACCATTGTTTTTGACATTGTTTTTAAAATTATTATAATTATTCTTCTTCATCTGTTTCTGTTTCAGCAATTGTTTTTGCTACATTATAAATTAATTTTTGTTTTGCTGGTGAAACACTTTTTATTAAATCTGTAAATTCTTTATCTAAGTAATTTTGTGAACTACTTGATGCACCATTTAAAAGGTAACCTTCTGTTACATCTAATAAACCACATAATTGGTTTAATCTTTTTAAATTTATATGAGAATTTCCTCTTTCTACTCTACTTAAAAAAGCTACAGAAATATCAATTTGGTCTGCTAAATCTTCTTGTGTCATATTTTTTGCAAGTCTAGCTTGTTTAATTCTAGAACCTATAACACTATAGTCTAAAGCCACTATAATCACCTTCCTATCTTTTTTATATAATATATCATTTAACTTATAAGTTTTGAAGATACTATTTGTTAAAAATAAACTAATATGTTATATTATATACTTTTTATAATAAAAAACAAAACTATAGCAATATTATTTTATATAAGCTAATAGTTTTGCTTTATTAATTATTTTACTTCTTTACATTTTACAACTACTCTTAATTTACTGTCATTTGTACAAGTAATTAATGTCAATTCTTTCTTTCCTCCTGTCATTTGTGTTGTACAACTTGTATCGTTTGGATCTACTGTATATACATCATATACTTTATATGTTAATGTTCTTTTTGATAAATCTGTTAATTGAATTTCATCTCCAACTACCAAACTTGGAACTTTACTAAAGAATTTTTCATTTCTATAATTGTGTCCTACAATACAGAAGTTTCCTATTTCATTTGGATTTCCACCATGATATTTAACTGGTGATATTTTCAGTAAATCTTCTGTTTCTTCTAAAGAACCTGTCTCTCCTTGTACAACAGAATAATTCAATTTTATTTTTGGAATACTTATTTTTGCAACTGTTGTATATGTACTACCTTTAGCAGTTGTCTTTTTTTCTGCTTGCACACTTTGGGCTGTTTGATTACTTGCCGTTTCTATTGCACTTGCATCTTCACCACTATCTTCTGCATCATCTAAGACTACTAACAAGATATTATCTTTTGCTATTGTTGTGTCTGTTTGTGCATCTTGTGATAATAGTTGGTTCATATCTTCTAATATTTGCTGTGATGTTTCTTCACTTTTATTTCTATCATATTCTGCATAAATATATAAAGATGTTAGAATGCATACTAGAAATATAGATATTAAGAAATCAAATTTATACATTTTCTTTTTTCTTTTTAATTCTGGTGTTATATATAGTTTTTCTGTAACTAATATTTGATTCATGCTAACCTCCTTATATTTTTTTATAACAATTTTATTATAACATATTTATTGTTTATTTCAAATACTTATTACAAATATTTTTTATATGTTATTAGAAATTTCGGCAAAATTTTCTAATGTTAATTCTTCTGGTCTTACATTTTCATTTAATTTTAATTTTTTTAATATCTCCGCTCCCTGTGTTTTGTTTTCTATCATCTTTGTATTTACTAATGAATTTAATAATGTTTTTCTTCTCTGTGTAAATGCATTTTTTATTGTTTTAAACATTTTTTCTTTACTTTCTGGTTTCACAGGCGGTTCTTTTCTTATATTTAATTTTATTACTTTTGATGTTACTTCTGGTGCTGGTATAAATGAGTCTTTTGGAACTTCTAATATTGCTTCTGCTTCAGCATAATAGTATACAGAGTATGTTATTGCTCCTGTATTTTTCTTTCCTGGTATTGCAATTATTCTATCTGCAACTTCTTTTTGTATCATAACTGTTATGCTTTCTAAGTCTAATTCTTCTTCTAGTAATTTCATTATGATTGGTGTAGTTATATAATATGGTAAATTTGCAACTATTTTTGCTTGTTTTAGATTTTCTTTTTCTTTTTGTTCTTTTATTAATGTATGTAAATCAACTTTTAATACATCTTCATTTAGTATTTCTAAATTTTTGTATAATACAAATCTATCATTTAATATTTTTAGCATTTTTGTATCTAATTCTATGCAAACTACTTTTCCTGCTTTTTCTAATAATTCTTTTGTCAATGTACCTAATCCAGGTCCTATTTCTATAACTAAATCTTCTTTTGTTATATTACTACATTCAACTATACTGCTAACTACATTTTCATTTATTAAGAAATTTTGTCCTAGACTTTTGTTGTATTTGTTAATTATAAATCTTGTTTCTTCTAAAATATTATTCATACTCTCTCCTTCTAATATTTATTATTATACTAGAATTTGTTGAATATTTCAAGTTTTATACTTCAACCACTTCAATATTTTTTATATGATTAAGCCAATCTTTTTTCCCTTTTATTATTATTTCAATAACATCAAATCTAATAAATTGATTGTTATTTTTGTTTTTATATAAATAGTATCTTGCAGTTTTATACATATGTTTTCTTTTATTTATAGTTACTGCATCTTTGGGTCTTCCATATTTTGAATTTGTCCTAGTTTTTACTTCTATAAAAACTATTTCTCTTGTATCTTTTTCTTCTGCTATTATATCTATTTCACCTTGTTTTGAATAAAAATTTTTTTCGATAATTGTATATTTATTTTTTATTAAATATTTTTCTGCTATTTTTTCTCCTAATTTTCCTAAATTGTAATTGTATTTTTCCATTTCACACCCTCTTTCGATAATTTTGACCTGGCAAGGCTTCTATTTTTTCTTCCAGCTCTAACATCATTAATTTGTAACTAATATCTTGAATTGGAATATTAGATTTTTTTATTATTTCGTTTATGTGTATACTTCCATTGGTTGGTATTAATTTATATATTTCCATATATTCTTCTTTTATATTTGTATTAGTAATTTTCTTTTTTGTAATTTTTGTTTTTTTCAATTTTAAATATTTATAATTTTCTATAATATCATTTACACTTGTAACTAAAATTGCTCCTTCTTTTATCAAATTATTTGGTGTAATACCTTTAGGATTTTCTAAACTTGATGGTATACAAAACACTAATTTTTCTTGTTCTCTTGTTAGTCTTGCTGTTACACTTGTTCCACTTCTTTTTCCACCTTCAACTACTAATGTTCCTAAAGCTAATCCACTTACAATTCTATTTCTTTCTAAAAATTTATTTGAAGTTGCTTTTTCATTTTCTTGATATTCTGTAATTATTAAACCATTATTTTCTAATATCTGATTGTATAGTTTTTGATTTTCTTTTGGATAAATATTAGAATGTCCACTTGGTATTACAGCAATAGTATTTCCATTTGCTTCAAGTGTACTAATATGAGCATATGAGTCAATTCCAAGTGCCATTCCACTTATTATCGTGATACCGAATTCTGCTAATTCCTTTGCAAATTTTTTTGCCATTTTTTCTCCATATTGTGTGCAATTTCTTGCTCCCACTATTGCAATACCTGGTGTTTTTAATAGTTTAACATTTCCTTTTAAATATAATTGTTTAGGTGGATTTTTAATTTGCTTTAAACTTTCTGGGTATTCTTTATCTTCTATTGTAATTTTCATTAAAATTTATCTCCATATTTTTTGTCTAAACTTCTATATTGAATTGCTTCTGCAATATGCTTTTCTTCTATTTTTTCTTTATTTTCTAAATCTGCAATTGTTCTTGCAACTTTTAAAATTTTATAATATGCTCTAGCACTTAATCCTAATTTTTCAAATGCAATTTCTAACATTTTTTTGCTAACATTATTTAATTCACAATATTTTTCAGTCATTTTAGGTGTTAATTCTGAGTTTGAAAATATTTTTTCTTTTTTATATCTTTCATTTTGTATTTGCCTTGCAAAATTTACTCTTTTTCTTATCATTTGTGAAGTTTCTAATTTTTGATTTTGTTGTAATTTTTGATATTTTACTGATTTTACTTCAATATGTATATCTATTCTATCTAATAAAGGTCCACTTATTTTTCCTAAATATTTTTCTATCATTTGTTTAGTACATGTACATTCTTTTTCTGTGCTTCCATAATAGCCACACGGACACGGATTCATACTTGCTACCAACATAAAATTTGCTGGATAATTTATTGATGAATATACTCTAGAAATTGTTATAAATCTATCTTCCAGTGGACCTCTTAACACTTCAAGTGTGTTTCTATTAAATTCTGGTAATTCATCTAAAAATAATACTCCATAATGTGCTAAACTTATTTCTCCTGGTTGTGGAACTCTACCTCCTCCTACCATAGATGTTGGAGATATTGTATGGTGTGGACTTCTAAATGGTCTTTTTGTAATTATTCCAATTTGACTATTTAATTTTCCAGATATACTATGAATTTTAGTTATTTCTAAGGCTTCTTCAAAAGTTAAATCTGGTAATATTGTTGGCAATCTTCTTGCAAGCATAGTTTTTCCAGCCCCTGGGCTTCCTATTAACAAACAATTATGAGCTCCTGCTGCTGAAATCTCTAATGCTCTTTTTACATTTTCCTGTCCTTTAACATCTGAAAAGTCTAATACATTGTTTTCTGATTTATTTAAAATTTCATTTAAATTTATACTTTCATTTGATATTTGAATTCTTCCATTTAAATAATTAATACATTCTTTTAAATTTGATACTGCAATAACTTCTAATCCTTTTATAATTAAAGCTTCTCTTTCATTTGACTTGGGTAAAATCACTCTTTTAATTCCTAAATTTAATGCTTCAATACACATTGGCAATACACCATTTATATGATTTATTTTTCCATCAAGTGATAATTCTCCTATAAAAATCGTATTTTCTAAATTTTTATTATTAATTTCTTTTAAGGCTCCTAAAACACTAATTGCAATTGGTAAATCATAACTTGTTCCCCATTTTCTTATATCTGCCGGTGCTAAATTAATTAAAATTTTTCTACTTGGAAATTCTATTCCAGAATTTTTTATTGCAGTTTTAATTCTTTCTTTAGATTCTTTTACACTTGTGTCTGGCAATCCTACTATTGCAAAGTCTGGTAAGCCTCCTGCAATGTCGGTTTGGACTTCTACTAGTTCACCTTCTAGTCCATTTAGTGCTATTG
>ERZ773192.3551-NODE-3551-length-11493-cov-2.617153_pt1 | contig 11493 bp, 12 predicted proteins | sample MGYA00581010_ERZ773192 | MGnify/ENA primary metagenome ERZ773192 (study PRJEB29015, sample SAMEA2737741) | human gut metagenome | biome: human gut; feature: human-associated habitat; material: faeces | place: China | collected 2012 ...
ATCAGGAACACAGAATGGATGTGCTGACCAACAATCTGGCCAATGCTGATACCAACGGATATAAGAAGGAAGGTGCTACGGCACAGTCTTTCGATTCGATCCTTGCGTACAAAATCAAGGATAACTCCGAAGGATACCGTCTGGCGAAGAGAACCGGTGTGCATAACCCGGGTGTGAAGATTGGTGAAGGCTATACAGATTTTTCCCAGGGACCTTTGAAGACAACAGAGAATCCTTACGATCTGGCATTGACCGATAAGGGATTCTTTGCAGTGGAATTTACCGATAAGCGGGGGGAAACCTCTGTGAAATATACCAGAGATGGGAACTTTACCCTGAATGAATCCGGAGAACTGGTGACACAGGATGGAGACCGTGTTCTTGGAACGAATGGACAGCCGGTGAAGATTGATCCGCTGAAGGACACCCAGATCAATGTACAGGGACAGATCATTCAGGATGGTAAAGTCGCAGCCACGATTCAGGTTACGGATTTTGAGGATTATAATTATCTGAAGCGTTATGGCGAGAACTATTTTGAACCGATTGACGGTGCAACCGAAAAGGATACCACAGCGAAGGTGTATGCCGGATATCTGGAGACCTCGAATATTTCTGTAGTGACAGAAATGGTAAATATGATTACGGTTTCCAGAGCATATGAGACGAATCAGAAGGTCATTACTACATATGACGGAACACTCGATATTGCAGCCAACCAGCTTGGCAAAGTATAGGAGGTAGCAGGACATGGTTAGAAGTTTATGGACAGCAGCAACAGGTATGAATGCACAGCAGACGAATGTGGATACCATTGCCAACAATCTTGCCAATGTAAATACAATGGGATATAAGACACAGGCTGCACAGTTCAAGTCTCTGTTATATCAGACACTTCAGACAGCAACCACCACGGCGAACGGAGATCCGAAGCCGACCAGCTCCCAGGTAGGACTTGGTGTGCGGAATTCCTCGATCAATTCCATTTTTACACAGGGAAGCCTACTGGATTCTGCCAGTGATACCTCTTTTGCAATCGAAGGAGAGGGCTTCTTTGCAATCCGTGGAGAAGATAGAAATACTTATTATACCAGAAACGGTGACTTTACCTGGGCAACGAACGGAGCTAACGGCATGATGTTGACAACGACAGACGGACTTCCGGTTCTGGATTCTTCAGGAAAAGCCATTACCCTGAACAACAGTTATGTAACAAGCAGAATTACCATTACCGGAGACGGAAGAATCTGTTATCCGGATGCCAATAATAATCCGCAGCCAATCGGCATGCAGATTGGTATGTTTCAGTTTAACAATCCCGGTGGTCTGGAGCGGCAGGGTGACAGCCTGTGGGCGGTGACCGGAGCCAGTGGCCAGGCACTGAACGAGTCAACTAACAATTCCGTTAAGAAGAGCAAGATGGTGCAGGGGTATCTTGAAGGTTCCAATGTGCAGGTTGCCACCGAAATGGTTAACTTAATTGTGGCACAGCGTGCTTATGAGATGAATTCCAAGGCAATTACAACAACCGATGAGATGATGCAGACAGCCAACAATCTTAAGAGATAATCTTTAGAACACAGTGTGGATGCGGGATCGGAGGATGAAGATGGAGATTAGTGGAATTGGATCTTCTGCGTATGCAGATTATCTGCAGGAACAGAACATATCAGAGACAAAATTAAAGGATCAGATTAACAATACCGATTATGCGACAGCAACGGAGGATGAGCTTTTAGATGCATGTAAACAGTTCGAGGCATACTTCCTTGAACAGGTATTTAAGGAAATGCAGAAGACGGTAGACTGTGTTAAGGATGAGTCATCAAGCACCGATAACAATCTGGTAAGTTATTTTAAGGATGAGACGATCCAAAAGCTTGCAGAGACATCTACCGAGACGCAGGGGCTGGGACTTGCGCAGACTCTGTATGAGCAGATGAAACGTAATTACGGAATTGACTGACAATATTTCATAATGGAGAAGAAAAACTGGCTGCTTACGTGAGTTTTCCACGAAGCAGCCAGTATTAAGTTTGAGGGACAGATATTTGGAAACGATTAAGGGATATGTGGATCATATCATTTATCAGAATAAGGACAATGGCTATGCGGTACTGTCCATGAATGTGGATGATGAGGAAGAAATCTGCGTAGGGATCTTTCGGGGTGTAGATAACGGAGAGAATCTGGAGATTACCGGTGAATATGTGGAGCATCCAAGCTATGGCTTTCAGTTCAAGGCAAATAGCTTCAAAGTTGTGGAGCCGGATGATCTGCTCAGCATGGAACGTTATCTGGGATCTGGTGCCATCAAAGGTGTCGGTGAGGCGCTGGCGAAGCGTATTGTGAAGAGGTTTGGCAAGGATACCTTCCGTGTTATTGAAGAAGAGCCGGAGCGTCTGGTTGAAGTCAAAGGAATCAGTGAGCGGATCGCACAGCAGATTACAGATCAGATGATTGAGAAAAGGGAAATCCGTGAGGCTTTTCTATTTTTGCAGAAATATGGAATTACCAATACACTGGCTGTAAAAATCTACGAAAAATACGGAATGGGGATGTATGGAATTCTGAAAGAGAACCCGTACCGGCTTGCGGAGGATATTCAGGGAGTCGGCTTCCGGCTTGCTGATGAAATTGCAGAGAAGATTGGTATTCATACAGATTCGGATTACCGGATCCGGAGCGGAATTCTTTACACACTGCTGCAGGCGTCCCTCGAGGGACATATGTTCCTGCCGATGAGAGTGCTGGTGCGCAGGAGTGCAGATCTGTTGCAGGTACCTGAGGAAGCGATCCGTGCACAGATTCAGAACCTGCATATGGATCATAAGGTCGTCGTGAAAAAGACAACTGATGAGCCGGAGGTCTATGCGTTTTCCTATTATTATGCGGAGCTGAACTGCGCAAGAATGCTGCGGGAGTTGAATGTCCTGATGGAGTCAGAGCTTCTTGATTCGGAGGAAAAACGAATTGAAACGATTCTGCAGCGTATTTTAAAGGAGCAGGGCCTGGAACTCGATGAGCTGCAAAAGAACGCGGTTCTGGAATGCGTGAAGCATGGCATCATGATTCTTTCCGGTGGTCCCGGAACAGGAAAAACGACAACAATTAACACGATTATCCGTTACTTTGATGAAGAAGGAATGGACATTCTGCTGGCAGCACCGACGGGAAGAGCAGCGAAGCGGATGACGGAAGCGACTGGTTATGAGGCAAGGACGATCCACCGGATGCTGGAAATTAATGGAGGCATGGAGGATGGAAGCCGCGCCCGTTTTGAAAGAAACGGGGAGAATCCGTTAGAAGCGGATGTGGTGATTATTGATGAAATGTCGATGGTAGATATCTATCTGTTCCAGTCTCTTTTGGAAGCGGTCAGTGTCGGTACACGGCTGATTCTGGTAGGGGATGTGGATCAGTTACCAAGTGTAGGTCCCGGTCAGGTACTGCAGGATCTGATTGAGAGTAAAAGCTTTCCAACCGTAATGCTTAAGAAAATTTACCGGCAGGCCGGGGAGAGCGACATTGTCATGAATGCCCACCGCATTAATATGGGGCAGAAGATTGCGCTCAATAACAAAAGTAAGGACTTCTTTTTCCTGCCGAGAAATGATGTGCAGGTCATCTATAAGCACATGATCCAGCTGATTACGGAGAAGCTGCCACGGTATGTGGAAGCGCAGCCTTACGATATCCAGGTCCTGACACCGATGCGGAAGGGAAGTCTGGGAGTGGAAACACTCAATGAGATCCTGCAGAGATACTTAAATCCGGCAGATCCGTCCAGGAAGGAGCATGCGGCCGGTGACCGGATTTTCCGCGAGGGTGATAAGGTAATGCAGATTAAGAACAACTATCAGCTGGAATGGGAGATTGTGAGTCAATATGGCATCCGGATTGACAGCGGAAGCGGTGTGTTTAACGGAGATATCGGAACGATTCGCAGAATCCGTGAGGAATCCTCGACCGTACAGGTGGAATACGATGAACACCGTCTGGTGGAATATACCTTTTCCCAATTGGATGAAATTGAACTTGCATATGCAATTACGATACATAAGTCACAGGGAAGTGAGTACCCGGCGGTACTGCTTCCGCTGCTTTCCGGACCGAAAATGCTGATGAACAGGAATCTGCTGTATACAGCCGTGACGCGGGCCAGAAAATGTGTGACCATTCTGGGAAGTCAGGAAGTGGTAGACGGCATGATTGAGAATGAAAACCAGTATCACCGGTATACCGGACTTGGCAGGCGGATACTAGAGCTGGAAAGTGAGGAGCGTGTGTGGTAAAAGACAAAATTGTGGAGCTGCTTTTTCCAAGGAGATGCATTGTGTGTGATGAGCCGGTCGAGGCGGGAAAGGAGCCGGTATGCCCGTCCTGCAGGAAGGAGCTTCGTTATGTCGAAGAGCCTTTTTGCATGAAGTGTGGAAAGCAGCTTATGGAAGAGCAGGAGTACTGTGAAGACTGCAGGAACAGAAAGCATGCCTATATACAGGGGAGAAGCATTTTCCAGTATGCAAGTGTGGCGGATGCCATGTTCCGCTTTAAGAATCAGGGAAGACGGGAGTATGCGGACTTTTTGGCGTGGGAAATGTACCGGCGTACGAAAGAATGGCTTATGACCGTCAGACCGGATGCATTGGTTCCGGTGCCGGTTCATAAAAAGCGTATGAAAAAGCGTGGCTATAATCAGGCGGCAGTGCTTGCAGAACGGCTTTCTGCCTATACGGGAATCCCTGTACTGGAGAACTGGCTGGTGCGTGAAGGAGATACCGCGCCGTTAAAGGATCTTGGCGCGCAGGAAAGACAAAATAATTTGAAAAAGGCTTTTAAAATCGTTAGAAATGATGTAAAATTAAATACGATTGTTATAATAGATGACATCTATACAACAGGCAGTACCGTGGATGCGATTGCACAGGTGATTCGGCAACATAGCGATTGCCGGGTTTATGTTCTTACGGCGGCAATCGGAAGAGGAAATTAGGTTACTGTTCATACAGCAGCCAGACACTTGTTGTCAGGCTGCGTAAGAACATTTCGGGAGATTTCAGGAGTGAGCAGGCTCCTTTTGCGGAGCAAAACTTCAAATGAGCCTGCGAATCGTTACTGGAACGAGGTACGAGTGAACAGTAAGGAAATTAGAGACAGGAAGGATGAGTGATTCCATGAATGTAAGAAATTGCAGAAAATGTGGCAGAATATTTAATTATGTTGTGGGACCGATTCTGTGTCCTCGTTGTGTGGAAGAGCAGGAAAAGGTATTCCAGGTGGTAAAGGAGTATGTCATAGAGCATCATGGTGCGGATATTGCAGAGGTATCCAGAGAGTGTAATGTGGAACCTTCCCAGATCCGACAGTGGATTCGTGAGGAGCGTCTTCAGTTTGCAGATGATTCACCGATCCGGATTCCCTGCGAGGGATGTGGTGCGATGATCCGTTCCGGACGTTACTGTGATAAAGGTAAGGCAGCAATGACCAATGGATTCCGTGAGGCCATGGGAGTCAATAAGCAGCCTGCTGCACCGACCAGACAGCCGTCCAGAAATATAAGTGAACGTGATCGTATGCGTTACTTATAAAACCAAAGGAAAAGATTATGCTCAGTGAAGAAAAGATTATTCGGATGACGAAGCTTGCCGCTTTTGAGAAGAGAGAGGGTAAGAAGAATCTGAACATTGTAAACTATTACCGAAATGACTATATCGGATTTCAGGTATTGAAATCGATCATCGCAGTTACAATTTCTTTTGTAGCTGTCTTTGCTTTGTACCTGTTCTATAATTTCGAAGCTCTCATGCATGATGTTTATAAGCTGGATCTGATGGAATTTGGCAAGAGCGTGGTGATTATTTATCTCTGTGTTGCGGCAGCTTATGGCGTGATTACCTATGTGGCGAGCCGTTACAGCAAGGCGAAGAAGAAGCTTAAGCACTATTATGCCGGTTTGAGAGCATTGGAAAACATGAAGTAACAGTTCAGCCATGCAGAAATGATTGTATAAGCTGACCGAGGGAGCTTGCTCACAAAGGGCAGCAAATACAATCATTTCTATAGGGCGGACGCCCGACATGAAATAAGCTGCCGGAGAACATGAAAATATGTCAGCCAAACTGAGCAAAGCGGCAGCTTATGAATGAGCACGGCTGAACGGTTACAATATGAATAACAATAAGTAAGAGGAAGTATTTATGACCAGTTTACTCGTAGCAAAGCAGTATATAAAGAACTTTGTAAGCAGATATGAAATATATTTAAAGCCGGTTGGCAAGCTGATCCTGGCACTCATCACACTGATGACTATTAATGGAAAGATCGGATTTATGCAGAAGATTGATAACATTTCCGTTGTACTGATTGCAGCATTGATGTGTTCCTTCATGCCAACCAACTTTATTATTGTCGTAGCAGCATTATTTGTGCTGCTGCATCTGTATGCCCTGTCTATTGAATGTGCTGCAATCGGTCTGGTATTGTTTCTGGTGCTGTTCCTGTTATATTTCCGCTTTTCCCCAAAGGATACGCTGGCAGTGATTCTGACGCCGATCTGTACAGCAATGGGAATTCCTTATGTGGTTCCGCTTACCATGGGACTTGTGGGAACACCGGCTTCTGCGGTATCCGTAGCCTGTGGTGTGATTGTGAGCAGCTTTATTAAACATATGTCGGACAGTGCAACTGCAATTTCTTCCATGGAAACAGAAGATATGGCAGCAAAGTTCCGTTTTGTGATTGACGGGTTGATTAATAACAAAGAAATGATACTGATGATCGTTGCCTTTTCCGTAACGGTTATTCTGGTTTATTTTATAAAACGACTGGCAATTGATTATGCCTGGACCATTGCCATTGCGGCAGGAGCCCTGGCAGATATGATGATTCTTCTGGTGGGGGATCTGGTGTTTGATACGAACGGATCCATTGCCATGCTGATTGTTGGAACGATTGTTTCTGTATTGGCTGCCAAGGTTGTTGAGTTTTTTGTATTTAGTGTAGATTATAGCAGGACAGAGAAGGTTCAGTTTGAGGATGACGAATATTATTACTACGTGAAAGCAATTCCAAAGATTAACGTAGCAGCTCCGTCACGTACTGTAAAGAAGATCAATTCCCATAAACGGAAACCTGTACCTTCCCAATCCCATAAATAAAAGGATATGGAGTTAACCGATGAAGCATGCAATCGAACAGATAGCAATTTATGTGTCCAGAATGTCGGGGATCCGATGGACAGATATTGTAGAAATCATCATATTGTCATTTTTGATTTATCATATACTGGTATGGATTAAAAATACCAAGGCCTGGTCCCTGTTAAAGGGAATTCTGGTTATTGCAGTATTTATCCTGTTTGCAGCTTATTTTGAAATGAATACCATTCTCTGGATTGTGAATAACCTGTTCAGCGTGGCTGTTACGGCAGTTGTGGTTATTCTGCAGCCGGAGCTACGGAGAGCCGTAGAGGAGCTGGGACGAAAGAACATTATCAGCAGCATTATCCCGATTACGGTAGGCAGAGGACCGGAAGGTGGCCGCTTTTCCGACAAGACCATCAACGAAATTGTGAAAGCATGTGTAGAAATGGGAAGGGCAAGAACGGGTGCCCTCATTGTTATGGAAAAGGATGAGTCCCTGACCGATTACGAACGGACAGGAATTGAAATTGACGGAGTGGTAACCAGTCAGTTACTGATCAATATCTTTGAGCATAATACACCGCTGCATGACGGAGCAGTGATTGTACGTGGTGACCGGGTGACCTCTGCAACCTGTTATCTGCCGCTTTCCGATAACATGCGTTTAAGTAAAGAACTTGGTACAAGACACCGTGCCGGAGTTGGTATTTCTGAGGTAACAGATTCCCTTACCATTATTGTTTCGGAAGAAACCGGAAAGATCAGTGTGGCTTACGGGGGCGATCTGGAACGGAATGTAGATGCTGAACGGCTTCGGGCAAGACTGAGTGATCTGCAGAACAAATCCGAAGAAGACAGCCGTAAACGGATTGTGTGGAAGGGCAGGTGGTCGAAATGAAAAACAAACTGACGACAAATCTTGGCCTGAAGCTGATCTCTGTATTGTTTTCTATTGTGTTGTGGCTCGTTGGAACCAGTATTGGAAACCCGACGACTTCAAAATCGTTTTATAATGTGCCGGTTGTTCTGGAAAATACCGATGCAATTACGGAGTCGGGCAGGGTATATGAGGTACTGGAGAATTCCGATGTCATCAGCCGGGTGACGATCCGGGGACCGAGATCTGTGGTATCCAGTATGTCCGAAAGTAATATCGTGGCGACAGCGGATGTAAGTAATATCAGCAGTCTCGATACGGTTTCGATTAAGCTTGCTACAAACATTAACCAGGATCAGATTAACAGCATTACACCCAGCAGCGATACGGTGAAGCTGAATATTGAGAATAAGAAGACCAAGACCATGGCTCTGGGAACGAAGATTTCCGGTGAGGTCAGCGATGGTTACATGGTTGGCGATATTACAACGGATCAGAACCTGGTCCGGATTTCCGGACCGGAATCGGTAGTTACTTCTGTTTCCAAAGCGGTAGCGGAGATTACCGTAACCGGATTTACGAGTGATATCAGTACCAGCGCGGAAATCCGTCTTTATGACGCCGATGGCAATGCGGTGGATGATCCGAATATTACACAGAATATAAAGAGCGTAAATGTTCAGGTATCTATTTTGCAGACCAAGGAAGTTCCGCTTGTGTTCCATACGCAGGGAGAACCGACTTACGGTTATGGATTTACCGGTAATGTGGAGTGTGATCTGCAGACCGTAACGATCTGTGGAAAGAGCAGTGTTCTTAAGAAAATCCAGAGTATTGATATCCCGGCAGAACTGCTGGATATGACGAATAAGAGTGATACCTTTACAGAGGAAATTGATCTGTTACAGTATCTGCCGGATAATGTCCAGTTAGTTGATCTGGCAGACAGTGTTGTAGCAGTAACGGTGGATATTGAGCCTGAAATTTCCAAGAAGATTGAAATGAGAGAAAGCAGGATTCATGTGACCAATCTGCCGGATGGGTTTACGGCAAGCGTATCCGGTGTGGAAGAGACCTTTATCATTGAGGTGATCGGACTGGCGCAGGATCTGAGTGAGGTTCAGGCATCGAGTCTGGAAGGTACTGTTGATATCAATGACCTGATGGAAAAATTCAGTCTTGAGGAATTGCAGGAAGGCTTCTATACTATGGAAGTGAGCTTCGGACTTCCGGACGATGTACGTCTGTTGGAGCCGGTAGAGGTAGTTGTGCATATATCAGCAAAACAAGAATAGAAAGGAAATATATTAAAACATGAGCAGATTATTTGGTACAGATGGTGTAAGAGGAGTAGCCAATGATGAATTAACACCGTTGCTTGCTATGCAGCTGGGTCAGGCAGGAGCCTATGTTCTTACGAAAGAAAATGAGCATAGACCAACGATTATGGTTGGATGCGATACGAGAATTTCGGGAGATATGCTGGCAAATGCATTGATGGCTGGTATTTGTTCGGTTGGCGCGAACGCTGTGTATGTAGGCGTGATTCCCACACCGGCGGTAGCCTATCTGACCAGAAAATATAAGGTAGATGCAGGTGTTGTTATTTCCGCATCCCACAATCCGGTGGAGTTTAATGGAATTAAATTCTTTGACGGAAACGGATATAAGCTTCCGGATTCCCTGGAGGATGAGATCGAAGCCATTATCCGGGACAATATGAGTTCGATCAAGTTCCCGATTGGTTCGAATGTCGGAAAGATCAAGTATCGTACTGATGCACGTGAAGAATATATCAATCATTCCATTCAGTCTGTAAAGGTGGATCTGACCGGAATGAAGATCGTGGTAGACTGTGCGGAGGGAGCTTCTTATTACACTTCCGTAGAGGCATTGAAGGAACTGGGCGGTAATGTAGTAGCGATTCATAATATGCCTGATGGAACGAACATCAATGCTAACTGTGGCTCTACCCATATGGAAGAGCTGATGGCACGTGTTGTATATGAAAAGGCACAGATTGGTCTGGCTTTTGACGGAGATGCCGATCGGCTTCTTGCAGTAGATGAGCTTGGTAACGTGGTTGATGGTGACCAGATTATGGCGATCATCGGTAACCATATGAAGCAGAACGGTGAGCTGAACAATGATACGATTGTAGCAACCGTAATGAGTAATCTTGGTTTCTTTCTTATGGGTGAGAAAAACGGAATCCACATTGAACAGACGAAGGTTGGCGACCGTTATGTATTAGAGCGTATGAAGGAAATTGATGCAAGTCTTGGCGGGGAACAATCCGGACATATTATTTTCCTTAAAGAGAATACGACAGGTGATGGTCTGCTGAGCGCTCTTCATTTGTTACAGGTTCTTGTTGAGACCGGCAAGCCGCTTTCAGAATTAGCTTCCATTATGGAGGTATTGCCTCAGGCACTTGTTAATGCGAAGGTACCAAACCATAAGAAAGAGAAGTACATGGAGTATCCTGAAATTGCTGAAGCCATTCAGAAGCTTACGGATAAATTTGCAGGTGAAGGCAGAGTCCTGATCAGACCTTCCGGAACGGAGCCGAAGGTTCGTGTCATGATCGAAGGAAAAGACCAGCAGATGATTGAACATGATGCAAAGGAACTTGCTGACCTTATTCAGAATGTCATGTTATAGGAGGATGGAAGTATGGTAAGTCAGAAGGTGATTATTAAGAATCCTACAGGTCTTCATTTAAGACCGGCCGGAATCCTGTGCAAGGAGGCTATGAAGTTTAAATCTTTAATTACATTTTCATTCCGGGGAAATACTGCAAATGCTAAGAGTGTATTGAGTGTTCTCGGTGCCTGTGTAAAGTGCGGCGATGAGATTGAATTCTGCTGCGACGGGGAAGATGAAGCAGAAGCACTTTCTTCTTATCATGGAATCTGTTCTCAAAGTAAGTAGGCAGTGTCAGGGAATTGTTCGCCCGGATCGTATAACGGCGAAGCGGTCCTGAAATAACCAGCCAGTTTACAACCGTTCCGAGGAAAAGACCGATCGCGATCCACGACTGTCCTGTTCCCAGCGCATATACGCCGCCCGGAAGCCCCATCAGAAGCCATCCGCTCATATCCGATGCCTGTGCGGAAAGCGCTGCCACAAAGCCTCCAAGACTTCTGCCTCCCAGAAAATAATCTTCTGCACTGCTGTTCTTCTTTGCGTAAGCAGCTCCGACTGCTACCATGCCCAGAAGATAGAGTACAAACGCTACAATGATCCAACCTAATGTATTACTCATGTTCTCCTCCCATATGTAAGAATTTCGATTGTTTTGACTACTCTTTGCTACGGTAAAGTACAAAACTGTTACCTATTATAATGTATGAGATAGCATTTCGTCAAGGATACGTGTATACAATTTTAGGCAAACAGAAAGGTGTCTGCACCGCAAACACCTTTTCTGCTTTATTTTGTAACTTTCGTCGTTTTTGCTGCACCTCTGGC
>ERZ773192.3557-NODE-3557-length-11479-cov-3.449317_pt1 | contig 11479 bp, 8 predicted proteins | sample MGYA00581010_ERZ773192 | MGnify/ENA primary metagenome ERZ773192 (study PRJEB29015, sample SAMEA2737741) | human gut metagenome | biome: human gut; feature: human-associated habitat; material: faeces | place: China | collected 2012 ...
CGGCACCGCCTTCCCCGTCACGTTTGTCGAGACCATTCGGGCCGGTGAGCAGTCCGGCACGCTGGAGCTGTGCTTCGACCGGCTCCACAAATACTACGACAAATCCGCCAAGACCCACGCCAAGCTGGTCAGCACCCTGACGTACCCCGTGCTGGTGCTGATCGTGGCGGCCATTGTGTTCATGGTCATCATGCTGTTCGCTGTGCCCATGTTCACCTCCGCCTTTGCCGAGCTGGGCAGCGACCTGCCGCCCATCACCAGGGGGCTTATCGCCGTTTCCAACTTTTTCCTGCACTACTGGTGGATATTCGTGCTCATGATTCTGGCGTTCTGTATCGTGAGGCTGCTGCTGCGCCGCAGCGACCAGGGGCGAATGTTTCTGGCGGCAGGCAAGCTGATTTTTTTATTTTTTTTAAAAAAATTTGATTTTTAGGTGAGAGTTTTTCTGTTTTTTTGTACCTATATAAGTGAAAGGCTCTTTCTGCGGTGTCTGCATGGCACAGAAAAAAGGAAGGAGCGGGACACGGAAAAGGAAACGACATGACAGCAATGGAGGGAGGAAAAACGAATGAAAAAACAAAGAAAACGGATTTACACGGCACTGCTTTGCACCTGCTTCCTGTTTTCTACGGCTTCTGTGCCGGTATCGGCGGCAGAAACGGAGCAGGAGGAGGAAATGATTACCCTGTCAAATACAAAGGGAGGCGTTACTGTGGAAAGCGTACAGGCTATGATTGACGCTTTGCCGGATGCGAAAGATATCAATGACGATAATATTGAGGAAGTGAGGACGCGGTTTCAAGCCGTTGTAGATGCAATGCAGCAGCTTACCGCCGAGGAACAGAGGAAACTTGATACATCACGTTATAGGAAAGTTGCTGCTGTGCTATATGGGCCGTTTTTGGGTGTCCCTATACCTATTCCCGGAACAGATGTTGAATGGATGATCAGCCAATACGAGGACGGGGTGCTTACGGACTGGACGCTTACCATATCAGGTGAGGGTGAAATGCCTGATTTTGGAGGTGCTGGCGATCCGGTTTGCCCGTGGGAGAACGAAAAGCAAAAGATTAAAAAGGTAATCATAGAGAAAGGCGTGACCAATATTGGCGGTAACGCATTTCAGGGCTACATAAATCTTGCCGAGGTACATATTTCCAAAACAGTCAAGAAGATAGGGTATTCTGCTTTTCAAGGCTGTACTGCCCTTACGAAAATTGATATTCCTAATAGCGTCATTTTTGTGGGATCGTCCGCATTTGCTGGATGCAGGAAACTTCAGGAGGTTCATACCCATTGGAAGAATTCGGATGAAATCATGTTTGGACACCTCGTATTTTATGAGCTTGGGTCTTCCTGGCCAGGGAATCGAGTGATATATGTTCCTGCCGGGTATAAGGACAGGTTTGTAAGCGGCGCATGGGAGGCTTGGAAGGTAGAGGGCGAAGATTATACCGTCTCTTTTAACGGTGGTAACGCATCTGGCTCCATGGAATCGGTTCAGACATCCGGGGATTATACTCTTCCGGAGTCCGGCTTTACGTATGATACGGCTGATTTTGAATATTGGACACTGGAGAGATCTGATGGAGAGAGAGCGGGCTCCCCTGGAGAGGTTTTTCCTGTTACGGAGGATGTGACACTTTACGCCAACTGGATACTGCACATAGTGATACCGGACCCCAATCCTCCGGTAGAGGAGTGTACCCATGAATGGGGCGAATGGACTTCCAACGGCAATGGGACGCATACCCGCACCTGCTCGAACAACAGCAGTCACACCGAAACGGGCAACTGTTCCGGCGGTACGGCTACCTGTACGGAGAAGGCTGTCTGCGAAATCTGCAATGCAGCCTACGGCGAATTAAACGCAAGCAATCATACGGGCGGCACTGAGGTGCGCGGCAGAGTTGAGGCCACCACCAGTGCGGACGGCTATACGGGTGACACCTACTGTAAGGGGTGCAATACCAAGATTGCGACAGGTGAGAGTATTCCGAAAAAAGACAGCGGCGACAGTCCAAGCGGCGGGAGTTCGAGTGGCGGCAGTTCAAGCAGTAGCGGCAGCGGTGGTGGTGGCGGCGGCACGACCTACTACACGCTGACCTTTGAAACCAACGGCGGCGGCAGCATGCAGGCAATCCGCGCCGCCCGCGGCAAAACGCTTGACCTTTCCGCCTATACCCCGATGCGTGACGGCTATGACTTCGGCGGCTGGTATGCCGACAAGGATTTGACGCAGAGGATTACGGAAATCAAGCTGAGCGGCAGCAAAACGGTTTATGCAGACTGGAAAAAGAGAGAGCCGAGCGAGCCGGATGCAGTGAAGAATCCCTTTGCGGATGTCAATGCAGGCGATTGGTTTTATCGGGATGTTTTGTTTAGCTACGAAAAGGGTCTGATGTCCGGCATGGATGCGGCAGCCTTTGCGCCCTATGCGAACACCACCCGTGCGCAGATTGCGGTAATTTTCTACCGCATGGAGGGCAGCCCTGCTGTCGAGGGAGAAAACAGCTTTGCCGATGTTGTGCGTGGCTCCGGTACGGCATGGTTTTATGATGCGGTGACATGGGCACAGCAAAACGGCATTATGGGCGGCTACGACAACAGCAGCTTTGCCCCGAATGATCCGATTACCCGTGAACAGCTTGCGGCGATTTTCTATCGCTACGCGCAGTATAAGGGCTATGATACCACACAGGGCGGCATGGCAATTCGGGAGTTCGGCGATTACGAGAGCATTTCCGATTATGCGATGAGCGCGATGGTGTGGGCGGTGAATACCGGCCTTGTAAAGGGCGACAGCAATCTCCTTTATCCGAATGGCACTGCTACGCGTGCCGAGATTGCGGCGATGCTCCACCGCTTCGTTGAAAACGGAATGAAATAAGCAAACAAAAAGCAGAAGCTCCTGCGAAAAAGGAGTTTCTGCTTTTTTGTTGGCGTTACACCTTCAAAACGAAATGGTTTTTATGAAAATCCAGCAGACCCTCATCCCGCATTTTCCCAAGCTCCAGAGAAAGTCCGCTGCGCTCCACCGCGAGGTAATCCGCAAGCTGCTGTCTGGAAAAGGGAATATCGAATTCATATTTTCCGAGCCGCTGTGCCTCTGCGGAAAAATAGGACATCAGCTTTGCGCGCGTTGTGCGCTGCCCCATGTGGGTCAGCTTTTCGCTGAAGCGCAGGTTTTTCTCCGCAAGCTCGCCAAGCAGATTTCGGATGATATGGCTATGATGCGTGCAGGCGGAGGAGCACACATGCAGCACACGCTTTATGTTCAAATACAGCACCGTAACAGCCGTTTCCGCCACAACGCTTACATTCAGCACAGAGCCGGGCGCGCAGGCATAGGCGGCGGCAAAGGTCTGCCCCACCCCTGCCTTGGAAATGATGTTGCGGTTGCCCCAGATGTCCTCCTGTATGATTAGAACACTGCCGGACAGCACCAGACCGATGGCATCTGCCGTATCCCCAATGCGCAGTAGCAGGGCATCCTTGGGAAAGCTTTCCCTTCTTGTTTCCAGACAGGAGAGCATTGCGGTCAGTTCCTCCTCGGAAACGCCCGAAAAAAGCTGAGAGGAACGGATGATGGGAAAAAATTCTTTCATAAAAACCCTCTTTTCGTTGAAAATTCAACAGACTTGTTGAATTTAGCATACTATAATGAAAACAAAAAAGCAAGGAGGTTTTTATTGTGAAAAGAAGAATCATTGAAATTGATCAGAATAAATGCAATGGCTGCGGTGCCTGTGCCGCCGCTTGTCACGAAGGCGCAATCGCTATGGTAAACGGGAAGGCGCAGCTGATGCGCGATGACTACTGCGATGGTCTGGGCGATTGCCTGCCTACCTGCCCCACTGCCGCGATTACCTTTGTGGAGCGCGAAGCGGCAGCGTATGATGAAAAGGCAGTGGAGGAAAATAAGCGCAGAAGGCTGCAGGAAAAAATGCAGACAGAAGGGATGACACTCCCCTGTGGATGTCCGGGAAGTCAGTCCAGAACGATTGCACACGAAGAATCCGCCGTGGCTTGCAATACAGAGGCGGTCAGCCGCCTGTCCCAGTGGCCTGTGCAGATTAAGCTGGTTCCCACACGCGCACCGTATTTTGACGGCGCAAAGCTGCTGATTGCCGCAGACTGCACCGCGTATGCCTATGCCGCCTTCCACGAAAAATTCATCAAGGGGCATATCACCCTTGTGGGCTGTCCGAAGCTGGACAGTGTGGATTATTCCGAGAAGCTGACCGAAATCATTCGCGAGAATGATATCAAAAGTGTCACCATTGTCCGCATGGAGGTTCCCTGCTGCGGTGGTCTGGAATTTGCGGCAAAAACGGCATTACAGCAGAGTGGAAAATTTATTCCATGGCAGGTTGTGACCATCTCCACAGATGGCAGAATTCTGGATTAAAAAGAGGACAAAGAAGAAAGCGAGGGTTTCAAATGGGCAACAAAATGTTTTGTTTTCAGTGTGAGCAGACGGCAGGATGTACCGGCTGTACGGGAAATGCAGGCGTTTGCGGCAAAACTGCTGATGTGGCACAGCTGCAGGATGAGCTGACAGGGGCACTGATCGGGCTTGCGCGCGCAACGGACAATGCCCCCGATGTGAATGACGGCACATGGCGGCTGATGATTGAGGGATTATTTACCACCGTTACAAATGTAAGCTTCAATGAAAAGACATTGCGCGAGCTGATTGACCGCGTACATGCGGAAAAGGCAAGGCTTGTGCCTGACTGTTCGGACTGCGCTGCTCCGTGCGGTCGCGCTGCCGATTACGATATGGCAAGGCTCTGGAATGCGCAGGAGGATATCCGCAGCCTGAAATCACTGATTCTGTTCGGGGTGCGCGGCATGGCGGCCTATGCGCATCATGCCCTGGTGCTGGGCTATACCGATGATGCGGTGAACGATTTCTTTGCAAAGGCACTTTTTGCTGTTGGCGAGGATTGGGGCATGGAGGAGCTGCTGCCCATCGTGATGGAGGTCGGTGAGAAAAACCTCAAGTGTATGGCGCTTCTGGATCAGGCAAATACCGAAAGCTATGGCACGCCCACACCTGTTACCGTTCCGCTGACTGTGGAAAAGGGGCCGTTTATTGTGATTTCCGGTCACGATCTGCATGATCTCAAGCTGCTGCTGGAGCAGACCGAGGGCAGGGGTATCAATATTTATACCCATGGCGAAATGCTGCCCGCACATGGTTATCCAGAATTGAAAAAGTATGCGCATCTCAAGGGCAACTTCGGCACAGCATGGCAGAATCAGCAGAAGGAATTTGCAGAGCTGCCTGCGCCGGTTCTGTTTACCACCAACTGCCTGATGCCGCCGAAGGCAAGCTATGCCGACCGCGTATTCACCACAGAGGTGGTATCCTATCCCGAAATGACGCATATCGGCGCGGATAAGGACTTCACCCCTGTGATCGAAAAGGCACTGGAGCTGGGCGGTTATGCCGAGGATAGAATGTTTACAGGCATCAATGGCGGCAATACAGTGATGACAGGCTTTGCCCGCGGTACTGTGCTTGGGGTGGCGGATAAAGTCATCGAGGCTGTGAAGGCCGGCGCAATCAGACATTTCTTCCTTGTTGCAGGCTGCGATGGGGCGCGTCCCGGACGCAATTACTATACGGAGTTCGTAAAACAGACCCCTGCGGATACGGTTGTGCTGACGCTTGCCTGTGGCAAATACCGCTTCAATGACCTTGACCTTGGCACCATTGGCGGTCTGCCCCGTCTGATGGATATCGGGCAGTGCAATGATGCTTACAGTGCGATTCAGATTGCCGTTGCGCTTGCCGATGCGTTCGGCTGCGGCGTGAATGATTTGCCGCTGTCTATGGTGCTTTCCTGGTATGAGCAGAAGGCGGTGTGTATCCTGCTGACCCTGCTGTATTTGGGCATCAAGAATATTCGCCTTGGCCCTACCCTGCCGGCATTTGTTTCGCCCAATGTGCTGCAGTACCTTGTGGAGAATTTCGGGATTGCACCAATCACGACTCCGGAGGAGGATTTGAAGCAGCTGCTGCAGTAAAATAAGATATCTCTCATGAAAAGGCAACCCAAATGGGTTGCCTTCTTTTTTATTGTAGTGCCTTTAAACGAAACAAAACCACCCTCTTACGAAAAAATATTACAAATTAGGATATTTTTTATAAATTAAGGTTGTAATAGAAATCCCTTTTTGCTATAATTCAAATTGCATAAAATAATAAATTCCGCAGAAAACAAGCATAATTCGGCAAAGTAGGCGAAAGCCTATGACGCAAAGCTACAGGGCCTTTCAACTGGCAGCCAGCTGCAAAAAAACGAGCATTGCCGGATAGGGGCGGTGCTTTTTCTGTTTGTGAAGAAAAAAGGAATTTATTCGCATTGGGTATAAAGAAAGTACAGATAAAAGGGAGGAAAAAATATGAAGAAAAATTATTATGCGAAGGCACTTGCGCTGACCGTAGCGGCAAGTATGGTTTCTGTGCCGGCATTCGCGGCGGAGGGGACGGACGACCCTCAGACACAGGAGAAAACGGTGGAGCAGGATGAGCAGAAAGGGGAGAAATCTGCGAAGGAAGATGAAATCGTAGCGGAAAAAGGGACAAAAGCAAACCCGTGGAATGTTTCCGCAGATGATGGAGAAAGCCGTGTTACAGCATATTTAGAGAAAAAAGATGATGACACATACGCCCTTAACATTGAGGGGAATGGTGCTATGGCAGACTATGCTGTTGGTGGTGCTCCATGGCATGAATATTTAAAGAAAAATAATGCTACACGTGATAAAATCTCTGATATCCGAATTTCAAACGGTTTAACTCGTATTGGCGATAATGCTTTTTTGCAGGCTTCGGTTACAAATGTTACCATTCCTGATACGGTGACATCTATTGGGGATAACGCATTTTGGAACTGTAATACAATACAGACAACAATTCCTGCCAGTGTACAGGATTTGGGCGTAACTGCTTTCTTTGGTACATTTAATGTCAATGTAGCTGAGAGCAGTCCGTATTTTGTCAGTGAAGATAACGGGAAAGTTATTTATAATAAGGATAAAACTGTACTTTGGCAAGTATCTCAAGATTATTCGGGTGAATTTGTAATTCCTGATACAGTTACAAAAATCAATGATTTTGCCATGTATGGATGTAAAAATGTTGAGGGAAATTTGACTATTCCGGATAGCGTGACGGAGATTTGTCAGGCGGCATTTTATAATACAGGGTTTAATGCAGTAACGCTTGGAAACAGCGTTGAAAAGATTGGAACGAGTGCTTTTAGAGACTGCAAAAAAATGACAGGGAATTTTGTATTGCCTGAGTCTGTTACAGAGCTTGGTAACTTTATAGTTAGTGGTTCTGCGTTTAATGGAGAGTTGGATATCAAGGCAAATATAGAGGAAATACCTGCATATGCATTTAAGGATACAAAATTTACATCTCTTGCTCTTCCGGATAGTTTGAAAAAAATTGGAGAGCAGGCGTTTTATGGATGCGCAAGTTTAACGTCCAGCATAACTTTCGGTAATAAATTAGAAATTGTTGATAAGTATGCTTTTAGTAAATCGGGTATTGCCGGTGCATTAGTATTTCCTACTTCATTAAAGAAAATAGGTACTTCTGCATTTGCAGAATGTCCGAATATTACAGGAATCACATTACCAGAGGGAAATGCAACAATTGAATATGCAGCGTTCTATAATGATCGGAATGTAGAAAAAGTGGCGATTCCGTTTTCTAAGATTAATTTTGATAACTTAGAAAATGGGGATTACTACTTTACAATGTTTGGAACCGGTCGGTTGCATACAATTATAGTTGGGACTGCGCCAGAGGGAGTTTCATTTAGTACAATGTTTTCTGGTTCAATGAGTGGCTTGAAAACGTTGGTAATCGGGATGGGCGTTTCCCAAATATCTGATTGGGAAATACCAAGCCAGATTGAAAATGGATTATATCCATCAACAATTACCATTGATACAGGAAACACAAATTATACAAACAAGGCTACAAAATACACTGTGACGAATGGGGCAATTTCTCGGGGCGAAGAAAAAAATATGCTGTCTTTAGAAACTCCCGAAGAGCAGAATTGTCCTGAAATTACCTATATGAGTTCCGATAAAAACATCATTTCTATAGATACGAATGGCAAAATGAAAGCAGTTGGCGCTGTTGGTCAGACAGCAACTGTTTTGGCAAAATATGATGGAACAACTTTTGCTCAAATTAATATGACGATTGGTGCAACAGTAGTTAATGATGATGCATATTATGTAAATCCTGTTGTGGGTGATGTTACATATACAGGGGAAGGACTGGAACCTGCTATTGAAGTTTATAAGAATGGCACAAAGATTGAAGATAAAACGAAATATACTGTTGACTATGCAAACAACACCAATGTGGGTAAAGCTACAGCTACGGTAAAGGTTGGAGAGACTGAAATTGGTACTGCAAACTTTAATATCGTAAGGGCAAAAGCTAAAATTACACCATCCGTAGATGTGATGAAGGGCGCAGGCACTGTAGCATTGACTGTAAAGGGCATTGCTGAGAATGAAATAAACAGCGTTCAGGTTGTATGCGATGATACAAGTGTTACTGTGAAAGATAATGGCAATGGCAAATATACAGCTTATTTGCCTAATGCAACAAAGACATATACCTTCACTATTAAGAAAAAAGTGGAAGGCTTTAATGCAGATAACTATGAATGGGATGCTGCTTCTTGCAACGTAAGTGTTTCTCGAAAGAAATCCTCGTCTTCCTCCTCTGACACCTCCGCCCCGACCTACGGCGTAAGCACAGGCAAGACGGAAAACGGCGAAATCTCCGTTACCCCTGCGAAGGCAGAAGCCGGCGAAACAGTGACCATCAAGGCAACCCCCGACAGCGGCTATCAGCTGGACAAGATGACGGTAAAGGACAAAAACAACAGCACCGTGAAGCTGAAAAAGGTGGACGATAACGAATATACATTTACCATGCCCGTCGGCAAGGTTTCCGTGGATGCGACATTCGTGCAGAAGGATGCGGCGGATGATAGCAACGCGGCTGAAGCAGGCAAGACCATTAAGCTGCAAATCGGCAGCCGTATCGTTAACGTGGATAACGAAGCGGTGATTTACGATGCTGCACCCGTCATCCGCAATGACAGAACTCTGGTGCCTATCAGAATTATCACCGAGGCTCTGGGCGGCAAGGTGGATTGGAACGGCGCGACCAAAGAGGTTACGCTCTCCATCAACGATAAGGAAATCAAGATGACTATCGGCAAGATGCTTGAAAAATACGGCGTTGCACCTGTTATCATCGACGGACGTACCTTCGTACCCGTGCGCTTCGTGGCAGATGAGCTTGGCGCAGAGGTTGCTTGGGATGAGGCAACCAAAACAGTGACAATCAAAACCGCTCGATAAGGCAATTCGGCGTTCATCAGAAATGGTGAACGCCATTTTTTTGTCCCGTTTGCGAAAAAGTATTTGACAACAGGGGGTGTTTTTGATATACTAGCTATTGCAGTAGGCGTTTTGTGGAGATGTACTCAAGAGGCTGAAGAGGTGCCCCTGCTAAGGGTATAGGTCATTAACGTGGCGCGAGGGTTCAAATCCCTCCATCTCCGTAGAAAAGAGACTATCGAAGGATAGTCTTTTTTATTTTGCAAAATGGAACCCATAAGGTGCGCCCAGATAAGAAACCTTGAATTCTGAAATGCTGAAAGGTACGTCTACTACGTCAGTTTTCCTTGACAGCCTAAGTCAAAGGATGCCTGCGGGAAACTTCCTTGTATCCGTAGCCTTTCCGCTATTTCATTTTCTTCATGTTTTCTTATTGGGGCACACCTTTGCGCCACGGTGGCGCGGGAGTAGAGGGCGACCGCTGCCGGTGGCAGGAGGAGGGAGCCCGAAACTGCGAGAAATAAGGAGCGCAACGACAGAGCAAAGCGAGGGAAAATGCGCGACTATATTTCGAGGTGGGCAGTTCAAATCCCTCCATCTCCGTAATGGAAAAGGCTATCAAAAATGGTAGCCTTTTTTCTTTTGTGAAAAAAGAACCCTTTTTTGTGGCGCAATGCAAATCATATTTTAATAGGAAGCTTTTTGGCGTTTCGATTCCCCGAAACGTCTTTTTTTATACCTTGAGACTCCCTGAGACTTGGCAGCTGCTATTCTCCATGACAGAAAGGAGGAGAGCAAAATGTATGTTACAGGGGACACGATTATCCGCTTTGCGACCGTTCTGGGAGCATTAGGCACGCTTGGAGCCCTGCTTTACCGCAGCTTTCACTGGATGGAGCAGCAGAAGGCACAGCAGGCGGAAATCGAGAACATCAAAAAGGAGCAGTGCGTTATATGCTACGGGCTTTTGGCAACACTGGACGGGCTCAAGCAGCTTGGCGCAAACGGCAATGTCAGTGATGCCTATCAGAGACTGGAAAAGCATCTGAATCAATCGGCGCACGAATGAAAGGGGGAAATGAAATGAAGGAATTCTGGAGAGAAGCCGTCGGAAATCTGCTGACGGTGAAAAGTATTGTAACATTGGTGCTGACGCTGGTATTTTCCGTTCTGGTAGTCACAAGCCGCATTGACGGTGGGCAGTTTCTGAATATTTTTTCGATTGTGATTGCATTTTATTTCGGCACACAGCACAGGAAAAGCATGACACAGGAAGTGACAAAGGAAAAGGGGGATGCGGAATGACGGGGCATGAATTGGTTGCATTTGCGAGAGGAAAGCTTGGCACGCCTTATGTTTATGGCATGAAGGGCGAGGTGCTGACACAAAAGACGTATGACCGGCTGAGAATCCTCTTTGGCCCTCTGGTCTGGGAGAGCGACGCGGCGAAAATCGGGCAGATTTGTGTAGATTGCAGTGGTCTGATTTCGTGGGGGACAGGCATCCTCCGCAATTCGCAGGGCTATCATGACACAGCGGATGCGGTATTCCCCATCGCGACCATCGGGCAGGCACCCATTGGGGCGGCGGTCTGGCGCAAGGGGCATATCGGCATTTACATCGGCGGCGGAAAATACATCGCGGCGGACGGCAGTGCCTACGGCGTGCGAATCGGCGCTGTTGCGGGCAGCGGCTTTACGCATTGGTTCCGCTTGAAGGACATTGCCTATGAAAGAAAGGAGGACGAAATGGTTACAAAGGAAACGATTTTTTATAATGATAAGGCGTATACCGTCAGCCTCATCCGCAAGGACGGCGTAACATACCTGAAGACCAGAGATATTGCGGAGATTTTAGGCTTAGCGGTCGGCAACAGGGGAAAGGCACCGGTCTTGGCAGACAAGCCTACTGGGGTCGACACAGTCGCCCCCTAAGTCGAAATCAGGATTTCGACTTGTTGAAACAGAAGAATAAACGGATAAGTTCCATCGGCTAAAAGCCTTGAAACTTCCCGTTTTCCTCAGCGGAACTACTGGCACTGCGTAGCAGCAGCCCTTTGGGCTGGTTTGTCAGCAAACTG